>Ga0075011_10000152_pt1 | contig 35165 bp, 36 predicted proteins | sample TARM_MetaG_T_14_FD_72354 | JGI IMG/M metagenome (GOLD analysis project Ga0075011, IMG submission 72354) | Freshwater microbial communities from Pennsylvania, USA, analyzing microbe dynamics in response to fracking - TARM_MetaG_T_14 | ecosystem: Environmental > Aquatic > Freshwater > River...
GTGCTGGGCGGGGATTCGCTGGTCGAGGTCTGTGGCCGTTCGTTCGACAAGCCCGCCAGCCGCGAGGAGGCCGCTGCGCATCTGCGGTTCCTCGGGCCAGACCATGCTGCTCCACAGCGCTGCCGTGCTGATGCGCGATGGCATGGCCGTGTGGCGCCACACCGAGACCGCAACGCTCAGGGTTCGCCGCCTTTCCGACAGCTTTATCGACAGCTATCTCGACAGGGAGTGGCCCGCCGTTTCGGGCTGCGTGGGGGTGTTCCGGATCGAGGCGCTGGGCGTGCAACTGTTCGAGACCATCGAGGGCAGTCACTTCACCGTGCTGGGCATGCCGCTGCTGGCCTTGCTGGGCGCCCTGCGCGCGCAAGGGGAGCTGGCGGCATGAGCACCCTTCCCGTATCCCTTCCCACATCCCTCCCCGCCGGGGCCTATGCCGAAGTGATCGGCGATCCGATCATCCAGTCCAAGTCGCCCACGATCCACAATTTCTGGCTCGAAAAGCTGGGGATCGCGGCGGACTATCGCCATGCCCATGTCACAGCCGAAGGTCTGGCCGATTATCTGGCCGCGCGCCGCGCCGATCCGGTCTGGCGCGGCTGCAACGTGACGATGCCACACAAGCAGGCGATTGCCCGGCTGGTCGACCGGCTCGATCCGCTCGCCGCGCGCGTGGGCGCGGTCAACACGGTGGTTCCCGAGGACGGGCAACTGGTCGGCTACAACACCGACGTTCCCGGTTTTCTCGAACCGCTCGAAGGCCGCCTTGCGCAAAAGCACTATTTCCGCATGGCGCGGATCATGGGCACCGGGGGCGCTGCGCGGGCCATCGTGGTGGCGCTGTCGGAGGCAGGCTTCGTGCTGGTCCTGGCCGGGCGCAATCCGGCCAAGGCACAGGCCCTGCTCGACGAACTGGCGCGCGGGACCGATCATCACGCGGTCGATATTGCCCATTTCGCCGATCCGACCGATTTCGAATTCGATGATCGCGCCGATTGCCTTGACCTCATCGTCAATGCCTCGCTGCTGGGCATGGAGGGGCAGCCCCCGTTGCGCTACGACCTCAGCCACACGCCGCCCGGCGCGGTGTTCTACGACATCGTCACCCACCCTCTCGAAACGCCGCTGCTGGCGCAGGCGAAGGCTGCCGGCTTCGAGACCATCGATGGCCTCTCGATGCTGATCGGCCAGGCTGATTATGCATTCCGCCACTTCTTCGGGGTCGTTCCGCCGCGTGGAGAGGCGGATCTGGCCTTGCGCGCGCGCATCGGGGCATGAGCGCATGAGCAGGCCGTTTCTGCTGGGGCTGACCGGGTCGATCGGCATGGGCAAGTCGACCGTGGCCGAAATGCTGCGCGAGGAAGGCGTGCCGGTCTGTGATGCCGATGCACAAGTGCGCGCGCTTCAGGGGCCGGGCGGCGCGCTGCTGCCCGCGATCGAGGCGGCCTTCCCCGGCACGACCGGGCCCGAAGGGGTGAACCGGGCCCGGCTGGGTGAGCTGGTCTTCGGCGATGCGGAGGCCCTCGCCCGGCTTGAGGGCATCGTCCACCCGGCCCTGACCCGTGCGCGCGAGTCGTTCCTGATCGAGCATGGCGCGCAGCCGCTGGTCGTTTTCGACATCCCCCTGCTCTTTGAAAAAGGGCACGAGCGCGCGCTCGATGCGGTGGCGGTCGTTTCCGCGCCGGCGCAGATTCAGCGCGCGCGGGTGCTCGCCCGCCCCGGCATGACGCCTGAAAAGTTTGCCAATATCCTTTCCCTCCAGATGCCTGACGCGGAAAAACGGGCCCGCGCCGATCACTGGATCGATACGGGCGGCACGCTGGAACAGACGCGAAACATGGTTAAGGCCCTCGTGGCGCGTCTGCGCGAAAAAAACCCCCGGACTTGATGGCCCGGGCCTCTTGCCAGCCCCTGCGGGCAGGTCCAAGTAAAGTGCATGCGTGAGATCGTCTTCGATACCGAAACGACGGGACTCGATCCGCAAGGCGGTGATCGGCTGGTTGAACTCGGCTGTGTCGAGATGGTCAACCGGGTCGCCACCGGGGCTACCTATCATGCCTATTTCGATCCCGAGCGGGATATGCCCGCCGAGGCCGAGGCGGTTCATGGCCTGTCTGCCGCGTTCCTGTCGGACAAGCCCAAGTTTGCCGCCGGTGCGGCCGAGTTCCTTGCCTTTATCGGCGATGCGCCGATGGTTGCGCACAATGCCGGGTTCGACTTCGGCTTCATCAATGCCGAACTGACCCGTTGCGGGTTGCCCGAGGTCAGCCGTGACCGCATGGTCGATACGGTGGCCATCGCGCGGCGCAAGCATCCGGGCGCCAAGCTCAGCCTTGATGCGCTGTGCAGCCGCTATGGCATCGACCGCAGCCACCGCACGAAGCATGGCGCCTTGCTTGACGCCGAGCTTCTGGCGCAACTCTATGTCGAATTGATGGGGGGCCGGCAGATCGGCCTGGAACTGGCGGGGCAGGATGCCGCTGCCGCTGTTTCAGGTGTGGTGGCCGGTGCCTCGGGTGATGGGGCGGCGCTGGCTTCGGCCAGGGAGGCCAGCATCACCCGCGTTTTCCGCGAGCCTCGGCCCCATGCGGCCAGCGAGGCGGAATTGGCTCGCCATGCCCAGTTCATGGCGGGCTTTACCAACCCGCTCTGGTCGCGCTGACCTTCGCGGCGGCCCCTCCTGTCGGGCCGCCACGGGGGCCGGCGAACGGGAGCGGGCACAAGAAGGAGAGAAGACCCATGGACATTCGCGTTTCGGGACATCAGGTCGAGACCGGCGCCGCCTTCGAAGCCCACGCGGCTGATCGGCTTTCGGGTATCGTCGACAAGTACTTCTCCCGCGCGCTTTCCTCGCAGGTCACTTTGGGCAAGGCGCCCCACGGTGGCTTTCGCTGCGATATTGTCACCCATGTGACGCAGGGGTTGATTCTCAAGGGCAGCGGCGTGGCGCAGGATGCGCATCTGGCGCTCGACCAGTCGGCTGAAAAGATCGACAAGCAGCTGCGCCGCTACAAGCGCCGGATCAAGGCCCATTCCGAGGGGGCCGATTTCGCGCGCCGCTCCGAGGAAGCCGCCTATACCGTGTTCCTCGTCGAGGAACCGGTCGAGGAGCACGAGGAACCCGCCGCCGACGCCCCGCTGGTGATCGCCGAAACGAGGGTCGATGTGCCCACCGCCACCGTCTCGGATGCGGTGATCATGCTCGATCTGCGCAACACCAATGCCTTGCTGTTCAAGAACGCGGGCACGGGGGTTCACAACATGGTCTATCGCCGTGGCGATGGCTCGATTGGCTGGGTCGAACCGGCTGGCGCATAATCGCGTGCATATCTGAGGATTTCCCATGCGGGGAGAGATGTCCCCGCATGGGAAGTCATACAATTCGGCGCTTGCATAGGACGAGAATAGGGCGCATTGCGCCGGCATCTTGAGTGTAGCTCTGCACTGGCTGTGGCAATTTTCCTTTCATGACCACACTTTTTACCATTGATCCCCAGGCGGTACGGGTGATCCGCGCCGAATCCAAAGCGCAGATTCTCGATGCGCTGGCTGATTGCTTTGCCAGCGTCTACCAGCTCGATCGCGATCATGTGCAGGAGCGGATCGAGGAACGCGAGAGCCTGGGCAGCACCGGCTTTGGCCGTGGCGTTGCCATTCCCCACGCCCGCCTCGAACATCTCGCCCGCCCGGTGGCGGCGTTTTTCCGTCTTGAAGAGCCGGTCGATTTCGAGGCTGCCGATGGCATGCCGGTCGATTGCGTGTTCGGCCTGCTTTCGCCCGAACAGGCCGGTGCCGTCCATCTTCAGGCGCTGGCCGCGATCAGCCGCCTGATGCGCGATGATCGCATGCACCAGCGCCTCAGCAGTGCGCCCGATGCCGACGCGCTCTACGGCGTGCTCGTCAACGTCATCGACCGCGACGCGGCCTGAGCCTTCCGGCCCGGAGGCGCGCATTCCGGACGAACCCCGCCTTCCCGCCCGGCTTGAGGCTTCGGCGCTGATCCGCCAGGCCCAGGCCGAAGGCGGCTTTGCGATGGTCCTCCACAAGGGCGATCCCGATGCCGGGACCATTGCCCTCGTTTTCCTCGAAAATCAGCAGCCTGGCGAGGATCTGGCCAGCCTGTGGGAGCGCCTGCCCCAGCCCGACGGCAGCCGTCCGTGGACCTGTACGAAAAAACAGGTATCTGAAAATAAACAAGATTTTGAGGATTATCTGGCCCGCCGAACCGCGCGGGACCCCGATCTCTGGCTCCTTGAACTGACTGTCGCGAACCAGAAACACTTCGTCGGGAACGGACCGGCCCTCGATTGACTCCCCCCGGCCTGTGGATAATCCCGCAATCCATCGCAAATGCGCAGGCAGCGCCGCTTGGCATGGGGTTTGGAGGCGCTGCACGCAGACGGGGGTTTTCCGCCATGGCCCTTGCGGCCCTTGTCCGGCTTGTGCCGGATTTCGGGGTTTGCACGCCGTGGCTGGCCGATCACCGCCCAATGCAAGATGGTAGATGATCGTTCCTTTTCACGTTGCCCGCGTGTCCGGTGCCGTCCGCAAGGCGGTCTATGGCATCATCGCGTTTGCAGCGTTGTGCGGCGTTTCCGCCGTACAGGCCGAGGATACCGTTCATGTCATCGCCAGCAATGGCATCAGCAAGGCTGGCCCGCAGGACCTGATGGTGGCGGTGCCCGAAGGCCCCGCCAACGGGGCGATTTCGGCTTCTGCGCCGCAATCGGCTGCTCTTGCCGCTTTCGCACCGCAAGCGCCCGCTGGCGCCCCGGCCTCGCTGGCCGACCTTGTCGAGGCGACCCCCCTGCCCGCCTCGCTCTCGCCCGAACTGGAATGTCTGGCTGGCGCGGTCTATTTTGAATCCAAGAGCGAAAGCCTCGCCGGGCAACTGGCCGTGGCCCGCGTGATCGTGGCGCGCAGCCATTCGGGCCGCTATCCTTCGTCCTATTGCGGGGTGGTCTACCAGCCTTCGCAGTTCTCGTTCGTGCATGGCCACACGATGCCCGCGATCAGCCACACCAGCCGCTATTGGGCCAACGCCGCCCGCATCGCCCAGATCGCCGATCAGGGAAGCTGGAAAAGCCCGGTCGAAGGTGCGCTGTTCTTCCACGCGGCGCGCGTTTCGCCGCGCTGGGGCAAGACCCGCCTTGCCGCCATTGGCGGGCACGTCTTCTACCGCTGAAAATGCTTTGGCAGCGGGGCGCAATGGCCCTGCCGCCGCGCTCACTGCTTCCGCAGCGCCTTGGCCCAGTCGGCCACGGTATCGACCACGGTGTTGAGACCGAGCCTGCCCGCTTGCTCGTGCCAGGCATCCGCCGCCGTGACGATGGGGGCAACCAGCGCGCTGGGCGGCAATTGATCGGCCCAGTTGGCCAGCGCGTGGGAATTGAACAGGACCAGCGCCACGCTGCTGGCGCCCAGCAGGCCCCATGTCCAGCGCCAGCCGGTCTGGAGCGTGGCATCGGCCTCGCCTGCCAAGTCGATCGGCGACTCTCCCCAAGGGAGGCCGTCGGCATCCATGGGCTGTTTCTTTTTGCGCAAGACGTGCCCCCTTCAGCTCAGAACTGGAAGTAGATGAACGGGGCCATGCCCTGTCCGCGAAAACCTTCGATCACCAGCAGCACGAAGGCGCCGAGCAGGCCCACCGTCCAGCCGGGCAGCCGCCCGAGCTGGCGCGCCAGATGCTGGACCGCCAGCCGGGGCCCGAAATGGCAGGCCATGCCCAAAGCGATCAGGCCGAGCAGCCAGGGCGTGGCCTGCGTGGTGCCTCCGGTCATTGCCGCCATCCCGCGCAGATAGGCCAGCGCGCCCGAAAACTCGGTGCAGCGGAAGAAGATCCAGCCCAGCGCCACGATGTGGAAGGTGATCACCACCCCCAGCCAGCGGGGCAGCACGGGCCAGCCTTCGGGCCGCACCTGCTGCCACAGCCGTTCGGCGACCAGCACCGTGCCATGGAGCGCGCCCCAGATCACGAAATTCCAGCTCGCCCCGTGCCACAGGCCGCCCAGAACCATCGTGCCCAGCAGCGCGAGGCAGGTCCGCCACAGCGCCTGACGCGAGCCGCCAAACGCGCCGATATAGAGATAGTCGCGCAGCCAGCTCGACAGGCTGATGTGCCAGCGGCGCCAGAAGTCCTGAAGGCTCGGCGCGCGATAGGGCTGGTCGAAATTGCGCGGGAACCGGAAGCCGAGCAGCCCGGCCAGCCCGATTGCCATGTCGGTATAGGCCGAAAAGTCGCAATAGATCTGCACCGCATAGCCATAGGCCGCGATCAGCAGGTCGAGGCTCGAATGGCTGGACGGATCGGAAAAGACCGGATCGACCAGATAGATCGAAAGATCACTGGCGATCACTGCCTTCTTGATCGTGCCCCACAGGATCAGGAGCAGGCAGGCGGCCGCTTCCTGTCGGCCCAGCCGGGGCGCATGGCGCAACTGGGGCAGCAGGTGGCTGGGCCGCACGATGGGCCCGGCCACGAGATGCGGGAAAAAGCTCATCAGCACGGTCAGGTCGAGCAGGCGCGCGGGCCGGGTGCGGCCGTTGAACACGTCGATCACATAGCTCATGCCCTGGAACGTGAAGAACGAGATACCCACCGGCAGGATCACGTCGAGCGCGGGCACCGCATCGGGCATGCCCAGATGCTCGGCCAGCGCGGCAGCCTGCTGGGCAAAGAAATTGGCATATTTGAACCAGCCGAGCAGCGCGAGGTTGCCCGCGATGGCCAGCCACAGCCAGCCCTTGGCGCTTCCCCGCCGCTCGTGCTTCAGGCTTGTCGCGATGCGCCGGGCGAGGAACCAGTTGCCCAGCGAACTGCCGATCAGCAGCGCCACCGCGCGCGGTTCCCACAGGCCATAGAACAGCCACGAGGCGACCAGCAGCATGATCGCCCGCCATTCGCGCCCATTGGCCCCGCGCACGCGCGCCAGAGCCCGGTTGAGCGCGAAGACGACCAGGAAGAAGACGTGGAAGGGAAGCGTGGGAAAAAGCACCGTGCCGGCCTTCAGTGCGCCGGAGCGGGGTTGGCGCGAGCATGGGCGCCAGCACTGGCATCAGCAGCGGCAAACAGGTCCGCAGCCAGGCTTTCCCCGATCAGCCGCCCACCCTCGCGCGTGAAGTGGACATGATCGCCCCGTTGCAGCCCGGCGGCGGTCCAGGCCATCGTCGTGCAGGGGCCGCCCATCGCGCCCTGCCAGTCCCAGAAGGCCAGACCCAGCGTGGTGGCCAGCCTCTGTTCGAGCTTGCGCACTTGCGCCAGATGGCCCGGTATCGCCCAACCATTCGCGCAGGCGACCGTTTCGGGGCGCTCGGGCTGGGCGACCACGGGGCGGTTGCTGCCCGCGTCAGGCGGGCCCATCAGCAGGATCGGCACCGCAGGCCCGGCCATCGCGCGCACCCGCGCCACCGCGCTGCGCATCATCGCCTCGGTCTCGTCGAGCTTGAGCGCGGGGTCGAAGCCTTCGTTCGTGCCGAAGGCCAGAATGACCAGATCGGGCCGTGCGGCGGTGATCTCGGCCCCGGCGACGGCATCGTCGGCCCGCGCCAGATGCATGACCCGCGCGCCGACCACGCCCAGATTGGCCACGATGGCTCCGTTTGCGCCCGTGCGGGTTTCCCACGCGGTCAGGCTGACGGTGCCGGTGTCGAGCGTCGACAGCTCGACCTGACCGACCGGAACGGGCGAAACCCGCACGAAACAGGCCGCCCCTGCCGAGGGCGCGGCAAACTGGATCGGCTCGGCCGCAACGCCGTCGAACGTCACGCTGACCCCGCCTGCGCTGGGGCCGGTGAGCCCGCACAGGGTGAAACGGGTAAAGCGCGTGGCGGGGCTGTCGGCGGTCAGGCTCATCGTCGCGGCGGGGGTGTTGGCCGTCTGGGTGAAGCCCGAAAAGCCGAGCAGCGCGCCATCGGCGTGGCGCTGGGGGCCGAACAGGGCATTGCCCTGCCATTCCGGGCTCTGCCGCGCGGTGACGCCCCAGCTCAGGTAACCCTGATAGGGTTTTCCGGCGGGCATCATCCCGCGCCCGCCCTGCCCCAGCCGGATCTGAAGCGCCTGACGCAGGCCCTGGCTCACCATGTCGCCCGCCGTGTGGCTGTCGCCGATCTGGAGGATGGACAGCACTTTGGGGGCGGCCACTTTGGTGCCTGCGGCCAGTTGCGCCAGAAACGGCGCGAGAACCCGCGCATTCGACAATTGCCCCGGAACCGGCGCGGGCACCGGCACCAAAGGTGCGGCGAGAGTCAGGGGGGCAGCGGGCGCATCCTGCGCCACCGCCGGTTCAGGCGGGGCGAGCAGGGCCAGAGCCGCCAGAAGCGGGACCAAAACCGGAGCAAGCAGGCGGGTGGCGGTCATTGGCCTTTTCCTCCGCGTGGGGGCAATTCGGTGTGGGATGCGGCGGGGGTATGGGCCGGGCTTGTGGACAAACCTGTCGGTTTTTCCGTGGGCAAGGCTGTGGGCGAAGGCAGAACAACCGGTGGAGATGGCTTTGCCGCCTTGTTTTCCGGTGTTTGCTTGTCCTTGGCGGGGCCATTGCCCGGCGCTTCGTCGAGATGCGGCCTGGGCGGGCGGGGCTTGTGGACAAGTGGCGGCTCGACCAGCTTGGGCACGGGGACAGAAGCGGGCAAGGGCGCCGGTCCCTGTGCCCTCGGGCCTTCCAGCAGGGCGAGGACCGGGCGAACCAGCGGCGCGGTGATGACCTCATACCCATGGAAGGTCATGTGCTTGCCGTCGTTGGCGCGGGCCAGATAATCCTTGCCGGTGGCCGGATCGACCAGCCGCAGGGAGAAGCGGTGCTGGCCATCTTCGGTGCGCGGCACCGAATTGGCGAACGGCACGCCCAGCGGACAGGTCACTTTGGCGAAGAAGCGGTTCATGGCCTGGATGTCGCGGTCGTAGTCCGCGTCGCGCATGCGCGGCAGGCCGACCCAGCCGACGGCCACCCCGCGCTGTTGCAGCATCTGGACCAGCGCGCGGGCGCGCTCGCCGATCACGGTTTTCCACGCCTCGCTCATGTAGGGGGCGGCATGGCCATCGACGAAGAGGCCCTGCGTATCGTTGGCGCCGATGCTGATCAGCGCAAGGTCGATGGGCTGCCCGGCCAGCCGCGCGCGCGCATCGTCGAGCAGGTTCTGCGTGCGATAGCGGGTGAACCCGGTGCCTTCGTGGCTGAACTGGTGGACCTTGACTTCGGGATGGTGGCGGAAGGCCTGGTTGGTCGCGCTCCAGACCCCGTCACCAAACGAATCCCCGAACACGCCGATGTGGATGGGCCGCCCCGACGCGATCGCCGCGTCGATCCGCGTGCCATGGGGGAAGTTGCCGCTGCATCCCGGAACGAGGCCGGGCAGCGGGACGGTCTTGGCCCCTGCCCCCGTCATGTCTGCCCCCGTCTTGTCCGCCCCCGTCTTGCCCGCGGCACGGGCCGGCATGGGCGCACCACCTTCATCGCCGCCTTCATCGGGCAGGGCCGCGTTTTCGCCGCCTGTCAGCACCGAAGGCAAGACCGACAGGGGCTTGCCGCCGGTCGCAAAGGAAACACCCAGCACCGTGCCCACGGCAATGCCGATGAACAGCACGGCCCCACGATCCAGCAATACGTTCAGCTTGCGCCTGCTCAAGAACCTGTCCCGCCTTTCAGCCTCGGCTCCTATGGAGGGGGGGCCGAGGCGTCAACGGCTTCGCGGTCAGTTGCAGGGCAGACAAAGGCACGGCGCGGGGCGGCGAGGCCCTCTTGGCGCGCGGTGCACAGGCTGTGGATAGCCTGTGTGTTTTGTGATGAAAGTCAGGGGATTGTCAGGGAATCAGGCGGCGCGCGGCCCGTTCGAGCAGGGTTTCGTCGTCGAGCACTTCGCCCAGCACGGCCAGCCCGCCTTCGGGCAGGCGGCGCACCATGACCAGCGTGAATTCGCGGCCGGTTTCGGGCAGATCGTCGAGGCTGCGGATCGGCAGGGTGCGCAAGCCTGCTTCGAGCGCGGCGCGCGGATCGGTCCGCGCGGTCCCTTCCTCGGCCCGGCGCAGGCGCCGCTCGGCGGCCACCACGCCCTTGAGCCCGCCCGGCGTCTGGCCCAGAAACTGGCCCAGTTCCCCGCGCGAGAGGCCGATGCGGTGGGCATGGGCCAGCGCCGTGGCATATTCGGTCAGCCGGGTCTTGTCGTAGCTGGCCCCGAAGACGAGCTTGACCACCGGGATCAGCGGCGCGCGCGCCTGCATGGTCAAACCGGCATCGGCGAGCATTTCGGCGAAGTCCTCGGGCTCGGCCTCGGCGGCGAGGGCGAAATCCCAGGCCCGGCCAATCGCGGCATAGAGCGCCTGCCGGGTGCGATCCTCGCTGCCCAGCGCCAGTTCGGCCATTTCGCGTGCGCAGGCCAGCCAGTCGGCCAGACTGTCGGGTTCCGGCTCGGCCAGCCCTTCTGTCAGGCCGGTATTTCCAAACCCGGTATTCCCGAATGATGTGTCATCAAACGTTTCGAGCGCGGGCAGGATCTCGATATCCAGATCGGCCAGATCGAGTTCGGGAATCGCAAGGTTGGGGTCGAGATCGAGCGTGGGCGCGTCCCTTCCGCGTGCCGGGCCATCGGCCCAATGGGGAAGGCCGGAGTGTGGGAGGCTGGAAGTGGCCGCGAAAACCGGATTGGGCATCGCGGGCGGCACGTGGCTGGACAGGGGGCCGGACAGATGACCTGCCTCGACCGGATCGATCCGGGGTTCCTTGCGGCGCGGCTTCTTGGCGCTCAGCAACTGGCCGATTTCGGCCATGATCCCGTCGGTCGTGGCCTGATCGGCCAGTTCCTTCCAGTTGATCACGCCATAGATATAGTCGAGCCGGGTGCCGTCGGAGGAAAACGGCAGCAGGATGCCGCGATAGAGGATCGTGCGGTCGCGCTGGTTGGTGAATTCGGCCTCGAAGCCGATCGGGGCCTCGTTGGCGACGATCTGGAGATAGTGATCGGTGATCCGCGAGAGAATCGAGCGGCCCGGCACCTGGTTGAGGCGCAGGATCGTATGCGGCGCCTCGCAATCGTGGAGCAGGTGTTCGCCGACATAGGCGATGGCCGGATCATCGAGCCCGGCATCGAAATGGAGCAGCACCGAATGATCGGCAAAGGCCGGCCAATGGCCGTCGAGCAGCGGCTTTACCAGCGGGAACGGGGTCGTCCCCAGCATGCTCGCCCAGAAATTGTAGGCGCGCACCTGCATGCGGCGTTCGTCGGTTTCGAGAACCGGCGGGGGCGTATCGTCGCCGTCGAATCCCGGACTGGCCCCGTAAGCGGCTTCGAATGCGTCGCGATCACGCGTTTCCTGTCCGACATAGTCGCGCATGCCATCCATGGCCGGTCCCTCGATGCCACTGCCTCAAGGGTTCCTTCTGGCGCAACATGGTGAAGAAGCCATTAAGTCGCGCCTTTGGAATTCTCCCATGATTTTCGCGCTATGCGGCGCGTTCGGCAATCGCGCGGGCCTTGGCCAGAGTCTTCTCGGCCATGTCGCGGTGGAGCCGTTCGACCATCCGTCCGTTCACGCGCAAGGCGCCCTGCCCGGCATTGGCCGGATCGGCAAAGGCGGCCACGATGGCCTGCGCCTGGGCCACATCCTGTGGCGAAGGCGCGAAAACGGCATTGGTGACAGCCAGTTGCGCCGGATGGATCAGGGTCTTGCCGTCGAACCCGAAGGCGCGGGCCTGTGTGCATTCGGCCTCCAGCAGGGCCGAATCGTCGATCACGTTGCACACGCCGTCGATCACGACGAGGCCATTGGCGCGCGCGGCCAGCACGGCGGCGACCAGCACCGGCACGAAGGCGGCGCGGCCCGGTTCCTGCGCCATGCCGGTATCCTTGGCCAGATCGTTGAGGCCGAGCACGAAGCCCGACAGGCGCGTCGAACCGGCCATGTCGGCGATTCGCTCGATTCCGAGCACGGCGCGCGGGGTCTCGATCATCGCCCAGAGCCCGACCGATGGCCGATAGCCGAGCCGGTCCATCGTGCCCGACAGCGCGGCAATATCGGCGGCATCGTTGACCTTGGGGACGAGAATGGCCTCCGGTTCCTGTTCCGGGAGGCTATCGGCCAGCGCGGCCAGATCGGCCTCGCCCCAGGGGGTGTCCATGCCATTGATCCGGGCGATCAGGCGGCGATGGCCAAAGCCGCCGGTGCGGATCTGGGCGGCCAGTTCGGCGCGGGCCTGTGCCTTGAGATCGGGGGCGACGGCATCTTCGAGGTCGAGGACCACGGCATCGCAATCGAGGCTGCGGGCCTTGGCCAGGGCGCGGGCATTGCTGGCCGGCATGTAGAGCACCGAGCGCAACGGGCGCGAATCGTCGATCAAGTCCTGTCTCCTCTCATCAGCGCGGGCCGGTTTGGAGGAAGATCAGGCCGACGGCGAGACGGAATTGGCCTTCGGCATGCATTCCGGCCGATGACCAATTCCGGCTCGCCCGGTTTTCAGACGGTGAAGCTTTCGCCGCAGCCGCAACTGCCCTTGGCATTGGGGTTCTGGAACACGAAACCGGCCTGGAAGTCGTCTTCCACCCAGTCCATCGTGCTGCCCACGAGGTAGAGCACCGAGGCCCCGTCGATGAAGAACGTGCCGCCCGGCGTCTCGATCTTCTCGTCCATCGGGTTGGCCGCATCGACATAGTCGACCGAATAGGCCAGCCCCGAGCAGCCCCGGCGCGGGGTCGAGAGCTTGACCCCGATGGCCCCTTCGGGCGCGCTCGCCATCAGGGTGGCGATGCGGTTTTCCGCCGAGGGGGTGAGGATCACCGCGGCGGGGCGCGCGCGGGTGCGGGTGGTGGTTGCGGTCATGGCTCAGAGCATCCCGAGTTCGAGCTTGGCGTCGTCGCTCATCTTCTGCGGGTCCCACGGCGGATCCCAGACGAGGCTGACTTCGGCATCGCGCACGCCGGGCACCGCGCCCACGCGCAGTTCGACTTCGCCCGGCATCGATTCGGCCACCGGGCAATGCGGGGTGGTCAGCGTCATCGTCACGGCGACATGGCCGTCCGCGCTCACGTCCACGCCGTAGATCAGCCCGAGGTCATAGATATTGACCGGGATTTCGGGGTCGAAGATGTCGCGCAGGGCGGCGATCACGCCTTCGTAGATTTCCCCGCCCGGCGCGCCGGGGTCCTGCCCCTGCGGCTTTTCGGCGAGGAAGCCCGAGAGGTAGTCGCGCTGGCGCGGGGCTTCGGGTTCATCCTTGGGCTCGGGAATGTCGTCGACATGGGCGCGGCGGGGGGCTGCGACCGCATCGACTTCTTCGACAGTAAAGCGGGGGGTATCGGCCGTCATCCGAAGATCCTCAAGGTTCGCTCGATGCCGCGCACGAGGGCGGCGACATCGCTTTCATCGCTGTAGATGCCAAAGCTGGCACGCGCCGTGGCGGGCACGCCCAGATGCTCCATCAGGGGCTGGGCGCAGTGGTGCCCGGCGCGGATGGCCACGCCTTCCTCGTCCAGGATCGTGCCCAGATCGTGGGGGTGGACCCCTTCGAGGGTGAAACTGACGATCCCTGCGGCATCTTCCGGCCCGAACAGGCGCACCGCGTTGAACGACCGCAGTGCCTCGCGCGTGGTGCGCACGAGCGCGGTTTCGTGGGCATGGATCGCAGGCAAGCCAATGGCCTGCACATAATCGACCGCCACGCCAAGGCCGATGGCCTCGACAATGGCCGGGGTACCCGCCTCGAACCGCTGGGGCGCGGGGGCGAAGGTCGTGCGCTCGAACGTCACGCGGTCGATCATCGCGCCGCCGCCCTGCCACGGGGGCATCGCGTCGAGGATGTCGGCCTTGGCATAGAGCGCGCCGATGCCGGTCGGCCCATAGAGCTTGTGGCCCGAGAACACGTAGAAATCGACGTCGAGCGCCTTCATGTCGAGCGCGAGGCGGGGAACTGCCTGACAGCCGTCGATCAGGATCTTCGCGCCCACGCCATGGGCCAGCGCGACCGCGCGCGGCGCATCGAGCACCGAGCCGAGCACGTTCGAGACATGGCCGAAGGCGACCAGCTTGTGCGCCGGGGTCAGGATGCGCTCTGCCGCGTCGAGGTCGATCCGGCCATCGGCGGTCAGCGGGCAGACATCGATTTCGATGCCCGTCCGCTCGCGCAGCAATTGCCAGGGCACGATGTTCGAATGGTGTTCGAGGGTCGAGAGCAGCACGCGGTCACCGGCCTTGAGATTGGCCAGACCCCAGGTCTGCGCGACGAGGTTGATCGCCTCGGTCGCGCCGCGCGTGAACACGATTTCGCCCTCATTGGCGCCGATCAGGCCCGCGACCTTGCGGCGCGCAGCCTCGAAGGCCAGCGTCATCTCTGCCGAGCGGGTGTAGACGCCGCGATGGACGGTGGCGTAATCGACCCCGATGGCGCGGGTGACCGCGTCGATCACCGCCTGCGGCTTCTGGGCGGTGGCGCCGGTGTCGAGATAGTGCCAGCGCGTGCCGTCCGCGCCGGTGATTCCCGGCCAGTCGGCAGCAGCGGTCAGCGGGGCGAGTTGCGTTTCGCTCACAGCAGGTCCCCCAGCGCCTGAAGCGCGGCCTGGGTCAGCACGTCCTCTTCGGGCGCATCGACGAAAGCCTGTGCGATGAAGGCCTGAAGCATCAGCTTCTTGGCTTCTGCCGGGGGCAGCCCGCGCGATTCGAGATAGAACAGGCCCATCGCGTCGAGTTCGCCCACCGCGCAGCCATGCGCGCACTTGACGTCATCGGCATAGATTTCCAGCTCGGGCCGGGCATTGGCCGTCGCCGTGCGGTCGAGCAGCATGGCGCGGATCGACTGTTCGCCATCGGTGCCCACGGCCCCGCGATCGACGACCACGCGGCCCAGATAGGTGCCCGTGGCGTGCCCGGCGAGGACCGAGCGGACGACCTGGCTGGAGACCGCATCGGGCTCTGCATGGACGACTTCGGTGACGATCTCGGCGGTCTGTTGGCCGCCTGCCAGTTGCGCGGCGCCCAGATGGAAGCGCGCGCCCCTGGCCAGCCGCACCTTGACCGCGATGCGGCCATAGGCGCGCCCGGCGTTGAGCAGGCGCAAGTCGAAGCTGGCGCCCGGTTCCAGTTCGATCACCAGATCGCGCGCGGCCGGGCCCTGCTGGGCCAGCACGACCGAGAGGCTCTCGCTCTGGCCGGTCGCCACCCGCACGGTCTGTGTGGGCAGCGGCCAGAGCGTGGCGAGCGCGGCCAGATCGGCATAGCGAAATGCCTCGTCTGCGCGTGTGGGAAGCAGCGCCGCCGTGGTCACGCGACCGCCTCGTAGCCATGCTGTTCGAGTTCGAGCGCGAGTTCCGGCCCGCCCGAGCGGACGATCCGGCCACCGGCCAGAACATGGACGAAATCGGGCTTCACGTAGTCGAGCAGGCGCTGGTAATGGGTGATCAGCAGCACGGCCTTGTCGGGGCGGCGCATGATCGCGTTGATCCCTTCGCCGCAGATGCGCAGCGCGTCGATGTCGAGGCCCGAGTCGGTCTCGTCGAGGATGGCCAGCCTGGGGTCGAGGATGCCCATCTGGACCATTTCGGCGCGCTTCTTCTCGCCGCCCGAAAAGCCCACGTTCACCGGGCGCTTGAGCATGTCCATGTCCATGCGCAGAAGATCGGCCTTCTCGCGCGCGAGCTTGAGGAAGGCGCCGCCCGACAGCGGTTCTTCTCCGCGCTGCTTGCGCTGGGCATTGAGCGCCTCGCGCAGGAACTGGACGTTGGACACGCCGGGGATTTCGACCGGGTACTGGAAGCCCAGGAACAGCCCGGCTGCCGCGCGTTCGTGCGGGGCCATGGCGAGCAGGTCCTGCCCGTTGAAATCGACAGAGCCGCCGGTCACGTCATAGCCGGGGCGCCCGCCCAGGGTATAGGCCAGCGTCGACTTGCCCGCGCCGTTGGGGCCCATGATCGCGTGGATCTCGCCCGGATTGATGGTCAGCGACAGACCCTTGAGGATGGCCTTGCCGGCGATTTCGTTGGAAAGGTCACTTATCGTCAGCATGGCAGTTCCCGGTCGAGCAAGGGGCAAGAAAAGCGGCGCGGTCTTCACCGTGAAGCGCGCGCCCGGATGGGGTGGCAGCAGGGGGTGTCGGCACAATCATCCGACCGACCCTTCGAGGCTGATGCCGAGCAGCTTTTGCGCCTCGACCGCGAATTCCATCGGAAGCTGCTGGAGCACTTCCTTGGCGAAGCCGTTGACGATCAGCGCCACGGCCTGTTCCTGATCGAGCCCGCGCTGCATCGCATAGAACAGCTGGTCGTCGCTGATCTTGCTGGTCGTCGCTTCGTGCTCGATGGTCGCCGAGGGGTTCTTCACCTCGATATAGGGCACCGTGTGCGCGCCGCAGTCGCCGCCCAGCAGTAGGCTGTCGCACTGGGTGAAGTTGCGCACGCCTTCGGCCTGTGGGGCCACGCGCACGAGGCCGCGATAGGTGTTGTTCGAATGGCCCGCGCTGATCCCCTTCGACACGATGGTCGAGCGGCTGCGCTTGCCGTTGTGGATCATCTTGGTGCCGGTGTCGGCCTGCTGGAAATTGTTGGTGACGGCTACCGAATAGAACTCGCCGACCGAATCCTCGCCGTTGAGGACGCAGCTCGGATACTTCCACGTGACCGCCGAGCCGGTTTCCACCTGCGTCCACGAGACCTTGGACCGCGCACCCTGGCACAGCGCGCGCTTGGTCACGAAGTTGTAGATGCCGCCCTTGCCTTCCGCGTCGCCCGGATACCAGTTCTGGACGGTCGAATACTTGATCTCCGCGTCGTCGAGCGCGACCAGTTCGACGACCGCCGCGTGAAGCTGGTTCTCGTCGCGCTGGGGCGCGGTGCAGCCTTCGAGGTAGGACACATAGGCGCCCTTGTCGGCGACGATCAGCGTGCGTTCGAACTGGCCGGTGTTTTCCGCGTTGATGCGGAAATAGGTCGACAGTTCCATCGGGCAGCGCACGCCCTCGGGGATGTAGACAAAGGTGCCGTCGGAAAAGACCGCGCAGTTGAGCGCGGAAAAGAAGTTGTCGTGCATCGGCACGACCTTGCCCAGCCAGCGCCGGACCAGTTCGGGATATTCGCGGATCGCCTCGCTGATCGAGCGGAAGATGACGCCGGCGGCTTCCAGTTCCTTGCGGAAGGTGGTGGCCACCGAAACGCTGTCGAACACCGCATCGACCGCGATCTTGCGCGCGCCCTCGACACCGGCCAGCACCGCCTGCTCGGCCAGCGGAATGCCCAGCTTTTCATAGACGCGCAGGATTTCGGGATCGACCTCGTCGAGCGACTTGGGGCCGTCCTTCTTCTTGGGCGCGGCCCAGTAATAGGCGTTTTGATAGTCGATCGGCGGGATGTTCAGCTTGGCCCAGTCGGGCATGGGCAGGGTCAGCCAGTGGCGATAGGCCTTCAGGCGCCATTCGAGCATCCACTCCGGCTCGTCCTTCTTGGCCGAGATGAAGCGCACGGTGTCTTCCGAGAGGCCCTTGGGGCCATATTCCTGCTCGATGTCGGAGACCCAGCCGTGCTCGTACTCGGCCACGCGGGCGGCAGCCTCGCGCGCGGCCTGATCCTTGACGGTGTCCTCCCGAACGGGGGTTTCGTTGATCGTTTCGTCGGTCATGCAGGCAACTCGGCAGGTACGGGGGCGACCATCGCGGCAGCCCCGGGAGAGGAGGCGGGGGTAGAGGATGTGGGGCGGGCAAGCTGGACCAGCGACACCCCGGACAGAGCGCCCCGCAGGGCAGCGTCCACCGCAGGCCAGTGTGGCCGGACCGAACAGGCACCCTCAAGCGTGCAATCGCCGCGCCCCTGCCCGCTGCATGCGGCCATGGCAATCGGCCCTTCCACAGCTTCGATGATGTCGGCAAGGCTGATCGCGGCGGCGGGCCGGGCGAGCTTGAGCCCGCCGCGCGCGCCGCGCACCGACTTGAGCAGCCCGGCGGCCGACATCTTGCTGACCAGCTTCTGGACAGTGGGGGCCGGAAGGCCGGTTTCGTGGGCGAGCTGCTGGGCCGAAAGCAGCGAACGGTCGGCGCGATGGCAGCCGCAATGGCGCGCCGCCGCGCACATCATCACCACCGCATAGTCTGCCATGCTCGACAATCGCATCGCACCGCTCGCGCCATGAACCAAGGGAACGGTCAAATCAGACCGAATCGTTCCGGTTATCTAGGCGCGTGCCTTCGCACTTGCAAGGCGCGCTTTTGGCCTCAGATTCGAAAGCCGTTTTCCCGATTTCGGGCCAAAAGGGCTGGCCAAAATGTCTGTGCATCGCGGGCAAGGCTTGGCATAGCCCTTGTCATGTCCGCTCTGGCTGCCCCGCTGGTTTCTGCTGTCGCGATGACGGTCATCGTCGCGGTGCGCTATCTGGCCGCGAGCGGGATTTTTGCCTGGCTCACCGCGCGCAGGTCACCGCGGGACATCCGCATTCCGTCCGGCCAGATTCGGCGCGAGATCGGATGGAGCCTGGTCGCCAGCGTGATCTATGGCCTTCCTGCCGGGGTCATCGCCTGGGGCTGGCAGGCCCATGGCTGGACGCGCATCTATCACGATCCCCATGACTGGCCGCTGTGGTGGATGCCGGTTTCTGTGCTGGTCTATCTGCTGCTCCACGATGCCTGGTTCTACTGGACACACCGCTGGATGCACCGCCCGCGCGTGTTCCGCGCGATCCATGCGATCCACCATGCCAGCCGCCCGCCCACGGCCTGGGCGGCGATGAGCTTTCACCCGGTCGAGGCGGCGATCGTCGGGCTGTTCATCCCGGCCCTCGTCTTTATCGTGCCGATTCAGGCGGGGATGCTGGCGCTCGTGCTGGTGATCATGACGGTCATGGGGGTGACCAACCACATGGGCTGGGAAATCTTCCCGCGCGCGCTGGTGCAGGGCCGCGCGGGGCGTTGGCTGATCACCGCCAGCCATCACGACCTTCACCACGCCCGCTATGCCTGCAACTATGGCCTCTATTTCCGCCACTGGGACCGCTGGTGCGGCACCGATGCAGGCCTGACCCGCGATTTTTGAAAAGGTGTTTGATGCGAAATTCGCCGAAAGAGGCGAATTTCGGTTCGGCACCGGCCCGGTGCTGAACGATCCGAAACGATAGTTTCGGATCAGGCCATCAGAGCGAGAGGAACAGGCCTGCCAGCGCCGCGCTCATCAGGTTCGAGAGCGCGCCCGCGCACAGGGCCTTCAGGCCGAGCCGGGCGATCACCGGGCGCTGGTTGGGGGCAAGGCCACCGGCAACCGCCATCTGGATCGCGATCGACGAGAAATTGGCAAAGCCGCACAGCGCGAACGTGACCAGCGCCACGGTATGCGCCGAAAGCGTCTTTGCCTGCTGGAGGTCGATGAAGCCGACGAATTCGTTGAGCACGATCTTGGTGCCGAACAGGCCGCCTGCGGTCAGCGCCTCGTTCCAGTCGGGCGCGCCCAGCAGCAGGAACAGCGGGGCGAAGACCGGCGCGAGGATCTGCTGGAACGTCAGCCCCGGATGGCCGACCTGCCCCCCGATCCAGCCCAGAATGCCATTGGCCAGCGCGATCAGCGCGACGAAGGCCAGCAGCATGGCCCCCACCGCGACCGCCAGCCGGACCCCGGTCTGCGCCCCTTGCGCGGCGGCCATGATCAGGTTGGCCGGGCGCTGTTCTTCGGGGGTATCTTCCAGTTCGGGCTTTACGTGGGGGTTGGTGATCTGCGCGTGCGGGTCATTGTGGTCGAGCACGGGCAGGTCGATCACATGGGGCATGTCGGGCATGATCAGCTTGGCCATCAGCACGCCGCCGGGCGCCGACATGAAGGCGGCGGCCACCAGATAGTCGATCCGCACGCCCAGCCCGGCATAGGCAGCCAGGATCGTGCCCGCCACGCCCGCCATGCCCACGCTCATCACCGCAAAGATCTGCGCGGGTGTCAGCGAAGCCAGATAGGGCCGGATCACCAGCGGCGATTCGCTCTGTCCGACGAAGATGTTGGCCGCCGCGCACAGCGATTCCACCCGGCTGATCCCGGTGATCTTTTCCAGCGCCCCGCCGATCCAGCGGATCACCAGTTGCATCACGCCCAGATAATAGAGGATCGAGATCAGCGCCGCGAAGAAGATGATGGGGGGCAGCACCGCGATGGCCACGCTCTTGCCGCCCATGTCGGGCCGGGCCAGATTGCCGAACACGAATTCGACCCCGGCGCGCGAATAGGACAGCAGCGTCTCGACCGCATGGGCGGCCCCCTGAAGCGCGGCCTTGCCCGGCGGGAAGCTGAGCACGAGGGCGGCAAACCCGGCCTGGAGCGCGAAAGCGGGCACGACCACCCGCAAGCGAATCGCGCGGCGATTGGACGAGAGCAGGAACGCCAGGGCAAAGAGCAGCGCCATGCCACCCAGACTGGAAAGGATATGCATGGCGGGAAGGCCAACTCCGCTGTTTTGAAGGTCCGAACACGCGTTCCTAGCCGGGTTTGGGGCCGGGACAAAAGCGGGGATGCGCCGTTTCCTGCAAAAAATTGCAACCGGGACCCGCAACCGGGGCCCACAAGGGGGCCCGTGACGCATTATTCACTTCAATTTCACGTCAGGGGGGCTAAGGCCCTTGTCCATCATGGCCACCAATATCGACCAGACCGACTCCTATCGCACCAGCATGCTCGCCAAGGCGGAAACGCTGACCGAGGCGCTGCCCTATCTCCAGCGCTATGCGGGGAAGACGTTCGTGGTCAAATATGGCGGCCACGCCATGGGCGACCCCGAAGCCGCACACGATTTTGCCGAAGACATCGTGCTGCTCAAGGCGGTGGGCATCAATCCGGTGGTCGTCCACGGCGGGGGCCCCCAGATCGGCGCCATGCTCAAGAAGCTGGGCGTGGAATCGAGCTTCGTCGACGGCTTGCGCGTGACCGATGCGGCCACCGCCGAAGTCGCCGAGATGGTCCTTTCGGGCAAGATCAACAAGGAACTGGTCGGCTGGATCGCGGGTGCGGGCGGCAAGGCCATCGGCATCTCGGGTAAGGACGCCGGGCTGGTCACGGCCACCAAGGTCGAGCGCACGACCAAGGATCCGGGCAGCAATATCGAACGCGCGGTTGACCTGGGCTTCGTGGGCGAGCCGACCGAAATCGACCCGACGATCATCCACACGGTGAGCGCGGCGGGGATCATCCCCGTGATCGCCCCCATCGGCGTTGGCCGCGACGGCCACACCTACAACATCAATGCCGATACCATGGCGGGTGCCATCGCGGCCAAGCTGGGCGCCTCGCGGCTGTTCCTGCTGACCGACGTGCCGGGCGTGCTCGACAAGAACAAGCGCCTGCTGACCGACCTGACCCCGGAAGACATCGCCGGGCTCACCGCCGATGGCACGATCAGCGGCGGCATGATTCCCAAGCTGGAAACTTGCGTCCACGCGGTCGAGGCCGGGTGCGAGGCGGCGGTCGTGCTCGACGGGCGCGTACCCCATGCGATGCTGCTCGAAATCTTCACCGCGCGCGGTGCGGGCACGCTGATCCACCGCTGAGAGGCTGGAACCAAAGGCGGTGCGGCGCGTGGTAGAGACCATGATCCATGCCCGTCCGCGCTCCGCTGCCCTGTCGATTCTGGCCATTGCCCAGACCATCGCCCTGACCATCGCTCTGTCGGGGTGCGGGGGGCACGAGGCCGCGCCAGCTCCCTCTTCCCCCTCGCCCGAGGCGCGTTCTGCGTCCGATGCGGCGGAGATGACCCCGCCGCCCTGGCTGGTCTCGCCCGCCTCGCTGGCCGCGCACGAGGATGCCCCGGCAGCCGGGGCAAGCGCGCCTGTCCCTTCGGCCTCCCGCGATCCGGCTGTCGTCGCGCGGGCCTGGGCCGATGCGGTCGAGCAGCGCGACTGGGCGCTGGTGCGCGCTTTCTGGGGCGAGAACGGCACGCGCAGCGGGCTTTCGCAAAAGGCCTTCGCCGCGCGCTGGGGGCAGCTTGTCCAGCCCCGCGTGACCCTTGAGGCGGGGCAGCAGGAAGGCGCGGCAGGATCGCTCTACGATACCGTGCCTGTCACGATCATCGACGGCGCCCATCACTATCGCGGGCAGATCGTCCTGCGGCGGGCCAACGATGGCCTTGGCGCGAGTGCGGAGCAGATGCGCTGGCATATCGAGAGCACCACTTTTCCCTTTTGAGCCCTCCCTTTTGAACATGAGATTTCCTAATCGGCCTTTCGCCGGTTTCCCCCGCCCTGCGCAGCGCCTAGGAGTCTGATTCGAAATTCGCCGAAGAGGCGAATTTCGGTTCGGCACCGGCCCGCTCCCCCACCCGACCTCCCATAGGGTACTATCGTAGGGAGGCCGGGTGGGGGAGCGGGCCGGTGCCGAACGATCCGAAACGACAGTTTCGGATCAGACGCTAAGGGCGGCCCATCGGCGAAACCTGATCGGAACCTGAAAGCGGCAGGAGGCATGCTCCCGATTGCCCTTCGGGGGTGGCCTGGGGTAAGGCACGGGGGAAACACAGCAGAAACGGCGGGTTTACGTGCTCTACGCTTTAATCGTCATCATCGGACGGCTGATGGACATCTTCCAGATGGTCATCATCATCCAGATCGTTCTCGGGCTGTTGATCAGCTTCAACGTGGTCAACCTGCACAACGATTTCGTGGCGGCGATCTGGCGGGCGCTCAACGTGATCATCGAGCCGTTCCTGCGTCCCATCCGTCGCTTCATGCCCGATACGCGGCCCTTCGATCTTTCGCCGATGGTGCTGTTGTTCGGCCTTTGGGCAGCCCAGATGCTGCTCATCGGGCTTGGACAGTCGATGGGGGCCCTGGTGTGAATCAAGTTGATGTGAGCGCAGATGTGATGAATTCCGACGTGAAGTTGGCTGATGTGATCGACGGCAAGGCCTTTGCCGCGGGCCTGCGCGGGCGCATCGCCACGCTGGCAGCCCGGTTCGAGGCGGAGGCCGGGCGCAAGGCGGGCCTTGCCGTGGTGCTGGTGGGCGAAGACCCGGCCAGCCAGGTCTATGTCCGCTCCAAGGGCAAGAGCACGATCGAGGCGGGCATGGCCAGCTTCGAGTACAAGCTCCCCGTCGATACCGACGAGGCCACCCTGCTCGCGCTGGTCGAGCAGCTCAACGCCGATCCGGTGGTCGACGGCATCCTCGTCCAGCTTCCCCTGCCCGCCCATCTCGACGAGCAGAAGGTGATCGCCACGATCAGCCCCGACAAGGATGTCGACGGCTTCCATGTCACCAATGCCGGGCGCCTTGCGGTCGGCCAGCCCGGCTATGTGCCCTGCACGCCGCTGGGCTGCCTGATGCTGCTCAAGGACAAGCTGGGCAGCCTTTCGGGCCTCGAAGCGGTGGTGATCGGGCGCTCGAACATCGTGGGCAAGCCGATGGCCCAGCTTCTGCTGGCCGAAAGCTGCACGATCACCGTCGCGCACAGCCGCACGCGCAACCTGCCCGAGGTGGTTCGCCGCGCCGATATCGTGGTGGCCGCCGTCGGTCGCCCGGAAATGGTCAAGGCCGACTGGATCAAGCCCGGCGCGACCGTGATCGACGTGGGCATCAACCGCGTGCCGGGCGCCGTGGAAGGCAAGACGCGGCTGGTCGGCGATGTCGCCTATGAAGACGTCCGTCATGTCGCCGGGGCGATCACCCCGGTTCCGGGCGGCGTGGGGCCGATGACCATCGCGGTCCTGCTGCGCAATGCGCTGGTGGCTGCCTACCGTCATGCCGGGCTGGAACTGGCGCCCGACGCGATCTGAATGATGGGCTGAATTTTTGCCCGGTCCCGTTGCGGGGCCGGGCAAGAGCGCGCTTGCCCGGCCCGGTCCATGCGATAGAACGGGCGCCATGCAGTTTCGTGTTTCCGGCGCGCTGGCGCTCACCCTTCTTTCCGGTCTGGTGTCCCTTGGTGGTCTGGTCCCCCTTGGTGGCCTGGCCCCTTGTGCGCAGGCGCAGGCGATCCGCTTTGTCGCCAACCCCAGCGCGCTGATCGCCGCCGACATCGCCACGACCCATGCCATGGAGCGCAGGGGCTGGGGCGAGGGTCTGGCCGAGACGATGGCGAAGGACGCGCAAGTGCTTTCGCCCCCGCGCGCACTGGCCGAAGTGGCCCTGCACGATCTTCCGCATGGGGACGCCCCCCACTTGCGCCAGCCCGATGGCGCCTGGATCGGCTGCGACGGCACTTATGGCGTCACGCGCGGGCGCTGGAGCGCAAAGGACGCGCAAGGGCAGGAAAGGCTGGGGGGCTGGTATGCCACCGTCTGGCAGCGCAACCTCAAAAAGGGCTTCTATCGCTGGAGCCTCACCCTTGAGGCGCCGACCGCGCAGGCGCTCCCCGCGCCCGATTTCCTGACCGGTCTCGTCGCCGATTGTCCGGTTCGCCGCCCGCGGACCGAGGCCGAGCAGCTTGCCGATCTCGACGCGCCGCGCCCGCCCAAGCCCAAAAAAGGCGCGCCGCCTCCGATGCGCCCGCTTCGCGCCGCGCTTCCGGCCGAAACCACCCCCGCCGGGGCCGACACCACGCAGGGCCAGTCCTATGACGGCACGCTGGCCTGGCGCGCGACCGTGCTGCCCGATGGTGGCCGTCGCTTCCGCGCGTGGATGTGGAAGGACGGGGCGATGCAGGAAGTCATTCACCTCGATGCCGCGCCCCCGCGCAGTGGCACCCCCAATGTTACCGTGGGAAGCTGACCTTCATGTTCCACTTGTTCCTTTCGGCCTTCACCACGCTGTTTCTGGTGATCGACCCGCCCGGCTGCGCGCCGATCTATGCCGGGCTGACCGCCGATGCCAGCCCCACCCAGGCCCGCCAGATGGCCGTGCGCGCCTGCATCATCGCCACGCTGATCCTCGTCGTCTTTGCGCTGTTCGGCGAGGCCCTGCTGGGCGCGCTGCACATCGAACTGGCCAGCTTCCGCATCGCGGGGGGCATCATGCTGTTCCTGATCGCGCTCGAAATGGTCTTTGAAAAGCGCACGGGCCGCCGCGAGGAGCGCGCCGAAAAGGTGCGCAATGCCCAGCCCCATGTCGAGGACGTGTCGGTCTTCCCGATGGCCATGCCGATGCTGGCCGGGCCCGGCTCGATCGCCTCGATCATGCTGCTGACCGCCCGCGCTCACGGCACCGAGGAAACCGCCGTGGTCCTCGCCGCGCTGGGTGTGGTCATGCTGCTCAGCCTCATTGCGCTGGTGGCGGCAACGCCAATCATCCGCGTGCTGGGCAAACAGGTGGAAGCCGTGGTCACCCGCCTGCTCGGCGTTCTGCTGGCGGCGCTGGCCGCCCAGTTCGTGATCGACGGCCTGCGCACGCAGTTCTGAGCGCCGGGGCCCCAAAACGGGCCCAGCCCCCTTCTTCATTCCCTTTCGCCGCCCTTTCGCCCCCCTTCGTCATCCCCGCGCAGGCGGGGATCCAGTTCCGACGCTTGCTCGTGCAAACAAGGCAAGAAGCTGGATTCCCGCCTGCGCGGGAATGACGAAAAAGGGAGCAGCGCACAGTGCCTTTATTGGCAAGCCTGGTGCATCTTCCCGCAGTTCAGATCGCCCCCGGACGCAGCGCCATCAGGCCGCGCAGCCGCGCGCGGTAGGCCGCCAGTTGCGTCGGATCGACCGCGCGGGTGCGCGCGATCATGCGGACCGACGAAGGATCGACGGCCTGCCCGCCGCGATAGAGTTCGTAGTGCAGGTGCGGCCCGGTCGAGAGGCCGGTCGAGCCGACATAGCCGATCACCTGCCCCCGGCTGACATGGGCGCCCGGCGCCACGGCGATGCGGCTCATGTGGCCATAGCCGGTGCCGATGCCCCCGCCGTGGTCGAGGCGGACATATTCGCCATGCCCGCCGTGCCATCCGGCAAAGCTGACGGTGCCATCGCTGACGGCGTGGATCGGGCTGCCCCAGGGCGCGCCGATATCGATCCCGGCGTGGAGGCGGGTGAAGCCCAGAATCGGGTGGAAGCGATAGCCGAAGCCCGAGGTGACATGGCCCGCGACCGGCGCGACCAGCAGCCCGGAATTGCCGCTGTCGGTGGCCTGTCCCTTCATCGTTTCGGGGCTGAAGAAGGCGCCATCGTTGCCCCAGCGCAGCAATTGCGCGCGCGGGTGCCCGTCGCGGCTGATCCCGGCATAGAGCAGGTCGCCCATCTCGCCCTGCCCGTCGGCGGCGCGGCGATAGGAGACGATGATGTCGAATTCGTCGGTCGGGGCGATGTCCTCGAAGGGGAGCGCGGAATCGATCGTGCGCAAGTAGTCCTGCACGATATTCGGGCTGACCCCGGCGGCGCGGGCCGAGCGGTAGAGGCTCGATCCCACGATCCCGGTCAGCCGCAGTGGCGCCACGCTGACGGGGATGGGCTGCTTGTGGAGGACCAGCGCGCCGCCTTCGCGGCGCACGTCGAGCGCGAGGTCGAAGCGCGCGCGCAGGCTCAGGCTTTCGAGCGGGCGCGGGTCGAGCGGCCCGGCGTGCGGGCCCAGAACCATCTGGAAACGGGCTCCGGGGGCCAGATGACTGTTGGGCTGGCTGTCCGGTAGCGCCTGCGTGATCAGGGAGGCGGTCCGTCCCGCGTCGGACTGGGTCAGCCCGGCGCGTTGCAGCATGCCCGCGATGCTGTCGGATTCGCCCAGCGTGGCGGTCATCGTGATGCTGGCCCGTTCGGGCGCGGCGGCGAGGTGGACCACGCGGGGGCCCGCTGCGAAATGGCGCCCGTTGCCTGCCCCTTGGGCGAGTGGGCGGATGCCTTGCGCGGCAAATTCACCGGCCATCTGGTCGTCGAGCGCGGTCAGCGGCGCGGCGCGCAGCGGGGCGAAGCTGGGCCAGAAGGCCAGGGCAAGGCCCGCCAGCACGGTGCAGGTGGCCGCACCATGAAACCAATGGCGGCTGCCGATGTCCTGCCCGAGATCGTGGCAGCGCAAGGTGCGGGCGGCGGCGCGCTCGATGCGCAGGCACAGGGCCAGCCAGCGGCGGGCGAGCGGATGGGACGATTGTCGCCATGGGGCCGATAGCGCTGGCGGCGGGGGGAGCGCGTGAACCGGACGCGCGGCGGGGGCCAGCCTCCGGCTGCGATGCTGTGCGCCGGGGCCAAGCGTGCCGGAGACGGCACGGCCAAAGACGGGGCGTGGGCCCCCAGCCCCGCTGGCAAGCGTACCCCCAGCCCCGCTGGCAAGCGTACCAAAATCCGAACCGGGCCTGTTGAAAGGGGCACTCATGGCCTGTCCCTGCCGGATCGGGGGTTAAGACCCCGTAAAATCGCGGATCAGGCCGGGATTGGGGTCAACTGTTGGCCTCGCGTTTCAGGTCGTAGAGCAGGTCGAGCGCGGCGCGCGGGGAGAGCGCGTCGATGTCGAGCGCGTTGAGCTTGTCGCGCAGGGCGTCGACTTTCTCCTCGGCGGCCTCGATGGCGGCGGCGAACAGCGGCAGGTCGCCAAGGCCGGCGGCAAGGCCCCCGGTGGCCGCGCGGCCCTTTTCCAGCTTGTCGAGCACAGCGCGCGCGCGCTTGACCACCGCATCGGGCACGCCCGCCAGCCGGGCGACGGCCAGGCCATAGGACTTGTCGGCAGGCCCTTGGGCGAGTTCGTGAAGCAGCACGAGATCGCCCTTCCACTCGCGCGCGCGGACATGGTGGAGCGAGAGCGCCGGGCAGGTTTCGGCCAGACGCTGCATCTCGTGGTAATGGGTGGCAAACAGGCAGCGGCAGCGGTTCACCTCGTGGACGGCTTCGGCCACGGCCCAGGCCAGCGCGAGGCCGTCGTAGGTCGAGGTGCCGCGCCCCACTTCGTCGAGGATCACGAAGCTGCGTTCGCCCGCCTGCTGGAGGATGGCGGCGGTCTCGACCATCTCGACCATGAACGTCGAGCGCCCGCGCGCGAGGTTGTCGCTCGCGCCCACGCGGCTGAACAGGCGGTCGACGAGGCCCACGCGCGCGCTCTGCGCGGGCACATAGGCCCCGGCTTGCGCCAGCAGCACGATCAGCGCGTTCTGGCGCAGGAAGGTCGATTTGCCGCCCATGTTGGGCCCGCCCACCAGCCACAGCCGGTCGGTCGCGCCCAATGTGCAGTCGTTGGCGACAAAGCGTTCCCCCGCCTTGGCCAGCGCCGCCTCGACCACCGGATGGCGCCCGCCCGCAATGGCCAGCACCGGTTCCTCGACGACTTGGGGCAGGCACCAGCCGCCCTCGATCGCGCGCTGGGCATGGCTGGCGGCCACATCGAGCCGGGCGAGCGCGGCGGCGCTGGCGGCGATACCCTCGCGCGCGGCGCTGGCCTGCGCGATCAGGTCTTCGAAATGGGCTTCCTCGGCGGCGAGGGCATGGCCGCCCGCCTCGGCGATGCGGCTGGCTTCCTCGTGGAGGGCGAGCGCGTTGAAGCGCACGGCCCCGGCCATGGTCTGGCGATGGGTAAAGCCCGTGTCGGGCTGCATCAGCCGGTCGGCATGGCGCGCGGGCACTTCGATGAAATAGCCCAGCACGCCGTTGTGGCGGATTTTCAGCGCGGCAACGCCCGTTTCGTCGCGGTATTTTGCTTCGAGCGCGGCAATCGCGCGGCGCGAATTGCCCGAGGCCGCGCGCAAGGCGTCGAGATCGGCGTCATAGCCTTCGGCGATGAAGCCGCCCTGCCCGCGTTCGGTCGGCGGGGTGGCCACGAGCGCGCGGGTGAACAGGTCGACCAGCGCCTGATGCCCGGTCAGACGGGGCAGCAGGGCGCGGGCCAGATCGGGGCGATCGTCGCGCGCGGCGAGCACATCGTGGAGCGCCTGCGCCTGGGCAAGGCCATCGCGCAATTGCCCGAGATCGCGCGGCGAACCCCGTCCGGCCACGACCCGGCCCAGCGCGCGGCCCAGATCGGGCACCGCGCGCAAGGCGGCGCGCAAATCGTCGCGCAGCAGCGAATCCTCGGCCAGCCATTGCACCAGCGCCAGCCGCGCGCCGATCATTCCCACATCGAGCAGCGGCGCCGACAGGTCTTGCGCCAGAAGACGCGCGCCCGCCCCGGTCACGCAGCGGTCGACCGCGTCGGTCAGGCTGCCCGCGCGGGTGCCGCTGGCCGAAACCAGCACTTCGAGGCTGGCCCGCGTCGCTTCGTCCATCGCCATGTGCGCGTGGCCCCCGCGCGCCACCGGGGGCAGCAGGAACGGCAGGCGCCCGCGCCCGACATGGTCGAGATAGGCGATCAGCCCGCCCGCCGCCGCCAGCATCGCGCGCGAAAAGGCGCCGAAGCCGTCGAGCGTGGCGACGCCATGGATGTCGCGCAGGCGCGTTTCGCCCGCCGCGCTGTCGAAGGTGCGGCCCTCGCGCGTGACCGCCTCGGGCGGGGCCATGTCCCAGTCCTGCGGGCAGACCACTTCGCGCGGGGAAAGCCGGGCGAGCGCGGCGCCGAGCGTCTGCGCGGTGCATTCTTCCAGCTCCATCGTGCCGGTCGAAATGTCGCAGGCGGCCAGTCCCACGCTTTCGCGCAACGGGCAGATTGCCACCAGCACATTGGATTCGCGCGGGTTGAGCAGGGCTTCCTCGGTGAGCGTGCCTGCCGTCACGAAGCGCACGATGTCGCGCGCGACGAGCGCCTTGGAGCCGCCGCGCTTCTTGGCTTCCTCGGGCGTTTCGACCTGTTCGGCAATCGCCACCCGGCACCCGGCGCGGATCAGGCGGGCCAGATAGCTTTCCGCCGAATGGACCGGCACCCCGCACATCGGGATCGGCGCGCCGCCATGCTCGCCCCGGCTGGTCAGCGCGATGTCGAGGATCTGCGCGGCCTGCCGGGCATCGTCGAAGAACAGTTCGAAGAAATCGCCCATGCGATAGAACAGCAGGCAATCGGGGGCCTGATCCTTGAGCGCGAGATATTGCGCCATCATCGGCGTGGGAGCAGCAGGAGTAGCAGACATGGAGGCGGGGCTAGCCCATACGCCCCGGTTTCTCAAATCATCCGTCCCGGATATGAACAATCCGCCCGTGCTGTTTTGGCGCCGTTCCTGCCCGCTCCCTTTTGCGGGCCATTCGTGCTATGGGCGCGACCCAAGGCATCACGAAGAGGCTTATGCAGGTTCCACAAGGCCGGTCCCGGTTCGGGCGGTTTCATCTCGATTGGCGCGCCGGGGGGCTGCCCTGGCTGTCGATTCCCGGTCTGATCCTCGGCACTTTGCTGATCTGCATGCCGTTCGTGCTGGTCGAAGTGCCCCCGCTCGTCGACGTGCCGGGCCACATGGGCGCCGCCGCGATCGAGGCGGCCAGCCCGGCGAGCCCGCTGGGCAAGTACCTGGGCTGGAAATGGGTCTTCACGCTCAACATCGGCGGCGACGTGCTGATGAAGGTGCTGGGCGCGCAGTTCGGCATTCTGGCGGCGGGCTGGTGGAGCACGGTGCTGGCCACGGCGCTGTTTGCCGGGGGGGCGCTGGCCACGATCCGCATGGCCAACCCGCGCGGCGGCCATGGCGCGCCCTGGGCGATGATGTTCGTGTTCAGCTTCCCGCTGCTCACCGGCTTCCTCAACTATATTCTGGGTACCGGGCTTTCGCTCACGATGTTCGCGGCGGCGATCTGGCTTGAGGATCGCCCGCGCCTGCGCGCTGCCGTGCTCGTCGTGGCCCAGCCGCTGGCGATGCTGTGCCATGCCATCGGCGGGCTCCTGCTGGCGATCCTGATCGCCTCCAACGCCTTGGGCCGCGAGATGGACCGCCTGCCTGCGGGCTGGTGGCGGCGCAGCCAGTGGCGCACGGTTCTCTCCACGCACGACTGGAAGGCGGCCTTGCGGCGCCTCGTCGTGCTGTGCTGGCCGCTTCTGGCTACGGTGGTCACGATCATTTTGTGGAAGCTGCTGTCGCCTGCCCCGGTGCGCAGCCTCAACACCTGGCGCTGGGACCAGAAGGGCGAGTTCCTGTGGCTTACCTTGCGCGACCAGTCGTTCTGGCTCGACGCGGTGACGACGGTTGCCACCTTTGCGCTGCTGCTGGTCGGGCCGTTTCTGGGCGGGCGCTGGAACTGGCAGCGGGGGCTGCCCGGCCTTGCCGTCGCGGTGCTCTATGTGATCATTCCCAGCGACATCAACGGCAGCGCCTTTGTCGACGTGCGCCTGTTGCCCCCGGCGATGATGCTGCTGCTCGGCCTTCAGGACTGGAGCGGCGCGCCTGCCCGGCGTGCGAAAGCCATTGCGCTGGCGGGGCTGGCCCTGCTGGGCCTGCGCACGGTCGTCACCGCCGCCAGCTTTGCCGACTATGCCGACGATTTCCGCCAGCAGTTGTCGGCGCTCGAACATATCCAGCCGGGCAGCCGCGTGCTCACTTTCGTCGAGCATTCGTGCATCGAGGAATCCTGGCGCAACACCCGGCGCGACCATCTCGCCAGCCTCGCGAGCGTCTATCGTCAGGCCTGGGTGAACGACAACTGGGCGATTCCGGGCCTGCACATGGTGGTCCCCCGGTTCCGCCCGGCGCGCAATTTCGTTGCCGATCCTTCCGAATTCGTGTGGTCACGCGGGTGTCAGGGCGGGCGGCTGCGCTCGGTCGATTCGGCGCTGCGGTACGCCCCTATCGAGCGGGTGGACTATGTCTGGCTGATCGATACCGGGCTGCCGCGCAACCCCGATCCGCGCCTGCGCCTCGTCTGGCAGGAAGGGCGCAGCCTGCTCTTCGCCGTGCGTCCGCTCGGCTTCCCGACATGGCGCCCGCGCGATAACTGATCGCGCGGCAAGGGCTCATGAAAAAAGGGCGCCGTGGCTTTGGCCACCGGCGCCCTTTTTGCGAATTTCGAATTCAGACTCTCAGATCAGCCCGGCCAGCGGGCTGGAGGGATCGGCGTAGCGCCGCGTGGCCATGCGTCCGGCCAGATAGGCGTCGCGCCCGGCCTCGACGGCGGCCTTCATCGCGCGGGCCATGCGGATCGGGTCTTTCGCTTCGGCAATGGCGGTGTTCATCAGCACGCCGTCGCAGCCCAGTTCCATCGCCACGGCGGCATCGCTCGCCGTGCCCACGCCCGCATCGACCAGCACCGGCACTTTGGCGCCTTCGACGATCATGCGGATCATCACCTTGTTCTGGATGCCAAGGCCCGAGCCGATCGGTGCGCCCAGCGGCATGATCGCGACGGCACCGGCTTCTTCGAGCTGGCGCGCGGCAATCGGGTCGTCGGCGCAATAGACCATCGGCAGGAAGCCTTCCCTGGCCAAAGTCTCGGTCGCGCGCAGGGTCTCGCGCATGTCGGGGTAGAGCGTGCGCGCCTCGCCCAGGACTTCCAGCTTGACCAGATCCCAGCCGCCCGCCTCGCGCGCGAGGCGCAGCGTGCGGATGGCATCTTCAGCGGTGAAACACCCGGCAGTGTTGGGCAGGTAGGTGACCTTTTTGGGGTCGATATAGTCGGTCAGCATCGGCGCCTTGGGGTCCGAGACATTGACCCGGCGCACCGCCACGGTGACGATTTCCGCGCCCGAAGCGGCCAGCGCGGCGGCGTTCTGGGCGAAATCCTTGTACTTGCCGGTGCCCACGATCAGGCGCGAGCGGAACGTGCGGCCTGCCACCGTCCATGTGTCGCCGGAAGCCGTGTCATCGCTGGCCGGGGCATCGTCCTGCCCGCCGCCCACGAAGTGGACGATTTCGAGCACGTCGCCCTCGCCCAGCGCCACGTCGGCAAGGGTCGAACGGGGCACGATGGCGCCATTGCGTTCGACCGCCACTTTGGCGGGATCAAGGTCGAGACTGCGCACGAGATCGGCGATGGAGCCGGGCGTGGCGCGGCGCGGTTCGCCGTTCAGGGTGATCGAAAGGGCGGACGGTGCGGGGTTCGTGGCCATGGCTGGTGCCTTAGAGCATCGGGCGAAACAGGCGCAAGCCGTTCAACAATCGCAGGCTGTCGAACAGGCCCCCCGGCGCATGTTGACGATATGGGCGCAGGCCACCAGCAGCACGCCCGCAATGGTCAGCACGGATTCGGCGCTCCCGTGGCCGACCAGAACCGCCGCCGTCATCAGCGCCAGCCCGGACAGGCCCAGCACCAGTGGCAACCGGTGCCCATGGCGCAGCGCGCCCATGCCGATTGTGGCCGCCCCGATCACGATGGCGAGGATCAGGCCGATGTGATGGATTTCCGGGTTGAGCAGCACGCCCCCGCCCAGCCCCAGCACACCCACGAGGAACAGCCCGGCAAGGCAGTGGATCATGCACAGCCCGGAGAGGATCACCCCGAAGCGATCGAGTCGGCTGCGCAAGGCGAGGAGGGCCTGGTTCATGGGCTCCATATATGTAACGTTGTATCATCATTCAAGGCGCTGGATGTGCGATCCGTCCCGTTCCCTGCATTCGGTTCCTTGGGCCCGGTGCCAAATGTCCACTTGTCAGGCGTGGTGGCTGGCCGCACATGCCGGTCCATGACGTCTGCTGCCCCCTCCTCCGCTTCCGCTTCTTCCCCGTCCCTTGCTTCGCTGTCACTCGCGCGCTGGCTTCTGGTCGTGGCGATCATGATCGTGGGCATCGTGGTCGTCGGCGGGATCACGCGGCTGACCGAGTCGGGTGTCTCGATCACCGAATGGAACGTCGTGTCGGGCACCCTCCCCCCGCTGACCCAGGCGCAATGGCAGGCCGAATTCGACGCCTATCGCCAGACCCCGCAATATATCCTCGTCAACGGCCCGGCGGGGATGACGCTGGCCACCTACAAGTCGATCTTCTTCTGGGAATGGGTCCACCGCCTGCTCGCGCGCACGATCGGCATGGTCTTTGCCGTGCCGCTGGCGTGGTTCTGGCTGCGCGGGCGCATTCCGGCGGGCTACAAGCCGCGTCTTCTGGCGCTGCTGGCGCTGGGCGGGCTTCAGGGCGCGGTGGGCTGGTGGATGGTCAAGTCGGGGATCGTCCACGACGTGAAAGTCAGCCACTACCGGCTCGCGACCCATCTGGCGGTGGCCCTGTTCACGCTGGGCGGGATCGTGTGGACGATGCTCGACCTGCGGGCGCTGGCGCGGGGCGAGGCGCGGTCCCGGCTGACCGGGCTGGGCATGCTGGCCCTCGCGATGCTGGCCTTGCAACTGGTCTATGGCGCGCTGCTGGCGGGCCTGCGCGCGGGCGTGGTGGCCGGGGCGGGCTGGTTCTCGTGGGATGCCTGGCCGCTGATGCAGGGCAAGATCTGGCCCGATGGCGTGGACTGGGCGGCAGGCGCGTTCCATGCGCTGACCAGCGATCCCTATCTCGTCCATTTCTTCCACCGCACATGGGCCTGGGCGGTCGTGGCGGTGCTGGTGGTCGTCGCGCGGGTGCTGCGGCGGAGCGGCCAGCGGCGGGTTTCGGTGGCGCTGCATTGCGCGTTCGGCATGCAGGTCGTGCTGGGCATCGCGACGGTGTGGAGCGGGGTGGCGATCGGACTGGCGGTACTTCACCAGCTGTGCGGCGCCGTGCTGCTGGCCTGCACGGTGTGGGCGGCCCATGCGCTGGGACGCCCTGCCCAGCGCGGATAAAACACGCCGGAAAGTCGGGGCAAAACTGCGAAGGTATTATTTTACCTCCACGCAAAACCCCCGGTTTGCTTGACTCTCCGGGCCATTTGCAACAAAGGCGCACTCCTTCACCCCGTGTGTGTCAGGATTCTTCTGGTGCGTGACGTGGGTACCCCATTATCCAGGGAACCGAACCAGCCATGAAGGCTCTCAGCAAGGTCACCCGGTCGATCAAGCCGGCCGAGGTGGAAAAGAAGTGGCATCTGATCGATGCCGAAGGCCTGGTGGTCGGCCGTCTGGCCGTCATCATCGCCAACCATCTGCGCGGCAAGCACAAGCCCAGCTTCACGCCCCACGTCGATTGCGGCGATCACGTTGTCGTGATCAACGCCGACAAGGTCCGCCTGACCGGCAACAAGCTCAAGGCCAAGACCTATTACAAGCACACCGGCTATGCCGGCGGCATCAAGGAAGTAACCGCGGACAAGGTCCTGGGTGGTCGCTTCCCCGAGCGCGTGCTTGAAAAGGCTGTCGAGCGCATGATCCCGCGCGGTCCGCTCGGTCGTGACCAGATGCGTGCCCTGCACCTCTATGCCGGCACCGAACACCCGCACGGTGGCACCCAGCCGGTGGCGCTCGACGTCGCCTCGATGAACCGCAAGAACAAGGTGGGCGCATAATCATGGCCGACAACGACACCGTCTCGAGCCTGGCCGACCTCAAGAACCTGACGTCTGCCGCTCCCGCCGCCGCCGCTGAACCCGCCGCCGAAGGCGATGTGGAAGCGCCGGTCGTGCCCGCCGCCCCCACCGCTCCCCTGCGCGACCGCGAAGTC
>Ga0075011_10000153_pt1 | contig 35126 bp, 28 predicted proteins | sample TARM_MetaG_T_14_FD_72354 | JGI IMG/M metagenome (GOLD analysis project Ga0075011, IMG submission 72354) | Freshwater microbial communities from Pennsylvania, USA, analyzing microbe dynamics in response to fracking - TARM_MetaG_T_14 | ecosystem: Environmental > Aquatic > Freshwater > River...
GATCCGCCGAGGCAACTTGGCGCCGCATCGGCACCCTACTCGACGCCTTCCCCCCACACGAATGCGCCAACTATCTCAGAAACTCCGGATACGCTTCAACCTAAGTGGAAACGAGTCTAGAATCACCTGAAACGACAGGTCGCACTCGCGGAGATAGAAATGGTATTCCGGCGCTTTGCCAGGAGCAGCCTGGCCGGAAGCATGCTGGCGCGCGGTGGGGTTCAGGGTCGCGGCGGGCAAAGCCGCGCAGAGCAGCCGCGCGACCGACAGGACCATGCACGGGAATTGCCCGAAGCGCATGCGGCTGCCTTGTGCCGGGCCTATGAGACCATGGGTCTGGGCGCGTTCTGGTCCAGCGATGCACAAGGACGGCTGACATATGCCTCGCCGGGTCTGCGCGCGATGCTCGACGATGGCACCCCGCCGGTGGGACGCGCCCTGCTCGACCTGTTTGCCCATGACGAGGCCGATGGCGAGCGTTCGCTCCGCTTCACTCTGGCCCGCCGTACCCGCTTCGAGCACCTGATCGTCCACACCGGATCGGGCTGCGAGCGGCGCTGGTGGTCGCTTTCGGGCGAGGCGATCCACGATCGGGGGGTGTTCACCGGCTTCCACGGCCATTGCACCGACATCAGCCAGGCCCGCCGCAAGGCCGAGGAGACCTCGCACCTGGCCTCGCACGATCCCCTCACCGGGCTGGCCAATCGCCGCCACATGACCCAGATGCTGGCGCGCACGCTGACCATGCTGGCTGCCGCCTCGCGCCCTTGTGCGACGCTGCTGATCGATCTCGACCGCTTCAAGCAGGTCAACGACACGCTGGGCCATGCCGCCGGGGATCTCCTCCTCAAGCAGGTGGCCGAACGGCTGGTGAAGCTGATCGGCGACGAGAGCCGGGTCTGCCGCCTGGGGGGCGACGAATTCCAGATCATCCTGCCCGATGTCGAGGATCGGGGGCGCCTGGGCGAACTGGCCCTGACGATCATCGCCGACTTGTCGCAACCCTACATGATCGAAGGCAGCCGCTGCCTGATCGGCGCCTCGATCGGACTGGCCATCGCGCCGTTCGACGGCACGCTGGCCGAAGAACTGGTGCGCAGCGCCGATCTGGCGCTCTATGCCGCCAAGGGCAGCGGACGCGGGCGATACCGCTTCTTTGCCGGTGACCTGCTGCGCGCGGCCGAGGAGCGCAAGACGCTCGAAGAAGACCTCCACGATGCGCTCGCCCGCGGTGAACTGGCCTTGCACTACCAGCCGATCGTGATGGCGCAGGACAATCGCGTGATCGGAGTCGAGGCGCTGCTGCGCTGGACCCATCCGCGCTGCGGAGCGATCTCGCCCGCGCGGTTCATCCCGATTGCCGAGGAATCGAACCTGATCCGGGCCATCGGCGAATGGGTGCTGTTCAGGGCCTGCGCCGATGCCGCCGCCTGGCCGATGCCCTTGCGCGTGGCGGTCAATGTCTCGCCGGTGCAGTTTGCCGACGAACATTTCCCCGTGCTGGTGGCCACGGCCCTCGCCCGCTCGGGACTGGACCCGGCCCGTCTCGAACTGGAGATCACCGAAGGCGTCTTCATGCAGGAAAACGGCGCCACCGACGCGCGTTTCAAGGCGCTCAAGGGGCTCGGCGTGCGCCTGTCGCTCGACGATTTCGGCACCGGCTATTCCTCGCTCGGCTATCTGCGGACCGCGCCGTTCGACAAGATCAAGATCGACCAGTCCTTCGTGCGCGGGGCCACCCAGACCGGCAGCCGCAACCGGGCGATCATTGCCGCCATCGTCGCGCTGGCCCAGGCGCTCGACATGGAGACCACGGCCGAAGGGGTCGAAAGCTTCGACCAGTTCGACCTGATGAAGGCCCTGAATGTCAGCCATGTGCAGGGCTACATCTACAGCGTCCCGCTCGACAACGCTGCCTTCATGCAGGCGCTGGGCGGCGAGCCATGGGTCATCCAGCCTTCAGGCCCCTCGCGCCAGCGCCACCAGCGCCAGACCATGTTCCGCCGCGTGGGTGTCGTCCACGAGGACCATTATTACCCGGTCATGCTGCGCAACCTGTCGATGTCGGGCGCCCTGATCGAGGGGCTGCTCGAAGTGCCCGTGGGCACGGCCTTCGTGCTCGATCTGGGCGATGGGCAGCTGGTGGTGGCCAGAGTGCGGCGCAGCAGGGGCTATCAGCAGGGGCTCGAATTCGAGCAGGAACTGGTCAGCGACGGCAACGGCGGACTGTGTACGCGCTATCGCGTCTCGCGCGGGCAACTCGATGCGGCGGGCCTGTCGTTCGCTTCGGGCGGCAATGGAGCGGGCAGCAAGGGAGCAGACAACTACGGGCCGATCCTGATCCACCGCGCAGCCAATGGACCGGGGCACGCGGGCCAGAGCAGGCCCGCCTTTGCCATGGCCACCGACTGGGCCGAAGTGGCCTGACGCGCAGCCCCGGCCTTTCGGTAAACCGGAACAAGATGGGCAGCTTTTTGTCCCTGCCCGTGTCGGACAGGCTCCCTACATAAGGGGCCGAAAGGACAGTTCGACAATGCAGCAACCGGTTCTCTTCCTCTCGCACGGGGGCGGCCCCTGGCCCTGGCTCGACGGGCCGTTCCGGCGCGGGTTCGACTGGCTCGAAGCCTCGCTCAAGGCGATCCCCGCGCAATTGCCCGAAAAGCCGCGCGCGGTGCTGGTCGCCTCGGGGCACTGGGAGGAACCGCGCTTCACCATCTCGACGGCAGCCATGCCGGGGATGGTCTATGACTATTACGGCTTCCCCGAGCACACCTATCACATCCGCTACCCCGCCCCCGGCGCACCCGAACTGGCCGAACGCGTGGTCGATCTGGCCCAAGGTGCCGGGATCGCCATGGGCCGCGATCCGGCGCGGGGCTATGACCATGGCACGTTCTCGATGCTGCAACCGATCTGGCCCGAGGCCGATGTGCCGGTGCTCAGCCTGTCGCTGCGCGCCGACTACGACCCTGCGGCGCATCTGGCGCTTGGCCATGCACTTGCGCCCTTGCGCGACGAAGGCGTGCTGATCATCGGTTCGGGGTTCAGCTTCCACAACCTGCGCCATTTCAACGCAGGGGCGGCGGCCCCTTCGGCGGCCTTCGATGCCTGGCTGCGCCATACGCTCACCGAAGTATCCCCCGCCAAGCGTGAAGCCCGCCTGCTGCACTGGGATCAGGCCCCCGCCGCACGCATCTGCCACCCGCGCGAGGATCACCTGATCCCGCTGATGGTCGCCGTGGGCGCCGCCGGCAACGAGCAGGGCGTGTGCATCTATTCCGAAGACCAGATGCGCGGCGGAATCAGCGCATCGAGCTATCGCTTCGGCGGCGACCTCGCGCCCAGCCGGTTCGACCTCATCGGCGCCCACGCCAAGGCGTAAGAGGCTGGCAAAAGAAAAAGGGAGGGAAGGGGCCATGCCCCTTCCCTCCCTTTTTTTGCATGCTCGGGCTGTCAGGCGCGCAGGGTGCCGCCCTGCTTGGCTGCCGCCGCCACGATCTTGTCGGCAATGGCCTTGAGGGCCGCTTCATCGAAGCTCTTGTCGCCCGGCTGGAGCGTCACTTCGATAGCCAGGCTCTTGTGGCCTTCGGGCACGCCCTGCCCCCGGAAATCGTCGAACACGCGCGCAGCGACGATCGCGGTCTTGTCGGCGCCCTTGACCGCGCGCAGCAGATCGCCCGCAGGCACCTTGTCCGCAACGAGGAAGGCGAAGTCGCGCGTCACGGCTTGCAGCGCCGGAGGCGCGAAGTGCGGACGGGCAAAGCCGCTGGCGGTCTTCTTCGCCGGAATCCGGTCGAGGAACAGCTCGACCACGGCCACCGGGCCTTCGAGGCCGAAGGCCTTGGCGGTGAGCGGGTGGAGCATCCCGAAGCGGGCGAGAACCTGCTTGGGGCCAAGGCGCAGCGTGGCCGACTGGCCGGGGTGGAACTGCGGCCCGGCCTCGCCCATGACCTGAAGGTTGTCGACCGGTGCGCCTGCCTGTGCCAGCAGGGCCAGCGCCTCGGCCTTGGCGTCGAACGCGGTGAAGGGTTGCGCCTTGCCGCTGTCCCAGCCGCGCGGGGTCTTTTCGCCCGCGAGAACGACCGCGAGGCTCAGGCGCTCGTCGCTCTGGCCATTGTCGGCGCGCAGATAGCGGCGACCGATCTCGAACAGGCGCAGGCTGGTCGCGCCGCGATCGAGGTTGCGGCGCACCGCAGCCAGCAGGCCGGGCAGCAGCGAGGGCCGCATGACCTTCAAGTCTTCCGAGATCGGGTTGGCCAGCGTCCACAGCGCCTGTCCGTCGGCAAAGGCGGTGGCCTGTGCCTCGGGCAGGAACGACCAGGTGACGGCTTCATGGGCACCACGCGCGGCCGCCGCGCGGCGCAGGCGGCGTTCGAGCATCTGCACCGGGGTCGCCGTCGGGCGGGCCACGCCGTCGACACGCGGCAGCGGGGTCGAGGGCACGGCATCGAGCCCGTGAACACGGATCACTTCCTCGACCAGATCGGGCGCGCCGATGATGTCGGGGCGCCAGGTCGGGACGGTCACGGTCCATTCGCCATCACCCTCGACGGCAAAGCCGAGCGCGGCGAGGATGCGCTTCTGCTCGCTCTGGGCCACGGCGACGCCGCCCAGCCGCGCGCAGAGCGCCGGATCATAGGCCAGCACGCGCTGCGCCAGCGGGGGCGCGCCCACGCGGACCACTTCGCTGGCCTCGCCGCCGCAGATGTCGAGGATCAGCGCGGTCAGAAGGTCCATGCCGGTGTCGAGAAAGGCCGGATCAACCCCGCGCTCGAAGCGCCCGCGCGCGTCGCTGGCCAGTGCCAGCGCCTGCCCGGTGCGGGCGATATGGGCCGGATCGAAATAGGCCACTTCGAGAAGCACGTCGGTCGTCGTGTCCGAGCAGCCCGAATGCTCGCCGCCCATGATCCCGGCGATGTCGTGGACGCCCGCTTCATCGGCGATCACGGTCATGAACGGGGCGAGCGTGTATTCCTTGCCGTTGAGCGCGACGACAGTCTCGCCCTCGCGCGCAGGGCGCGCGGTGACCGCGCCGGTCAGCTTGGCAAGGTCGTAGGCATGGGCCGGACGGCCATAGCCGAGCATCACATAGTTGGTCACATCGACCAGCGCCGAGATCGGGCGCTGCCCGGCGGCCTTCAGGCGATCCTGCAACCATGCGGGCGACGGGCCATTGGTCACGCCCTTGATCACGCGGCCATAGAAGGCGGGGCATGCCGCCTCGTCCTCGATGCGGATGGCCACCGGGCAGGCGCCAGTGCCAGCCACGCCCTCCACGCCCAGCGGGCGCAGCGTGCCGATCCCGGCGGCGGCCAGATCGCGGGCAATGCCATGAACGCCCATGCAGTCGGGGCGGTTGGGCGTGATCGACACGTCAAAGACCGGGTCCGAGCCGATGTAGTCGGCATAGGACTGCCCCAGCGGGGCGTCTTCGGGCAGTTCGATGATGCCGTCGTGATCCTCGCCCAGGCACAGCTCGCGGGTCGAGCACATCATGCCGTTCGATTCGACGCCGCGAATCGCGCTCTTGCGCAGTTCCATGCCATTGGCCGGAACCACCGCGCCGGGCAGGCCCAGCACGCCGACCAGCCCCGCGCGCGCATTGGGCGCGCCGCAGACGACCTGAAGCGGGCTGCCATCGCCCAGATCGACCGACAGCACCTGAAGCTTGTCGGCCTGCGGGTGCTTTTCAGCTGTCAGCACGCGGGCGACGCGGAACTTCTGGAGCGCCGCCGAAGCATCGGTCACGCTTTCGATTTCCAGACCCAGCGCGGTCAGCTTCTCGGCGATTTCAACGGTGCTCGCCTGGGTGTCGAGCAGGGCCTTGAGCCACGAAAGGGAAAACTTCACGGCCGCACTCCCACGCCTGCCGAAAGGGTAGGCACGTCGAGCGCCGCGAACCCGTAATGATTGAGCCAGCGCGCATCGCCATCGAAGAAGGCGCGCAGATCGTCGAGCCCGTACTTGAGCATGGCGAGGCGATCGACCCCGGTGCCAAAGGCAAAGCCCTGCCATTCATCGGGATCGAGCCCGCCGAATTCGATGACCTTGCGATTGACCATGCCCGAGCCGAGCACTTCCATCCAGCCGCCGCCCGGCGCATCGCCGCTGCCGCCGACCACGCGCTTGCCTTGGACCAGCGTGTAGCCCACGTCGACCTCGACCGAAGGCTCGGTGAACGGGAAATAGCTGGGGCGCAGGCGCAGGACGATGTCGTCGCGCTCGAAGAAGGCCTTGAGGAAGGTTTCCAGCGTCCACTTGAGGTGGCCCAGATGAATGCCCTTGTCGATCACCAGACCTTCGATCTGGTGGAACATCGGGGTATGCGTGGCGTCGCTGTCCGAGCGATAGACACGGCCCGGCGCGATGATCCGCAAGGGCGCGCCTTCCTTCAGCATCGTGCGGATCTGCACGGGCGAAGTATGCGTGCGCAGCAGCATGTCACGGCCTTGCGCATCCTTGTCAGGGAAGTAGAAGGTGTCGTGCATCGCGCGCGCGGGGTGCGTCTCGGGCATGTTGAGCGCGGTGAAATTGTGCCAGTCGTCCTCGATTTCCGGGCCGCTGACGACGGCAAAGCCCATGTCGGCGAAGATCTCGGCCAGTTCGTCCATGACCTGCGAGACAGGGTGGACCGAACCGCGCGGCGCCTCGGGCGCGGGCAGCGACAGGTCGACCGCCTCGGCGGCCAGACGCGCGTCGAGCGCGGCGGTTTCAAGTTCGGCCTTGCGCGCGCCGAGCGCAGCGGTGACCGCCTCGCGTGCGGCGTGGATCTGCGGGCCCTTGGCCTGGCGTTCCTCGGGGCTCATGCCGCCCAGCGTCTTGAGCAGGGCCGAGACCCAGCCCTGCTTGCCAAGGGCAGCAACACGGATCGCCTCGACCGCCTCGGCGGTGGTGGCGGCGGCAATGGCGTCGAGCGTCTGCGCCTGCTGGTGATCAAGCTGTTCCATCGCGCCTGCCGCTAGCGCGCCGCGCGCCAGAAATCAAAGCGCGAGTGCGTCAGGTGCCCCATTTCCGCTCCCTTTTTGGTGCGGGGCGACCGCGCCGCCCGTCAGGGCCCCGTCAGGGCCTGCGGCGCCTGTGCCAGCGCCTGCGCCAATGCCTCCTCCTGTGCCTGCATCACCGGGCCCATCACCGGGTGCGGATGGCTGGCATAGTCGCTGGGCGTCATGCCCATGAAGCGGCGGAAATCGCGCACGAACTGGGCCTGATCGTAATATTGGCTGTCCATCGCCCGCGTCCAGCGGGCTGCCGGATCGCGCATGTGGCGGCGCATGCTGCGCAGGAACCGCTCGCGGCGCACCAGCATTTGCGGCGGAAATCCGAAATGGCGCTGGCACAGGCGTTCGAGCGTGTGGGCAGGCAACCCGCTGGCCGCCGAGAGATCGCCAACCGTGCGCACATCCTCGCGCAGGAGCGCGGCATGGCAGGCCTCGATCCGCGCGGCATCGGGCACGGACCGCTCGTCCCAGGCGGCGAACCAGCGCAGGATCGCCGCCAGTTCCGCCTCACACCAGGCCTCTCGCGCGCCCTCCACCGCTCCTGCCGCATCGACCGCGCTCGCCAGTCCGCGAAAATGGGCCAGCCGGGGCTCCCGCCCGACATCGAAGATCCCATCGGCAAAGTCGCTGGCCATCGCCCCCGATGGCAATCCGAAATAGCGCGCCCAGCCCAGCGGCTGGAACCGGATGATCCACATCCGCGTCGCCCCGGTCTCGAACCGCAGCCCCCGGCTGGCCGGCCCGACCAGCGTCGTCCGCGACGAAACCCCGGGCACGCGCCCGTCGGTCCAGGTTTCACGAAAAGCATGGCGCGCGATGCGCAGGGCGGCCCATTCGGGATAGTGCCAGTCGACCACCTGCGCTCCATCGGCAGGCGCATCGATATCGATCACGTAAAGCGTGACATAACCGGGCCGAAGCAGGGACGCAGGCTGCACGAAGCGTGCCGTGACCGTGCATTCGCCGCAGCTTTCGGGGCGGCCTTCTCGTGGCATTCGCGAGGGAGGCTAGCCCGCCCCCACGGCCCCGTCCACGCAAAAGGGCGCGCATCCGGGTGGATACGCGCCCTCTTGTTCAAAATCGCAAAGAAGCGATCAGGCCGCCGGAAGGGCAGCCTTCGCCTGAGCGATGACAGCCGCGAACACGCCGCCTTCGTTCATGGCCAGATCGGCCATCGCCTTGCGATCGAGTTCGATGCCAGCCAGCTTGGTGCCGTGGATAAACTGCGAGTAGGTCAGGCCTTCAGCGCGGACCGCAGCGTTGATGCGCTGGATCCAGAGGGCGCGGAAGGTCCGCTTCTTCACCTTGCGGTCGCGGTAGGCGTACTGGCCGGCCTTTTCGACGGCCTGACGAGCAACGCGGATCGTATTCTTGCGGCGGCCGCGGTAACCCTTGGCCTGGTCAAGAATGCGCTTGTGCTTGGCACGCGTAGTGGTGCCGCGCTTGATACGGGACATGGATCAGCCTCCTCAGTTCAGCCCGTAGGGCGCCCACTTCTTGATCACCTTCGCGTCAGCGTCGGAGATCACGTCGGTGCCGCGGTTCTGGCGGATGTACTTGGCGTTATGGCTGATCAGGCGGTGGCGCTTGCCGGCCACGCCGTGCTTGACCTTGCCGGTGGCAGTGAGCTTGAAGCGCTTCTTCACGCCGCTCTTGGTCTTGAGCTTGGGCATTTTCGTCTCCTTGTTCAACGCGGCGTCCCCGCCGTGGCAGCCCTATGTGGCCAGGCAAGGTCGTCAATCCGCGTGGATTGAAGGGGCGGCCCTTAGCGATCCGGGGGCCGCTTGGCAACTCGATTCGGCTCCGTCAGGCTTGATTGAAATTCGCCGAAGAGGCGAATTTCAGTTCGGCACCAGCCCGCTCCCCCACCCGACCTCCCATAGGGTACTATCGTTGGGAGATCGGGTGGGGGAGCGGGCCGGCGCCGAACGATCCGAAACACAAGTTTCGGATCAGACCTGAAGAACGGCCCCGACATCGGCCAGATCGAACGGGGTCGTCTGGTAGACCTCGTTGATCCAGTTGCCGAACAACTGATGCCCATGGGTGCGCCATGTGTTGCGTGGCAGGTTGGCCGGGTCGTCGTTGCGGTAATAGTGGCGCGGCACCGGGCCCGAGCCGTCGCGGCGATATTCGGTGTCGAGGGTGAGCGTGTCATACTCAAGATGGTTGAGCATGTGGAGCGCGCGGCGGGCCGGGTCGTCGACCAGACACAGCCCGCTCTCCTCGCTTTCGAGCAGGACGGTCAGCCCGGCGGGAAGGTCGGCGCTGCGCACCTCGCTCCAGCGGGAGACCGGCACGGGCACCACATCGGACATGCCGCGCAGCCAGGGGCTGCCCGAGGCGCGCACCTCATGGTCGAACACGCCATGGGCCTTGGCCGCCAGCGGATGCTTGGGCACGCCGTGAAAATAGTGAAGCGCGGCCATCGCCCCCCAGCAGATCGTGAGCAGGCGGTGGCAGTGGGTCTGGCTCCAGTCGAAGATCCGGCGCAGTTCGTCCCAGTAGGTCACCTCGCCATAGGCCATCGTCTCGACCGGGGCGCCGGTGATGATCAGCCCGTCGAAACGCTCGGTCTGGATCTCGTCGAACGGACGGTAGAATTCGGCGATGTGCCCGGCCGACGTGGTCTTGCTGACATGGCCCGAAAGACGCACCAGCGTCAGTTCGATCTGGAGCGGGGTAGCACCCAGCAGCCGCGCGATCTGGGTCTCGGTGGTGATCTTGTCGGGCATCAGGTTGAGCAGCGCGATGCGCAAGGGACGGATGTCCTGACGCGCGGCCTCGGTCTCGCCCATGACGATCACGCCCTCGGCCTCAAGGGTGCGGCGGGCGGGGAGGTTGTCGGCAATCCTGATCGGCACGGGCAGTTCTTTCCTCAAAATCGGCGTAAAGCAGATGGGGAAAGGACGCCTCGGGCTTGCTCCGTTGGATTGCCGGATCGGCCACATCCTCGCCTGCCAAGCAGGAGAGCGCCACCTTGCCCGGAACGGCAGGTTGGCGTCGGGGCGTCATCCCCAACTCTTGATGCTGGGGACGATGTAGCGGTTGCCCGGACCGATTGCAATGCCCGGCCCTTCCCGCAGCCGAGACGAGCAGGACGGTAACCATGGCATGTCGGCGGAAGGCCGATCCGTAAAAAGGGGCGATCAGTGCTCGTGCGAATGCACGCCATTAATGACCATGCGAATGCACGCCGTTAATGACCGTGCGAATGCCCGGCGGCCAGCGCCTCGATCACGTCGTCGAGTCGCGCCGGATCGCCCAGCGCGATGACATGGCCTTCCGACCCGGCATGGAGCGGGTCGCCGTTCCAGTCGGCCATCGTGCCCCCGGCCCCTTCGACCACCGGGACCAGAGCGGCCCAGTCGTGGAGCTTGAGGCCCGCCTCGCACACGATGTCGAGCTGGCCGGTCGCCAGCATCGCATAGTTGTAGCAGTCCCCGCCCATGACCATGCGGCGATAGTCGGTCTGCGAGGCCAGCGCCATGAAGTGCTCGCCCTCGTGCTGGCTGAAATAGTGCGGGCCAGTGGTGGCGATGGTCGCCTCGGCCAGTTCGCGACACGGACGCGTGCGGACCGGCTGACCGTTGAGCGTGGTGGCCATGCCCGAAGCGCCGACCCAGCGTTCCCCCGCAATCGGCTGGTCGATCACGCCCAGAACGGGGAACCCGTCGACCAGCAGCGCGATCAGCGTCCCGAAGATCGCCCGCCCGGCCAGAAAGCCCGCCGTCCCGTCGATGGGGTCGAGCACCCATGTCCGCCCGGTGCTGCCTTCGCGCGTGCCGAATTCCTCGCCCACGATCCCGTCACGCGGGACTTCGGCGGCCAGAATTGCGCGCATGGCCTCCTCGGCGGCGCGGTCGGCCAAAGTCACAGGGGTCGCGTCCCCCTTGCGCTCGGCACTGACACTGCGAAAATAGGGGCGAATGGCAGCGCCGGCCGCATCGGCCAAACGCAGGGCCAGGGCGATGTCGTCATCGAGCTTCATACCCCGTGCTTTGCCGATACTGCCGATATGGTCAAGAAGCCCCTCCCTTTTTCGTGCGCGCGGGGATAGGCAGCGGCGAAGCGATCCGGTCGCGCGACGGATCGGCCAACCGGTTGGAGAGGCGCACGGGATATGAATCGCAAGAGCACGCCGGTTGCCGCTCCGGCTGTCGATCCGGCCATCGCACCGGCCAATGGCGTGACGCGCAAGGGCCAGCCCTTGTCCTTCAACCGCGCCCCGGCGGCCGATCTGGCACCGTGGATCGGCCGTTTCTACGTGACCGTGGTCGATGCCCCTGACGACTATGCCCTGCAATGCGGGCTGCTGAACGACACCTCGTGCATCCGCATCCAGTTGCGCGGCGACTGGACCGCGCAGACTCGCGACGGCGGAATTGCCGTGGGCCGGTCGGCGCTGTTTTTCGGCCCCAACACCAGACGGATGCCCATTGGCGTCAAGGGCCCGTTTTCAAGCGTGGGCGTGGTCTTGCGCCCCGGCGCCTGCCATGCGCTGTTCCGCATTGCCGTGCCTGATCTGGTCGACCGGATCACCCCGATCGAAACGGTCGGCCTGGCCTCGGAAAAAAGCCTCGGCCTGTTCACCCCCGATGCCTCGCCCGAGGACTGGTGCGTGGCCATGGAGGAGGCCCTGCGCGCCATGATCGCCCGGCAGGGCGGGCACGAGCCCGATCCGGTCACCGCCCGGTTCGAGGCGGCAGCCCTCGCCGATCCGGCCATCCTCGTGGCCGATTTCGTCGAGCAATCGGGGATCGAGCAGCGCCGCCTCGAACGAATCGTCCGGCGCGATTTCGGAATCACCCCCAAGCACGTGCTGCGCCGCGCCCGCGCGCTCGACATGGCCAGCCACTTGCGCGGCGTCGCCGACGAGGCCGAGGCCGAGACGCTCGCCCTGCGCTACTACGACCAGAGCCACCTGATCCGCGAATTCACCGCGATGTTCGGCATGTCGCCGCGCCAGTTCATCAACACGCCCCAGCCGCTGATGACGCTCAGCCTCGAAAACCGCCAGTCGCGCCGCCTCGAAATGTCCGAACGCATCGCGCCGGGCGCCCTGCGCCCCTGGCAATGACCTTGCAAGAGTGGGCCATGCGAAAGGGCGGAGAAGCTTGCGCTTCCCCGCCCGTTTCATGTGGCCTTCCGCGCCGATCGCGCGCCGGACTTATTCGGCGTTCGGTTCGGTCGTGGTATCGCTCGCCTTGCGCTTGCTGGCCTTCTTCTTGACCAGCTTGGGCGCTGCCGGGGTCAGTTCGAAGCTGAGCCCCGCATCGCCCGAACCGGCATCCTTGAGACTGACATGGACCTCGCCGCCATTGGCCAGCTTGCCGAACAGCAGTTCCTCGGCCAGCGGCTTCTTGACGCGCTCCTGGATGAGGCGGGCCATGGGCCGCGCACCATAGAGGCGGTCATAGCCCTTCTTGGCCAGCCAGGCGCGCGCGTCGCCGTCGAACTGGATATGGACGTTCTGTTCGGCCAGCTGGAGTTCGAGCTGGAGGACGAACTTGTCGACCACGCGGCTGACGACTTCGGGCGGCAGATAGCCAAACGGCACGATCGCATCGAGACGGTTGCGGAACTCGGGCGTGAACAGGTTCTTGACCGCTTCGTCGCCCGCGTCCTGCTTGGACACGTCGCCAAACCCGATCCCCTGCTTGGCCATGTCCGAAGCGCCCGCATTGGTGGTCATGATCAGGACCACATTGCGGAAATCGACGGTCTTGCCGTGGTGATCGGTCAGGCGGCCATTGTCCATGACCTGCAACAGGATGTTGAACAGGTCGGGGTGCGCCTTCTCGATTTCGTCGAGCAGCAGGACGCAGTGCGGCTGCTGGTCGATGGCATCGGTGAGCAGACCGCCCTGGTCAAAGCCGACATAGCCCGGGGGGGCCCCGATCAGGCGGCTGACCGAGTGACGCTCCATATATTCGGACATGTCGAACCGCTGGAGCGGAATGCCCATGATCTGCGCAAGGGAGCGCGCCACTTCGGTCTTGCCCACACCGGTCGGCCCCGAGAACAGGAACGAGCCGATCGGCTTGTCGGGATCGCGCAGGCCCGCCCGGCTCAGCTTCATGGCGCTCGAGAGCACCTCGATGGCCTTGTCCTGGCCGAACACCAGACGCTTCAAATCGCGTTCGAGATGTTCGAGCACCTTCTTGTCGTCCGAACTGACCGACTTGGGCGGGATGCGCGCCATCGTCGCGATCACGGCCTCGATCTCGCGCGCGGTGATCGTCTTCTTGCGCTTCGAGGGCGGCACCAGCATCTGCATCGCGCCCACTTCGTCGATCACGTCGATCGCCTTGTCGGGCAGCTTGCGGTCGTTGATGTAGCGCGCCGAAAGCTCGACCGCGGTCTTGATCGCCTCGGGCGTGTACTTGACCTTGTGGTGTTCCTCGAAGGCCGTGCGCAGACCTTTCAGGATCTTGATCGTGTCTTCCACGCTCGGTTCGTTGACGTCGATCTTCTGGAACCGGCGCAGCAGGGCGCGGTCCTTCTCGAAGTGGTTGCGGAACTCCTTGTAGGTGGTCGAACCGATGCAGCGGATCGTCCCGCCCGAGAGCGCGGGCTTCAGGAGGTTCGAGGCGTCCATCGCCCCGCCGCTGGTCGCCCCCGCACCGATCACGGTGTGGATCTCGTCGATGAACAGGATCGCGTGGGGCATCTTTTCGAGTTCGGAAACGACCTGCTTGAGGCGCTCCTCGAAATCGCCGCGATAGCGCGTGCCGGCCAGCAGGCTGCCCATGTCGAGCGAATAGATCACCGCCTTGGTCAGCACCTCGGGCACTTCACCCTCGACGATCTTGCGCGCAAGGCCCTCGGCGATCGCCGTCTTGCCCACGCCCGGATCCCCGACATAGAGCGGGTTGTTCTTCGAGCGGCGGCACAGGATCTGGATCGTGCGGTCGACCTCCGGCCCGCGCCCGATCAGCGGATCGACCTTGCCCGAAAGCGCCTTCTCGTTGAGGTTGACGCAGAACTGGTCGAGCGCAGAATCCTTCTTGCTGCCGCTCTTGGCCTCGGCCTTTTCCTCGGGCTTGGGGGCTTCTTCCTCGGGCTTGGACGAGGTGGCCGAACCGCTCTGGCGGCCGCCCTTGCCGATCCCGTGGCTGATATAGCTGACCGCGTCGAGGCGGCTCATGTCCTGCTGCTGGAGGAAATAGACCGCATAGGAATCGCGTTCGGAGAACAGCGCGACCAGCACATTGGCGCCCGTGACCGTGTCCTTGCCCGAGGACTGGACATGGAGGATCGCGCGCTGGATCACGCGCTGGAATCCGGCGGTGGGCTGCGGATCGGCCTTTTCGGCGGTCTTGAGCGACTGGTATTCCTGATCGAGGTACTGGCGCACCACGTCACCCAGATCGCCAAGATCCACGCCACAAGCCTGCATCACCTGCGCCGCGTCCGGATCGTCGATCAGGGCAAGCAGGAGATGTTCGAGCGTCGCGTATTCATGGCTGCGCTCCGACGCATTGGCGAGGGCGCTGTGCAACGTTTTCTCGAGGCTCTGGGCGAAACTGGGCATAGGCTCGCTTTCTTGGGCTCACTTTGGACCATGACGGAAGAATTCCGCCACGGGAGGTTCCCCTTGCGGGAGAAAAGCATGGCGATGGTTAACCCCGGCCAAACCGAACCTGTCGGTATCCACGCAGGGTTGAATCGCGCAAAAAGGGTTCATGGCCGCCCGGCCTGAAACCGGCTGCGCCACCAAGGCCACACAGCCTATATGGGGACGCCGCCCCGCAAGGTGAAGGGCGGCCATCCTCATCGTCCGGTTCCCCCGGTCTGGCAGACAGGAGGTGGCGGGGCAGAAGAGGGGGGAGCAGGAGGCGGCGCCCCGAACAGGGCCTCGGCAGCGGCACGGGTCCGCCCGGCCTTCTCGCGATGGGCGCGGGTCCGGGCGATCTCGGCTTCGAGCAGGGTGATGCGCAAGGACAGCTCGTCCACCGACAGCGAGTCGAGCGGCTGGGTCGCCAGTTGGCTGACCAAATCGCCCTTTCGGCGCGGAAGGTCGTCTGCGTCCATTGCAATGCATAATGTTGGACGGCAAACGCTTGCTGTCAACCGGGTGCATGGGTAGGGCTGTGCGTTAAGCGAAAATGACGTGGAACCTGAGGACGGCACGATGCTGAAACTGCCCGCCACGATGACTGCCGTAGGCTTCGAAGCCCCGGGCGCACCCGATGTGCTGCGCCCCGAAACATTGCCTGTGCCCGTGCCCGGCCCCGGACAAGTGCTGGTCCGGGTCGCCTTTGCCGGGGTCAACCGTCCCGATGTGGTCCAGCGACAGGGGTTCTATCCGGCCCCGCCGGGCGCCTCGCCGATTCCCGGCCTGGAAATCGCAGGCACCGTTGCCGCGCTGGGCGAAGGGGTAACCAGCCTTGTCCCCGGCCAGCAGGTCTGCGCGCTGGTCTCGGGCGGGGGCTATGCCCAATATTGCCTCGCCCGGGCCGATCACTGCCTGCCCGTGCCCGAAAGCCTTCCGCTCGACCAGGCCGCCGCCCTGCCCGAAACGCTGTTCACCGTCTGGCACAACGTGTTCGAGCGCGGCTGGGCCTGCGAGGGGGAAACCCTGCTGGTCCACGGCGGCACCAGCGGCATCGGCTCGATGGCGATCATGCTGGGCAAGCTGTTCGGGCTGACCGTCATCGTCACCTGCGGCGGGCCGGACAAGTGCGCGGCGGCCCTGCGCATCGGCGCGGACCATGCCATCGACTACAAGGCCAGCGATTTCGTCGAGGAAGTCAAGACGATCACCGGTGGCAAGGGCGTGGAGATCGTGCTCGACATGGTGGCGGGCGACTATGTCGCGCGCAACATGAAGTGCCTGGCCATGGATGGCCGCCATGTGACCATCGCGGTTCAGGGCGGGGTCAAGGCCCAGATCAGCATGGCCCAGGTCATGACCCGGCGCCTCACCCTCACCGGATCGACGCTGCGCGCGCGCTCCGACAGCTTCAAGGCCCTGCTCACGGCAGAAATCCTCCAGACGGTCTGGCCGCTGGTCGCCCAGGGCAAGCTGCGCCCGATCATGGACCAGGCCTTCGCCCTGGAAGAGGCCGCCGCCGCCCACACGCGAATGGAAGCAGGCACTCATATCGGCAAGATCGTGCTCGCGGTGGCCTGAAAAGGCTCCGAAATGCGGGCAATCATGCCCGCCTCGCGCAAAAGACCTTGCCGTTTGACGCCTGCTGGCTTACATCCTCGCGCAAGAGTGGCCGCTCCGCGATGGGGCGGCCCTTATTGTTTCCGCGCTGATTTCGGCCCTTTCGCCCACGCTTTGTCTCGTGCAAATCTGGGCACCGGGACAACAAGAGGACCACCGCCGTGAGCAACCAGCCCACGTATCCGCTGATGCCGCATGCCACCGCTTCGTGGCTTGTCGACAATACGGCGCTGACTTTCGAGCAGATCGCCGAATTCTGCGGGCTGCACATCCTCGAAGTGCAGGCCATGGCCGACGATCTGGCCGGCGCCAAGTATACCGGGCGCAACCCGCTGCACTCGGGCGAACTGACCCAGGCCGAAATCGACCGCGGCCAGACCAGCCCCGAATATCGCCTGAAGATGCAGCGCGCGCCGCTCGCCGTGAGCCGCACCAAGGGCCCGCGCTACACCCCGGTGTCCAAGCGCCAGGACAAGCCCGACGGCATCGCCTGGATCCTGCGCCACCACCCGGAAATCTCCGATGCGCAGATCGGCAAGCTGATCGGCACCACGCGCACGACGATCGCGGCGATTCGCGACCGCAGCCACTGGAACATCGGCAACATCAACCCCAAGGACCCGGTGACGCTGGGCCTGTGCTCGCAGCGTGAACTCGACATGCTGGTGAGCAAGGCGTCCAAGCGCGCTGGCGCCCCGGCGGACGAGGAACTGCCGGGCACCGACCGCCTCGGCTCCGACCGCGACGCCCTGATCGAGGAACTGCGCGCCGAGCGCGAGGCCCACACCAAGGCTCTGTCCGAAGCGGCCCAGCACGCCGAAGCCATGGCCTGGCTGGAAGCCCGCCGCGCCGAAGGCATCTCGGACAGCTGAGCCCGTTCGGCCCTGTAGCAAAACACAAAAAAGGCCGTCCGCAGCGATGCGGGCGGCCTTTTTTGTTTATTTCTGCCCCTCCGTCAGGCCTTCGGCCTGCCACCTCCCCATTTCATGGGGAGGATCTTGCGGTCCTCCCCGCTTGCGGGGAGGTGTCAGCCCGAAGGGCTGACGGAGGGGCGACAGGGCGCGATCAGGCCGACTGGATATAGCTGCGCATGGCGTCCGCCTCGGCCTCGATCCGGTCGAGACGATGCTTCACCAGATCGCCGATCGAGATGAAGGCCACCATCTTCCCGTTCTCGATCACCGGCAGGTGGCGGAAACGGCGGTGAGTCATCAGGGCAAGGGCGTCCATGACCGCGATGTCGGGCGTGACCGTCACCACCGAAGCGGTCATCACCGCGCTGACCGGCAGACGCAACGCATCGTCGCCATGGTCCTTGAGCGCCCTGATCACGTCACGTTCGGAAAAAACACCGGCCACCGGGCCATTCCCGTCGAGAACGGGCAATGCACCGATCTTGTGTGCGGTCAGGACTTCAATAGCGTCGGCCACCGTGTCTGCGGCATGGATGGCCCATACTTGTCCGTTACGATCATCGATCAATCGAGCAATGGTCATGATGCTGGCTCCTCTTCCCGACGGGTGGTTTTGACCTCCTCGTGTTCACATGGATCATGACACGTTCCGGGCGAAGGGCAAGAGCTATCCCGAAGACCTAGGTATTGGCGCAGCCCTTGCCTTCACGCACCTTTCAGGCCCCACCACAGTCAAGCCCGCAAGAGCGACCTTGGTGCCATGCGCCCCCCTGCCCTCAATAGTTCACGCTGAAGCGCACGCCATAGCTCGCCGGGCGGGCGGGCTGGGCAATATCGGCGCTGGTGAAGAAGTTGCGCGTGAGATCGTACTTCTCGTTGAAGATGTTGCGTCCCCACAGCGCCAGATTCCACTTGCCGTTGGCCGGGGCCAGCGACAGCTCGGCATTGATCACCACATAGGCGCCGATGTCATAGGTCGTGCCCAGCCACGAAGGGTATTTCGAGCGATAGGTGAACGTCGTGGAGGGCGTCACCACGAATCCGGCCACAGGCCGGGCATAGCTGAGCCCGCCACCCCACGACCACTGGGGGAAGGGAATCGGGGTATGCGACTTGTCGGTATAGACCGGCCCGCCCGCCGCGCGCGAGGCGGCCACATCGAGATCCTGGAAATCGAGGTACTTGCCCTCGCTATAGCTCAGGTACTGGTTGATCGAGAGCCCCTTGGCCGGGGTCAGCACGAGTTCCAGCTCGCCGCCCAGCACGCGCGACTTGTCGGCATTGGTGAAGCGCCCCACCGGCCCGTTGGCGCCCCAGACCGCCGAGAGCACCTGCTGGTCGTGATAATCGTAATAATACGCCGATCCATTGATCTGGACGATGGGCAAGGGGTTGGCCTTGAAGCCCACTTCGTAAGCGTTGATCTTTTCCGGCCTGAACGGCTGAATGCCCGAGGAATTGCCGGTGTTGTAAGTGGTGAACCCGCCCGACTTGGTGCCCCGGCTGGCCGAGGCATAGACCATGACATGGGCCGCGGGCGTATATTGCAGCGCGACCTTGCCGGTGAACGGGTCCATCGCGGTGTCCACCGATGTCGGCGGCAGTGCGGTGGCCCCGCCAAAGGCGCTGCCGAACCCGTCGAGCGCGCGCGTTTCATGTTCGTAGCGCATGCCCAGGATCGCGCGCAGCCGGGGGGTGAACTGATATTCGGCCTGACCGAACACGCTGACCGACTCGACCGCCTGCGCATAATTGACCCGCGCATAGGTGCCGTAAATATCGAGGAAGTCGGAAAAATAGCGCTCGTTCAGATGCTGCTGCGAATAATAGACCCCGGCCACCCAGGTCAGCGGGCCGGGCTTCGAATTGCTCAGCCGCGCCTCCTGCGCGAAGACCTTGACCTTCGAGCCGAAGAACGTGTCCGCCTCGATCGAGGCGCTGGCGTCCCAGTCGCCGAACTGTTCGCGGCTGAGCCAGTCGTAGGAGGTGATGCTGGTGAACGTGACCGGCCCGAAATCGTAGGCCACATTGGCCGAGACGCCCCAGGTGCGGTTGTTGACGCCCGGCTTGGAACGGGCGGTCAGGTCGGTATCGGCGATGAGCTGGGGCGAGACACCCCAGCCGGTCGCGTTGCGATCCGTATCGACCGGAATCGTCGGCCCGGCCCCGCCCCGCGTGTGCAGCGGGTTGAGCAGGTAGAGCCCGGTCGCCTCGGACGTGTCGCGGCCATAGTGGAAATCGAGCAGCATCGTGAGCCCGCTGCCGCGCGGCGCCACCTGCAACAGCGCGCGTCCGCCCCAGCGGTTGGCATCGCCCAGCGAGGCGCCGGTATCGCGGTTATGCTGAAAGGCCCCGCCCTGCTGCGTCGCGCCCGCCAGACGCAGCGAGACCCCGTCGGCCAAGGGGCCCGAGACATAGGCCTCGCCATTGAAGGCGCCGAACCGGCCATATTCGAGGGTGCCGCCCGCATGGAGCGTATCGGTCGGGCGGTTGGTCACGAAATTGATCGCGCCGCCGGTCGTGTTGCGGCCATAGAGCGTGCCCTGCGGCCCGCGCAGCACCTCCACCCGCGCCACGTCGAAGATCAGCCCCTGCGTCATGATCGGGACCGGGTAGGCCACTTCGTTCACATAGACGCCGACCGTGGGCGAATTGTTCGAGGCATAGTCCTGAAAGCCCACGCCGCGCAGGCGGAACTGGGGCGCGCCGCCGCCAAAGGCCGGTTCGACCTGAAGCGCAGGGACAGCATCCTGCAACTGGTTGACGTTGGTGATCCCGCGTTCGCGGAGCATGTCCTGCCCCACCACGCTCAGCGCGATGCCCACATCCTGCGCCGACTGTTCGCGGTGCTGGGCGGTGACGACGATCGGGGAAGATGCCGGGGCTTCCGGCTCCGACCCGGTATCGGCTGATGCCGTTTCGGCCATGGCCGGTGCGGCAAGCCCCCACGCAATGGCACTCATGGCGGCACACATGGCCGTACCGTACGTCGAACGCATCATGGCTGGCTCCCTCCTGTTATCCCGCCCGCACGATGATGCAGGCAGGGTGCCCCCCTGTTCAGAGGATGCCCTTCGGGCGCTCTCCCTCTGGCCCGGATAGCCGGCATGGCGCCTCGCAACACCTTGCGACAACCGGGCCAGTTCGCTTATGCAGTTGTTCCAATTATGAAAGTGCAGTTCGGGATTTTTGCACCGGTCTCTTTGCCCCTGTTGCAGGACCGGCCCCGATACCCAACAGAGTGTGGGCAAGCGCCCTGTCCTGCAAGACCGTTATTTCCCGCCCGGCATTTCGGGCCGCGCGATCAGGGGATGGTTCAGGGCCGCAGTTCCTGCCTCGACAGGGAAGCATGATGATCAATATCCGCTATCGGATGCAACGGAAAAACAGGACAAAAAACAGGCTTGCGAGTGCGGGAGACACGATTTCTATTCGCAGCATGCCGGCCAGTCTCCAAACCTTGCGGCCTGCGACGGCCCAGACCCGAAGGAACCCACGATGAACCGACGCGATCTCCTCAAGGGAAGCGGCATGCTGGGCGCTGCCGCGCTGGCGCCGGGCGCCGTGGCACAGGCCGCGCCCACCAAGACACCTCCCGCCCCCGCCTCCGCCGCAACCGCCATGCTGGGCCGCACCGGCCCGCGCAACCTGATCACCGACGTGGCCGGCATCACCGTGGGCTGCGCGCAGGACGCCGATGTGCGCACCGGCGCCACCGTGATCCTGGCCGACAAGCTCTCGACCGCGGCCATCGACGTGCGCGGCGGTGGCCCCGGCACGCGCGAAAGCGATGCGCTCGATGGCTACAACCTCGTCCATGCGGCCAATGCCATCGTGCTTTCGGGCGGCTCGTCGTGGGGGCTGGCCACAGCCGATGGCGTCGCGGCGCATCTGGGCGCGCGCGGGATCGGCTATGGCGGCATGGCCCATGCGGGCGTGCCGGTCTCGCCCATCGTGCCCGCCGCGATCCTCTATGACCTTGCCAATGGCGGCAACAAGAACTGGGGAACCGAGCCCCCCTATCGCGAGCTGGGCGCGCAGGCGCTGGCCGCCGTGGGCGAGACATTCGCGCTGGGCACCTCGGGCGCGGGCTATGGCGCGATGGCGGGCGGGCTCAAGGGTGGGCTGGGCTCGGCCTCATGCGTGGCGAGCGACGGGTTCACCGTGGGGGCCATCGTCGCGGTCAATTCGATGGGCTCGACCGTGCTACCCGGCACGCGCCAGTTCTGGGCCGCCCCGTTCGAGATCGGCAACGAATTCGGCGGGCTCACCCCGCTGCCCATGCGCGTGGGGCCCGAGGAATGGGGCCATACCAAGGGCGCCGCCGCGCGCGAGAACACCACCATCGCCTGCATCGCCACCGACCTCGACCTGACCGCCGACGAGATGAAGCGCGTGGCGATCATGGCGCAGGATGGCCTCGCGCGCGCGATCCGTCCAGTCCACACCCCGTTCGATGGCGATGTCGTCTTCGCCATCTGCACGGGCCGCATCCAGCCCAGGGAACCGCGCACGATCGCCGTGCTCAAGGCCGGGGCGATCGCCGCCGACACGCTGGCCCGCGCCATTGCCCGCGGCGTCTTTGCCGCCACCCCGCCGCCCGGATCGAAGGTGCTGACCTGGTCGATGCTGCCTGCCCGGTGAGGCGCCCTCAGGTGAAGGACCGCCCATGACCCATCGCCATCGACAGCGCGGCGCCACGACAGCCGCGCCGCCGCGCTGGGCCATTGCGCTGGGGCTGCTGCTGCCGCTCGCGCTGGTGCTGCTCTCGGCGTTGGCCGTGCCCGCCGATGCCGGTCGCTGGCTGGGCATCGACTTGCGCATCTGGTGCCTGTTTGCCTGCGCCCCGGTCACCAGCGTCTGTCTGGCGCTGTGCTATCGCTTCACCGCCGGTTCCCCTGAGGAAGACGACCGGCCTGCGGAAGACGACCGGGCATGATCGCCAGCTTTGTCCTGATCATGGCGCTCTCACTCGGGATTGCGCTGTGGGCGCGGCGCGGGCGCAAGCGGGGGCAAGGTCAGGGCCACGACGACGCCCGCGCGTTCTTCGTGGCCGGCGGCCAGTTCGGCGCGCTGCTGTTCTTCTTCCTCTCGGTGGGCGAGACGTATTCGATTGCCACGATGCTGGGCTTTCCCGGCGGGGTCTATGCCGGGGGGGACAGCTTCGTGCTGTGGTTCTTCGGCTATATCCTGCTGGCCGGGCCCTGCCTCTATTTTCTGGGCCCGTGGATCTGGCGGGCGGGCAGCCTCTATGGATCGGCGACAATCCCCGATTTCTTCCGCGCCCATTTCGACAGCCGGGCGCTCGAAATCCTGATCGCGGCGGGGGCCATCGTGCTGCTCGTGCCGATCGGGACGATGCAGTTCCTCGGCATGAAACTGGTGCTGGCCGCCCTCGTGCCACAGGCGCCGGTCATGGCCCTGCTGGGCGCGGCTGGGCTGCTCACGTTTGCCTATGTGGCGCTGGCGGGCCTGCGCGCCTCGGCCTTCGTGGCCGTGCTCAAGGACGTGCTGATGCTCGGCTCGATCCTGCTGGTGGGCGCGCTGGCGATTGCCCACTGGAACGGGGCTGGCGCAGGGGCGACATTGCCCGCACCTGCCCCCTCGCTCCCCCCGGCAGCGGGCGGGGGCCTGCCCTTTGCGATCAGCACGATCCTGTTGCAAGCGGTGGGCTTTGCGATGATCCCGCAGAACTGGGCCTTCATCTTCTCGGCCCGCGACCCCCGCGCGATCCAGCGCGCGCAAGTGATCGCCCCGCTCTACATGGTCATGTTCCCGCTGCTGATGGTGGTCGCCTATTTCGCGCAGCGCCATGGCATTGCCGTGCCCCGGCCCGATTTCGTGTTCCTGGCCGTCGCCATGGCGCTGCTGCCGGGCTGGGTGGTCGGGCTGGTCATGGCGGCGGTGGTGCTTTCGGGGCTGATGATCCTGTCGAGCGTGTGCCTCGCGATTGCGCCGCTGTTCACGCGCAACCTCGTGCCTGGCCTCGGCAATCGCGCGCAACAGGGCTGGTCGAAGGCGGTCATCGCGGTGTTCCTCGCGCTCTCGATCCTTGCCACGCAGGCCAAAGTGCCGCTGATCGCCACGCTCAACAACGTGTTCTACTTCGGCATCGTCCAGACCCTGCCGGGCTTTGTCGGGGCGCTGCTGGTCGCCCGGATGCCCGCGCGCGGGGTTCTGGCCGGGATCGGGGCGGCGGGGGTGTTCATCGTCTGGGTCCGTCTGGCGGGCGGGGCGCCGGGCGGGATCAACCCCGGCCTGATCGGCCTTGCGATCAATGCGCTGGTGGTTGCCGCCTGCACGGCGCTCTGGCCGCGCGAGGGAGGCCGCGCGATCATCGGGCGGGACTGACGCCCTCTTCATCTGACACCCTGCAACCGGATAGGAGCACGCATGCGCGAAGAACTGGCCGATCTGAGTGGAGCGGAACTGTCCCGCGCCTTTGCGACGCGGGCGCTGTCTCCGGTCGAGGTGATGGCCGATGTGCTGGCGCGGGTGGAGCGGCTCGAACCCGTGCTCTGCGCGACATGGGCGCTCGATGCGCAAGCCGCGATGGAAGGCGCGCGCGCCAGCGAACGGCGCTGGCATGCAGGCACCCCGCGCAGCCCGCTCGACGGCATTCCCGTCACCCTCAAGGAACTGATCGCCACCCAGGGCTGCCCCAAGCCGGTCGGCACCGCCGCCACCGAACTCGTGCCCCAGACCGCCGATGCCCCGCCCGCCGCACGCCTGAACGAGGCCGGGTGCATCGCCTTTGCCAAGACCACCGTGCCCGATTACGGCATGTTGTCCTCGGGCCTGTCGAGCTTTCACAGGCTGGCGCGCAATCCGTGGGACATCACGCGCAATCCGGGCGGATCGAGCGCCGGGGCGGGCGCGGCGGCGGCGGCAGGCTATGGCCCGTTCCATGTCGGCACCGACATCGGCGGCTCGGTGCGCCTGCCCGCCGGGTGGTGTGGCATCTTTGCCCTCAAGCCGAGCAACGGGCGCATCCCCATCGACCCGCCCTATATCGGCCGCGTCGCCGGGCCGATGACCCGCACGGTCAGCGATTCAGCGATGATGATGACCGCGCTCAGCCGCCCCGACCCGCGCGATTTCATGGACCTGCCACCCGAAATGCTGCCGTGGATGGACCTCGATGCCGACGTGAAGGGCCTGCGCATCGGCCTCATGCTCGATGCGGGCTGCGGCGCGGCGCCCGACCCCGGCGTGGTTGCCGCCATCGAGGAGGCCGCGCGCCTGTTCGAGGCGGGCGGCGCCCATGTCGAGCCGGTCGCCCCGTTCATGACCCCGGCCATGCTCGACGGGCTCGACCGGTTCTGGCGCACGCGCTTCTGGTCCGAAACGAAAGACCTGCCCCCCGAACGCTATGAAAAGATCCTGCCCTATATCCGCGCCTGGGTCGAACCGGCGGCGGGGTACACCGGGCTGGACGTCTACACCGGCTTCGACCAGATCATGCAGATGCGCGAACGCGGGCGGGCCTATCAGTCCTGCGACCTGCTGCTCTCGCCGGTCGCGCCGATGCCCGCCTTTGCCGCTGACCTGCCCTCGCCGACCGACGACCCGGCGCGCCCGTTCGACCATATCGGCTTTACCGTGCCCTTCAACATGACCGAGCAGCCCGCCAGTTCGATCAACTGCGGCTACAGCGCCGAAGGGCTGCCGATCGGGCTCCAGATCGTGGGCCGCCGCTTTGCCGACATGGACGTGCTGCGCGCCTCGCGCTGGTACGAACAGGCGCGCGGCCCCCAGCGACCCTGGCCGCTCAGCCTCGAACAGGGGGTTAAGATCGAATCGTAAAAGGCCTGTTTCAGTCCGGCACAGGCCCGCAGGCCCCGCAGCGCCCGCGAATCTCGACGACCGGGCGCACGTCGGCAAAGCCCGCGTCGCGGGCCGCCTCGCGCAGGAGGCCGGTCAGCCTGTCGTCGTCGAGGTGGGTCGCCTGCCCGCAGGCGTCGCAGATCAGGAAGATGCAGTCGTGGCGGCAGCCCGGATGGGGGTTGGCCACATAGGCATTCGCGCTTTCCACCCGGCGCGCCAGATTGGTGCGCACGAAAAGGTCGAGGATGCGATAGACGCTGTTGGGCGCCACGCGCTTGCCGCGCGCCTGCCCGACATGTTCGGCGATGTCGTAGGCCGAGGCCGGGCGCGGCTGGGCGACGAGCGCGGCGAAGACATCGGCGCGCATCCCGGTCCATTGTTCGCCAGCAACGGTCAGCGCCTCGCGCGCCGCATTGACCAGCCCTTCGCCGGCATAGTCGTGATGATGATGGTGCCCGCCCATGGCCTGTCAGATAGGGACGAGCCCCTGCTTATGCAAACCGGTTTCGGGCCGATCCGGGCACAAATCCCGCGCGCATCGGGCACGCGGGACAGCGGTTCAGCGCGAAGCCGAAGCCAGCGCGACCGACGACATCGTGGGCGCCATCGGGGCAGCGGCGCGGGCCGCTGCGGGCGACGAGGTTGCGGCCAGCGCCAGAGTGCGGGCCTCGCTCATCATGGTCACGCCCATACCCACGGTTCCGATCACGAAACCGACGAGGAGCGAGCGGAAAAAATCCTTGCGAAACAGACCCATGACGACAACCTGTCCAATATTCAGTTGCAAAAAGCTACGGTTTAGCCGTCTGCGGTCGCGCCCTTACCTCGCAAGCCTCGCGATCGCCCCCACCTATCGACGAAGCGTTCTTATTTATCGATGAACGGAGTTTTCGAATGGTACTTATGTCATTTTACGGATGCATCAGGCCCGAAGCCTGACCCAGACCGGCGCATGATCGCTGGCCTTTTCCCGCCCGCGATAGGCCTTGTCGACGCCCGACTCGACCAGCCGGTCGGCCAGTTCGGGCGAGAGCAGCGCATGATCGATGCGGAACCCGTGGTCGCGCGGCCAGGCCCCGGCCTGATAGTCCCAGAACGTCCAGATCCCGCCGCGCGGATGATGCAGGCCAATCGCATCGGTCCAGCCATCCCCGAGCAGGCGCGCATAGGCATCGCGCGAGGCCGGCTGCATCAGCGCGTCGTCGGCCATCGCCCGCTTGTCCCAGATGTCGCGGTCGTGGGGGATCACGTTGTAGTCACCCAGCACCAGCGCGGGGACTTCCTCCGCCCAGATCGCATCCATGCGCGTGCGCAGCCGCTCCATCCAGCGCAACTTGTAGTCGAACTTGGGGCCGGGCTGCGGGTTGCCGTTGGGCAGGTAGATGCACACGACCCGCACCCCGAAGACATCGGCCTCAAGGTAGCGCGAATGGGCATCGTCGGGGTCGCCCTCCAGCCCGCGCTGCACTTCGACCGGCTGCTCCCCGTCGGCGAGGATGGCCACGCCGTTGAAGCCCTTCTGGCCGTGCCAGATCGCCTTGTAGCCGATCTTCTCGAATGCCTCGGCCGGAAAGCCCTCGTCCTGGGTCTTGATCTCCTGAAGACAGGCGACCTGGGGCCGGGTTTCCTCCAGCCATTCGAGCAGGCGCGGCAGGCGCGCCTTGATCCCGTTGATGTTGAAGCTGGCGAGTTTAAGCGTACCGGCCTGGCTCACACCGAGAAACTCGCGCCGCAGCCACAGCCCGAGGCCGCGTTGGGGTTGGTCACCCGGAAGGCCGCGCCGCCCAGCGACTCGACGTAATCGACCGTGGCCCCGGCCACGAGGTCGAGGCTCATCGCATCGACCACCAGCCGCACGCCATCGGTCTCGACCACGGTATCCTCGGCGTCCGGCTCGCCTTCGGCAAGGCCGAAGCGATACTGGAAGCCCGAACACCCCCCGCCCTCGACGGCGAGCCGCAGGATGGCAGGGCGGGCCTGCTTGGCGGCAATCGTGGCCACGCGCGCGGCGGCCGAAGGGGCGAGAATGATCGAGGGCTGGCTCATGCACAGCGAGATAGGCGCAGGCGCGGCCCGGCTCAAGAGGCAGGGACCAGCTCAGGGGGACAAGCCCAGGAGGGCAAGCGCGGGAAAGTGCTGTGCAGATGGTAAAGCCGGCAACCGGGCCGACTACGGGGGGCCAAACGACAGGGGATGCAATCCGGGCCATTGGCTTCTAACACCATGCGCCATGAGCACACCGATCCCGCCCACGTTCCACATGGGGCCCCACGGGCTCCGCCTCGCGACCCGTTTCCTGCCCGCACGCGATCCGGCCCACGCACTGGCCCACACACTGGTCCATTCAGGCGCGCCCGCGCTGGTCTTCCTGCCCGGCTACATGTCGGACATGACCGGGACCAAGGCCGAAGCCCTGTTCGACTGGGCCGCCCGGCAAGGCCATGCCTGCCTGTTGATGGACTATTCGGGCTGCGGCCAGTCGGAAGGCGATTTTGCGGACGGCACGCTCTCGCGCTGGCGCGACGAAGTCGTCGCGATGATCCGCGCCCACAATCTGGGCAAAGTCGTGCTGGTCGGGTCGAGCATGGGGGGCTGGCTGATGCTGCTGGTCGCCCGCGCGCTGGGCAGGCAGGCAGCGGGCCTCGTCGGGCTGGCCGCCGCCCCCGATTTCACCGACTGGGGCTTCACCGAACAGGAAAAGGCCGCGCTCGCCAGCGGCCAGACGCACTATGAAGAAAGCCCCTATGGCCCGGAACCCACGCCCACCCATGCCGCATTCTGGGCCGATGGCGAGGCGCTCCACCAGCTCGACACCGAGGTTCATGGCCCGATTCCCTTCGACGGCCCGGCCATCCTGATCCACGGTCAGGCCGACGAGGTCGTGCCCTGGGGCCTGAGCCTGCGTCTGGCCGAGGCCCTGCGTTCAGCCATGGTGCAGGTCCACCTGATCAAGGACGGAGACCATCGCCTGTCGCGCCCGCAGGACATCGCCGTGCTGCTCGACACGCTCGCCCGCCTTCTGGCCCATCCCTGAACGGGTCCCCCGAACCTAGAGCCCTCACCCTGATGCTTCTGGCCACCCTCCTTCTTGCCACCGCACCCGCGCCCCGCCCCCTCGATACGGTCTGGCGTCAGGTCGGCCCCAATCCCAAGGCCCAGCAATTTTCGGACCTGCCGATTCCGGGCCATCACCGCCCCCGGTCGAGCGATCCGCTCACCCCGGTTCAGCCCGATGGAGCCCGGCCTGATCGCGCCCCGGCCCCTGCCCGTCACGACCGTCTGGCCGATTGCCTGAATATCGGGCGCGACAATCCGGCCATGGCCGTCAGCCTTGCCGAACACTGGCTGGCCGAAACCAAAGTGCCGAGCGAACATGTCCGCGCCGACCAGTGCCTGGGCATGATGCTGACCCAGCAGAACGACTTCACCGGCGCGATGGGCGCCTTTGCCGATGCGGTCAGCCAGATTCCGGCCTCGCAGGCGGTCGGCGCGGTGCCGCTCATGGCCATGGCGGGCAATGCCGCACTGGGCGCGGGCAAGCCGCAGGACGCGCTCACCTGGCTCGACCGCGCGCTCGCCGTCCCCGGTTTTGCCGACAATCCGGCCCGTGCCGCAATGCTCAACGACCGCGCCCGCGCGCTCGTCGCGCTCGGGCGCACCGCCGATGCGGCCACCGCGCTGGGCCAGGCCCATACCCTCGCCCCCGACAATGCCGAAAGCTGGCTGCTCTCGGCCACGCTCGCCCGCCGCGACAAGAACCTGACGCAGGCCCAGCACGACATCGAGACGGCCGCCCGGCTCGACCCGCGCAACCCGGCCATCGGCGTGGAGGCCGGGGTGATCGCCGAACTGGGCCAGCGCGAGGACGCCGCGCGGCAATCGTGGCAATCGGTCGTCGCCATGGCGCCCGACAGCGACGAAGCCCAAGTCGCGCGCGGATACCTTGAACAGATCGGCGCGGCCCCCACATCGGCTTCGTCCGCCCCCAAAAAGGCGCAAGCAGAGGCCATCACACGATGAAACTTTCCGTCCTCGATCTCGTCCCGGTCATCGAGGGCGGCACTGTCGGCCAGGCCCTGCGCGAGGCCGCGCTCACCGCGAAGGCCGCCGAAGAGGCAGGGTATCATCGCTACTGGGTCGCCGAGCATCACGGCATGCCGGGCATCGCGGGGGCGGCGGTCTCGGTCGTGCTGGCCCATGTCGGCCATGCCACGCAGACCATCCGTCTGGGCGCGGGCGGGATCATGCTGCCCAACCACAACCCGCTGGTGATCGCCGAACAGTTCGGCGCGCTCGATGCGCTCTATCCGGGGCGCATCGATCTCGGGCTGGGGCGCGCGCCGGGCGCCGACCAGCGCATCGTGCGCGCCCTGCGCAAGGACGTGAACCGCGCCGCCGAGGATTTCCCCGCCGACGTGGCCGAATTGCAGGCGCTGTTTGCCGCAGACCGCCGCCTGCCGCTTCAGGCCACCCCCGGCGCGGGCGCGGCGGTGGCGCTGTGGATTCTGGGCTCCAGCCTGTTTGGCGCGCAACTGGCGGCCATGATGGGCCTGCCCTATGCCTTTGCCTCGCACTTCGCGCCCGACCATCTCGACGGCGCGCTCAAGCTCTATCGCGAGCGGTTCACCCCGTCCGAAACCTTCGACAAGCCCCACGTCATGGCCGCCATCAACGTGCTGTGCGCCCCCAGCGACGAGGAAGCCCAATATCTGGCCAGCAGCCAGGACCAGTCGTTCGTGCGCCTGCGCAGCGGCGATCCGGGCCGCCTGCCGCCGCCGGTCCTGCACTATCGCGACACGCTCGCCCCGTCCCAGCGCGCCACGCTCGACCATTTCCGGCAGGTCAGCGCCATCGGCAGCCCGCAGACCGTGCGCGCCGGGCTGGAGGCCTTCCAGCAGCGCACCGGCGCCGACGAGATCATCGTGGCGGGCGCCACGTTCGATCCGGCCTTGCGCCGCCGCTCGCTCGCGCTCACGATGGAAGCATTGGGAGGAGAGGCAGGGCAGGGCCACGCCACGGCCCCCACCGGCGATCCGCTCCGCGCGATTTGATCCGTCCTGTTTGATCCACCGGTGCCTGTCCGCGCACCCTTGCCAAACCCGTTTTCGCCAATACAGTTTCACATGATACCATATTGCAGCCGTGCTGCGCAAACCCGCCAGCCGCCCTGCAAGACAATGACAAGATTTTCGGGCGCATCACGGCCCAACCAGAACGATAACCCAGAACGATAACAGGGACAGGGTAGACAAGGGGCGGCTCCGCCCGCCCCACCCGGCCCCGGGAATGCAGGAAGCACAGGTCATGGCATCCACCACCGTCGATTCCACCACACCCTCCACCGGCACCCCTGCGGGAACCGACCGCGATCCGCTGGTCACCGCGCTCGCCGGGCGGCTCGCCCATGCCCTGCTTCCCGGCGAAGCCGCCGATTTCGACGAGGACCGGCTGACGGAAGCGGCCCGCTTCACCCTCGCCACCGCCGCCACCCGGCAGGGCCGCGCGCCCGCTCTGGCCATCGAGAGCATGGGCGGGCAGCGCGCACTGCGCATCGCGGTGATCAACGACGACATGCCGTTCCTGGTCGATTCGATCGCCGCGACGATCACCGCCCAGGGCCTGGCCATCGAGCGCCTGCTCCACCCGGTCGTGGCCGTCCGCCGTGATGGTGCCGGCACCCTCACCGCCCTGCCCGAGGGCGAGGCCATCGGCGAGCTGCGCGAGTCGATGATCTACCTCGAAACCGAGCGTGCCGACGCCAAGGCCCGCCGCGAACTGGCCGCCGCGCTCGCCGCCACGCTCGCCGATGTCCATGCCGCCGTCGACGACTGGCCGCAGATGCAGAACCTGATGCAACAGGAAGCGCGCAGCCTGCCCGATCCCGAAGGCGCCGCGCTGCTGCGCTGGCTGGCCGACGGCATGCTCACCCAGCTCGGCCATGTCACCCGCCACCGCGACGGCACCCGCAGCGAAACGCTCGGCGTGTGCCGGTCGAGCGCGGAAACCCTGCTGTCCGACGCATCCTACGCGCGCGCCTTCGCCTGGTTCGAACGCGCCGGAGTGCGTGGGCAGGAAGCCGTGCGCGCGCCGCTGATCGTCAAGGCCAACCGCATTTCGCGCGTCCACCGCCGCGTGCCGCTCGACCTGTTCCTCGTGCCGGTCATGGACGACGGACAGGTCGTCGCGCTCTCGGTCCATGCCGGGGTCTGGACCAGCTCGGCGCTGGCCGCCACGCCCGACCGCGTGCCGCGCATGCGCAGCCAGCTCGAAACGCTGATGACCCGGCTCGACTTCGATCCCTCGGGCCATGCGGGCAAGGCCCTCGTCCACGCGCTCACCGCGCTGCCCCACGACCTGCTGATCGGCTTTTCCGATGCCGATCTCGAACGCATCGCCACCACGATGATGGGTCTGGTCGACCGCCCGCGCCCGCGCCTCGCCCTCGTGCGGGCCGCGCTGGAACGCCATCTCTATGCGTTCGTCTGGCAGCCGCGCGACAGCCAGTCGACGCAAGTGCGCGAGCAGGTCACCCGCATGCTCGAACAGGCCACCGGCGGCACGGTGATCGACTGGAGCCTTCAGGTCCAGGGCGGGGCGCTGGCCCTCACCCGCTTTGCCATCGACATGCGCGGCGACGATGACACCCTGACCGACGGGGGCATCGGCATCGACGAGGCCGCGCTCGACGCCGCCTTCCAGACCCTCGTGCGCGGCTGGGATGCCGCGGTCGAGGCCGAACTGGCCAAAGTCGAGGATGCCAGCCGCGCCGCCGCCATCGCCGCGCGCTATGCCCCGGCGTTTCCGGTCGGCTACCGCGCCGACTATGGCCCGGCCGAGGCCGCCGACGACATCCGCGTGCTGCGCGCGCTGAACGCCGAAGATGCACCCCGCCGCGCCGTGCGCCTCCACCGCCTGCCCGCCGAGACAGGCCTGCGCCTCAAGCTCTACCAGCGCGAGGGGGCCATCGTGCTCTCCGATGCGGTGCCCGTGCTCGAAAACTTCGGCCTGCGCGCGCTCGAAGAAGTGCCCACCGCGCTCAACCACGGCAAGCTGGGCTTCATTCACGATTTCCTCGTCGCCCTGGCCGCCGACACCACGCCCGAGGCCCTGCTCGCACGCGGCGGCGCCATCGAGGAATCGCTCAGCGCCGTCCTCAACGGACAGGCCGAGGACGATCCGTTCAACCGCCTGATCGTGGCCGTGGGCCTGACCGCAACGCAAGCCAACTGGCTGCGCGCGTGGTATCGCTATCTCCGTCAGGCCGGGATGACCTTTGGCATCATCACCGTGGTCGATGCCCTCAAGGCCGCGCCCGAAGTGACCCACGGGCTGATCGACCTGTTCCGCGCCCGCCACGACCCGGCTTTCGCGCGTGAGCGCGAGGACGCCGCGCAAAAGGCCGCCGAGCGCATCCGCGCCGGGCTGGCCGCCGTCGCCGCGATCAACGACGACCGCCTGCTGCGCGCGTTCCGCGCGGTGGTCGAGGCGATCTTGCGCACCAATGCCTTTGCCCCGGCAGCCGCCGAGGCGCTGGCCTTCAAGATCGATTCCGCGCTCGTCCCCGGCCTCCCCAAGCCGGTGCCATGGCGCGAAATCTTCGTCTATTCGCCGCGCGTGGAAGGCATCCACTTGCGCGCAGGGCCCGTGGCGCGCGGGGGCCTGCGCTGGTCTGACCGGCGCGACGACTTCCGCACCGAGATCCTGGGCCTCATGAAGGCCCAGCGCGTCAAGAACGCGGTGATCGTGCCCACGGGCGCCAAGGGCGGCTTCTATCCCAAGCACCTGCCCGACCCGGTGCGCGAGCGCGAGGCCTGGCTCGCCGAAGGCAAGGCCAGCTACCAGATCTTCATCCGCACCCTGCTCTCGATCACCGACAACATTGTCGATGGCAAAGTCGTCCACCCGCAAGGCGTGCTGATCCGCGACGGCGAAGACCCCTATTTCGTGGTCGCCGCCGACAAGGGCACCGCCACCTTCTCCGACGTGGCCAATGCGATTGCGGCGGAACGCGGCTTCTGGCTCGACGATGCCTTCGCCAGCGGCGGCTCGAAGGGCTATGACCACAAGGCGATGGGCATCACCGCCAAGGGCGCCTGGCTCTCGGTCCAGCGCCACTTCCTCGAACTGGGCACCGACGTCCAGACCGAGCCGGTCCGCGTGGTGGGCGTGGGCGACATGTCGGGCGACGTGTTCGGCAATGGCATGTTGCTGTCAAAGGCGCTCAAGATCGTCGCGGCCTTCGACCACCGCCATATCTTCCTCGATCCCGATCCCGATCCGGCAGCCAGCTGGGCCGAGCGCGCGCGCCTGTTCGCGCTGCCCCGGTCGAGCTGGGACGACTATGACCGCGCCGCGATCTCGGCAGGGGGCGGGGTCTTCCCGCGCAGCCTCAAGGCGATCCCGCTCAGCCCGCAAGTGCGCGCCGCGCTGGGCATCGGCATGGAGGAACTCGACCCCGACACGCTGATCGCGCTGATCCTCCAGGCGCCGGTCGACCTGCTGTGGTTCGGCGGCATCGGCACCTATATCCGCGCCTCGAGCGAGGCCAATCTTGCCGTGGGCGACCCGGCGAATGACGCCTACCGCATCGCGGCCAACGACGTGCGCGCCCGCGTGATCGGCGAAGGCGCCAATCTGGGCATGACCCAGGCCGCGCGCATCGAGTTCGCCCAGAAGGGAGGCCGCGTAAACACCGACTTCATCGACAATTCCGCCGGGGTCGATTGCTCGGACAACGAGGTCAACATCAAGATCGCGCTGGCCAGCGCCAAGCGCGCCGGACGGCTCGACGAGGATGGCCGCGTCGCCCTGCTCTCGAGCATGACCGAGGCGGTCGCCCACCTCGTGCTCGAAGACAACCGGCTTCAGGCCCTCGCCCTCTCGATCGCCGAACGCGGCGGGGCGCAGGCCGTGCCCGCGCTGGTGCGCCTGATCGACGTGCTCGAAGAAAACGGCGACCTCGACCGCAAGACCGAAGGGCTCGCCCCGTCCGACGACTATGCCCGCCGGGCGGCAGCCGGAACCGGCCTGTCGCGCCCCGAACTCGCCGTGCTGCTCTCCTCGGCCAAGCTCGTGCTGCAACGCGCGCTCGAAGAGAGCCCGGTGGTCGATGATCCCGTGCTGGAGGAAGAACTCCTCGCCGCCTTCCCGCAGGCCATGCGCGAACGCTTCGAGACCGAGATCGTCCACCACCGCCTGCGCCGCGAAATCATCGCGACCAAGCTGGCCAACCGCATCGTCAACCGCCTAGGGCCCGTCCACCCGTTCGAGATGGCCGAAGAGGAAGGGATGAGCCTCGCGCAAGTGGCCGCCGCCTTCGTCGCCGCCGAGCGCCTGCTCGACCTTGGCACGACATGGGCCATGCTCGACGCAGCGCCGATGGGCGAGCAGGTGCGCCTCTCGCTGTTCGAGGCAACCGCGCGCGCGCTGCGCGGCCACATGGCCGATGTCTTGCGCTCGTGCCACGGCACGCTCAAGCCCGATGCGCTGATCGAGGCGCTGTGCGGCGGGGTGGGCCGCCTCTCGCACACGACCACCGAGCTGCTGCGCGGCGAGGCGCAGGCCCGCGCCCGTGCCATGGCGCAGGACATGGCCGAGAGCGGCACCCCGCCCGAAGTGGCCGCGCGGGTGGTCCATCTGTTCGACCTCGACGGGGCCATCGGCCTTGCCCATCTGGCCGATGAACTCGATGTCGATGCGGTCGTGCTCACCGGGGCCTTTGCCGATCTGGGCGCGCAACTGGGCATCGACTGGGCGCAGCAGACCGCCGCGCGGATGAACCCGTCCGACCCGTGGGAGCGCCTGCTGGTTGCGGGCCTCGCGCGCGATTTCCAGCAGATGCGCAGCGAATTCCTGCGCCGCATGGGCAGCGCCGATCCCGAGGCCAGCACCCATGCCTGGCTCGCCGCCAAGGCCCAGCCGGTCCGCCAGCTGCGCGCCCTGATCGCCCGCGCCCAGGCGGGCAACAGCGCGGCGGGCACGGTCACCCCGGCCATGCTCGCCCAGATCGCCAGCCAGGCACGCAGCCTGCTGACGCGCTGACCCGGAACGCCTTGCCGCTCAGGAAAACGGCGAATCTGCCATAAGGCCAGCTAATCCTGCCTCTGCACGCTTGACGTGCAGAGGCATTTGCCCACAACCCTCCCCCCGGTTCAAAGGAGGACGTTGTGGGCAAATGCCTCTGCACGTCAAGCGTGCAGAGGCAGGATT
>Ga0075011_10000155_pt1 | contig 34954 bp, 24 predicted proteins | sample TARM_MetaG_T_14_FD_72354 | JGI IMG/M metagenome (GOLD analysis project Ga0075011, IMG submission 72354) | Freshwater microbial communities from Pennsylvania, USA, analyzing microbe dynamics in response to fracking - TARM_MetaG_T_14 | ecosystem: Environmental > Aquatic > Freshwater > River...
GTCCCGGATTGTGATTCCGGTTGTCGCGAGTTCAAGCCTCGTTAGCCACCCCATTATTCAGGTAACTTCGGTTCCCTTTCTTGATGAAGTTCGAGAAAAAAGTAAAAATTTTAGTTCGGTGAATAGCGCAGCTTGGTAGCGCATCCCGGAGTTTGGAATAGCGGGACCAGAGGGCGACCCTCTGAGAAGTATTCCGGTAGAAAGAATTTAGTTCGGTGAATAGCGCAGCTTGGTAGCGCATCTGGTTTGGGACCAGAGGGTCGGGGGTTCGAATCCCTCTTCACCGACCACTATTAAAAGCCTCGTCAGAAATGACGGGGCTTTTTTACATCTGAGTTTTACAGATTGAACCGAGCGGGGTTCGCCTGATGTTCTGGATCTGGCTCTTCACCGACCATTACACGAAAGCCTCGTCAGAAATGACGGGGCTTTTTTACATCTGAGTTTTACAGATTGAACCGAGCGGGGTTCGCCTGATGTTCTGGATCTGGCTCTTCACCGACCATTACACGAAAGCTTCGTCAGAAATGACGGGGCTTTTTACGTTTGGGGTTTGAGGGGGATACTCGAGGCCCTGTCGTAAGTATGATTTTTTGCTGGAAGAGCCTAATTATCTGATTGGTCATCAGTTATTGGGTTAAAGTGTGATATGAGGCTAATTTTTCCTAGTGGTCACCTTATGCCAATGGAAAATAGTCTAGTTTGAAAGATGTTACAGATAAATTGTCTCCAAGGTGTAGTGAGTGACAAATGATTAGTTTTGCATACTTGAAGGTGTGGTTTTGATGATATAAACGGCTGTTATATGCAGTGTATTTCTGTTTTGTTTCTATTATATTTCAAACAGCTAGTGTTTAATGTTTATATATTCATCTATTTGGGTTTATTTGTCTGATGTGGTTTTGACTATTTAGTTTTTATTTTTGACTTTTAATTCAAATGTTGTGTTTTAGGATGTGTTAATTAATTGGTACAAAATAGTGATAAAAACTAAAATATGGAAGATAGTTTTGTCAGGTGAGTAAATGGTGTGACCACTTGTATATGTAAATCGATTGCATAGACATTCGATAATAGTACTCCAAATTGCTTTATTATCGATTTTTTATACTGTCATTGTTGCTTTTCTGTGAAATATTTGCCAAATTGTATAGCTTGTAAATTGCCAGAATAATGTACTGGTAAGAATGGATTCACTTGTACTTGAATGAATGTTTATTTGTTTGAGTCGCAGACAGGGCAGAAAACTGCCGAGCAGTAGAGGTCTGGCGTAAATGTCACTTTTAGAAGTTAAAAACCTTCGTATCGAATATCCTTCACGTCACGGTGTGCATGCCGCGGTTAAATCTCTTTCGTTCAATATTGAACGCGGTGAGATTGTCGGTGTTGTGGGCGAGTCTGGCGCTGGTAAGTCAACCGTAGGTAATGCGGTTATTGATTTGCTGAGCCCTCCGGGTACGATTGCTGGCGGTGAGGTTTTTCTGGATGGCGAGAAAATCTCAGGTCTGTCATCAGAAAAAATGCGCAAAGTGCGTGGCTCTAAAATTGGTTTTATCTTCCAAGACCCAATGACGTCTCTTAACCCGCTGTTTACCGTTGAACAGCAATTGAAAGAGACTATTCACGCAAATATGAAAGTCTCCGATGAAGAGGCGTATAAGCGTGCCCTTTCTTTAATGAATCAGGTTGGTATCCCTCAGCCTGAAAACCGTTTAAAGCAGTATCCACACCAATTTTCTGGCGGTATGCGTCAGCGCGTGGTTATTGCTATAGCACTGGCTGGTGAACCGGATCTTATTATTGCGGATGAGCCAACAACTGCACTGGATGTTTCTATTCAGGATCAGATTCTGAACCTTATCCGTGAGCTGTGTATTAAAAACAATGTTGGCTGTATGTTGGTGACGCACGATATGGGTGTGGTTTCTAACGTGACTGATCGCGTTGCGGTAATGTATCGCGGTGATCTGGTGGAATTTGGCGCGACAGCGAAAGTTCTCGGCGATCCTGACCATGCTTATACACGCAGTCTGATTTCAGCAGTTCCTCGTTCTGATAAGAAGTTGGATCGTTTTCCTTTGGTGAGTTACATCGAGGAAGCGGTGGAGCATGAGCCAATTGATATTAAGAACCACTGGTTAGGGCAGGCACAGGATAACCGCGAATACACAGGCTCTTTGCTGAATGTTGAGAATGTTAACTTACGCTTCGTAACCAAAGATTCATTGTTTGAAAGTCGTCGGGAATATGTCCAGGCGTCTAATAATGTCAGCTTTGAAGTCTATGAAGGTGAGACATTTGGTCTGGTAGGTGAATCAGGATCAGGTAAATCGACAATCGCACGAGTTATTGCTGGTCTTTATGAGCCTAATGATGGTCGAGTCACCTTTGAAGGCATCGATCTGACCGCTTTAAAATCGGAAAAAGAGCGTCGCCCTTTGCGTCGTCAAATGCAGATGGTGTTCCAGAATCCTTATAATTCGATGAACCCGCGTATGAAAATCTTCGATATCGTTGCGGAGCCGATTCGTTTTCATAAGTTAACCAGTGGTGAGTCTGAGACTCGTCAAATCGTTAATGATTTATTAGATCATGTGGGTTTGGGCCGAATGGCTGGACTGAAATATCCCCATGAGTTCTCCGGCGGCCAGCGTCAGCGTATTTCCATCGCCCGAGCGCTTGCGACTCGTCCACGCTTACTGATTTGTGATGAACCAACATCGGCTTTGGATGTGTCGGTTCAGGCGCAGATTCTTAACTTACTGAAAGATCTTCAGGATGAGCTTAACCTGACCATGTTGTTTATCAGCCACGATTTGCCGGTGATTCGTCAGATGTGTGACCGAGTGGGCGTGATGCAGATGGGAACATTGCTTGAGGTGGCTCCAACAGAGCAGTTATTTAACGATCCTCAGCATGAATACAGTAAGCAACTGATTTCCTTGATGCCTGAATTTACAGGCTTGAGAGAAGAAGTAGAAACGGCTTAAGCCGTAGAAAACCGTTACCAAACGTTTTGTTTGGCATTTTAAGCAGAAGCAAATACAACAACTAGGGATTTGGATTCCCGCATAAGGAGTTATGCAATGAAAACCATGAAAAGCAAATTAGCCTTAGCCTTAATGGCAGCTGGTTTAAGCTTTGCAGCTAGCGCAGCAGATATCACTGTGGCGTACGATGCAGACCCAGTGTCTCTTGACCCGCACGAGCAACTTTCTGGCGGTACGCTGCAGATGTCTCATATGGTATTTGATCCACTAGTTCGTTACACACAAGAATTGGATTTTGAACCACGTCTGGCTGAAAAATGGGAACGTATTGATGATAAAACGGTACGTTTTTACCTTCGCGAAGGCGTTAAATTCCACTCAGGTAACGAGCTGACCGCGGACGATGTGGTTTGGACATTTGACCGTCTAAAAGCGTCTCCGGACTTTAAAGCGATTTTCGAACCGTTTGCAAAACTTGTGAAAGTTGATGACTACACTGTTGATATCGTATCAAAAGGTGCTTACCCACTAGTACTTCAGTCAGCGACTTATATCTTCCCGATGGACAGCAAGTTCTACTCTGGTACTTCTGAAGATGGTAAAGACAAAGCAGAAATCGTTAAGCACGGTAACTCATTTGCTTCTACTCACGTATCAGGTACAGGTCCATTTATCGTAACGGCTCGTGAGCAAGGCGTTAAAGTTGATTTCGAACGTTTTGATGATTACTGGGATAAAGAATCAAAAGGTAACGTAGATAAGCTGACGTTAGTACCGATTAAAGAAGATGCGACTCGCGTTGCAGCACTTCTGTCTGGTGACGTTGATATGATCGCTCCTGTAGCGCCAAACGACCACAAGCGTGTTGAGTCTGCAAGCGGTGTTGATCTGGTGACTCTTCCTGGTACTCGTATTATCACGTTCCAAATGAACCAGTCTAGCAATGAAGCGTTGAAAGACGTTCGTGTTCGTCAGGCGATCGTTCATGCGATTAACAATGAAGGTATTGTTAAGAAGATCATGAAAGGCTTCGCAACAACAGCTGGTCAGCAAGGTCCTTCGGGCTATGCGGGCTATAACCCGGATTTGGTTCCACGTTACGACCTGAAAAAAGCAAAAGAGCTTATGAAGGAAGCGGGTTACGAGAAAGGTTTCACTCTAACCATGATCGCGCCAAACAACCGTTACGTGAACGATGCGAAAGTAGCGCAAGCGACTTCTGCAATGCTGTCTAAAATCGGCATCAAGGTTGATTTGAAGACAATGCCTAAAGCGCAATACTGGCCAGAGTTTGACCTGTGTGCTGCAGACATGCTGATGATCGGCTGGCACTCGGATACAGAGGATTCTGCGAACTTCTCTGAGTTCCTGACAATGACTCGTAACGAAGAAACAGGTAAAGGTCAGTACAATTGTGGTCACTACTCTAACCCAGAAGTGGATAACCTGGTTGAATCTGCAAACGTAGAAACTGATCCAGCTAAACGCTCTCAGATGCTACAGAAAGTTGAAACTATTCTGTACAACGATGCGGCGTTTGTTCCTCTACACTGGCAAAACCTTGCTTGGGGTGCGAAGTCAACTGTACACGCTAAACCTATCGTGAACGCTATGAACTTCCCTTACTTCGGCGATCTAGTGGTCGACGAGTAATCGTCAACCCTGATTGAGTAATACCACGCCTTCGATGCGATGCATTGGAGGCGTGTTTTGTCGGTCGTTAATTTTTTCAGTCGGATTAATTGCCATATTTAGGCTGAGTATTTTGCACCTGAGGGTGTTTTGCGAATTTCTTATGGAAAGTTAAGGGGCAAGGAATGTTTACGTTTCTGGTCAAGCGCCTGTTTCAGGCACTGATAGTGATGTTTGTGATCAGTCTAGTGGCGTTTGCCATCCAGGATAATTTGGGTGACCCGCTGCGTGAGCTTGTCGGTCAATCAGTTTCAGAAGCAGAGCGTCAAGCACTGCGTGATGAACTGGGCCTCAACGATCCCTTCATTACCAAATATTCACGTTTTGTTACCGCTGCTGTGCAGGGTGACTTAGGCACATCCTATTTCTTTAAACGTCCAGCACTCGAAGTCATTATGGATAAGCTGGTGGCGACTTTAGAGCTGGTATTTGGTGCTGCTTTAATTATTATTTTTTGTTCGATACCTATTGGGGTTTATACGGCGATAAAACCAAAAAGTTTCTTCACTAAAGTCGTTATGGCCGGCAGTAGTATCGGTATTTCTATCCCGGTATTCTTAACCGCAATTATGCTGATGTACGTATTCTCTATTGAGTTAGGCTGGTTGCCTTCTTATGGACGAGGAGAAACCTATAATCTGCTGGGTTGGGAATCTGGCTATTTTACCTGGGATGGTATTAAACACCTTGTCCTGCCATGTATTTCACTGGCTTCAATCATGTTACCGCTTTTTATCCGTCTCGTTCGTTCAGAGATGTTAGAAGTGTTGAGTTCTGAATACATCAAGTTTGCCAAAGCGAAAGGCTTACCGATGAAAAAGATCTATTACCAGCATGCGCTTAAAAACACCATGTTACCGGTTCTTACCGTGGGTGGTGTGCAGATCGGTACTATGGTCGCTTATACGATTTTGACTGAGACAGTTTTCCAGTGGCCGGGAACCGGTTTTCTTTTCCTTGAAGCGATCAACCGCGTGGATACACCATTGATAACCGCTTACGTCATTTTTGTTGGTCTGATTTTCGTAGTGACGAACACCATTGTCGATTTGTTATACGGCATTATTAACCCAACAGTAAACCTAACTGGTAAAGGAGCGTAATCATGAGCCAATTTGAACAAGCTCCTTCGCGTTGGGAGCGATTTAAACAGTCCGATTTTCTGTATTATTTCTTGCGCGACAAAGTGGCAATGGTCAGCTTTGCTGTGTGTATGATTTTCTTAGTTCTGGCGCTGGCAGCACCATTAATATCACCGACTGACCCGTACGATATGTCTTCGATTGATATTATGGACTCAGAACTCCCTCCATCCTGGATGGACGGAGGAGACAGCCGTTTCGTGTTAGGGACTGATGAGCAGGGGCGCGATATTTTATCCACCATGCTGTATGGCTCGCGATTGTCGTTAACCATCGGCTTTCTGGCGGTTGGTTTACAATTGATACTCGGTATTGTCATTGGTTTGTCGGCTGGTTATTTCGGTGGTCGTCTTGATAGTTACTTAATGCGTTTCGCTGATGTGCAGCTCTCTTTCTCCACGATGATGGTGGCAATTATTGTTTCGGCAATTTTTAAAGCCAGTTTTGGTAGTGAGTTCTACAGTGAATACGCGGTTATTATGCTGGTGGTGATTATCGGTGTGGCTGAATGGCCACAGTATGCCCGCACCATTCGAGCGTCGGTATTAGCCGAGAAGAAGAAAGAGTATGTGGAAGCGGCACGAGTTATGGGCTTTAAAGCGCCTCGTATTATGTTCCGCCACATTCTGCCGAACTGTTTGTCTCCGATTCTGGTTATTTCAACTGTTCAGGTGGCAAACGCTATCATGTCAGAAGCGGCACTTTCATTCCTCGGGCTGGGGTTACCTGTCGATCAACCTTCATTAGGTGCGTTGATCAGTATCGGTTTTAACTATATTTTCTCCGGTTCATGGTGGATTACTGCTTTCCCTGGGGTCTTATTGGTGACACTTGTATTAGTAATCAACCTGTTAGGGGACTGGTTACGTGATGTATTTAACCCGAAAATCTATAAAGGGTGATCTACGTCGATTGATTTTGTCGACATAATGTACATAAACTAGAGCCGTAAGTGATTACGGCTCTTTTTTTGCATTAAATTTAAGAATCAAGTAGTAACCATAGTCACCTGAATGGAAAAGATATGGATATTAAAGTGGTCGCAATGACTAAGTTTTCTCGAAGCCTTCTAATGTTAGGTATACCTTTATGGTTTACTTCTCTGCCGTCATTTGCGGCTGAAGCAGAACAGTTTCTTTGTGGTGGAACTCAAGCTTCGACCAACGAACTTCCTCAACTGAATAGTGATTGTCCGATAGGCAAAGGGTTATGGGGCAATTCTAAGCCAAAGGGTAAAGATTCTACTTTTTGGATTCAGTGTGGATTACTGAACAATCCAATGCCACTAAGTCGTGCTAAAGCCTTGTATCAGCATATTTCTACTGATGTATGGATGAAAGCTGAGGGAAAGGCTATGCGTTGTCTTATCGGTCCTTATGATAACTATCAGATTGCCAGAAAAGAGCTTTCTGGCGTGCGTGGTGAGAAGTTGTACAAAGAAGCGTTTATTCGTGAGGTGCGCAAGGCTGGCGGAGAGTCTGTTGTGAAGGCAAAACCTGCAGCGAAGAAGAAAGCTGCGCCCAAAAAGGTTCAGTCTAAGGCCCCGGTTACAACACCAACTAAAGCAAAATCATCGCAGCCGGTTAGCCAGACGTCGCGCTCTACTGCTTCATCCAATGACAGTGAGAAGATTGTCTCCATGCGCAGAAAGGCTACAATTAACGGGCTTGAGTATGCGATTCCCTACGTGATGGATTCTAAAATTCAGTTTTATATGGAACACGATTTAGCCTGGAATCGGCTGAGTTATCAAGAGGCGCTGCAAAGTTGTCAGCAGCAGAATATGCGTTTGGCGACAGAGCAGGAGTGGACTCAGTTACTAAACTCAAAAGTGATGGAAAAAGATAAGTGGCCAGTTTATTTACCCTACTGGGGTGCAGAGAGTAAAGGCTTTTTCACTACCGGCAAGGTGAATACTTTAAAAGGTACTTCTTTGCTCAATGTGCTCTGTGTAAAGTAATATCAATTCAGTGATTAACTTGATAATGGCTATTGAATACAAACACACGGTTTGTTTGTAAGAACGCCATCTATGGCAAATAGAGTTTGTTAATCAACATTGACTGATTATAAATAAAAAACCCAGTTCAAATGAACTGGGTTTTTTCATTAGTTTATGATGTGTTATACGTCTTCCGGAATCTTATGCGGCTGCGTGCGGAATAGCTTCATCACAATGACGAAGAATACCGGTACGAAGAATATCGCCAGAATTGTTGCGGCAAGCATACCCCCAACAACACCCCAACCAATTGCATTTCGGCTTGCTGCACCAGCACCGGTACTTAATGCCAGTGGAAGTACACCAAGAATGAAGGCAAATGAAGTCATCATAATTGGGCGTAAACGCATACGACACGCTTCTACAGTTGCACTGATCAGGTCTTTGCCATCGTCGTACAAGGCTTTGGCAAACTCTACGATCAGGATAGCGTTTTTCGCTGACAAACCGATGGTCGTCAACAAGCCTACCTGGAAGTAGATGTCGTTAGACAGTGATTTAATTGTCGCTGCTGCAATTGCACCAAACACACCTAATGGAACAACCATGATTACCGAGAACGGTACGCTCCAGCTTTCATACAGAGCTGCCAAACTTAAGAATACGATCAAAATCGACAGTGCATATAGCAGTGGAGCCTGTGAACCGGTTTGGACTTCCTGATAAGAAGCGCCAGTCCACTGCAGACCGATCCCCTGAGGCAGTTGAGCAACAATATTGCTAATTGCCTGCATTGCATCACCCGTACTCTTACCCGGTGCTGCTGAACCCTGAATGTTTACCGCAGGAACGCCGTTATATCGCTCAAGGCGAGGAGAACCGAAGCTCCATTCCGTTGATGCAAAAGCGTCAAACGGCACCATCTCACCTGAGCTATTTTTCACGTGCCACAGGCTCAAATCTTCAGGATTCATACGATACTCAGCATCCCCCTGTATGTAGACTTTTTTCACTCGACCATTATCGATGAAGTCATTCACATAACTTGAACCTAATGCGGTAGAAAGTGTGCTGTTAATATCTGATACTGACAGCCCCATCGCCATCGCTTTTTCATAGTCGATATCAATGTGGAACTGAGGAGTATCTTCCATACCATTAGGACGAACACCCGTCAGATTAGGGTTTTGACCCGCCATGCCTAACAATTGGTTTCGCGCCTGAATCAACTTGTCATGACCTAAGTTAGCATTATCGGTCAGATAAGCATCAAAACCAGTCGCATTACCCAGTCCCATAATTGCCGGAACGTTAAAGGCATAAATATTCGCTTCTTTGATTTGCGAGAACGCACCCCAGGCACGGCCAATCACGGCATCGACAGAAAGTGCTGGGTTTTCACGTTCACTCCAGTCTTTCAAACGAATGAACGCCATACCCATGTTCTGACCCTGACCGGCAAAACTGAAGCCAGAGACGGTAAACACAGACATAACCGCATCGCTTTCGTTCTGCATAAAGTGTTTTTCAACATCTTCCAGAACGTCGAGTGTCTGCTCTTGAGTCGAACCAGCAGGTAACTGAACAATAGTCAGGAAAATACCCTGATCTTCTTCCGGAACGAATGAGGTGGGTAATCGGGTAAATAGAGTACCCAGTACCGCAATGATAACTACATAAAGAGCCAGATAGCGAAGTCGTTGATTGACCCCTTTCCCGACGGTCTTGGTATAGCGAGCTGTTCCGTTATCAAATGCTTTGTTGAACCAAGCCAGGGGGCCGCGGCGGATGTGGTGGTGCTCACCCTTTTTCACTGGTTTCAGTATGGTGGCACACAGTGCCGGTGTCAGGATCATTGCGACTAATACTGACAATACCATTGACGATACAATAGTCAGTGAGAACTGACGATAAATGGCACCTGCAGCACCGCCAAAGAAAGCCATTGGGATGAATACGGCACTCAATACCATCGCAATACCCACCAAGGCACCGACGATTTGATCCATTGATTTACGAGTTGCTTCTCTCGGTGGTAAACCATCTTCAGCCATAACACGTTCAACGTTTTCCACCACCACGATGGCATCGTCTACCAGAAGACCGATAGCAAGTACCAGACCAAACATGGTTAGCGTGTTGATTGAGAAACCAAATGCGGCCATGACACCAAATGTACCTAACAGTACAACAGGAACAGCGATAGTTGGAATTAACGTTGCACGGAAGTTCTGTAAGAACAGGAACATAACCAGGAATACCAGCACAACCGCTTCGATCAGTGTATGAACCACTTCCTCGATCGAAATCTTAACGAATGGGGTTGTATCATACGGGTAAATAACTTCAACGTTATCCGGGAAAGTTGGCTGCATTTCTGCAATGCGAGCTTTAACCAGTTCTGAAGTTTCAAGCGCATTCGCACCTGTTGCGAGCTTGATTGCGATACCTGCTGAGTAGCTGCCGTTATATAGCGCAACCGCCTGATAATCCTCTGCACCCAGTTCAACGCGTGCTACGTCTTCGAGACGAATTTGTGCACCATCACTGTCTACACGCAGCAGAATATTTTTAAATTCCGCCACGGTTTTCATACGGCTCTGTGCGGTAATGGTTGCGTTAAGACGCTGACCTTTAACGGAAGGAGTCGCACCAAGCTGACCGACAGAAACCTGTGTGTTCTGCGCTCTGATTGCTGCTGTTACTTGCGCGGTGGTTAAGTTGTATTTGTTCAGCTTATTAGGATCAAGCCAGATACGCATTGCATTTTGTGAGCCGAATACCTGAACTTCACCAACACCCTGAACACGGCTTAATGGGTCTTTGACGTTGGAAATCATGTAATCCGACAACGCAGTGTTATCCATACTACCGTCAGTAGAGACAAAGCCAACCACCATTAAGAATGAACTGGTTGATTTTGATACCACAAGGCCCTGCTGCTGAACTTCATTCGGCAGTGTTGCTTCGGCCAGGCCGAGTTTATTCTGAACCTGAACCTGAGCTATATCGGCATCGGTACCACTTTCAAACGTCAGTGTGATACTAAATCCACCCGAAGAACTACTTTGAGACGACATATAGATCAGGTTGTCGATGCCGTTCATGTTTTGTTCTATGGTTTGAGTCACACTGTTTTCAACCGTTTCCGCTGAAGCACCAGGGTAACTACCGGAAATAATCACCGTTGGCGGCGCAATTTCAGGGTACTGGGAAACAGGCAGTGTCATAATAGATAACACACCGGCTAACATGATGATTATTGAAATCACCCAAGCAAAGATTGGGCGATCGATGAAAAATCGGGCCATATCTTATTGTTCCTTAGATGATTCCATTGCTTGTGGGTTAACAGTACTACCAGGTTTCACCTTTTGTAGCCCACTCACAATTATCGTTTCACCAGCTTCAAGACCTGAATCAATTAACCACTTAGAACCAATAGTATGGTTGGCTACAACAGGGCGAGCTTCGACGACATTTTCTGAATTGACCACAAGTACTGACGCTTCACCACGAGCATTGCGGCTGAGAGCGGCCTGCGGTATTAAGATACCATTTGGACGATCTTCGGTTGGCACTTTTGCCCGTACATATAGTCCCGGCAGCAGGAACTGATCCGGGTTAGGCAAAATCGCGCGAACATTTACGGTACCGGTACTTTCATTGACAGAAACTTCAGCAAATTGAAGCGTAGCTTTCTGTTCGATTGGTGTGCCGTCATCAAGGAACAATTTAATGCCTTTTAACTCTTCCGTATCTCTACCTGCACTCTGGCGTAGTTTTAGCAGCTCATTACTTGGCTGAGAAAGGTCAACGTAGAGAGGATCAAGCTGCTGAATTGTCGCTAAAGCTGCGGTTTGGTTCGCTGTCACTAAAGCACCTTCAGTAACCAGAGAGCGTCCGATACGGCCAGATATTGGCGCTGTAATTTTAGTGTAATTTAGATCAATCTGAGCTGCATTCACATTGGCTTGTGCTGCTTTTACAGAAGCCAGTGCTTCTTTATAAGTTGCCTGGGCATCTTCATAATCTTGCTGACTGACAGCATGCTTTTTCACCAGTTCACTGTAGCGTTTTGCCTGAAGTTCAGTGCGGGTCAGTGTTGCTTCTGATCGAGCTAAGTTGGCTTTCATGCTTGCCAGAGCCGCTTGATAGGTAGACGCATCAAGTTGATATAACACGTCTCCTTTTTCGACTAAGCTACCTTCGACAAATTTACGACTGGTGACAATACCACGAACCTGAGGACGGACTTCTGCTATACGGTAAGCGTTGGTTCGGCCCGGTAGAGTACTGGTCACATTTACCGGTTGTGTTGTTACCTGGATGACATCAACAGCCACTGCTGGCGCTGATCCATTATTTGGTGCTTGAGGGGTGGCATCAGGCTGACATCCTGAAAGCACAATTGCCGCAGCTATTGTGGACAACCACTTTTTCGACAAGGCGTTACCTTGGCCCATATTTTCTCTCCTTTACCACTAGAAAGCATCCAACACGTCATCCCTTCTGTATTGCTGATCATGATGCGTAAGATGTTTAATTGTGTCACTTAAAGTTATTCTTATAGATATTGATAGTATAAATATTCTGCAGTTAATGATGGGTTAAGACATTGGTCAGTTACAAAATGTAAACGTCACTTTGTCATTTATTGCACAAGTGGACAAGAACTAACTCGCAATTAATGGAAATAATTTATTAGTTGTTCGTTAAGCTATTGTGAAGCTGTATGATTTCTGGCTGGGATTGAGTATCTGTGTGGTTTTACGATAAACAAAAAGCCCCGCTTAATTGCTTAAGCAGGGCTTCGGGTTACGCAGTGTTTATGCTCAACGCATGGTAACGAATTCCTCAGAACCCGTTGGGTGAATGGCGACTGTTGAATCAAAATCTGCTTTGGTTGCGCCCATCTTCATTGCAACAGCAAAGCCCTGAATCATCTCATCAACAGTAAAACCAATACCGTGCAGGCCAACGACAGTCTCTTCTTCACCAGCACAAACCAGTTTCATCTTACAAGGCTGACGATGCTTGGTTACCGCGGTGTACATGGCGGTGAAACCTGATGTGTAAACCTTGATGTTATCTTCACCAAACTTCGCTTTAGCTTCTTGCTCTGTCAAACCGATGGTACCGATTGGTGGGTGGCTGAACACAACGGTTGGTACTAAGTCGTAGTCCATTTTCGCGTTAGTTTTGCCATTAAACAGACGCTCAGAAAGCTGGCGACCGGCTTTAATGGCCACCGGTGTCAGTTCGATACCACCTTCCATGATGTCACCAACACAGTAGATGCCATCTACGTTAGTATTCTGGTATTCATCGACTTTGATGTAGCCCTGTTCATTAGTAGCAACGCCCGTCGCTGCCAGGTTAATGGCATCGGTTGCTGGGTGACGACCTATCGCCCAGATCAGCTTATCAACATTCTGGCTTTTACCGTTTTCAAGGTGAAGTGTCAGGCTGCCATCGGCTTCTTTGACCACTTCTTTCGGCACGCTGTGAGTGTGCAGCGTCGGCCCTTCTGTGTTCATTACTTCGACTAACGTATCGATAATCATTGGATCGAAGCTACGCAGTGGTGACTCTTTACGGCAGAACAGGTGAGTTTCTGTTCCAAGCGAATGAAGAACACCAGCGATTTCCACGGCAATATAACCCGCACCGATCACGGCAACACGTTTTGGTTGCTCGGCTAAATCAAAGAAGCCGTTTGAATCGATTCCGTATTCCGCGCCCGGAATGTTCGGGATGGTCGGGCGACCACCAACAGCGATCAGGATGTTATCCGCGGTGTAGTGTTCACCGTTGACTTCAACGGTTTTTTCATCGACGAACTTAGCAAATCCACGAATCACTTCCACTTTGTTGTTACCAAGAACGCGGTCATAAGACTGATGAATTCGGCCGATGTATGCCTGACGACTTTCAACCATTTTCGCCCAGTCAAAACCTTTGACCTCAACGTCGAAGCCGTAATCTTCAGCATAAAGGTTCATTGCTTCCGCAACCTGAGCACCATGCCACATCACTTTTTTGGGTACACAGCCGACGTTGACACAGGTACCACCAAGATCTTTGGCTTCAATTAGCGCCACTTTTGCGCCGTACATAGCAGCGCGGTTTGCTGACGCGATACCGCCGCTGCCGCCACCGATACAGATATAATCAAAATGCGTTGCCATTACTTTCTCCATATTTTTAGCTATTTGTTTGCCCACGCTGCATGGACACAATCAGCGATTATTTATTAAGGCATTAATCAATACTTTGGGGTAGATTGTTTAAATGCAATCTAAGATGCGAAAAAACTTGAGCGATGTCTTTCCGCGAATGTTATTCCGGTACAATCCATTCCACTTTATAGTGACCGGTTGCCGGAGCAATAGCCTGCTGTAAAAATGGCAGGATTTCTTTCATCTGGCTCTCTAATTTCCACGGAGGATTGATGACTATCATGCCAGAGGCTGTCATGCCACGTTCATTACTGTCCGGTGATACGCCCAGTTCGATTTGTAGGATTTTATTAATCCCTAAGCCTTCCAAACCTTCAATCATATCTTCAATATCGCAGCGATTTACAACCGGATACCAGATGGCATAGATCCCCGTCGCCCAACGCTTGTAGCTTTGCGCAATAGCATTAACTACATCGCGGTACTCTTTCGCCAGCTCATATGGTGGGTCGATAAGCACCAAGCCCCGACGTTCTTTGGGAGGCAGGCTGGCTTTTAAACGCTGGAAACCGTCTTCTTTATAAATAGAAACCTGACGGTCACGGTGAAACTCTTGCTCCAGTAACGGGTAATCACTCGGGTGAAGTTCGGTTAATACCATACGGTCCTGTTGGCGAATGTGCGCACGTGCTACACGAGGCGACCCCGGGTAATAACGCAGATCTTCACCCTGATTAAGAGTTTTGATTGCGTCCAGGTAGCTTTGGATTTCTGCTGGTACATTGTCCTGTTGCCAGAGACGGGCGATCCCCTGTTTAAATTCCCCAGTTTTTTCTGACCACTCGTGGGTTAAATCGTAGCGACCTACGCCGGAGTGCGTGTCGTGATAGACGAACGGTTTCTCTTTCTGCTGCAATGCGTTGAGGATTAAGCTTTGTACAATGTGCTTCACTACATCTGCGTGGTTTCCGGCATGGAAACTGTGTCGATAACTTAACAAATTGAGCTCTCTATGCCTGTTTCTGGGTCAATAGTTTCAGAAGATATTTTGCGCTAATTATACACCCAAGTAACCTTAAAATGCTTCCCATCCTAATTTGTTACTCTTGAAAAATGCTCAGTCGACCTATATTTATTAAACTAACAGAAGGCCCATATCCTCATAAAAAGGAACGTTTTATGTCTAATCCACTTCTAAGCTTTACCGATTTGCCCCCGTTTTCTGCAATTAAACCGGAGCACGTAAAGCCAGCAGTTGAACAAGCAATCGAAGATTGTCGTAACAAGATTGAACAAGTTCTTGAAGGCAATACAGAGCCAACCTGGGACAATGTTGTGGCACCGATCGAAGAAGTGGATGACCGTTTGAGCCGTATCTGGTCGCCGGTTAGTCATATGAATTCGGTGGTGAATAGTGACGAGCTGCGTGAAGCGTATGAAAGCTGTTTACCACTTTTATCTGAGTACGGTACCTGGGTTGGTCAGCATAAAGGTCTGTTTGAAGCGTATAAAGCGATCAAAAGCAGCGCGGCATATGCTGAACTGAGTCAGGCACAGAAGAAGACAATTAAAGATGCGTTGCGTGACTTCGAATTATCCGGCATCGGTCTGCCAAAAGATGAGCAGAAGCGTTATGGCGAAATCAGTAAACGCATGTCAGAGTTAGGCTCCAAATTCTCGAACAATGTTCTGGATGCCACAATGGGCTGGACTAAGCATGTGACCGATAAAAATGATTTAGCAGGTATGCCTGAATCCGCTTTAGCCGCGGCACAGGCGGCGGCACAGGCGGCGGCAGAAGCCAAGGGGTTAGAAGGTTACCTGTTAACTCTGGATATTCCTTCATACCTGCCAGTGATGACTTATTGTGACAATCAGGCATTGCGTAAAGAGCTTTACGAAGCTTACGTAACTCGCGCGTCAGATCGTGGCCCCAATGCCGGTAAATGGGATAACAGCGAAAACATTGCAGAGATACTCAAGCTTCGTTATGAAGTGTCTCGTATGCTGGGTTTTAATACCTACAGTGAAAAGTCGCTGGCAACAAAAATGGCAGAAAGCCCGGATCAGGTGCTGGGCTTTTTGAATAACCTCGCGAGCAAAGTGAAGCCACAAGGTGAGCGTGAAGTTCAGGAACTGCGTGATTTTGCCCAGCAGGAGTTTGGCGTTTCGTCTTTCGAACTGTGGGATATTGCGTATTACAGCGAGAAACAGAAGCAAAAACTGTTCGAAATTTCCGATGAACAATTGCGCCCTTACTTCCCGGAAAGCAAAGTCGTTTCTGGTCTGTTCGAAGTATTAAACCGTGTCTTTGGCATGAAAGTACAAGAGCGTGAAGGTGTTGATACCTGGCATGAATCTGTGAAGTTCTTTGACATTTTCGACAGCAACGGCGCTCTACGCGGCAGCTTCTATCTTGATCTGTATGCTCGTGAGCATAAGCGTGGTGGGGCGTGGATGGATGAGTGCCGTGTTCGCCGGGTAAATCAACAAGGTGAACTGCAAACGCCGGTTGCTTATCTGACCTGTAACTTCAATCGTCCGGTCGGTGATAAGCCTGCACTGTTTACTCACGATGAAGTGGTTACGCTATTCCATGAAACCGGCCACGGTATTCACCATATGCTTACTCAGGTTGATGTAAGTTCGGTTTCTGGGATCAATGGCGTGCCATGGGATGCAGTGGAGCTGCCAAGTCAGTTCCTGGAGAACTGGTGTTGGGAAGAAGAAGCGCTGGCATTTATTTCCGGACATTACGAAACCGGAGAACCGTTGCCAAAAGAGATGCTGGATAAAATGCTGGCAGCGAAGAACTTCCAGTCGGCAATGTTTATATTACGCCAGTTAGAATTCGGCCTGTTCGATTTCACTCTGCATACCAATTATGACCCGGATATCGGCCCTAAAGTGCTGGAAACGCTGGCAGAGGTGAAGAAAAAAGTCGCAGTGCTGCCAAGTCTGGAATGGAACCGTTTTTCACACAGCTTTGCGCATATTTTTGCTGGTGGCTACAGCGCTGGATACTACAGCTACCTCTGGGCCGAAGTACTTTCTGCAGATGCGTATTCACGTTTTGAAGAAGAAGGTATTTTTAACACTGAAACCGGTCAGAGCTTCCTGAATAACATTCTTGAGATGGGAGGCAGCGAAGAACCGATGGAGCTGTTTAAACGCTTCCGCGGTCGCGAGCCACAGATTGATGCATTACTGCGTCATGCGGGGATTGCAGCTTAATCACAATCTAAACAATAAATTAACATAACCCCGCATCATAAAGCGGGGTTATTTGTTAGAGTGGTCAATATTGATTCAGGAGGTGATAATGACGTACTGCTATAAATTAGGCTTTTCTCTATGCGCTTCACTTCTCTTATTGGGATGCGCGGAGCTGAAACAAGCAGGAAAAGAAGTCGGACACGCAACCCGGGATGCTGCAACGGCAATCGGGCACGCCACTCGTGATACAACTAAAGCCATCGGTCACGCTTCACGTGATGCTGTTAATAGCATTCATGAGGACTTAAGCGAAGAATAACCAAAGAAATTGGCTTATCCACAAGCATCTTACTTCCATTTATGTTTATAATCGTCGCTATTATGTATAAATAACCAGTAGCTTAGTTATGATGGATCCTTCTCTTTTACTCGACGGTTTGAACGATAAACAACGCGAAGCAGTTGCCGCACCACTGGAAAATTTGCTGGTGCTGGCGGGGGCGGGGAGTGGTAAAACCCGGGTTCTCGTACACCGCATTGCATGGCTATTATCCGTTGAACAGGCCTCTCCATTCTCAATTATGTCGGTAACGTTTACCAATAAAGCAGCGGCAGAGATGCGGGGTCGAATTGAAGAGTTGATGATGGGCAGCGCATCCGGCATGTGGAATGGTACTTTCCATGGTATTTGTCACCGTATTCTGCGCGCACATTATCTGGATGCTAAGCTACAGGAAGATTTTCAAATTATTGATTCTGAAGATCAAATGCGTCTTTTGCGTCGTTTGATTAAAGCTCAGAACCTGGATGACAAACAGTGGCCGGCGAAGCAGGTTTCGTGGTGGATCAACGGCAAGAAAGATGAAGGCCTGCGTCCGGCACATATCGATGCTTATCGCGATCCAGTGACACAAACTTATGTGCAAATTTATACCGCTTATCAGGATGCCTGTGATCGCGCTGGTTTGGTCGACTTTGCTGAGATCTTGCTGCGAACGTTAGAGTTATTGCGTGATAATAAGCACATTCGCGAGCACTATCAGGCGCGCTTCAAGCATATACTGGTCGACGAATTTCAGGATACCAACAATATTCAATACGCCTGGCTGCGTTTAATGACGGGTAAAGATACCAATGTGATGATTGTTGGTGATGATGACCAGTCAATTTATGGTTGGCGTGGCGCAAAAGTGGAGAATATTGAGAAATTCACGCTTGAATTCCCGAGCGTAAAAACAATCCGTCTGGAACAGAACTACCGTTCGACTCAGACCATTCTGCAAGCATCGAATACCCTTATCGCCAATAACAGCGAGCGAATGGGTAAAGAGTTATGGACTGAGGGAGCCGAGGGTGAACCGATTTCCGTTTACTCTGCTTATAACGAGTTAGATGAAGCTCGTTTTGTTGTCGGGAAAATCAAAGCATGGCATGAAGATGGTGGTTCACTGGAAGACAGTGCCATCCTTTACCGCAATAACGCCCAGTCTCGTGTACTGGAAGAAGCGTTGATTCAGGCTGGCCTTGCTTACCGGATTTATGGCGGTATGCGATTCTTCGAACGTCAGGAAATCAAAGATGCATTAAGTTATCTGCGTCTGATCTCTAACCGTAATGATGATTCCGCATTTGAACGCGTGGTCAACACACCAACACGTGGTTTGGGGGACAAAACACTGGATACCATCCGTTTTGCCGCCCGCGACCGTGGCTGCACTCTGTGGGAAGCCAGTGTGGTTTTACTGGAAGAAAAAGTACTGCCAGGCCGCGCCTCCTCAGCACTGAGCCGTTTTGTTGAGCTGATTAATGCCTTAGAAGACGACAGTGCAGAGATGAGCTTGCATGAGCAGACGGACCATGTGATTAAAACCTCTGGCTTGTTTGAGATGTACCAGCAAGAGAAAGGTGAGAAATCCAAGGCACGCATTGAAAACCTGGAAGAGCTGGTTACGGCAACGCGTCAGTTTGAAAAGCCTGAAGAAGCCGAAGAGATGACCTTGCTGACAGCATTCTTAACCCATGCCGCTCTGGAATCTGGTGAAGGTCAGGCCGATGAATTTGATGATGCCGTTCAGTTGATGACTCTGCACAGTGCAAAAGGTCTGGAGTTCCCGTTAGTGTTTATGGTCGGTGTGGAAGAAGGCATGTTCCCAAGCCAGATGTCAGCAGAAGAAGCCGGACGCCTGGAAGAAGAACGTCGTCTTTGCTACGTGGGTATGACGCGGGCAATGCAGAAGCTGTACATCACCTATGCTGAAATGCGTCGTCTGTACGGGCAGGACAAATACCACAAACCTTCCCGTTTTATCCGCGAGCTGCCAGAGAGCTGTTTAGATGAAGTGCGAATGAAAGCGCAAGTCAGCCGTCCGACAAGCAGCGGCCGCTTCAGCCAAAGTGTGGTGAAAGAGAACTTTAATGAGACAGGCTTTACGCTGGGTTCTCGTGTTCGCCATCCCAAGTTTGGTGAAGGAACCATTATCAACTTCGAGGGCAGTGGGCCGCAAAGCCGGGTTCAGGTTGCCTTTAATGGTGAAGGCATCAAATGGCTGGTAACGGCTTACGCGAAGTTAGAGCGTATGTAGGTTGACCCCCTCTAACTCCCCCTTGAAATGAGTGAAGCTTATCCCTTTAGCTTCTTCGTTTAAGGGGGAGGACCAAGAGCTATTCATCGCATGATTTGGCTCTTTCGCTTCTAGCTCCTCCCAAGGCTGGGAGGGGGGGGGATTCTCCGGAAGTTATCGGTTCGCTATAACTGAATGCACAGGAAAAGAAAAACCCCGAGGGCGTGAGCCCTTCGGGGTTATAGTCTTACTTGCAGCAATCCGGCTACTAATAGGTGCTCCCTGCATCTATTCCTTGATAAGTGTGCTGTGTCCTTCAGCGCAATCCATTCATCGCCATCCTAGCGGTGTCCATGATCTTCCTGATCTGCTAACAATCCTCGTTAGCTCACATCACTTGTTCCCTGAGCGGTGTCCCTGACATCTTCCTGATGTTAAGTCCATTCCTCATCCAGAGGTGTCCATTGCCATTCCCTTGTCGCTACCATCCTAGTAACGAATGAGTCCGTTCAATGTCCAGTTTGCTATCCGTGCCGATCATTCATCCTGAATAACCGAATCTTCATCCTGAAGATTACCGTCCTTAGCTTTTCCGTTCCGTGTCAGCGTCCTACCGACAGAATCCATATTACCTACCACATGATATTCGGCAACGGCAATAATGGGTTTTTATCGTTATATTTTTTGCTTAAATTTTATCTTAATAAGTAAATTCAATAGCTTATGAATTTTATTGCTCTGTTTTCCATAAGACAAAGAGAAATTTCCCTATCTCTATGTGAGAGATCTCGCACAAAGTGGTGGGCTGATCTGCCATTTCTTCCTATGGGTGTGTTTTCATCAAAACTGCATAGGTAAACGTTTTTATGCATTTATGGTGAATTAAAATGTAAATATGTCATCTTTGTATTTATGCGGGTATGACGGATTGCCACAGAATCATTAGTCCGATCAGTGAGAATATAGCGCCACATAAAAGATCAATATAACGGCCGGCTGAGTGCAGTTTTTTTTGCAGACGTTCGGTAGAAAGCATCCAGGCTAAAGCGGCAAACCATACAAGAGATAGACCCCACAGAATGAGTAACGCGATACTTTTTCCTGAAAAGGACATGGTGGCCGGAACCAGTGTCGACATAAGACTAACGAAAAACACCAGTGCTTTGGGGTTGAGAATATTGGTCATGAATCCACGGGAAAAAGCTTGTCGCTTATTGCTGAGTAACAGCGCACTGTCTGGTTTTGGTGCTATTGAAGTTTGTGTCCAGTTGCTCAGCGTAGATTTGAGAGCCCCTGCACCGAGGTATAATAAGTAACTACCGCCGCAAAACTGTAGGATAGCGAACAGCACGGGTTGCTGATGAACCAAGTAGCTAATTCCAGTCAGGCTTAACAGTGAGTGAAGTAAAATTCCGCAAGAAAGTCCCAGAGCAATATAGATTCCGGTTTGTCTTCCATATCGGGTCGCATTCTGTACCACTAAAGCAACATCTGGTCCTGGACTCATTAAGGCAACAAAATGCACACTGGCAAGCGTGATTAAGATACTGGCTTCATTCATTGATTCTCTCCTTTATCAGCTCGTTATTCTGCCAGATTATGCAACTGGCCAGCTTGTAAATAACTGACAATACGGTGCAGAAGTTTTGTTAGCTGACAGCAGATGGGGAAATGCCATAGCAGTTTTTGAATGCCTTAGTGAAGTGGGATTGATCATAAAATCCCACTTGCATTGCTACCTCAGTGCCTGAAAGACCGGCTTTCAACAGTTTCATTGCTTGCTCTATCCGTAAGCGGGTTAACCATGCGTACGGTGTCATATTGGTTCTAGCTTTAAAGTGCCGCTGAAACTGGGTCGGACTTAAATGACATAACCGGGCAAGTTGCTCTAAACGAATTGCTTGGTCGAGATTCGCCAGTAAATACTCTTTTAATGTACTTAATGACTGTTTTCCTAAGGGAATCGCTTTTTTTTCGTTTACGCTGCCATAGCGTGCAACCAGTCCGCTTAAACCTTCATAGGGTAAGCAGTCTAAAGCCAGTTGGCTTTGATCGGCTCGCATCAACTGCTGATGTAACTGAGTTAAAGCATTAAACAGATATGAGTCCTTAATGATTAACTGTTTGAAACTCATTATGTTGTCAGGACGAGCGAGTGCTAAGTTATCGCGGAACCAATTGGGATCGATAGAAAAAACACGGACCTGATAGCCAGAATCCAGCAGTGAGCGTCCATCGTGCAGTTCATCTGGTGGCATTATAATCATCTCACCACGACCGACATGATACTGGTGTCCCTGATGAGAAAATTTTTGCTGTCCGCTGGTCATTAACCCAATATGAAAATCCAGATGATAATGACGATCGAAAGCAAACTGATGGTAGTCTGCTTCAATCAGGCTTATCGCCTGGTTTTGGGTTGATGAATAGAGGATTTTTTCCATATAAAAAAGCTTGGTGAATTGCTGATAATTTCACCAAGCTTAACCAGTCACGATAAAAATGTCTTGTAAATAACGATCACTTCACGGTCGCGATGACTGGTGCGCGTCTTCTTCTTTGGGTTAAACCATCCAGGCTGAAAATAACCAGAGCACTCCAGATAAAAATAAAGGTGATGGCTTTATCTGTGGTGAAAGCTTCACCGTAAACCAGAACAGCCAACAAGAACATCAAACTCGGCCCTATGTACTGGAAGAAACCCAATGTGGAAAGCTTTAGTTTGGTTGCTGCGCCTGTAAAGCAGAGCAGGGGAAGAGTGGTCACAATACCGGCGCTGAATAAAAGTACGTTTAAATGCCAGTCATTGGCAGGCATCGAACTGGTGGCTGACTGAGCAAACCAGAACAGATACAGACAAGCGACAGGCAGTAAAATCAGGGTTTCGACGAACAAACCAGTCTGGCCGTTAACACTGACTTTTTTACGTAGCAAGCCATAGAAAGCAAACGAGGTGGCTAAGGCTAACGCGACGATAGGCACAGAACCAAAAACCATCACTTGTATAGCAACCCCAATAGTCGCAAGCACAACGGCAAACCACTGCAGCCTGCGCAGTCGTTCTCCCAGAAATAACATACCGAATACGACATTGATTAGCGGATTAATGTAATAACCGAGACTGGCATCCAGCATGTGATTGGCATTAATAGCCCAGATAAAAATAAGCCAGTTACCACCAATCAAAAGCGCGGTGGTAGCTAAATAAGCCAGCTTAGATTTTGATTGAAAAATAGTGACAACATTACGCCATTGATGGCTAAAGTGAATGATGATAGCCAGAAAGAAGAAAGACCAGATAACACGGTGGCTAAGAATCTCCAGTGCAGGAACATAAGTAATTGTTTTAAAATAGATAGGCGCAATGCCCCACATTACATAGGCACTAATCGCGAGTAACACGCCTTTTTTTGCGTTTGCTTGTTCTTCCGGAGTCATTCTTTACTTCTCGTGCTATAACCGTTGAAATTGTTGTTATTATCACCGGCAGTATAACCGCAAAATGTTGGAAGGGAAGCGAGTAAATACCTCGACAGCCGAACCATAGGAGGTATGGTACAACACCGTATTGATCGAATATCTTTTACAACCATACTCACCTGATAAGATTTAGCGGTTTAATTCGCCGACAAAGGTCTCTACAATGTCGGGCTAATTTGACGTTTTACGTTACCTGAATTTACTTTCCATTGAGATCCTGCATGACCGCCACGTTAATTGCTGAACAATCTGACTCATCTTTGACAGCGAAAGACATCTTGCGCGACGTATTCGGCTATCAGTCGTTTCGTGAAGGGCAACAAGAGGTGATTGATACGGCGATCGAAGGTAACGACAGTTTGGTTATCATGCCGACCGGTGGAGGAAAATCCCTCTGTTATCAAATACCGGCGTTAGTCCGCTCCGGTGTGACTGTGGTGATTTCACCGCTGATTTCTCTAATGAAAGATCAGGTCGACCAGCTGAAAGCGAACGGGGTTGCGGCTGAGTGTGTCAACTCAACACAAACTCGTGAAGAACTCATCGGTATTTATAATCGAATGCACGCCGGTCAGGTTAAGTTGATTTACGTTTCACCTGAGCGAGTGCTGACTAATGAGTTTGTTGAGCGGTTGCATAATATCCAACTCTCAATGATTGCAGTCGACGAGGCACACTGTATCTCTCAATGGGGACATGATTTTCGCCCGGAATATGCGCTACTTGGCCAGCTAAAACAGCAGTTTCCTCATGTGCCAATTATGGCGCTAACCGCGACCGCTGATGATGCCACTCGTCGTGATATTCACAGTCGTTTGCAGTTAACTGAGCCTCATATCTATCTGGGTAGTTTTGACCGCCCGAACATTCGCTATACTCTGGTTGAAAAGCATAAGCCGGTATCTCAGGTAATTCGCTATCTGTCTACGCAGAAAGGTCAGTGCGGCATCATCTATTGTGGCAGTCGTAAAAAAGTAGAAATGCTGACAGAGAAACTGTGCAACAACCATATTCGTGCAGCGAGCTATCATGCTGGTTTGGATGTGGAAGAACGAGCTTATGTACAGGAAGCCTTCCAGCGTGATGATATCCAGATAGTGGTGGCAACGGTGGCGTTTGGGATGGGCATCAATAAGCCCAATGTGCGCTTTGTGGTCCACTTTGATATTCCACGAAATATTGAGTCTTACTACCAGGAAACTGGCCGTGCCGGACGAGATGGCCTGCCTGCTGAAGCGATGATGCTTTATGACCCGGCGGATATATCCTGGTTGCGCCGTATGCTGGACGAGAAAGATGAAGGCCCGCAGAAGCAAGTTGAAAGCCACAAACTCACTGCAATGACTCATTTCGCCGAAGCGCAGACATGCCGTCGTCAGGTACTGTTGAACTATTTCGGTGAGTATCGTGAAAAGCCTTGTGGCAACTGCGATATTTGCCTTGATCCTCCCAAGCATTTTGATGCGACAGAGCAAGCGCGGAAAGCACTGTCATGTGTATACCGAATCAATCAGAACTTTGGTATCGGCTATGCAGTTGAAGTTTTGCGCGGAATGCAAAATATCCGTGTTCGTGAAAATGGTCACGATAAGATTTCTACCTATGGTCTGGGGCGCGATCACAGTCACGACTACTGGGTTAGTATCTTTCGTCAACTGATTCATAAAGGTCTGCTGTGTCAAAACATTACTCGTAATTCGACTCTGCAACTGACGGAAGAGGCTCGCCCACTTCTGCGTGGGGATGTGAACTTAGAATTAGCGGTACCGCGTTTAGATACAGCAGCCAGAGCGACCAAATCTGATAAGCTTTCCAGTAAAAATTACGACAAGAAGCTGTTTGCTAAGCTACGTAAACTACGTAAATCCATCGCCGATGAAGATGGTTTACCTCCTTATGTTGTTTTCAGTGATGCGACTTTAATTGATATGGCGGAGATGTTACCGACCTCTTACGGTGAAATGCTGGCGGTAAACGGAGTTGGACAACGTAAGCTGGAAAAGTATGCCGATCCATTTTTAGATTTGATTCAGGAGCATTTAACCCACCATGGCTGAGTTCGGTTTAAAGGAATATTTCGCACAGCAAGGTCGTTTGATTATTGAAACTCAAGAGTTTGATTTCGATAGTTTTCCACAGCTAGGTGAGCGTTTACTTACCTTACTTTCTGCAACAGCCGTCGAGAAACAGCAGGACGCCGATCTGCACTCTTGGTTGATTGACTTTGAAGGTTGCCGTTTGATGCTCAGAGCCGAGCATTACAGTGAATGTATGTGGTTTGAAGCGATGGGTGAAGGGCAGGCACGAGAAGAACTCGATTTTATTGCGAGTTTGCTTGCTCGCGGGATTTAAATGAGGTGTTGCTCTTAGTCCTCCCCCTTAAACGAAGAAGTTAAAGAGATAAGCTTCACTCATTTCAAGGGGGAGTTAGAGGGGGTTGATCTTAATAAGTTCGCTGGAAGCAACCCCTCCCGGCCTCCCCTTGGAAAGGGGAGGAGCTAAAAGCAAAAGAACAAAATCAATCTTCGCCTATGAACCCACCGGTTTGATGCGTCCAAAGTTGAGCGTAAACACCGTTTTGTGCCAGCAGCTCTTGGTGAGAACCCTGTTCAATGATTTCACCCTGATCCATCACAATCAGGCGATCCATAGCTGCAATCGTTGATAAGCGGTGAGCAATGGCGATAACCGTTTTACCTTCCATCAGAACTTCTAAGTTTTCCTGAATCGCGGATTCTACCTCAGAATCCAGTGCAGAAGTCGCTTCATCCATAATCAGTATCGGCGCGTTCTTAAGCAGGACACGAGCAATAGCGATACGCTGGCGCTGGCCACCAGACAGTTTCACGCCTCGTTCACCAACTTCGACATCATAGCCGGTTCGGCCCTGTTCATCTTTCAGATCAACAATGAAGTCGTGAGCGTGAGCCTGCTTGGCTGCCTGAATCATGGCTTCTTCACCGGCATCTGGATCACCGTACAAAATGTTTTCACGAATCGAGCGGTGAAGCAGTGAGGTGTCCTGAGTAATCATACCGATCTGATGACGCAGAGATTCCTGAGTGACGACTGAAATATCCTGCCCATCAATACGAATGGTGCCGGATTGGACATCGTAGAACCTCAGCAACAGGTTTACCAAACTGGATTTTCCGGCACCCGAGCGTCCGACAATACCGATTTTCTCACCTGGTTTTAAGTCGAGATCAAGGGCGTTGAATACCGGTTTTTCTTCGCTGTAGTAGAAGTTGACTCTATCGAATTCAACCCGGCCCTGAGTCACGGTCAGTTCTTTCGCATCAGGGACATCTTTTATCTCTACATCGTTGGAGATGGTGTTCATACCATCCACTACGGTACCGATATTTTCAAACAGGCCACTGACTTCCCACATGATCCATTTCGACATGCCCTGCACGCGAAGAGCGATACTGATCGCAACAGCAATAACACCAACGGTAACCGCACTATCCAGCCAGAGTGTGATAGATAAGGCAGCGATCGAGAACAGCAGCACATAGTTAATGAAATCAACACTTAGCAGCAGGCAGGTTGCCATACGCATCTGTTTGTAAACGGTTTTCAGGAACTGCTTCATACTGCTTTCTGCGTATTCCGTTTCGCGTTGTGAGTGTGAAAACAGCTTCACTGTCGTGATATTGGTGTAACTATCCACAATACGACCTGTCATTACTGAACGTGCATCCGCCTGCTCTGTGGCGACGCGTTTCATCTTCGGAATAAAGTAGAGCTGGATAAACGCATAAGCAATCAGCCAGATCAGGATTGGCAGCATCAGTACCAGATCCGCTTCACCAACCATCCATATCATTGAAACGAAATACACTGAGATATAAACCAGGACATCAACCAGCTTCATCACGGTTTCACGTATTGCCAGCGCACTTTGCATCACTTTTGTCGCAACTCGGCCTGAAAAGTCTTTCTGAAAGAAGCCTACGCTCTGTTTGAGCATGTAGCGGTGCACCAGCCAGCGAATCGACATTGGGTAGTTGCCAAGCAGCGTCTGGTGCATGATGTTCGAGTGAATAAATGCCAGAAAAGGCATTACCACGACGACCAGCAGTGCCATCGTCAATAGGCGGCTTCCCTGATCGGCCCAAAAAGTCTCAGGGTTTTGGTTGGTTAAAATATCAACCAGTTCACCCATGTAGCGAAGCAGGGTGACTTCTGCGATTGCGACACAGGCGCTGAGTAAGGACATCAATAGCAATGGTTTTTCAAAACCACGCGTGTAGTGACGGCAAAACGCCAACAGTGTTGCTGGCGGCTTTTGCGGCTCTTCATTAGGAAAAGCTTGTGTAAGTCTTTCAAACCATTGAAACATGAAAAATTTGACCTAGGTTAATAAAATTGAGATTCGTTCGCATTTTCACTTTCAATTGTGAACTGTATCAGTAAAATGCCGTACGCATAATAATGATAATAACAATAATTCTCAAATTTTTAGCAGAGGTTCATATCATGGAAAAGACTCGCCCAACATGGCTAACTATGTCTATTCGCAATGCTCTTCGCTTAAGCTTAGTACCGCTTACGCTTGTTGCAGGACACAACGCATTTGCTGAAGAAGCAGCACAACAGAATTCTGAAACGGTAGAGACAATCGTCGTTACCGCTTCGGCGTTAAAGGTGGATACGCCAGCGCAGGAAACGTCTAAGTCAGTGTCAATCGTTGATCGAAGTGACCTAGATCAGCACGATGTTCAAAAACTAGATGAAGCTCTACGCTATACACCAGGTTACACATCTCCATATGGTGCAGATAATGATGCCGAGTGGATGTATGTTCGTGGTTTTGAGCCAAGCGTATATCTTGACGGTAACCGTATGTACAAAGAGGGTTTCTTTGCTTGGACTGTTGAACCGTTTGGTCTGGAACGCGTTGAGTTAGTAAAAGGTCCATCTTCGGTATTGTACGGTGAGACTATGCCGGGTGGAGTAGTAAACGTTGTTCAAAAGAAACCTACAGATGCACCTCAAGGAAAAGTAACCTTCTCAGTTGGTAACAAAGCCTATCAACAGCTAGGCGTTGATGTGTCTGACTGGGCAAACGAAGATGGCTCTCAACGCTATCGTCTGGTTGCAATGGTTAATCAAAAAGATGGTGAGCTAGATGGCATTGAGAGTCAACGTGCATACATAGCACCAAGTTACTCTATTGATTTTTCAGAAGATACGTCTTTAACGTTAGTCGCTACTTTTTTAAAAGATGACGGTGTTCCTCAGAATGGGTTCTTTCCTGTAGATGGTTCATTGTATGCTTTACCTAATGGTGAAACATTCTCGCCGAGTACAAACTTTGGCTTACCTGACAGCGATGAGTTTGATAAAACTCAACTCTCTTTGGGTTACCAGCTGTCTCATCAAATCAATGATGTTTGGACATTTAACCAAAACTTCAATTATTCATATGTTGATCTTTACTTACAGAGTTCATCTGCTTTTCAGGACTATGATAGTGATCCTTATACGTTAACTCGTTACACCTTAGTTAATGATGGTGATTCACAGAGTTTTGTACTGGATAATAATGTCCAAGCTCAGTGGCAATCGGCTCGCTGGGAGCATAGTTTCTTAACCGGTTTTGATATTCAACATCATGAGAACTCATGGCTTGGTAATGGCAATGGTATTTCTGTTGGTACTATCAATAGTCTTAACCCAACTTATCCAGCGGTTGATGTTTCAAGTTCATTAATTGATAACGAAATTAGCAAACAACAGCTAGGGTTGTACGCGCAGTATCAAACTAAATTTGATCAAAAATGGGTGCTCAATGCTGGTGGTCGTTACGATGATGTAAAGGTTGAAAGTCGTGGGGCTTATCAAGATGAATTGGAAGATGGTCAATTCTCTGCAAATGCTGGGTTGATGTACCTAGCAGATAGCGGGCTATCACCTTATATCAGCTATTCTGAATCATTCTATGTTATTAGCAGCCTTGATTGGCAGACCAATAAATTGTATCAACCAATTGAAAGTGACCAGATCGAAGCGGGTGTAAAATATATGCCTAGCTGGCTAGACGGTTTTGTTAACCTAGCATGGTTCGATATCAACCAAGAAAATGCACTATCAAGCGGTACAACTTCGGGTGGTCAATTGTTAACTAAACAATCAGGTACGAATACAAATGCCAAAGGTGTAGAGCTTGAAGCTCAAGTCGCTGCAACAAACAACTTAATGGTTAACGCGAACTATACCTATCTTGATTCTCATACCGGTGAGGGTTCTGATCGTTTACGTGATTCTATGACTCCTCGTCATTTGGCATCTGCTTGGGTTGCGTACGACTTCTCTGATTTAGGTATCAATGGCTTTACATTAGGTTCTGGCGTTCGCTATTTAGGTAGTAGTATTGATAACTCAAATGATGGTCAGGTGTCTTCATCTTTAATGTGGGATGCAATGGCTAGCTATGCAATAACCAAACAGTGGAATATGCAGGTTAACCTAAGCAATTTGACAGACGAAGAGTACTTAGCTGGCTGTGATTATGGTAGTTGTTACTATGGTGAATCTCGTCGTATGACTGCATCAGTCAACTACAACTGGTAAACCTTTTAAACTCACTCCTGTATTGGGAGTGAGTTTTTTGCTTTTTAATTCTTCCCGCACCTGGCGGGAATTGTCGTTTGTTTAAGGGTAGCAAGATGTATCACTTATCGGGTGTTGAAATGGTGCGGGGTGGGCGAACCATCTTAACTGTGGATTCGCTGAATATACCATCTGATCAATTGACGGTCGTACTCGGGCATAACGGTTCGGGTAAGTCGACACTGGTGAGTTTGTTGTCTGGTCAGCAGACACCTGATAGTGGGTTGGTTGAATTAAATGGTCAATCGGTGTCTGACCTTGGCGCTAAACAACTGGCGAAACAAGTCGCATTTTTGCCGCAGAAGTTACCAACCTCGGCAGGTTTGACGGTGCGAGAGCTGGTCAGGTTAGGGCGTTTCCCATGGCGTGGGGCGCTTGGGCGCTGGAGACCGAATGATGAACAGATCATTGATGAAGCGATGGAAAAAACCGGTGTGACGGCGTTTGCAAATGCTCTAGCAGACGAACTGTCTGGTGGTGAGCGCCAGCGAGCATGGGTTGCAATGCTGTTAGCCCAGCAATCACCGGTTCTGATTCTGGATGAGCCAACGTCAGCCCTTGATGTGCACCATCAGTACCAGTTAATGGCACTGCTGGCCGAGCTTAATCATACTCAGGGCTGTGGCATCATCGTCATTCTTCATGATTTGAATTTGGCCTTACGCTATGCGACACACATTGTCGCTCTGCAACAAGGGCAAATAGCCTTTGAAGGTGCTGCTGGGTTACTACTTGATGAGCAAAGGCTGTCAGATCTCTACCACTCGCCAATACAACTGATTGATCACCCTAACCCTTCTCCTGAATCTAAAACCAATAAGGTAGCGATCGTATGTTCGTAAATCGTGTCGGTAATAAACTTCATCTTGTATTACTGAGTTTGGCTTTCATCGTCGGTTTTCCGGTTTCCGCCAGTATTACCATTGAAGATAGTCGCGGAGAGCAGGTGTTTGCTGACGTTCCGCAAAGAGTGGTTGTGCTTAACTGGGATTTACTGGAGCAGGTGATAGAGCTGGGAGTGACCCCTGTGGGAGCCCCTAATTTACCTTCTTATTCCGAGTGGGTGGTTCAGCCAGCTGTGCCACAAGGTGTGGAAGATATCGGTACTCGGGCAGAACCCAATTTTAACAAGCTGGCTGCGCTGAAGCCGGATGTTATTCTCGTTGCGTCACCGCAAAAAGATCTCATTCCGGCACTGGAACGTATTGCGCCCGTGGTTTATCTGTCCAATTTTGAGCAGCACGAACAGGCGGCAGAAGTCGCGATAGAACAGTTTAAAACTCTGGCGGTATTGTTTAATAAGCAGCAGGTGGCCGAGCAGAAACTGCAAGCCATGGAAGCGCGTTTTCAACAGCTAAACGCTCAGCTTCATCAGGCCTTTGGCGAGGAACTGCCTGAAGTTGTAACCATGCGTTTTGCCAACACCACCTCTGTCTATCTGTACACTGAAAACTCAGGTGCGCAGTATGTTCAGGATAAACTCGGTTTAAGATCCGCGTTACCACAATCTGCAGCGCAATGGGGAATAGTGCAGAAACGTCTTAATGAACTGCGGAATGTTGACGAGGGCTATGTGCTTTATATCCAGCCTTTCCCACATGAAGACAAACTTAAAAAGTCAATGTTGTGGAAAGCGATGCCATTCGTTCGTAAAGGGCATGTGAATTCTGTGCGTTCAGTGTGGAGTTATGGTGGGGCGATGTCACTGCTGTATACCGCGGAAGCGATGACTGAAGCCTTGCTGGAAGTTGCTCCTAAATCATGAAGCCCGGTCATTTAAGCGTTTTATTGTTTGCGGTTCTGCTTGCCGCCGTTGGCAGTTTGCAGATTGGCGGTGAACTGAGCTTATCCACGCAGTGGAAGCTTGCAACTCTGCATATCGAAGCGCAAGAGTTTGCGGATTTTAACTTCTTCTACGCTCAGTTACCCAGAGCCATCATTACCATTCTGGTTGGAGCCATGCTCGGGTTAGTTGGTAGTTTAATGCAACAGCTTACGCAAAATACTCTGACTTCTCCTCTGACGCTGGGAACATCTTCCGGTGCCTGGTTAGCTCTGATTATCGTCAATATCTGGTTTCCTGACTGGATTGCGGATTACAGTGCATTGGCTGCCATGATGGGGGCTCTGCTGGCGTTTGGGTTGATTGTCTTAATCACCGGAGCATCCAATATGACCGGGCTGCCACTGGTCGTTTCCGGCATGGTGGTCAATATTCTGCTTGGTTCGATTGCAACGGCAATTATTCTGCTTAATGAGCAATTTGCTCAGAATGTGTTTATGTGGGGCGCCGGTGATTTAGCCCAAAATGGCTGGGAGTGGCTGGAATGGTTATTGCCGCGTCTGGTTGTCTCTATACCGTTACTGATCATTGCTCCGAGAATTCTCACTCTGATGCGCCTGGGTCATCAGGGGGCTGCTGCGCGTGGGTTGTCGGTTATTCCGGCATTCTTATTGCTGATGGTCGTCGGGATTTGGCTGGTATCAGCTTCTATTACCGCTGTTGGTGTGATTGGATTTATTGGTTTATTAACGCCGAACATAGCCCGTTCTTTAGGTGCTCGTACGCCTAAAATGGAACTGTATTCAAGTATGCTGCTTGGGGCCCTATTGTTGCTGTGTACCGACATGCTGGCGATGTTGCTGAGCTATTGGTCGGAAGCGGTTGTACCCAGCGGCATTACCACCGCTGCGATCGGCGCACCAGCACTGGTTTGGTTTAGCCGTCGCCAGCTAAAAGCGCAGGATACGTTGGCAATTAGTTTGCCTCATCACCGTTCTTACGTCAGCGCGGTGAGTATCTTATTGTTGTTAGGCGCGTTTGTTATTGCGGTCGCGTTGCACGCTTTTGTACAACAAACAGATGCAAGCTGGTCGTGGCTAATGCCGAGTGAATATCAGTGGCAACTACGCTGGCCTAGAGCATTAACCGCTCTGTTTGCCGGTATTGGACTTGCCGTTGCAGGTACAATATTGCAGCGTTTGATTTACAACCCGTTAGCCAGCCCAGACATATTGGGTGTTTCATCCGGGGCAACATTTGCTCTGGTTTTTGCTAGCCTGTTTTTAGGCCAGTCTATGCTCGGTACGCACTGGGCGACAGCTTTACTGGGGAGTTCGCTGGTACTCATCGCGTTGCTGCTATTAGGTAAACGTCATCATTATGCCCCTTCCAGTTTAATTCTGACCGGGATTGCGATAACCGCATTGTTAGAAGCGTTAGTGCAATTTTGTTTATCCAGAGGATCGGCAGACAGCTATCAGATTTTACTTTGGCTAGCGGGTTCAACTTACCGGGTATCGCCGGAGCAGTCGCTTTATCTCGCTGCTGGTGTGATAGGTTTGTCGGCTTTTGCGTTAATGACGTCACGCTGGTTAACGCTAATTTCTATTGGGCGAAGTTTTGCAGGTGCACGCGGTTTAAGTCCACAAACGGCCAGTTTAGTACTATTGACTGTGGTGGCGGTTTTATGTGCGTTGGTTACTGCCACTATGGGGCCGGTCTCTTTTGTCGGCCTGATTGCCCCGCACATGGCGATGATGCTGGGAGCACAAAAGGCGAAACAACAGTTGTTGGTGGCTGCATTAGTGGGCGGAACATTAATGCTGTGGGCTGACTGGCTGGGTCAAGCGATGCTATATCCGATGCAAATTGCAGCAGGAACCATCGTGGCGATTCTGGGTGGGAGTTACTTCTTATTATTGCTGGTTTTTAGCCGAGCCAAATGAAAAGAGCCCTGGTGGGCTCTTTCTCTTTAATTCTTATTCAATGGTTATTGCATCATATACTTACGGCGGATATCGAGCAGTGCGAAAATGCCGAATATCAGTATTGACCATTTTTCCCAACGAGTGGTTTTCACTTTATCGCCAAACGCACCGATAAAAATCAGCATTTGCAAACCATGCATCATAAGCAGGAAAGCCGTCATAATATACAGCGCAATCGCCGCATTGCCAGGGAAAGGCATAACGATATTGAACAATAAAACCAGCCAGACAAAAGCAATGGCTGCTTTGGCTAAAATAAGTAAAATTTTCATTCAACGGTCCTTTCAAATAAGCGGAAACATACCTGACCTGCACTTTTTTCGCGGTAAAGTTGCCAGCTTTCGGGTAGCTCCGGTAATGATAGTTCTTTTTCTGTTTCGATATAAATCATTGCGTTATTTGCTAACCAACCATTATCTTCCAAATGTAGCAGAGCTTCATCTAATAAGCCTTTACGAAATGGTGGGTCGATGAATACTACATCGTATGGTGTGCCGGTTTGTCTGAGATATGCCAAAGAATCCGTATTAATGGCTTCGATATTACTCGCGTTCAAAGTGTTGATATTCGCTTTTAACTGACTGAAAGCTTGTGGATTCATCTCAAGCATTGTCACACTTTCGGCCTGGCGGGAAGCGCATTCAAAGCCTAAGCCACCTGAGCCGGCAAAGAGATCTAAGCACCTGGCGTTAGGCACATCCTGAGCTATCCAGTTAAACAGAGTTTCTTTGACTCGGTCTGTTGTCGGTCTTAAGCCTTCGGCGTCATGGACAGGCAGTTTTCTTCCGCGCCATAAGCCGCTGATAATTCTGACCTGACCACTTTGAGGTCGTTTTTGTGATGGGTTTTGCTGGCGACGTCTTACCATAGATTTTTTGACCGCTAATTAAGTGTTACTATAGCCAACCTTTCGACAAAACATGATTTTGTCGAAGATGAGCACATATACCTGAGTAACATAAGGTTACTTGGGCAGATAAATATGGCAAAGTTTACCAAGTGAGAAGCAAAGTTATCACTGCTTTGTCATTTTTCTTTTCTTTTTAGTGATAATTCTTTAAGAAAAGAGTAGAAAAATAATCGTTAGAAAATCCAGGATATCCTCAGATGGCGGAAAAGAAGAAGCGTGGCTTATTGTCATGGCTTGGTTTTGGCGAAGAAGAGCAAAGTCAAACAGAAACCGAACAACAAATAGAACAAACTGAATCCGAACAAACGGTTGCACAGCCTGCAGAGGACGTCGAGACTGAAAAAGCAGAAGCAGAAGCAGAAGCAGAAGCAGAAGCAGAAGCAGAAGCAGAAGCAGAAGCAGAAGCAGAAGCAGAAGCAGAAGCAGAAGCAGAAGCAGAAGCAGAAG
>Ga0075011_10000156_pt1 | contig 34752 bp, 33 predicted proteins | sample TARM_MetaG_T_14_FD_72354 | JGI IMG/M metagenome (GOLD analysis project Ga0075011, IMG submission 72354) | Freshwater microbial communities from Pennsylvania, USA, analyzing microbe dynamics in response to fracking - TARM_MetaG_T_14 | ecosystem: Environmental > Aquatic > Freshwater > River...
CCGGGTCAGCCAGCGGGACGGTGCCGCAACAACGGGGTCGAGCCGCATGACCTCTTCCAGCTTGCGCTTGCGCACGGCGTCGGCACCCGGGAAATTGCGCGGGCAGGGCTCCGCGCAGCCGCGCTCGTCCATGGGGCAGTCCAGGGGATGCGGGCAGCCGCCGGTGAGCAGCTCGCAGTCGTGCAGGGTAATGACCGTTTTCGTGCCCGTGGGGATGGAGCCGAGGAGAGTGGGCCAGTCGCCCGTGCAGTGCACGTGCGCGATGGCTCCCCGGGGCAGGCGCGCGCCGAATTCCTCGGGCGCGATGGCCGCCACGTCCGCCTTTTCGGCCAGCTCGAACGACAGGCTGGAGTCCACGTCGAAGCGGGCAAGCCCTTCGAGCAACAGCCGGGCGACGCGGGTAGCCCCGCCGCTCGACTCCAGACCGGTGTGATGATGGACCGGGGGTAGTGGCATGGCCTAGAGGTCCACCGTGTCCATGTCCAAGGTCATGTCCACCAGATCCGGGTCGTGGGGATCGGGCGTGATCTCGAAGCCGAACTTTTTTGACAAGCCCTGCATGGCCTTGTTTTCGAGCATGGTCTGGCCGGTGAGCAGCTTCGTACCACGCTCCTTGGTGTACTGGATGCCCTTGTGAAAGAGCATGGAACCCAACCCCTCTCCTTTCATGTCCGAACGGACCACTATGGCGAACTCGGCCTCGGAGTTGTCAGGACGGGTGTTGGTGCGCATGACGCCGAACGTCTCGGGCTCGCCGCGCTCGGTCAGGGCCGTGGCGATGAAGGCCATCTCCCGGTCGTAGTCGATCTGGGTGAAGCGGGCGATGTCCTTGTGGTCGAACTCGCGCTGGACCACGCCGAAAAAGCGCAGCCGAAGGTCCTCGTCGCTCAGGCTGGACAGAAACACGCGGTGGGTGTCCTCGTCCTCGGGCCGGATGGGCCGCAGAGTGACCTGCCTACCGCTTTTGAGGGTGACGCACTCCTCCAGTTCGCGGGGATAAGGCCGGATGGCCAGCCGGGATTCGCCCTCGCCGTCAAACGGCGCGATGTCGATCTTGGCGTCCAGAGCGAGCACGCCCTCGGAGTCGGCGTAGAGCGGATTGATATCGATGGCCGTGATCTGGGGTACATCGATGATGAGCTGGGATATCTGGATGATGGTCAGGCAGATGTCGTCGATGTCCGCGGGGAGATGGGACGGGGTGCCCTTGAGCAGAGTACTGATGCGCGTGCGCGAAACCAGTTCCCTGGCCAGGGACATGGACAGGGGCGGCAGGGTCAGGGCCTGGTCCTGAATCATTTCGCGGGCCATGCCGCCATGGCCGAACTGGAGCACCGGGCCGAATATGCCGTCCAGGTGGGCGGACACGTACAGCTCGTGCGCGCCCGGCCTGCGCCCCATCTTCTGGACCGTGAACCCCTCGATGTAGGCATCGGGCCGCTCGCGGGTACAGCGGGCCAGGATGGAGGCCGCGCCTTCCCAAACGCGCTCGGGCGTCTCCAGATCCAGAAGCACGCCGCCCACGTCGTACGGCTGGGGAATCTGCGGGCTGCGCAATTTCAGGGCCACGGGGTAGCCCAGCTCGTCAGCGGCGATGACCGCTTCCTTGGCGGACACCGCGATACGCGTCTCGACCACGGGGATGCCGTAGGCGGCCAGGATGTCCTTGGCCTCGGGCTCGGTCAAAGATTCTCGACCGCTCTCCAGGGCCCGGTCCAGAATCTTCCGCGCCCCGGCGGTATCCGGGAAGAAGTCCGAGGGCAGGGAGTCCGGGGTCTCGATGAGCATCTCCTGGTTGTGCAGGTACTCGGCCATGTACAGAAAGGCCTGGACCGCCTGGGACGGGGTCTCGTAGGTGGGGATGCCCGCGTTGCGGAAGACCTCGCGGGCCTGCCCGGCCTGGCTGGACCCGAGCCAGGCCGTCAGGACCATACGCCGGACCCGCTTCAGGGAGTCGCGGATGGCCTCGGCCACCTCCACGTCGGGCTGGGCGGTCCAGGGCACGTGCATGGCCAGGATGCCGTTGGAATTCTTGTCCTTGATCAACAGCTTGAGGACATCGGAATAGGCCTTGCCGTCGGCGTTGAACGGGATGTCCACTGGGTTGGCCCTGGACCAATTGCTCGCGCCGAGCACCGCGTCGATGCCCTTGACGGTCTCGTCGGACAGGGGGGCCATCTCGCCGCCGCCGACCAACAGCCGGTCTGCGGCCAGGATGCCCGCGCTGGTTCCGTTGGTCAGGATGGCTAGCTTGCGGCCAAAGACCTGGCGCGGGGTGGACAGGGTCTGGGCCGCGTCGAACAACCCGTCGATGTCCTCGACCCGGAGCATGCCCGCCCGGCGGAAGGCCACGTCGTAGATTTCGTCGGAATAGCGGCCTTCGCCGGTCTCACGCTGCTTGAGCTCGCCGAGCACGGTGTCCAGGGCCTGGCCCGGCCGGATGACCAGCACGGGCTTGTTGCGCGATGCGGCCCGGGCCGCGGACATGAACTCGCGGGCGTCACGGATGGACTCCACGTACAGCATGATCGACCGGGTCAGCGGGTCGGAGCCGAGATAGTCGAGGATATCGGCGAAGGTCACGTCGATACGGCTGCCCAGCGCGACCATGTGCGAGAAACCCACGCCCTTGTCAATGGCCCAGTCCAGGACCGTGACGAACAGGGAATCGGACTGGGAGATGAAGGCCACTTTTCCCGGTTCCACCCTGGCGTGGGCCAGGGAGGCGTTCAGGTTCAGGGACGGGACCATGAACCCCAGTGACTTGGGCCCGAGGATGCGGATTTCAGGCGGCTTGGCGATGGAAAGAATGGTGGACTTGATGTCCTGGCTCTCGTCATAGGACATGGACGCGAACCCCGCGCCCATGAGCACGGCCGCTCGCGTGCCCCGCTCCCGAAGCGAATGGATGACCTCCGGGACCTCGTCGAGGGGCGAACAGACCACGGCCAGGTCCGGGGTTTTGGGCAGATGTTTGACCGAGGGGTGGGTCAGCACCCCGGCGATGGCCTCGGCTTGGGACGAAACCGGCATGACCGGCCCCAGAAACCCGCCGGCCATGATGTTGCGCATGACGATATTGCCCGCGTTCCGGGGGTCGTTGGTGGCACCGATGACCGCCACGGACTTGGGTTTGAAGAGGTATTCGAGATTGGTGACGCTCATGTGTCTCCTTGGCGTATACGACAGGACGGTTCAGGCAAAGGATAGCGTCTTTTGCCGCCATGAGGCAACCGCAGAATAGGCTTGCCGGACGTCCCGGGAACCAGCCCGCCGAGCCGCCCGAAATGACGTTTCCACACTTTTATTAAAATACACATACAAACCTAAAGTTTTCTATTCGTCGTCCGATAATACGTCCAAGGGAAGGTCCATGCGCGCAAACAAGGAGTGCGAACCATGGCTATCGAATCATTAATGCAACAAGCCGGAACGTTCGTGGATACGTTGACCGTCAAGCCATCCGCCACGGACAAGAGCATGACCGAAACCGCCCAGGAGGCGCGCGAGCCCGAGCAGGGCGACATCGTGGCTATTTCCGAGGAGGGACGCGCCCTGGCCGCCGCGGAAGAATCCGGCGACTCCGAGGAAGCCGACAATTCCAAGGTGAGCATCGCCGCCGACCAGCCCGAGGAGGGCGAGGAAGAGAGCGAGGTGGACCGGATCATCCGCATGCTCAAGGAGCAGATCCAGCGACTTGAGGAAGAGATCAAGGAGCTGGAAGAGTCGGATATGCCCGAAAAACTAAAGCGGACCATGGTCCAGGACAAGCAGGTCATGCTCATGGAACTGAACGACCAGCTCACCGAGGCCCTGGAAAAGAAGATGGAGAGCCTCGGCGGCACGGTGAGCGGCGGCACCCCGGCCGAAGGCGCCGGCGGCTCTGCAGCGGCCTTCTGATCACAGACGCCGAACCGAGCACATCCCGATACGCCTGATCGTTTCAGGACGGCCAGGATCTCGTTTTGCAGACGAACGTTATTTTTTATACACGGGCCAATTAGGCGGATAAAGGGAAGCCCACGCCAGCCACAAAGGAGTAAGAATCATGGCTATCGAATCATTGATGCAGCAGGCAGGAGCCTTCGTGGACGCGCTGACCGTCAAGTCGGTGGCCACGGACAAGACCGGGAACGAGACAGCCCAACAGGTCCGCGTTCCCGAGCAAGGAGACAGCGTGACCATCTCCGAGGAAGGACGCGCCCTGGTCGCCATGGAAAAGCCCGGCGAATCCGACGAGCTCGACCAGGAAAAGGACATGGACCCGACCATTGACACCCTCAAAAAGCGCATCCAGAAACTGGAGGAAGAGCTCAAGGCCATTGAGGACGGCGACCTTCCCGAGGACCGCAAGCAGGTGCAGCTTCAGGAAAAACAGGCCATGCTCATGGACCTGCGCAACCAATTGCTCAAGGCCGAGCAAACCAAGCTCAAGGCCACCGGCATGGCCGACGGCGGCGGCACCCGCGCCAACGGCTTCGGCAACTCCGTCGAGAATTTCTGATCCCGGCCCGGCGCAGACGGCCCCAACGAACCGGCCCAACCGCGCCGCATAGATCACCCCCCGGCCCATTTTCGGCCTCGCTCTCCCCCCCATTCCGGGCGGAGAATATACCCCTTGACGCCCTTTTTCCCCCTCGTATATTATAGATATACGCCAGAAGGCCCCATTGCGGGCGCATGCGGACCATGGAAGGCCCGCTCGGCGGGGAGACAATCCCATGTCCATGGGAGTTACAGATTTCATCGTGGCCGGACCTCCGGGTCAGGTCACCGCAGGCCCGGCAGGCTCGTTCCAGGCCGGTTCGCCCGGACAGGTGTCCATTGGCGAGCCCGGCCACGTGCCCATTGACGCCACTCCGGCGCATGTCCCCATCGATACGTCCATAGCCCGAATCCCCTACTCCGCGGCTACCGGGGGCGGACTCGCTTCCGCCTTTGCGGGCGCGGCCTCGGCCGGGGGCGGCGGAGGCATGACCGCAGGCATGTCCTCCGCGCACATCGGCGGGGGTGGCGGCGGCGGTTCCGTGGGCAGCGCCACGGGCATGGGCAGCAGCGGCCGGACCGGCAGCGACAACTCCATCAGTCAGGGAACCTCGGGCGGATTCTCGGTTTCCGGCGGAGCCAACGTGCCCATCTCCACGGAAGCGGGCAAGCCGAACATTTCCCCGTCAACGGGGGGCAGCTCCGGACAGTCCGGGTCGGGCAACGCCATCAGCCAGGGAACCTCGGGTGGATTCTCGGTCTCGGGCGGGGCCAACGTGCCCATCTCCACGGAAGGCGGCCGCACATCCGCGTCCTCGGCCACGGGTGGCAACCCCAGCGGCCCGGTTGGCGGCAACCCGATCGAACATCCCGCCTCGCCCCCGGTCAGGGCCACGGGCAGCGTGGCCATCACACCGGGCCTGGGCGTCCAGCCCATCTCGCCAGCGGGCAGCGTGCACATCGCACCCCAGATAGGTTTCTCCATGCCCACCCTGACCGGGTTCGTGCCCATCCCCCCGGGCGGGACCATCATGGCCCACCGCATGACCAGCCCGCACGGCATGTTTTTCGGCCACACCCAGCACTGGCCCAACGACGTCTTTCACCACTCGCGCCATTCCTCGCCGTACGTGCACCCCACCGTTCCCATGGCCCCGTGGGTGCCGACCTCGGACGGCTACGCCGAACCCTTTACTCCGTCCAAGGCCGATTTCGACCAGGACATGGGCCGGGGCACGCCCATCGATATGCGCTCCGAATACTCCCTGAACATCGACCAGACCCAGGATATCGAGCAAATTCGTCAGGTGAACAACAACAAGACTCTGGACCAGACCCTGGACCAGTCCATGAACCAGACCGTTGAGCGCAATGACCGGTCCCTGACCCAAAACGAATTCGACAACTCCACCCACACCAACCTGGACCTGTCCAACAACCGGACCACCGAGAACACCGAGAACGTCACCCGGAATTTCAACAGCGACAACCAGTTCTCCAACGTGACCAACGTCTCCAACGAACAGGACAACTCGCGCAGCTTCTCCAACGAGGAGAACCACGAAACCAACCTGACCACCGAAAACACCGACGTGCACAACGTGGACGCCAGCCAGAACACCACGGAAAACCACATCATGGAACGGACCGAAGAGGACAACTCCCGGACCGACGTGATCACGGAACTTCACTCTTCACTGGCCTACAACTACACCCACGTGAACGAGATCGACAATTCGAGCCGCGAAGACACCAGCACGGCCTTCAACTTCACCGCCCAGGACAACTCCAAGACCACTTACGTCAACGACAACGACACGGTCTTCGAGGAAAACCGGGCCGTGACCATGGCCTTCCCCGAATCCCGGACCCTCGAAGCGGACAACTCCACCACCCACAACCAGGTCGTCAACTTCGAGAACGTGGACCGCAGCGTCTCGGAAATCAACCACATCGACGCCAGCCAGACCCACTTCACCACCACCGAAGACCCCACCTACGTGTTCGACAACTCCTCCCGCACCTTCCTCAACTTCGCCGCCCCGGAACGAACCGGCGGCGCCATCGTGGTCGGCAACGCATAGGATGATGCCTCATATGGACTGAGGGAACGCCTCCGGCGACCGTTCAGCCCACACGAGACATCTCCCCATCGCCCCCAAGGGGCTACACGTACTGTTTTGCCCAGGCCGCAATGTCCCGGGCGTTCATGGCGCCGGACTGACGGGCTATCTCTTGTCCGTTCTTGAACAGGATGAGGGTGGGGACGGCCTGGATGCCGTAGCGGGCGGCGATGGACTGCTCGGCCGAGGTGTCCATTTTGGCCAGCCGGAACTTGGGGAACAGGGTTTTGGCGGCGTCGGCGAACTGCGGGCCCATCATCAGGCAGGGGCCGCAAGTGGGCGAGTAGAAGTCCACGAGAGTGGGCACCTGGGATTTGGCGATATGCCGGTCGAAAGTCGAGCCGACGAGTTCGAGCGGTTGGTCGTCAAAGACCTTGTCGCGGCATTTTCCGCAGGTGGCTTCGGCCTCACGGCCGGTCTGGACGCGGTTGATGGCCCTGCAATGCGGGCAGACGATGAGTCGATTGTCGGTGGTCATTGTGTTCCTCCGTTGGTGTCGTACGGAAGAAAAATAAGCATGAAACCGCGCGGGGCAAGGGCTGCGGGTCAGGTAAGGAGCAGAAACGAGGCCGTGGCCCGGGCCACTTCGCGGTTGTCGGACGAGGCGGAGGCCTCGACGAACAGCACGCGGCTGCCGCGTTTGACCACGCGGGCCTCGCAGACCAGGTCCGAGCCGGGCTTGACCGCGCGGAGAAAGCTGACGGACAGATCCACGGTGGTGGTCTGCTGGCCGGGCTGGTTGCCCGCGAGCACGGCATGAGCCATGGTCTCATCGAGCAGGGTGGTCAGGATGCCGCCCGCGACCATGCCCGCGCCCTGGGTCAGTTCCGGGCGGAACGGGAGCCGGAGCACGGCCCGGTCAGGCTCGAAGGCCTCCGCTTGCAGGCCCAGGAAGGCGAAGAGGTGGTTCACGGTCTGGTCCTGCTGGCGGACCGCTTCGAGATAGGCTTTGGGCATGTCGGTTATTTTCTCCGGCCGGTTTTTAGCCGCGCCTCCATGTCCCGACGCAGGCTGGTGAGCAATTCCACGGTGCCGTCCACGTCGTCGGGGAAGGCGCCAGGTTCCAGTTCGAGGGTAATGTATCCGGCGTAGTCCCGTTTGCCAAGACGCTCCAGGAAATCGTCGAGCGGCAGCGCGCCCTTGCCCGGCGTGAGGTGTTCGGTATAGCCCACCGCGTCGGAGAAGTGGATGTTATAGAGCAGATCAAGCGCCACTTTATCAATGGCATCCAGCACGTTGCGTCCGGACACGCCCATGTGGCAGACGTCGAAGGTCAGGCCCACGTTCTTGTCCCGGCATTGAGCCATGAGCTTGTCCAGCGGGTCCCGGCCAAACGGCGAACCCTCGGCCCACGGCATGTTCTCCAACGAAAAGCGGATACGGCCCTTGGCGTCCAGGAGCAGTGGCAGGTCCACGGCCTTTTCGAACCAGCGGTTCTGGATCATGTTGCTCAACCGCGAACCGGGCGGATGCATGACGATGTGGTCGGCCTCGGGCAGCGAATTGGCCAGGGCCGTGGTCGCGCGCCAGGAGTTGAGATGCCCGCCCCAGGCCGACCAGTCTCGAAACGGGGCGTGCAGGCTGCGGATGGGCAAAATGTCGTTGATCGCGCCCAGGCCGGCTTGCGGGTCGAGCTTGGGCGAGTTCATGATCAACTCCATGCCCGCGAACCCTGCCTTCCGGCCGATACGCGCCACAAGCTTGAGCGGCAGGTGGAACAAACACCCCGCCGACAGCAGAATCTGGGGGCCGCCAGGGCCGACTGCGTCTTCTCCCATATCTGCACCATACGGCACTCCCCGGTCCAGGCAATGAAATATCGGGGAAGGGCGCAATCCGGCGGGTAAACGGTGCCAAGCCGCGTCCGGCGTCCGCGTAATGCCGGAAACCAACCGCTCACAGGCCTTCGCCCTCCTCGCCCCCTTTTCCGGGCCTCGGAGCCCCACCGGAAAGGAAGCGGGCCTGCAAACAAAAAAACCGCCTGAAAAATAGACGACTTTTATATTTTGAATTTATTGGATAAACAACTGACCGTCGCTTATCGATACTTATTTTGTCGGCGACTTTTCTATGAGGTCCACCAGGACCAGGGCCCAGGCCATATCGCGTTTATTGTCCTCGGTCATGGCGTCCAGCAGCCATTCCTTGAGCGGCTTGACCGCAGCCTTGAGCCGGGCCGGGCCCAGGTCCTCCACCCGGTAGGCCGCGTCCAGAGCGTCCAGGCACAATCCATCGAACTCCCGCCCGGCCCCGTCCGCGTGCCGGGCCGCGCGCAAAGACGCGTGATAGGCCGCGATCTCTCGGACCTTCAATAGCCCAAAGACCACCGCCTCCAACTGCGTGTAGTCCCGGCCCCAAATATCCGCACCCCGGATTTCCGGCTGCGCCAACCCCCTGCCGCGCTCCTCGCGCCGGTCCAGCGTGCGCCGGAACTCCTCCAAGGCAACCACGTTTCCCATAACCGCTCCTTTTCCAAACGCTGTCTCCACTCTTTTCGGCCCTTCTTCATATTTCTTAAGGTATTTTTGGTCCTTTGGTGGGTGAAGGATGCCTTTGGCGAAGGGGAATGCCGGATGGCGACTGGATTTGCAGGGCGAAGGGTATTGGCCCGACGGAAGGCGTTACGGTTCAGCTTTCCGTTGCCGCGCCCCCTCGCGGAGCGACAAATGAAGTTGAGGAGAGTCTGGAAAACCATTTTCAAAGGAGTCCCTGGCGGGGGCAGGGCAGCGTCCTGCTCGTCGGAGACGCCCGGCGAGGGTCCCCGCCGGATAACGCCCCGCCGAAACGACGGAAGGCCGCCCCTTGCGGGGCGGCCTTCCGGTTCAGAAAAAGGCAGAGATCGTCGGTAAGATATGACTATATTACGCTTGGATATAGATCAAGTAACTTATCGTGCTTTTATCGAAAAAAGTGATTTCTCGCGATCTTTCGCAGGTTAGATGACGGTATGGACGGAATCCACGGCCCAGTAGACGACCTCGAAGGTCTCACCGAGATCCTGCTTGAGGCGTTTGAACTCGGGCTTTTCCATGTCGCGGATGCGCACGTAGACGTTTTTGAATCCTTCGGATTCGGGCACGTTGTGGGTCATGATGGACATGATGCGCGCGCCGTGGTCCTTGAGGAAGTCGAGCACCGGACGCAGGCTGCCGGGTTCGGTGGACATGCGCAGGCAGAACTGAGCGCCGCCTTCGTAGATGCCGGAGATTTCGACCAGGACCTTGAATATGTCGGTATCGGTGATGATCCCCACGACCTTGTTTTCCTCGTCCACCACGGGCAGACCGCCGAAGTTGCCTTCGAGCATGAGCACGGCGGCTTTTTCCACGGTCTCGGTGTCACGGATGGTGACCACCTTTTTGGTCATGATGTCCCCGACCTTGATCTCGGAGAGCAGGTAGTACAGTTCATGCACGTCCAGGGTGGTGGCCTTGGACGGGGAAGCGTCCTTGACGTCGCGGTCCGAGACGATGCCGAGAATCTTGCCGTTCTCGTCTACCACGGGGAGACGGCTGATGCTCTTGTCCTTCATGAGCTTGGAGGCCTTCATCATGGACCGGTCGGGGGTGATGGTAACGATGTCGGTGCTCATCCAGTTGACTACCAGCATAGGGGTATTCCTCCTTGGTTACCGGCCTCGACCGGCCGGATATAATCGATATTCCGTGCTATTCTTAACGTTTCCCACGCCATTTGGCTAGCCCCGGGACACTTTTTTCGCATCCTGACGGGGCTGGTCGGCTATCCCGACCGCGTGAACCCCGTCAAGTTGATTTTTTATACCATTCGTTTGTTTTTCCCTGCCGATCGTTCACGAAATCGGGTTTCGCCGAAATCCCGGGCTATGCTCTCCCGGACCGGGGTGGCGAACGCAACCCTCTAGGACATGGAGAACGGCATGATACCGATTATCGCGGCAGTGGCCGGACTGCTGACCACGGTGGTGGACGGAGTGGCGGACCACTTCAAAGGCAAACACGAACTGAAGAAGGCGGTCATGGAGAACCGGGTGCGGCTGGCCCGGTCGGACCGGGAATTCAATCATGACTGGGAGATGAAGCAACTGGAGAACGCGGGCTGGAAGGACGACGTGCTCTTTTTCGCCTGGATAGGATTTTTCATCTGGTCCGGGGTGGACCCCGAGGGCGCGGGCCGGGTCATTCGCTCCTGGGAGGCGCTGCCCGACTGGTTTTTGCAGATCACCTTCTGGATCGTGGCCGCCGTACTCGGGGTCAAAAAGATCGGCGACTACCTGCCCGGCGCGGTACGCGGGCTCAAGGACGCCCTGGGAGGCGGCAAATGACGGCCATGGAGAGACAGGACCTACAGGACCTCCTGGTCCGCATCGACGAAAGGGTCAAGGCCATCCAGGTGGCCATCCGTGAAATAAACGAAACCCGGCACTGCGCGGGCAACCGGGAGAAGTTGCGGCTGCTGGAACGAATAGTCTGGGGCAGTGTGGCGGGCGTGGCCGCCCTGGGCGGACGGATGATCTTCGAGGTGCTGCGATGAGCCTACGGATAGGTCTTGTCCCGGTACTGCCGGACCTGGTCCATGTACTGGGCAGCCAGGAAGTCGTCGCCCCGGGCGCGCGCCATGGCCAGGGCCTTTTCCGCGGCCTCGATGGCGTCGTCCATCTCACCGGCCCCGGCCAGGGCCTCGGCCAGCAGCCCGAACAGGGCGCTCTGCCCCGGCTCCAGCTGGGTGGCCCGCCGATAGTCCCGGGCGGCCACCTTGAACCGGCCGAGTTTGAACAGGGTCTGGGCCCTGGCGGTGAGCAGCCGGACGTTGTCCGAATCCAGAATGTAGGCTTGCGACAGGTCGCTCAGGGCGGCGTCGTACTCATGCCGACCCAGATAAACCATGCCCCGGTTGTAATTGGCCTCCAGGTTGGCCGGGTTGATGGCCAGGGCACTCCCGAAGTCCTCGATGGCCTCGTCCTCGCGATGCAGCCGCATGTAGCACAGCCCGCGCCGGACGAACGCCTCGGCAATGGACGGGTCGTGCCGGATGACCTCGGTAAAGTCCCGCGCCGCTTCCCGGGACCGGCCCAGACTCAGGAGGATGGAGCCGCGCGTGTAGTGCGCCTGCACGTGGTCCGGCTTCAACTTAATGGCCCGGTTCACGTCGGCCAGGGCTTCGTTCGTCCGCCCCTTGGAGAACAGGATGGTCGCCCGATAGTAACGCGCGTTGGCCAGGTCCGGGTTGAGGCTCAGGGCCTGGTTCAGATAGTCGAACGCCGTGTCCTCGTCCAAAAACCCGCCGTCATGCTGGAGCTGCATGGCCTCGGTCAGGGCCTCCGCGGCCCGGGCGTCACGTCGTTGTGCAGCCAACTCCTCGGGAGAGGGCCGGGGCGCAGGCGGGGTTTGCTTCCCCGCGCAGCCCGGCGCGGCCAGGATCAGGCAGAGAAAAAACATCAGGGCGTACGTTCGCATGGCCGTGGAATACCCTCGGCCCGTGCCGCCCGTCAACATAAGCGAGGAAACAATGCCCAGTGATCTGTATGTGCCCAGGGAGCACCAGGCCCGGATCGAGGCCGATCTCGGCCGTTTCTCGGTCCTTGTCTGCCACCGCCGGTTCGGCAAGACCGTGCTGTCCGTCAACAGGCTCATCCGCTCGGCCCGGGCCACCCGCCGCGACGACTGGCGCGGCGCCTACATCGCCCCCCTGTATCGTCAGGCAAAGACCGTGGTCTGGGACGAACTCAAGCGCTACTGCGGCCTTGGGTTGGACGGCTGCACCGCGAAGTTCAACGAGTCCGAACTGCGTGCCGATTTCGAGAACGGGGCGCGCATCCGCCTGTTCGGGGCCAACAACCCGGATTCCCTGCGCGGCATGTACCTGGACGGCGTGGTCTTCGACGAGGTGGCCCAGATGCCCCTGCGCGTCTGGACCGAGGTCATCCGGCCCGCCCTGTCCGACCGCCGGGGTTGGGCCATGTTCATCGGCACCCCGCGCGGCAAGAACGCGCTCTATGAGATATGGGAAAAGGCCCAGCTCGACCCGGACTGGCTGACCGCCATGCACCGCGCATCCGAAACAGGGATCATCCCGGTGGATGAGCTTAACGCCAGTGCCCGGGAAATGTCGCCCGAGGAATACGAACAAGAGTTCGAGTGTTCCTTCACCGCCGCCATCCGGGGGGCCTATTTCGGCCAGTTGCTGGCCGACGCCGACCGCGAAGGCCGGGTCACCGACGTGGCCGTGGACCCGAGCATGCCCGTTCACACCGCCTGGGATCTTGGCATGTCCGACTCCACCTCCATCTGGTTTGTCCAGGCCCGGCCCGGCGGCACCTTCGCGGTCGTGGACTACTACGAGGCCAGCGGCGAAGGCCTCGAACATTACGCCAAGGTCCTGGACGCCAAAGGCTACAAGTACGGCACCCACATCGCGCCCCACGACATCCGCGTGCGTGAACTCGGCACCGGCAAGTCACGCCTGGAAGTGGCCCGTTCCCTGGGCATCCGCTTCGACATCGCGGCCAACATCCCCATCCAGGACGGCATCAATGCCGTGCGCACCATCCTGCCGCGCTGCTGGTTCGACGGAACCCGCTGCGCCACGGGCATCGAGGCCCTGCGCCACTACCGGCGCTCCTTCAACGACCGGACCGCCGACTTCTCGTCCCATCCCCTGCACGACTGGACCAGCCACGCCGCCGACGGCTTCCGCTACTTCGCCGTGGGCTTCCGCCAACCCGGCACCGGCCCACGCCCGTCGCGCACCGCCAACAACTACAACCCCTTTGGAGGGCCCCATGCCCGTGACTGAGACCGACCGCCGCCCCGAGCCACTGGCCGGCTTCCCGGATGATGGCCCCTACCGCTGGCTCGAACTCGCCGACGCCGACGGCCTTTACGCGGTCTGCGCCGTGGCCGAACGCAGGGAACACCTCGAACTGCACATCACCGTAACCCGCTGGGGCCCCCGGACCCGACGCATCCTGGCCCGCGACCTCGAATGGCTCAAGGAAGAAGCCCGCCGTCTCGGCCTGTCCAAGATCATGGGCGTCCGCGCCGACGACCGTGGCAGGTTCGATGAAAAGCTCTTCCGCTTCGCCCGGCTCTACGGCTTCGGCGAGATGTGCGTCTTCCAGACGGCCAGCCTGGATGTGAAATAAAAAACCGGACTGCCCCCAGCCGCCGCAGGCCCGCCCCCGTTCCATCGGGACGAGCTTGTTTCCCCTGCCCGACTTTGATATTTCTCCGTGATCATTATGGAATAAATCCCGGAGGACAGATGGGCCAAGACAAGAAACACGCCATGGGAACCAAGGCGGTCTGGGGCGGCGAAGAGGGGTTGTTCGAGGGCAACGCCACACAGGTGCCGGTGGTGCACAGCGTATCGTTCGGCTACGAGGACATGGACGAGTGGCTGGACGTGGCTTTAGGCAAGCGGTCGGGCCACATCTACACGCGGAACACCAACCCCACGGTGTCGGTGTTCGAGGAGAAGGTCCGGCTGCTGGAAGGCGGCGAGGCCGCCACGAGCGCTTCCTCGGGCATGGGCATCATATCCAACACGCTGTTTTCCCTTTTGAAGCCGGGCGACCGGGTTGTTTCGGTCAAGGACACCTACGGCGGCACGAACCGGATGTTTTCGGAGTTCCTGCCCCGGGTGAACGTGGATGTGACCCTGTGCGACACCACGGACCATGCCGCCATTGAGGCCGAGGTGGCCAAGGGGTGCACGGTGCTCTACCTGGAGACGCCGACCAATCCGACCATCAAGATTCTGGACATCGAGCGTCTGGCCAAGGCAGGCAAGGCCGTGGGGGCCGTGGTCATGGCGGACAACACCTTTGCCACGCCCGTGAACCAGAATCCGCTGGCCCTGGGCGCAGACCTGGTGCTGCACAGCGCGACCAAGTACCTGGGCGGGCACGCCGACGCCCTGGGCGGGGTGGCCGTGGGCAGCACGGAACTGATCAAGACCATCTATTCGTACCGCGAGATAGTCGGCAACGTGCTGGAGCCCATGAGCGCATACCTGTTGCTGCGCGGCATGAAGACGCTGTATTTGCGCATTGAGCGGCAAAACGCCAATGCTTTGGAGATCGCCCGGTTCCTGGAGGGGCATCCCGGAGTGGAAAAGGTCTTTTATCCGGGGCTGGAATCCCATCCGGGGCATGAGATCGCGCGCAGGCAGATGCGCGGCTTCGGCGGGATGCTCAGTTTCGTGGCCAAGGGCGGGACCTATGAGGACGCCTGCCGGGTGCTGTCCGGGCTGAGGCTGGCCCGGCGCGCGGCCAACCTGGGCGCGGTGGAGACCATTGCCGGGACGCCCGCGACCACCAGCCATGTGGAGTGCACCCGGGAGGAGCGCGCAGCCATGGGTATCCCGGAGAGCCTGATCCGCTATTCCGTGGGCATCGAGGACGTGGAGGATCTGAAGGCGGACCTGGACCGGGCGCTGCGACAGGACGCTTGACGCGGACCGCCCATAGGGTGAGAACAAGGTATGCTCCTGGACGTACCCTTTTTGCCGCGAGACGACTATGTCGCCTTTCTGCGCGAGCGGTCCGACCGCCTCGCGTCGGTCCACTTTTCGCTGAACGATCCGCGCGTGTCTGACGCCCGGCAGCGCCTGGAAGCGGCGGACGCCGGAGCAGTCATCGCTGGACTGAACCGGCTGGAAGGCGTGGACCGGTTCCTGTTGATGAACGGACGGCTGAACCGGCCCGAGCGATATTTCGACGTGGCCGGGCTGAACGGAGCCGCCGGTCTTCTGGAGCGCCTCACGGACGAGGCCGGGTTGACCGGGGTGGTGTTTGCGGATGCATATTATCTGCAGGCCCTGTCCGACGTCCGGCCCGAAGTCTGCGAACGGCTGGAGGCGGTGCCGAGCGTCAACGCCATGCCGGATTCGCCCGCCCGGGTCTTCGGCCTGCTGGATATGATCGCGCAGACCGCATTTCGGCCCCCGTCGAGGCTGGTGGCGGATCGGGCGCTGAACCGCGATCCCGAAGGGTTGAGCGCATTGGTCCATGGGCTGCGCACCCGCCATGCGGACATACGGCTGTTCCTGTTGGCCAACGAGGGATGCCTGTACCACTGCCCCTACAAGCCCGCCCACGACGCGCATATCGCGCTGGTGGTGGAGGGACTGCGCGGGGACCGGACCTTCGGGCTGAACCGGGAGTTCGGCTGCGTGCGGCGCATGCTTGAGGAGCCGGGGCTGATGCTCGCCTCGCCGTTCATACGGCCCGAGGACATGGACCGCTATCAAGGGGTGGTCCACGGGCTCAAGGTCTGCGGACGCAACCGGGGCGCGGACTTTCTCATGGGTGCGGTGGCGGCCTATGCGGAGGGGCGGTACATGGGCAATCTGCTGGACCTGATGGACGCCATGGGCGACCTGGCCGAGCGGGTGTGCATCCCCAACCACGGGCTGCCCGACGATTTTTTCGAACAGGTCTCGGCGTGCGACAAGGCGTGCCGGGCCTGCGGCCGGTGCGCGGCCCTGGCCGAACGCATCGCCACCCGCACCGACCCCGGACTGCCCGAGTTCGGACGCTGATGTTTCCATTCACCCGGTCTGCCCCGGACGGCAGGCCCCAATGCATGCAAGGAGCGATTCTCATGAAAAAATCCCTCGGTCCCAATACCCTGGCTCAGCCCGCCCCCGTCTGGGCGGTGGGCTCCTACGACGAAACGGGCAAGCCCAACGCCATGATCGCGGCCTGGGGCGGCATCTGCGGCTCGGACCCCGCCTGCCTGACCGTGTCCGTGCGCCCGTCACGCCACACATACAAGGGCATCCTCAAACACAAGGCGTTCACGGTGTCCGTAAGCTCGGCCCCCATGGCGGCGGAAGCGGACTTCCTGGGCATGGCCTCGGGCGACAAGTTGGACAAGTTCGCGGTCACCGGCCTGACCCCGGTCAAGGCCGAATTCGTGGACGCCCCGTACATCGAGGAATTTCCGCTGGTCATCGAGTGCGAGCTCAAGGAAACCGTGGACCTCAACGCGCATGTCATGTTCGTGGGCGAAATCAAGGATGTGAAGTGCGACGAGGACAAACTGGCCGACGGCAAGTACCCGGACCCGGAAAAGGTCCTGCCGCTGATCTTCTCCCCCGGCACCCGCAGCTACCACACCGTGGGGGAAAAACTCGGCAAGGGATTCGACATCGGCAAGAAATTCCTCAAGAAGGGTTAGCCTATGCGTCATCCCGGACTGTCCTCTCTCCCGTCCGCATTCCTGCTCGCGGCCCTGCTCCTGATCGGTGCGGGGTGCGCGGTGCGGGGGGCGGACGAAAAGCTTACACTGCCGGTGCAGGACGCCGGAGCGTACCACGGATTGTCCGGGGGCTCGCTGCTGATGAGCCCGGCTGTGCAAGGCGTGGCCTGGTCGGATTTTATCCTGCGCCATTTCGATCCCTGGGACCGGAACCAGCCGGAATATCCGGCGGACAAGGTCTTCTGGGGACTGGCCGCCTTTGCGGACCAACAACTGTATGGGGAAAACCTGCAACCGCTCGATCCGGGCTGGCTCGACGCCATGGCCGAGGCATCCAGGGTGAGACGGTATCCGAGCCTGAACCGGCGGGCCATAGCCGTGGCCAACACCGCCATGCGGGTCCTGCCCACGGGAAAACCCGCCTTTGACGATCCCCGGCGGGCGGGCGAGGGGTTCCCCTTCGACTACGTGCAGAACTCCCTGGTCCTGGCCGGCACGCCGCTGTACGCCACACACGAAAGCGCGGACCGCGCCTGGGTGCTGGTGGAGTCCCGCTTCGCCTACGGCTGGGTGCGGAGCGCGGACATCGCCTGGGTGGACGACAAATTCGCCCGGGCGTACAAGACCGGCGTGTATGCGGCCGTGGTCCGCGAAGAGGTCTCCCTGGCGGACGAGGGCGGCGTGTTCCGCTTCAAGGGATTCATCGGCACCCTGCTGCCCGTGGCGAAAGGCTCGGACAGTGCAGGAAGTAAAGCAACGAACGGTGGTTTCACGGTCCTTGTCCCCGCCAGGGACGCGCTGGGCCGAGCGGTGGTCAAACGCGCCCACATCGCCCCCGGCGACGCGCTCACGGCCCCCCTTGCGCCCACGCCGGACAACTTCGTCATGCTGGCCGACCGCATGCTCGGCGAACCCTATGGATGGGGTGGACTGTACACGGACCGGGACTGCTCGGCCACGATCATGGACCTGATGGCCGCGTTCGGCATCTTCCTGCCGCGCAATTCGAGTCAGCAGGCTAAAATCGGCTGGGTGCAGCCCCTGGACGCGGTGGACGACACGGCCAAGAAAACGCTGCTGCTCAAGGAAGGCGTGCCATTTCTGACCCTGGTGCGCAAGCCGGGGCACATCATGCTCTACATCGGTTCAATGGACGGCGAACCTGTGGTTCTGCAAACCATCTGGGGACTCAAGACCCGGCGTGGCGGGATCGAGGGACGACGGATCATCGGCCGGACCGTGATCTCCACCCTGGAGCCAGGCAAGAATCTCCGCGACCTGGCCCGGCCGGAAGGCGTGCTTCTGCACTCGGTCCGCTCCTTCAATACCCTGCCCTGACCAGCCGACCTTTTTTTGACGGCAGCCGCGCGGCCTGCGGAGTTCATTGGCGCAATGGCCTGTTTTCGCACACCTTGGGCCGATTGGGAACGCGCCGTGCAGTGCAATGGGCATGCACGGATCGAAACTCGGCCATATCCTGCTCCTGGGAGCGCTGACCGTCCTGCCCGGCTGCCTGGCCATCAACGCGGCCCTGGGCGTGTTCGGTGTGATCGGACCGCCCGCCGCCCAGCTGGCCGGGGCGGCCTACACCGTGGCCGAGTACTCTTATGAATACGGGGCCCACGATCGCACGCCGGACGAGGTCTTCCTGGCCAAGTTCGACTGGCTCATGGAGGACGGCAACGAGCCCGCCCCGGCCGCCTTTGCCGGAGCCCTGAGCGCGGCCGTGCCTGGCCCGCAGATCGCGCACAGCCCTCGCCCATCCATGTCCTTGGCGGACGCTGGATATTTGCTCGGCCCCAGAACCGGCCCTTCTGCGCGGCCGGACGCGGGACCGGACAACGGGTCCCTTGCCGCGCCCTTGGTCGAGTCCAAGCGGCCTGAGAAAACCAGACTGAAGACAAGGTCCGTCAAAAAGGCCCATAAGTCAGCACCCGTGAAGCACGTCGCCAAGGTCCAGACCCGGCCCGCCTCCGACGACCCGGCACAGGCCTCGCCCCCGCGCAGGTCGGCCCCGGTCCACACGTATGCGGCCCATTCGCCGGACCCGCTACTGACGCGGCTGGACCGCATAGAAAACGGACTGGCCCAGGCCGAGGCGCTCTATCTCTCGGAAACGGCCGACGGCCTGCGGCTTTCCGTGCCCCCGTGCGACGGCGACCCGTGCACCCAGGGCGTGAACGGCGGCCATTCCCTGCGGCTACGGGTCATGCACAATGAGCCCGCGCCTCCCGCATAGAGAAAAGCCCAGCCTCAATCCAGGCCCGCGTCCATACGCTCCCTGAACACGTAGTTGCTGATGTGCCGGTCGCGCTGCTCGCGGATCCACCGTTGCAGATCCTCGGGCAGAGCGCGCCACGACCCCTTGTCATCCCGCTTCCAAGCGGGCAGTCCCTTGTCCCGTACCAATTCCGTGATGTTGCGCGGGTTCTCGCCCACGGCCTCGCAGATATCCTTTGCCCCTTTCAGACATATCTCCGACATTCGCTCCACCGCCTTTACTCCTTGATAGTGAATTGGAAGGCGTGCTCCCCCGCACAGTCGGCCAGGAACTCCCTGAAGGCCGCGCGGGAGTCGAGCACGCCGCGCTCCTCCCCGAGCCTGCCGAACCGGCTGCCAAGCAGGATGCAGCCATGCGTGTCGCGGGCCACGTTTCCCTGATGGAACAGGATGGCGGTACGACCGGGCACCTCGGTCACCTCGAAGGTCGGACCGAAAGAGGGAGACTCCACACTTCGGCAGGTATAGGTCCCGGCCGGGATGCAGGACAGGCCGACCCGGTTGCCCAACTCGGGCGGCTCCAGGGTGACGCATTGGACCCGACCGTCCAGACGGAGCACACCAAAGGTCCCTTCCCCGCCTTTTTCCAGTCGTGTAATATCCACTTTTCTCATTAGTTACGCCCCTTTTTTTGAAATATGACTAAACCTGTACAGTCGTTTATAGTCATCTGGCAATTTGCTAGTCAACCATTTTCGTCATTTCTCTTTAGACATTTGCCAATTTTCATGTATAAGAATGCACAACCATTACACAGAAAGGGGATGACATGGGATTCACCGACGATGTGCGCCAGGCACTCCTCAAACGCATCGGACCGGGCAAACGGTACCCCAACAACAAGCGGATGGCCGATGAACTCGGGGTCGATCCGTCGCAGCTCAACCGTTTCCTCAAGCGTGAACGGGGCCTGAACAGCGATTCTTTGGGCCACATCCTGGACCGCGTGGGCGTGACCCTGACCTTTTGCGACGAACCGGCCGATGCCACCCGGGAGGTCTGTTTCCGACCGCCGGACACGGGCAGGGCTGGCGCGGGCGGCCTTGAGCCCAGAGCCGACGACTACCTGGCCGTCCCCCTGGCCGCTCCGTCCGTGGCCGCCTCGTCCGGGCTGATCCCGGAAGAGAGCGTGGAGGGATGGGTCCTGGTCTGGCGGCATCAGGAATCCATCCGGTTCCGGTCCAACCTGGTGGCCGTGGAGGTGGGGCCGGGCGAACAGCCCATGGCCCCGACCCTGCATCCCGGAGATTTAGTGTTGGTCGACCGTGATGACCGTGACCCCAGTCCGGCCGGCAAAATCATGCTCGTCCGCGAGCCGGGCGAAGACGGGGCGGCGCGCATTCGGCGGGTCAGCACCCGACGACTGGACGATGATGTGGAGCTGATTTACTACTCGGACGATAGCCGCGAGCATCCGCCCGCTACCTTCCGGCTCGGCCGGGACTTCGGCGGCGACATCAGCGGTGCCATCGGCGGCAACGTGGTCTGGGCCTGGAGTGACATGACCCGAAAATAGCCATTTTTCGAAACGAGGAGACCCAATGTTGGACTTTCGACACATCCCCACGCCCCTCAGGTTCATCCTGCCGTTGCTGTGCGTCCTGACCCTGTCCCTTGTCCCGGCGGCGGCCTCGGCCTCGCGCCCGAGTGCGCTGCGCATGGCCACGCTGCTGGGCAGCACGGACGCGAGCGAGCGGTCCGTGGGATTGTCTGCCCTGCGCCAGTGCGGCCAGGCGGCCCTGCCCGGCCTGCTTGAAGCGCTGTCCGCCCCGGATGCGGCCGTGCGGCGCGGCGCGGTCTACGGACTGGCGCTCCAACCCGCCCCCGCCCTGGCCTTGGATGGTCTGCTCCGCACCCTGAACGACCCGGACCCCACGGTCCGATTCCTGGCAGCTCTCACCCTATCCCGGCTGGGCGCACCGGCCGCCCCGGACGTGGCCCGGCTCCTGACCAGCCCCAGCGAACGCGAACGCGTGGCCGCCTCCCTGTGTCTGACCCGCATGGGGCGGGTCGCGGTCCCGGCCCTGGCCGACCTGCTGAGGCCCGACGATCCCCCGGTCCAGGCCAAGGCCGCCTGGCTGCTCGGGGCCATGGGACCCAAGGCCATGCCCGCCGTCCCAGCCCTGATCCAGGCGCTCGAAACCAAAGACATGCGCCTGGTCCACGTCATAGCCGAAACACTGGACCTCATCGGCCCGGACCCGGCTCTGGTTTTTAGACAAATGACCCTGCTCGGCAGCGAGGGAGTCAACCAGCCGTTTTCACGCTTGGGCGCGGCGGCGGCCCCGACCCTGGTCAAGCTGCTGGCCCGACCCGGAACGCCCATGGGGCAAATGGCCCTGTACACGCTGTCGCGCATGGGGGCGCAGGCCGAACCCGCGTTACGCGCGGTCCTGGCCACCGGCAGCGACGGACAGAAGGCGGCGGCCGCCCTGCTGCTGACCGGCATCGACCCGGACCTGGCGCGCACCCTGCCCGAGGACCTCCGCCGCTCCTTAAGCGGCGCCCTTCACCTAAACTAAATGGAGGCACCATGCCTGAACTCGTTTACGCCCTTATCTGCTCGGACCTGATCATCGACAAGGATTCGAGCTCGACCTCGTTCATCCGGACCATCGAACACGCGGTGGTCCCGGAATTCCCAACCACCCTGCCGCCCATCTACTTCGCCAGCCTCTGGGACCTGGAGAGCGCGGGAGACACTCCGTTCACCATCTCCCTGGCCCTGGTTTCACCCGAAGGGCAGGAGATCACCCTGGGCATGCAGGAAATCACCCCCACCGGAACCATGCTGCACAAGATGAACTTCCAACTGCCCGGACTCAAGGTGGACGGCGAGGGCAAACATGTCCTGGCCGTGGCCGTAAGGACCAACGATGACTGGAAAACCTGCGCACGGCTCCCGCTCTACGTATTCAAGAGCCAGGACCAATAAGAGAAGAGCTCATAATGCAAAAGGCTGCTTCATGCATATTGTTTTTATGCATGAAGCAGCCTTTTGCATTATGCACTACACAGTAGTATCTTTCATGCAAACAAATTTTACGCAATATCCAGCCAAGCTTTCTGCAAAACACAATTTACAGCAAAACCTTAAATTATATTTTACTAATTTTTCAAAGTAAAATAGGACATTAGATGCAAAAATCGTCAGTTTTTACTGGACATTTTACAGCTCGATTTCTACTGTTGCAACGTACATTCTATATATATCGAATGCCCGTTTGATCACCATGCCGTGCGGCCGGGCATCCAGGAAGGGGAGGGGAACCATGCGTCTTGCCGTAATAATAAAAGCCGAACACAAGAAGGAACTGCCCACTGCCGCCGAACTCCGCGAGGCGGGTTTTGCCGTGTCCACGGCCCTGGGGGCGGGCCGAGACGCGAATGAGGCCGACGGCCCGCTTTCCGACCGGTGCGTGGGCGAAGAGTCGGACACGACCGCACACGGACGGAGTTACCTGAATATGCGCCTCCCGGAACGACAAAGCCCCTGACGCCAAACGACGTCAGGGGCTTTGTCCGTATCGATTGTCAGCAAGGGGGAAGGCTAGAGAATGTCCTCGTATCCCTTGACGGCCTCGTCCACCGGGGCGTCCTCGTGGACTATTCGGTTGAGGACCTCCACCAGCCGGGTTGGGTCGGAATGCTGAAACACGTTGCGGCCCACGGACAGACCGGAACCGCCCGCATCCAGGGAGATGCGGACAATGTCCAGGAAGTCGCGGGTGGAGTCCATCTTGGCCCCGCCCGCAATGACCACAGGCACGCCCGCACAGGCGACCACGTGAGCGAAGCTCTCGGCGCTGCCGGGATAGTTGACCTTGACTACGTCCGCGCCGAGTTCCGCCCCCACCCGGGCGCAGTGGGCGACTACATCCGGGGCGTACTCGTCCGGGACCTTGGGGCCGCGCGCGTAGACCATGGCCAGCAGGGGCATGCCCCATTCCGATGCGGACGCGGCCACTCGGCCCAGATCCATGAGCATCTGGCCTTCGGTCTCGTCGCCCAGGTTGACATGCACGCTGACCGCGTCCGCGCCGATGCGGATGGCTTCCTCCACGGTGGTCACCAGTCGCTTCACGTTGGGAAATGGGGACAGGCAGGTGCCTGCCGACAAATGAACGATGCAGCCGAAGTCGCGGCCCTGCATGCGATGGCCGAGCTTGACCTGGCCCTTGTGAACCAACCCCGCGTTGGCTCCGCCGGCCACCAGGTTGGTGACCGTGTCGCGCATCTTCTCGAGCCCTGCGATGGGCCCCACGGTCACGCCATGGTCCATGGGCACGATGATGGTCCGCATGGTGTTGCGGTTGAAAATCCTCTCCAGACGAATGGCCTTGCCTATATGCATTGTATCACCTCTCTCCCGGTGGTTGCAGTCTGTCAGATACCTGGGTTCACATAATACAGTCCCGGCCAAGAGGAAAGCGGAATTCCCCCGCCACAACGCCGATTTTCACTCGCTTTTTACGCGGAGTTGTTGACGAATGCCCCTCCACGCCCTACCCTTGATACCGCGCTATTTCTCTGCTGTTTCTCTGTGAACCGCATGAACGATCCGATTGCCCGCCAAAGGGGACACCGATGACCGACGAGAAGACTTATGAATCTGTCTTCGTGGCCCGTCAGCCCATACTTGATACCCAGAACGAGACCTGGGGTTATATGATGCTCTTCCGCGACAGCGAAGACGCCGACCACGCCGTATTCACCGACAATTCCGAGGCGACCATGAGCCTCGTATCCAGCCTCCCGCTGTGCGACACCCCGCGAAACGGCAACACCCGCTTCCTGATCCATTTCACGCCCGAAGCCGTGGTCCGTGGCATCCCCCACGCCATCCCGTGGGACAACACGGTCATCATTCTGGAAGAGATCGAGGACCCGGACGAGGCCCTGTTCGTGGCCCTGGGCGACCTGATACTCGACGGCTACGAGCTGGCCCTGAACAACTTCGAAGGCAAGCCTGGCTGCGAGCGGCTGGGCGAACTGGCCGACACCCTGCTCATCGACGTGGAGGGCAAGGATCAGGCCGACCTCGAGGCCATTGTCACCCGCGCCAAGCGATTCGGTGCGCCCCGTCTGATAGCCAAGAGAGTGGAGAACGCGGAGGACCTGGAGCGGGCCCGGAACACGGGTTTCTCCCTGTTCCACGGTTTTTTCTTCAAGCGCCCCCAGGTCGAATCCGGGCGCAAGATCAACTCGGCCAAGGCCACCCGGCTCAAACTCTTCGAGATCATCGAAAAGGAGGAGCCCAACTTCGACGCCCTGGCCCCGGCCATCGAGGCCGACGTGGCCATCAGCTACCGGCTGCTCAATTTCCTCAACTCCGCCAACTTCAGCTTCGCCACTAAGGTGACTTCCATCAAGCAGGCCGTGGTCCTGACCGGATGGAAGCCCCTCCGCAACTGGCTCAGGCTGATCATCCTGACCGACCTGGCCCCTTCGGAAAAAACCCTGGAACTGGCCTACATCTCGGCCCATCGGGCCAAACTCTTCGAGACCGCAGCCCTGGGCAGCGGGTACGAGGAGGACTCGGACACCCTGTTTATCGTCGGCCTCTTCTCCCTGCTGGACGCCATGCTCGACACGCCCATGAAGGAGATCACCGACCACCTGCCCGTGGACGAAGAGGTCAAGGCCACCCTGTGCGGCAAGAAGACCCGGTTCACCCCGTGGCTCAACCTGACCAAGGCCATCGAGGCCTCGAACTGGGACGAGGTTGGCGAACGCGCCGCCGCCCTGAACCTGCTGCCCGGCACCGTGGCCGTCAGCTACCAGCACGCCTTCACCTGGGCCGACGCCTTCTTTTCTTCCAAGCCCGGCAAGTGCTAGCCCCGGCCCATGGCCCTGTCCCGGCGCGCGTTCCTGATCCTGCTGGCCGGAACGGGGCTGTCCGCACCCGTGGCCCTTGCGGGCCCGCCCAACGGGACCTTCGCCCTGGCGGGCACCGTGTATCCCGGCCGGGGCACCCCCCTGCCCGGCCACGCCGTGCTCGTCCGACGAGGCCGTATCGAAGGTTTGGTCCGGGCCCGGACCGTGTCCGACCGCCCGGTTGTCGCCCCTGAAAACGGCTCCATCCTGCCGGGCGTGATCAATGCCCACTGCCACAACCTGTACACGGTTCGCGATCGGCGCGAACGCTGGCTCGACCACGGCGTGACCGCAATCGGCGACGCCGGCTCCCCACTCAAGTTCCTGCCCGCGCTCCTCAACTCGCCCTCCGGTCAAACGGCCTCGGCCTCGGCCTGCGGGCCCATGCTCTGCCCGCCCGGCGGCTACCCCCTGCCCGTGCACAGCCCGGAGCACGCCCTGGCGGTGACTTCGCCGGACGAGGGCTCGGACGCTGTCAGAAAATTAGCCGACCTGGGCGCGACGCGCATCAAGATCGCCTTTGAGCCGGGCACCCTGCCCGGACCCTGGCCCTTGTTCGACCAGGCCACGGCCATGGCCATCTGCGACACGGCACACCGCCTCGGGCTTGCGGTGCGCTGCCATGTGGAGGATCTGTCCGGCCTTGAGCCCGCCTTAAACGCCGGGGCGGACTGCATTGAGCACGTTCCGTACCGCTGGCATGAGCATGGGATCATCCGGCCTATACTCGACCCGGACGGCATACCCGTGCCCCACTACCAACGCCTGCTGGAACGCATGGCCCTCGACGGAGTGACCATGACCCCGACCCTGGACGTGTTCACCCGCACCCCGTGGAACGGCCCGAGCCTGTTCGAACCAGTCCGCGCCTTCCATGCCCTGGGAGGACGAATCGCGCTGGGCAACGATTTTCCGTACCGGCGCACGGACGCGGGCATGCCGGTGCGCGAGATGCGCCTGCTGGCAAAGGCGGGCCTCGGCCAATCCGCCGTGATCGAAGCGGCCACGGCCACGGCCGCCCAAGTTTGCGGGTTCAGACACCGGGGACGGATCGCGCCGGGCATGGCCGCCGACCTGCTGGCGGTGGGCGGCGCGCCTTCGCCGGACGCGCTGCAAGACCCCGTGCACGTCGTCAAGGACGGGGTCTTCATCCGCTGATTTTCGAAAATTTCAGAGCCGCCGGACGGACTCGCTCTTGAGCGGGGTCATGCCCGCCAGGGCTCGATCAATGCTGTCCAGGGCCGCCTGTTTACCCGCAGGCAGGCGGACCTTGAGCGGCAGATAGTTGGACGCGTGATTGGCCAGAAACAGACCGCGCGTCAGTTCGGTGCCGGCCAGCATCCCGCGCAGTTCCCGCAGGATGCCCCGTGCGTCCGGGACTTCGAATTCTCCGCGCCGGGCGCGCTCGAACAGTGGGGTACCGGGCACGAGCATCAGGCTGAGCGCCCCCACCTGATCCGGGTCCATGCGAGTCAGGGCCCGGGCCGTGGCCTCGGCGTGTTCCCGGGATCGCTCCACCCCGCCCAGTCCGTTGATCACCGTGACGTTGAGTTTGAACCCGACCGCCTTGGCGCGCCGTCCCTGCTCCACGATAAAACGGGCATCGCCGTTCTTGCCCATTTCGCTCAGGACCGTGTCGTCGCCGGACTCAAGCCCCATGTAGACGATACCCAACCCCAGCCCGCGCAACTCGACGAGTTCCGCGTCGCTCTTTCGTTTCAGGCTCTTGGCGTTGGCGTAGGTGCCCACCCGGGTGACCCACGGCATATGCTCGCGGATGAGCGACAATATCTCCGCCAGCCGCTCCCGGGGCAGGATCATGGCGTCCCCGTCGCACAGAAAGACACGCCGCTGGTCCCGGTGGTGGCGGGCGGCATACAGGATATCCGCCAGCACGGTCTCGCGCGGCTTGATGGCGAAACCCTTGTCCTGATACGCGCCGCAAAAGGCGCACCGACCGTGGGAACACCCCAGGGTGACCTGCAGCAAAACGGAGCCGGCCTCGCTCGGCGGTCGTATGATCGTGCCCTTATGGTCCATGCGCCCTCCTTGGGACAGGCCCCACGATACGGAAACCGGCGGAAATGGCAAGCCGCCCGAATCGCCAACTTTATAATGGTTCGGAGGGCTTTCCCGTTGACCTGACCTCCCGGTTTTCTTACTACATAGGCAAGAGTAACCTATCGGATACACGAACAACATGCCCTTCGAAAAAAAACCCGCACGCCCCACCTCCTACGTGGCCCTGGACGAGACCTCCAGGGCGTTGATGGACTCCTCCGTGGAATCCGCCTTCGTCATGGACGTAAGCGGGTACGTGTTGGCCGCCAACGAGGCCGCGGCCAAGCTGTTCGACCTCAAGCCGGGCCAGAGCCTGCAACGTTCCAACATCTACGACCTCCTGCCCGCCGACGCTGCGGACTCCCGCCGGGCCAAGATCAAGGAGGCCATCGAAAGCGTGCGGTCCGTCCGTTTCGAGGAAGAAATCGGTGGCCGTTCCCTGGTCCACTCCATCGTGCCCGTTGCCAATCCCTGGGGCGAGGTCAACCGGCTGGCCGTACACACCCTGGACCTGACCAAGCTCCGGCGGACCGACGAGGACCTGCGCCGCGAGCAGCAGCGCCAGATATTTTTCATGGAGTCCCTGCCCGGCATTGTCTACCACCTCTACCCGGACCAGACCATCCGCTATGCCAACCGCTACTTCCGGCGGTATTTCGGCAGCCCCAAGAACCGCAACTGCCGCGAGGCCCTGAACTGTTCGGGGACCACCTGCTCCCTGTGCCCGCCCATGGAGGCCATGAGCACCGACCGGGCCGTGGAATGGGACTGGACCGACAACCAGGGACGGTTCCACCTGCAGTGCAGCCCCATGACCGACTCCAATGGCGAGCGCATGATCATGGTGCTCGGCATCGACATCACCGCCAGGCAACGGGCCGAGGACGCCCTGAAAAAAGCCCGCGACAAGTTGGAAGACCGGGTCAGACAACGCACCAAGGAACTGGAAAAGGCCAACCTGGAGCTGACCAGCAAGTCGCAACGCCTGGTCACGGCCATGGAAAAGGCGGACGCCGCCACGCGCGCCAAGTCATCGTTTCTGGCCAACATGAGCCACGAGATCCGCACCCCGTTGAACGCCATCCTGGGCATGTCCGAGCTGGCCCTGTCCATCGGCGACCAGGAGCGCAAGGACCGCTACCTGCGTCGTGTCATGGAGGCGGGCAACTCGCTGTTGTCCGTCATCAACGACATCCTCGACTTCTCCAAGATCGAGGCCTCCCGGCTGACCCTGGAAACCATCGATTTCGACCTGCGCCACGTCATCAACGGTGCCGTGGACCTGCACCTCATTGCGGCCGAGGAAAAGGGCCTCAAGCTGCGGGCCGGCGTAGCCCAGGACGTCCCCCCCGCACTGCTGGGCGACCCCTCGCGGCTGCGCCAGATCATCATCAATCTGGTGGGCAACGCCATCAAATTCACCGAAACCGGCGGGGTGACCGTGAACGCTCGGCCCGCCGAGCCCGCCGACGACCTTGTGCCCGGTGCCCCGGTGACCCTGGTCTTTTCCGTGGCCGACACCGGCGTGGGCATCCCGGAACACAAACAGCGGGACATCTTTCAGTCCTTTCTCCAGGCCGATGACTCCATCACCCGCAAATACGGCGGCACCGGCCTGGGGTTGGCCATCTGCCAACTCCTGGTAGGCCTCATGGGCGGCGAACTCTCCCTGGAAAGCCGGGAGGGCCAAGGCAGTACCTTCACCTTCACCGCCGACCTCAAAGTCGGCGACCCCGCCGCCGTGGAACGGGAGCGGCGCGAAGCCGAAACCCCGCCCCTGGAAGTTACTCCCATGACCGTGCTCCTGGCCGACGACAACCCGCTCAACCGCGAGCTGGCCACCACCCTGCTCAGCGAGCAGGGGCACTGGGTCCTGGCCGTGAAAAACGGCATTGAGGCCCTCAACGCCCTGCGCGAGTCGCCCTTTGACCTGGTCCTCATGGACGTACAGATGCCCATCATGGACGGCGTCTCGGCCACCCGGGCCATCCGCGACCCCAACTCCGGCGCGCTCGATCCGAACATCCCCATCGTGGCCCTGACCGCCCACGCCCTCAAGGGCGACCGCGAGCGGTTTCTGGATGCGGGCATGGACGACTACATCGCCAAGCCCATCAAGATGCGGGAATTCTACAGCACCATCGCCCGGGTCACCAGCGACCGCCCCCGCCTGGAGCCCGAGCCGGAGAAGGAAGAGCGCGCCCAGCCCCCCACGGGCAAGCCTTTCGACCGCGAAAGCGCTCTGGAAATGCTCGGCGGCAAGCAGACCCTTTTAAGCCGCATGGACGAAATTTTCCTGCGCGACGTGCCCGGCGAACTCAAGGAGCTGGCCGACTATTTCTCTAAACGCGACTGGGGAAACGCCAAGCGAATGGCCCATTCCATCAAGAGCTCCGCCCGCACCGTGGGCGCGCAACGCCTCGGGGCCATGGCCGAACAGATGGAATACCTCTGCCGCCAACAGGATGTGGCCTCTGCCGAAAAAGAATTGAAAATCCTTGAAGCGGACGTCCGGTCCGCGCTAGACTACATAATCGATATCAGGGAATAGGCAGCGCCCCCCCTCCCTGAAACGTAAAGGAGCACCTTGATGAAAACCATCCTCGTCGTTGACGACGCCCCCATGATCCGTGAACTGCTCAAGTCGGTTCTCGAGGCCGAAGGCTTTAATGTGATCGAGGCCGCGGACGGCGAAGAAGCCATCCACATCTGCCACGACACCCCCATCGACCTGTCCATCATCGACATCTTTCTGCCCAAAAAGGGCGGCCTCCAGGTCATGGGCGAGCTGATCAAGGCCGACAGCGCACACAAGTTCATCGCTATCTCCGGCGGCGAAGCCTTCAACCCCGAAGCCATCGTCGAACTCGCCAAGGTCTACGATGTGGTCGATACCTTCACCAAGCCCATCGACACCCGCCGCCTCGTCGAAGTCGTCCGCACCGCCCTGGCCGACTAGGCCGACGTACGGAGGCGAAAAAAGACGCCGCCCGGACGCAATGCGGCCAGGCGGCGTCTTTTTTCGCCTCCGGCGGCCAGAGGGGGAAACTTTTGAAAAAGTTTCCCCCTCTGGACTCCCCTTTCAAAACTTTTTGTGTGCCTTCGGCAGAAACGGGCAGGCGCCGAGCAATGCTATATAGTTGCGAAGATATGGAAGGGGCCTGGCTGGGCGATATTTCTTGAGCTGGGCGATACTTCTTGAAGCGACACCCCTCACCCCAAAACAATACCGTTTTTTTTGCCCGAAATCACCAACCGGTACGGCGGAAGGCGCTCCCGTCGCGACCGTCCGCTCCTGAGCGAAGCGAACATGGGATTCTTAAGGCCCCCGGCCTTGAGCGGGTGCAGGGCAGCGCCCTGCCCGTCGGAGACGCCAGCCCGGCGCGGGCCCGCCGGAAGCTTGCTAGACCAAATCGACCGTGACGCCTTCCGCGACGTAAAAGAGGAGCGTGTATTTGCTTTGCAGGAGTTCAACGACGTCTTCGACGGACTTGTCGCCGAGGTCGGCGATGGAGACGTAGGCGTTCCGGGAGCCGCAGCGGGTGGGGTCCACGGCGGTAAACACGCTGGTGAAGACGAGCCCCTTGGCCCGCAGGTCGCAGAGGATGTCGGCCAAGGCACCCTCGGCACCGTCCAGACGGATGCCGAACTGGGCCCCGCCACGCGCGGAGCCCGCCGAGGCGCAAAGGAAGCGGAGAATATCCAGTTGGGTAATGATCCCTTCGAGGCGGCCCCGGTCGACCACGGGTAGGGCGCCGACCTTGTGCTTGACCAGTATGTCGGCCACTTCGGTCATGGCCGCGTCCGGGGGCACGGACACGGGGTCCAGGGTCATGATGTCCCCGGCGGTGAGAGTGTAGAGGCCGCCGCCGCTCTCGACCACGGCGTCACCCGGGATGAACTTGGACGGCATGGCGTCGCGGATATCCCGGTCGGAGACGATGCCCACCAGGGCCCCCGCACTGTCGATGACCGGGAACTGTCGGATATTCTTTTCCCGCAGTATCTCGGCCGCATCCAGCACCGAGGAATTAACTCCCAAGGCGATGACATTGACCGTCATCCAGTCTCTGACCAGCATCGGCTACCTCCTGTACGGCGATTTCCGGGATGGAAACGGTCAGCAACACCTACCCTGAAAGTCCGCGAATTGCAACGGGTTACAGTCGATCGGTCTCGTTCTCCACGGCCCTGACCAGGGCGTCGAAGCGGGGCAAGAGACTCTTGACCCCCTCTTTCACCGCATCCATCTCACCGCAATAACATCTTTTTTCCAGCTCGCGGGACTGTTTGACCAGATCCATGGCCAGGACATGACTGGAGATGTTGGTGATGGAATGCAGGGCGGAGGCCACGACCTTGGCGTCCATGGCCTCAAGCCCCCGGAGGAGGTCTTCGCGCTTGGCCCTGGCTTCGAGGAGGAAAAGTTCGAGGATGTCCTTGAACAGGTCCATGTTGCCCTCGAACCGCCTGCTCAGGCTGTCCACGTCCAGGGTGACCTCGGGCATTTCCCTGGGCTTCGGTTCGGACGGGGCAGAGGCCCTTCGGCAGGCAAATTCCCGGCCGGCCTCGCGGTCGGCGGTGCAGCGAACGATGGCCTCGGACAATTTATGCATGTCCACGGGCTTGCTGACGTAGTCGTCCATACCCGCGTCGAGCATGCGCTCGCGGTCGCCCTTCATGGCGTAGGCGGTCAGGGCGATGATGGGAATACTGCGGTCGTACAGGCGGCCGTCTGATTCACGGATGGCACGGGTGGCCTCCAGCCCGCTCATCTCGGGCATCTGCACGTCCATGAGGATCACATCGAGGGTTCTACCCTTTTCCCGGAGGGCCTCCAGGGCCTGGACCCCATTTTCCGCGGTGGTCACGGTGTGGCCGAACATGGTCAGGAAGTGTTGCAGGTACTTCCGATTCATGGGGTTGTCGTCGGCCAGCAGGATGTTCAGGTGCAGGGTCCGCGGGGTACGCGGCCTGGCCGGGGCGGCTTCCGGCTTCTGCTCCTCGGCCAGGCCGAACCAGGCGGTGAAAAAGAAGGTACTGCCTTTGCCCACGGCCGATTCCACGCCGATCTCGCCGCCCATCATGTTGACCAGCTGACGGGAGATGGTCAGGCCCAGCCCGGTGCCCTGATGCTTTTTGCGAAGGGAGCTGTCCGCCTGGGTGAAGCTGTCGAAAACCGCGTCGAGCTTGTCCTCGGGGATGCCCACACCGGTGTCGCGGACCTTGAACTGCAGGCAGGCGCGTCCGGCCTCTACGCGGGAGAGTTCCACGGTCAGTTCCACCAGCCCGCGCGGGGTGAACTTGAGCGCATTGCCGATGAGATTCCATAGGACCTGGCCCAGTCGGTCCGGGTCGCCGTTCAGTCGTGCGGGCACGTCGTCGGCCACGGTGTAGCGGAAGACCAGCCCGTTGAATTCGGCCTGCGGACCGAAGGAGCGCACGCTGGTCTCCAACGCCGAGCGGAAGGTGAAGTCCTCGGGCTTGAGCTCCATGCGGCCCGCCTCAATCTTGGAGATGTCCAGAATGTCGTTGACGATGTTCAGCAGGGAATTGCTGGCGTCCCGGATCATGTCCATGTGTTCGCGCTGGGTCTCGGTCAGGCCGGTGGTGACCATCATCTCGGCCATGCCCAGGATGCCGCTGATGGGCGTGCGGATTTCATGGCTCATGTTGGCCAGGAACATGGACTTTGCCATGTTCGCCTCAAGCGCGGCGCTGGAGGCCTCCTCGGCGGACCGGTTGGCGTCCACCAGCTTGCGGCTCATCTCGCCGTAATGAATGGCCGAGCCGAAGAGGTTGGCGGCCAGCATCATGGACTCGATCTCCACGGGCAGCCAGTCCCGCTCGCTGCGGTGCTCGGACAACCCCAAGAATCCCCACCAGGCGTTTCCGGCAAAGACCGGCAGGATCATGACCGACTTGGCCCCGGTGGCCGCGAACAGGTTCCGCTCTTCCTTGCGGAAATGTTTGACGTGCCCAGTGACCACCTTGCGCTTGAGCATGGCCCCCCGCCATGTGTCGTAACGAGGGGAAATCGAAAGATCCCGAGTCAGCGGCATGGCGCTCAGGGGCGCGACCCACTCCATGCTCCACTCGTTGTGCAGGGACAGGATTTCCGCACCGTCAGGACCGATGTTTTTTTTGAAAAGATAGATGCGGGTCACATCCGCGACCTTGCCGAGCTTGGCCAGGGCCTCGTTCACCCCCTCGTTCCAATCCACCTTGCGCAAAAACCTGCTGGCAAAGTTGGCCAGAACCTGAAGGATGGCGTCCCGCCTGAAGAGCAGTTCCTCGAATTCCTTTTGCAGAGAGACTTCGCGGGCCATGCCCCAGATGCGCACAATATCGCCGCCCGGGCCCAGCTCCACCTCGCGATTGACGTGCAGGTGATGGATCTTGCCGTCCTCGCCCACCACGCGGTATTCGAAGTCCAGGGGCCAGCCCTGCTCGAAGGTGGCCTCGTTGGCCCGGTCAAAGACCTCCAGATCGTCCGGGTGAACGTGGTTGCGCAGACCGGACAGCTTGCGGCCAGGGGCATTTTTCAGGCCGTAGATCCGACTCAGTCCCTTGGACCAGAGGATGTCCCCGTTCGCTCTCACTTCCCAACTGCCGAAGGAATCGGTGCGCTCCATCCAGTCGAACATATCCTGGCGTGACTTGAGCCGGTTCTCGAGGTCCAGCCAGTCCTTGAGGTGGCGGAAGCTGCGGGTCAGGCTCTCGCGCGTCTGCGGGTTCGGGACAAAACAGTCGAAAGTCCCCTGAGCCCGGGCCTCGGCCTCCCGGTCGGGATCGCGGGTCAGAACGATGGACTGCCGCCCGTATTCCTCGCGGACGCGACGCACGGCGCGAGGCCAGGAGTCGTCGTCCGCATCGGGCATGAACAGGACCAGATCGGCATCATCCTTTTCCAACCGGCGAACGCCCCGGGATACCGTGGCCTGACGGACCACCGTCCGCTCATGGCCCTCGGGGATCAGCTCCAGGTCCCGTTCATCCACATGTTTGCCCGCCAAGATCAATATTTTCACGCAACGCCTCCGCTGGCACCCCTGAAAGATCAACAGTTCCCGCCGTCTATCCGATGTGCTTACGACATAAACGGGACAAGGGACAAGCGCATACCACATTTCCAATGGCCGCGCAGCCCCCGCCGGAACAGACGGGCGACCGCATAGTTAACTGCAACCGTCTGAAAAGACAGCCCTTCCATTTCGCACCCCCCTTGCTTTCTGACCCAACGGGGTTTACACACAGTACAGGCCCCTCCCGTGGCGGCCGTTCCCGACACACAGACCCGAAGGTGCAACCATGAACTTTCTGCCCGACAACTCCATCCTCTCCTTGCTCGCCGGGGCGACCCTGGCGGTCAAGCTGGTCATGCTCTTTCTGGGATGCATGTCCCTGTGGAGCTGGACCATTATTATCATCAAGTTCTTCACCATTGGTGCGGCCCGCAAGAAGGTCATGGCCGGGTACGACGCCTTTGTGAAGGCAGGCGATCTGTCCAAGGGGATCAAGGGCTTGGGCGACAAGGAGCATTCACCCCTGGCCCGGGTCTCATCCCTGGCCGTGCACGAATTCCGTCTGCTCGAGAAAGCCGGGATCAACCGCGAACGCAAACGGCTGCTGGTCAAGGACACCCTGCGGCGCGTGCTCAAGCAGGGCATCTCCAAGGAGATGCGCGGGCTGACCCGCAACCTGCCGTTTCTGGCCACCTGCGCCAACGCGGCCCCGTTCAT
>Ga0075011_10000158_pt1 | contig 34605 bp, 34 predicted proteins | sample TARM_MetaG_T_14_FD_72354 | JGI IMG/M metagenome (GOLD analysis project Ga0075011, IMG submission 72354) | Freshwater microbial communities from Pennsylvania, USA, analyzing microbe dynamics in response to fracking - TARM_MetaG_T_14 | ecosystem: Environmental > Aquatic > Freshwater > River...
TGATCTTTGTCCGTTTGTATAGCTGGGTTACGCCGCATGATGAATTTGGCTTAATCCGTGACAATAACCCGGCCGCAGCAGTGGCCTTTGCCGGTGCGCTAATTGGTTTTGCCCTACCACTTTCCAGCGCTATAACTCATTCCATGTCCCTGCTTGATTGTGCCATTTGGGGCCTGGTGGCGTTATTGATGCAAGTACTGACCTTTTTTATCAGCCAACTGGCACTAAAAAATCTATCGCAACGTATTACCCAGGGCGATATCGCCGCCGGTATTTTCTCCGCTGGCTGCTCAGTTAGCGTGGGTATGCTCAATGCTGCCTGTATGACCTACTAAGCTATGTCCCAAGGAGCTTAAGATGCAAAAAAAATCCTTTAAACGTAGCCGCAAAGCGGCGCTGATCTTTATGGTGCCAGCCGCTACGATGGTACTACAGGGCTGTGGTGCTGAAAAAGCGGTTGAAGCCCAGGTATTTAATACCCCGGATGAATGTGCGGCCTTCTACAATCCACCGGCGCAATGTCAGGCGGCTTTTGCCGAGGCACAGGCGCTGCATCCACAGGTCGCCCCCAAATACGCCAATAAGCAGGAATGCGAAGCTGACTTTGGTACTGGTCAATGTGAAACAGCCCCGCAACAACATGCACAGGGTAGCTTTTTTATGCCGATGATGATGGGCTTTTTAGCCGGACAAATGCTCAATCGCGGTGGCATGGCACCACAACAACAGCAGCAAACTGCAGCCGCAGCTGCTGGCCGCAATACGGTGCCTAACCAGCCGTTGTACAAAGCGCGCGATGATCAAAGTACCTTCCGCACCGCAACTAATACCCCGGTGGCCAGTCAGCCTGGGCCAACCCAGGTCCGCCCTTCAGCTGTACAGCCCAAGCCGGCAACGCTGGCTCGCCGTGGTGGCTTTGGTGCCCAGGCGCAACAACGTGCGGCTACAGCACCACGGCAAACCACTTATGGCGGCTAAGCGATGAAGAAGGTTCCGATTGCCCCTCGCCCGGGTTGGCAGGCGTTTGCTGAAAGCGTTGGCTTTCAGTTTCATACTATTGATAACGAGCCATACTGGGACGAATCGGCCTATTACCAATTTAGTCTGGCGCAAATTGAAGACGATCTGGAAGCACCGACCGAGCAGCTGCATCAAATGGCCTTGGATCTGATCCCGGATATTATCCGCAGCGAACAGCAACTGAGCCAACTAGGCATCCCGGAGCCGTTCTGGGATGCAGTGAAAGACAGCTGGCATCGCGCCGAGCCGCACCTGTATGGCCGAATGGATTTTGCTTATGATGGCAAAGGCCCGGCAAAGTTGCTGGAACTGAACTACGATACGCCAACCTCGTTATATGAAACCGGCTTTTTTCAGTGGGTCTGGCTGGAAGATCAGCAAATGCGCGGCCTGTTGCCTGAGGGTGCCGATCAGTTTAACTCGCTGCAGGATAAACTGGAGCAGGCCTTTGCCGAGCTGCCTTTAGCGCGTCCTTTCTATTTCAGTAGCGTGACAGAAAGCCAGGAGGACAAGGGCACTGTTGATTATCTGATGGATATTGCGCTGCAAAGTGGCCTGGACAGCCGCTATATCCAACTGGAGCAGATTGGTGATATCGACGGTCAATTGGTCGATCTGGAAGGTTATCCGATCCAGGGCCTGTTTAAACTCTATCCCTGGGAGTTTATGCTGCAGGAAGAATTCGCCAGCACCATTTTAAGCTCCGACACTCGCTTTTTAGAGCCGTTATGGAAGTTACTGCTCTCCAATAAAGGGATTCTGCCGTTATTGTGGCAAAAGTATCAGGGCCATCCTAATCTGTTGCCGGCGTTTTTTGATGACGGCAAAACAGCGTTGAACCCTGGCTGGGTGCGTAAACCCCTGTTCTCGCGTGAAGGGGCCAATGTAGAACTGATTACACCACAAGGTGAAAAGCTGCAACAAGGTGGACCCTATACCGATAGCGGTTATATCCGGCAAGCCTTTGCGCCGTTGCCACGCTTTGGTGACAGCTATACGTTGATTGGCAGCTGGGTGGTCGGTGATTTAGCAGCAGGGATCGGCATTCGTGAAGATAACAGTCTGATCACTAAGGACAGTTCGCGTTTCTTACCGCATATTATTCTGGATTAAACAGGAATATTTATGCATCAATATTGGATATAAAACCACTTTATTGCTAAAATTCCGCAACTTTTTGCGCTGGTCTGGCAGTTTTCCCGGAAAACTGCCAGACTTATCTTATCTGTATACCGTGCAAGGAAAACATTCGCCCGTGCGTACAACTGAACTCGTCAGCGGTTTCCGCCAATCTGCCCCCTATGTTAACGCCCACCGTGGCAAAACCTTTGTGGTGATGCTGGGGGGCGAAGCCATTATGCAACCCGGCATTCGCAGCATTATTAACGATGTCGCCTTGCTCAATAGTTTGGGGATTAAGGTGGTGCTGGTGTATGGCGCCAGGCCGCAAATCAATCAGGCGCTGCGCAATGCCGGGCTGGAGCCGCAGTACCATAACCGGATCCGGGTCACCGATGATGACTCCTTTCGGCTGATTAAACAGGTTGCCGGGGCGTTACAGCTGGATATTACCGCCCGCTTATCGATGAGCTTAAGCAATACACCGATGCAGGGCGCGCAAATTAACGTGGTCAGCGGTAATTTTGTTATCGCCCAACCGCTCGGCGTCGATGAGGGCATTGATTACTTCCATAGCGGTAAGGTGCGCCGCATCGATACTGCTGGTATCCGCCGGCAGCTTGATAATAACGGTATCGTACTGATGGGGCAGATTGCCGCGTCGGTCACCGGTGAGAGCTTTAATTTAACGGCGGAAGAAATTGCCACCCAGGTCGCGATTCGGCTGAAAGCCGACAAGATGATTGGTTTTAACGATGTTGGCGGTATTGTCGGCGAAAATGGCGAAATCACTGCAGAGTTGATGCCGAATATGGCAGAACATATTCTGTATGAATTTGAGCAGCAGGAAGATCACTGCGTCGGCACGGCGGCATTTTTACGTGCCGCTGTTACCGCCTGTCGCGCCGGCGTGCCACGCTGTCACTTAGTCAGTTATGCCGAAGATGGCTCATTACTGCAGGAGCTGTTCTCACGCGATGGTATCGGTACCCAGATTGTTACCGAATCGGCAGAAAAATTGCGCCGTGCCGTGATCAGCGATATCGGCGGGATTCTGGATCTGATCCGGCCGCTGGAGCAGCAAGGGCTGTTGGTGCGCCGCTCACGGGAACAACTGGAAATGGAAATCGACTACTTTACGCTGATTGAGCGTGATGGTCTGGTAATAGGTTGTGCCGCGCTTTATCCGTTTCCGGAAGAAAATGTCGGTGAGTTTGCCTGCTTAGCGGTACATCCGGATTACCGTGATGCCGATCGTGGTACCACCCTGCTAAAAAGTGTGATCCAGCAAGCCCGGCAGCGTAAGTATGACCGGCTGTTTGCGTTAACGACCCGCAGCATTCATTGGTTTTTAGAGCAGGGTTTTGAACTGGTGACCGTCGATGATCTGCCGGCCCAGAAAAAGCAGCTGTATAACTATCAGCGCCGCTCAAAAATCCTGGCTTTGGATCTGTAAGTCCGGAGCCCAGGCTATCAGCGGCGGTTGACCTCAGCCGCCAGCTGTTGCCCCAAAGCCCGCGCTGTGGTCCATTTGCCACCACTGACCGTCAGAATGTTGCCCTGCCAGTGAAACTGATATTCGCGGCTGGCGCGACTGGCATCCGCACTTCCCGACAATAACGGCCTGACGCCGGCAAAGCTGCCTAACAGCTGCGCTGGCGCAACGGCTGGCGTAAAGTAATGTGCGTAAACATCGAGTAAATAGTCGCGTTCAGCTGGTGAGCACTGTACAGGTTCATCTAGTTGCTGCCGCACCTCGGTCGTGCCCAGCAAACACTGTTGTTGATAAGGTAAAGCAAAGACGATACGCCGCTCGCCCGGCACTTCCAGCATATGGCCATAGCGGCTAATCGCTGGCAGCAACAAATGACTACCCCGCACCAGATCAAGGGGCGGCGCGGACAGGCCGGATTGCTGTAACAGAGCACTGCTCCAGGGGCCAGCGACATTAATAATGCTGGCGAATTTCAATTTGCCAGTGGCGAGCTGTAGTTCACCATCTGGCTGAATTTTTAATACCGGGCTGTGCTCTACAATATTGACGCCGGCCTTGCGGCACTGCTCTGCCATCCAGAGGCCAAGCTTTTGATCATCCATCTGGCCATCAAAAAACAAATAAGCACCCAATAAACCAGCGGCTTTTAAGTGCGGCGAACAACGCCGCGCCTGCTCCGAGGTTAACCAGCGATGCCGGCCAATGCCTTTTCTACCGGCAAAGCTGTCGTATAACCAAAGTCCGATTTTCAGCTGCCAGCGCGCCCGTTGTGAATCAAGATATATTGGGTAAAGAATGGGTAAACGGCGGGTCAGCTGCGGCGCTTTTTTCAACCACCAGCGCCGCTCCTGTAACGCCTCGCGTACCAGCCGGAACTCACCTTGCTCCAGATAACGTAAGCCACCGTGTAACAATTTAGATGAGGCCGCACTGGTGGCTTGCATTAACTGGTCGCGCTCAAATAAGGTCACCTGATGGCCAGCCAACGCGAGTTGCCAAGCACTGCACAGGCCATTAATGCCACCACCGACTACCGCAATCTGCATTATGTTCCCCAACGCTTGCTAACTTAATCCTCAGTGTAGCCTAGTTAAGCAGCACCAGATCGTCGCGGTGAATAGCCACTTCACTGGGGCAATATCCCAGGATGTTGGCTATTTGCTGACTATGAACACCACGAATTTTGTGCAGTTCTTGACTACTGTATTGGCTAATACCTTGGGCCAACGTTTGGCCACCCGTGCTCTGCACCAGTACTGCATCACCCTTTTCAAAATCGCCATTAATAGCGGTAATCCCAGACGGTAATAACGAAGCGCCGCGGCTCAGTAACGCCTGCCCGGCACCTTCATCAATGACCAGTTGACCGCGCGGCTTCAGACTGTGGCGTAACCAGTGTTTCTTAGCACTGACTCTTTCCTGTTGCTTGTGGAACAGCGTGCCACATTGGCGGTTGGCCAGTAATTCATCAAAAGTTGCCGCTTTCTGGCCATTGATAATCAGCGTATCAATACCGGCGCGGGTAGCTTTATCGGCGGCCTGAATTTTTGTCTGCATACCACCGGTGCCAATAGCATGGTGGCTGCCACCGGCCATCGCATAAATCTGCGGCGTAATTTGTGCAACCTGCGGCACCAATACCGCATCAGGTTCAACGCGTGGATTGGCGGTATAAAGGCCATCAATATCTGAACAGATTAATAACGCATCAGCATCGGCCAGAATCGCCACCATCGCCGCCAGATTATCGTTATCACCGACCTTTAATTCAGCCGTGGCAACGGTATCGTTCTCATTAACAATGGGTAACACCTGATTCGCCAGCAGGGTGCGCAGGGTATTGTCGATATTCAGATAACGACGGCGATCCTTTAAATCATCGTGAGTGAGCAGGATTTGCGCACAGTCAAAATCAAATAATTGTGCCCAGCTTGCCATCATCCGGCTCTGACCTACCGCCGCCATTGCCTGTTTCACATTAATTGGCAACGGCAACTGCTTATAGCTAATGGCATTGCGACCTGCGGCGACACTGCCTGACGACACCAGCACCACCTCAGTACCGGCCGCCCGGCACTCGGCAATAAAGCGGGCGATAGATAACAAATACCGGGTAGAGCAGCCGGCTGCATTAGGCGCAATCAGCGCACTGCCTACTTTTAAAACGATTCGTTTCCAGCCACATACCGCCATCTTCGCTACCTGCTTACCAACATCTGCTTTGGGTTATTCTGCTGGTCCAAAGCTTAATCTTTGGCAGTCTATATGTCTAACGCTATTTCTATCAGCGAATCCGCAAATTCAGCAATCATTCATACCCTTAACCTAAACTGCTATATACTTAGCGCCAATTGCGTAATGGAGAAACAAGATGAAAACAAAAGTTGCACTAGTAGCCGTGATGTCCGGCAGCCTGGTCCTGGCCGGTTGTGCCACTACCGATAACCAAAATACCACCCGCGGTGCGGCCATCGGTGCAGTGGCCGGTGCTATTGCCGGTAAAGCAACCGGCAACCATAAAAACAAAAGGATGGTGATCGGTGCCGCTGTCGGTGCTTTAGCCGGTGCGGCCGTTGGCAGCTATATGGATAACCAGGAAAAGGCGCTGCGCGAAGAGCTAAAAGGTTCGGGCGTAGGCGTACAACGTGACGGTGACCGTTTAGTGCTGGATATCCCGGCGCAACTGACTTTTGATATTAACCGCTCGGACATTCGCCCCAGCCTGTATCCGGCGTTAAACGATATCGCCAAGGTCTTACGTGACTACCCGAAAACTATGGTGGTGGTCGCCGGTCATACTGATGATACCGGTCCGTATCAGTTTAATATGAACCTGTCGCGCGCCCGTGCCGAATCCGTGCAAAGTTATCTGGTCGCGCAAGGTGTGCAACCGATCCGTATTGAAACCATCGGTTATGGCCCGGATCGCCCTGCGTTCCCGAACAATTCAGAAGCCAACCGCGCGAAAAACCGTCGGGTAGAAGTGCATATCGAGCCGATCGTCGAGTAATTTCTTGTACTTAAAACACAACGCCCGGCTAAGCCGGGCGTTGTGTTTTACAGCTGTCTATTTCACAGCTGCCTATTCAGCAAAGGCTTTTTTTACAAAATTTGGCAGGGAACCGGCCGCCTGATGCACCTCAACATTGTAGTACTCGGTACTAAAGGGTGCAGCCGCCGCATCGGCTTCGCGGAAACCGTTAAATTCACCGCTTTTCTTCGCCAGCGTACAGGTCCACCAACCTGATGGATACACCATTTGCGGGAAATTCAGTGTTTGCAGGCTGGCAAAGCCGGCATCGCTCATTGCCTGACGCATCGCTTTTAACAGCGGCATATGGATCAGCGGTGATTCACTCTGCTGCACCAGAATACCGTCGTTGGCTAAGGCTGCCACACAGCTGGCATAAAAGGCGCGGTTAAACAGGCCTTCGCCCGGGCCTATCGGATCCGTTGAATCGACAATAATCACATCGATAGAACCCGGCGCAGCTTCGCGCATAAATTTAATACCATCTTCAAACTTCAGCGTTGCGCGCGAGTCATTGTTTGATGCGCACAGTTCCGGGAAGTACTTTTCTGCCATCCGGGTCACTTGCTCGTCGATATCGATTTGCGTTACGCGCTCTACGCCAGGATGCTTTAACACCTCGCGCAGGGTACCGCAATCACCGCCGCCGATAATCACCACATTCTTCGGGTTCGGATGGGTAAACAGCACAGGATGACTGAGCATTTCGTGATACAGGAAGTTATCCCGGCTGCTAAGCATAATCACATCATCAATCACCATTAAATTGCCGAAATGAGTGGTTTCATACATGGCAATTTTCTGAAAGGGTGACTGAACTTCATCCAGTTTTCTGGTAATGGCCAGGCCAAACACACTACCGCTGTCGGCAAACACCTCGGTTAGCCACTTTTTGTCATCAAATACTGACATTTTTACCCCCTGCAACGTATAAGGCGCGTATTTTGCCTGCGACAACGCTGACATACAAATTTTTCGGCTTTTTTGCTGCACCTTGCGGCTAATGGCTTTAAACTATAGCAGTTAATTTTTTTGAGGAAAGATAATGGCAGACTGGGGTTTTGAGAAGGCACGTTCCATCTATAACGTAGCCGTGTGGAGTGAAGGCTATTTTGATGTGAACAAGGCTGGTGATCTGATTGCCTATCCGGATCAGGATCACAGTAAGCCAGGTATTAGCTTTCCGGAGCTGACGCAACGCTTTAAGGAAGAGGGCCTGACGCTGCCGGTATTGGTGCGGTTTACCGATATTCTGCAACACCGGGTCGACACCTTAATTAAGTCTTTCCAACGCGCCAAAGCTGAAAAAGAGTATCAGGGTAACTATACCGCGGTTTATCCAATCAAGGTAAACCAGCAATTCTCAGTGGTTAAACGCCTGATTAGTCACGACAGCGGTAAAGTGGGTCTGGAAGCGGGCAGTAAGCCGGAGTTGATGGCGATCCTTGGCGTAACCGAGCAGCCGCTGCAAATCGTCTGTAACGGTTATAAAGATAGCGAGTTCCTGCGGCTGGCAACCATTGGCCAGATGATGGGCCATACCGTCTATGTGGTCGTTGAAAAGCTGTCAGAACTGAAAACCCTGCTGCGCGAAATCGATAACCTGGGTGCCGCACCACGTATTGGTATTCGTATCCGCTTAAACTCGGTCGGTAAAGGCAAATGGCAAAATACCGGTGGCGAGAAAGGCAAATTTGGCCTCACCGCCACCCAGGTGCTGCAAGCCATCGACATCCTGCGCGCTGCTGATAAGCTGGATTTACTGCAGCTGGTGCACTTTCATATCGGCTCGCAAATTGCCAATATCCGCGATATCCACAACGCAATCCGTGAATGTGCGCGTCACTACGCGGAACTGCGTACCCTTGGCGTGCCTATTACCACGGTAGACGTAGGTGGTGGTTTAGGTGTCGATTACGAAGGTTCGAAATCGCGCTCTGCCTGTTCGATGAACTACACCATGTACGAATATGCCCGTAACGTGGTTAATGGTTTAAAAGAAGTCTGCGACGAGTACGACTTACCACATCCGAATATTATTACCGAGTCTGGCCGGGCGATGACCGCACACCATGCGGTGCTGGTAACCGATGCCATTGATATCGAACGGGCGCCTGGTTTAGTGAATCTGCCGGAGCCAAGCGAAGAGGCCCCGACGGTCATTTTAGGGATGTGGGACGCCTACAACAATGTTACGCCACGCAGTGCCGTCGAGTCCTACCATGATGCTGTCCACTACTTTACCGATGCCCATGCCCAGTATGTGCATGGCCTGCTGACGTTACAAGATTGGTCGCTGTTAGAGCAGCTGTACTTTGCCACCATTAATAAGGTACGGGCGAATCTGGATCTGAATGCCCGCTCGCACCGCGTGATTCACGATGAGTTAAACGAAAAACTGGCCGATAAGCTGTTCGTTAACTTCTCGCTGTTCCAGTCCATGCCGGATGCCTGGGGTATTGATCAGCTGTTCCCGGTAATGCCGCTGGAGCGGATGACGGAGCCACTGAATCACCGCGTCATTATTCAGGATATTACCTGTGACTCAGACGGTATGCTGAAGAGCTATGCGGATGGCAATGGTATCGAATCCAGCCTGCCGCTGCCGGAATACAAGGACGATCAGCAATATCTGCTTGGTATGTTTATGGTTGGCGCCTATCAGGAAATTCTGGGTGATCTGCACAACCTGTTTGGTGATACCGATTCAGTGCATGTCGAACTGACCGAAGATGGCAGTTACAAGCTGACCAATATTATCAAGGGTGATACGGTAGCCGATGTGCTGCGCTATGTGCAGTTTGATGCCAAGAAGCTGATTGCCTCTTACACCAAACAACTGGCTAAACTGGATCTGCAGGATGAGCGTAAAGATGAACTGCTGGATGAGCTGAAAGCCGGCGTTTATGGTTACACCTACTTCGAAGATTAAGCTAGAATAGGCACTGATCGGAGGTGTAACCACTTACACCTCCCCATTTAGCCGGTGGTATTGCCACCTGAAAATGAGATAAGTGCCTTATGTTAAATTGGTTACCGCACCCGATAAAGGGGTCGCTTTCCTTTCTGCTGTATGTCGTCAATACCTTATTTTGGTTTGTACCCATTATGTTATTGGCGATTCTGAAACTCCTGCCGATCCAACGCTGGCAAGCCTGGATGACCTATCTGCTGGATGCGATGGCGGTAGCCTGGATCAGCGTTAATAACCTGACGACCCGTATTTTTACCTCGATCAAGTGGCAGGTTGAAGGGCTGGAAAAACTGTCGCGTAAAGACTGGTATCTGATTATCGCCAACCATCAATCCTGGGCCGATATTTTAATTCTGCAGAATATTTTTAACCGCAAGATCCCCTTTATTAAATTCTTTCTGAAAAAAGAACTGCTGTATGTGCCCTTTATGGGGCTTTGCTGGTGGGCGCTGGATTTCCCCTTTATGAAGCGCTACAGCAAAAAATTGCTGCAAAAGCGCCCTGAGCTGCAAGGCAAAGATATCGAGACCACCCGTAAAGCCTGTGCTAAATTCCGCTTTAAGCCGGTATCAATAATGAATTTTGTCGAGGGCACCCGCTTTACCCAAGATAAGCATGATCGCCAACAGTCGCCGTTCCGGCATCTGTTAAAACCCAAGGCTGGCGGCACCGCCTTTGTGCTGGGTGCCATGGGCGAACAATTACACAAACTGCTGGATGTGACCATTCACTATCCCGGCGGCATTCCCACCTTTTGGGATTATATTTCCGGCAAGGTTCATGCTATAACTGTCAATATTAAGGTACTACCTATTGCCAAAGAGTTAATAGGTGACTACCACGATCAGGCGTATCGTGAGCGCTTTCAGCAGTGGCTTAACCAGTTATGGTTGGAGAAAGACCAGCAACTGGCCAGGCTAGAGACAGGCGCAGGCAAATAACGGAGTGTGTCAGCGATGCTAAGCTTTTTACCCGGATTTTTACTGTTACCGATCAGCTTTAGTTTGTTTGCGTTAAATCTGGCATTCTGGGGCATAGTGGTCACCCCGCTTGGCATCCTGAAACTACTGTTACCCTTTAAAGCTGCGCACCGGCTGATTGCCGCCCTGGGCCGGCGCTGCTACCGGGGCTGGACGGCGGTGAACACCTTTTTAATTAACCTGTTCAATAATGTCGACTGGCAAATCAGCGGTCAGCAGCAGTTGGATAAAGACAGCTGGTATTTGCTGATCGCCAACCATAAGAGCTGGGTTGATATTCCGGTGGTCAGTACCTTTGCTTATCACCTGATCCCAGAGCCAAAATTCTTTTTAAAAGATGAGTTAAAGTGGGTACCTTTCCTTGGCACCGGCTGCTGGGCGCTGGATATGCCCTATATGAAACGCTATAGCGCCGCAACCTTGGCCAAACATCCTGAACTTAAAGGCAAGGATATCGAAACCACCCGTAACAGCTGTGCTAAGTTTGTGCATACGCCAACCACCATCATCAACTTTGTGGAAGGCAGCCGTTGTACACCGGAAAAACAGCGCGCTAAAAACAGCCCTTTTACCCATTTGCTGCCACCTAAAGCCGGCGGTATTGCCTTTACGCTGGCCAGTATGGGCGAGCAGTTTAATGCCATCCTGGACGTCACGCTGATTTACCCGGATAACACCCAGCATATTGCGCTGGATATGCTAATGGGACGGTTAAAACGGGTGGTGATTCAGGCCGAGATCCTGCCGGTCGATGCCGCAGTCATTGGTGATTATTTTAATGATCCGGTATTTCGCGATAACTTCCAGCAGTGGCTGAATCAGCGCTGGCAGCGTAAAGATCAGCAAATTGAGTGCTACCTGAAGCAGAACCAACGCACCTTACAGGCTACTCCGGTTAGTCAGAGCTGACGTATCGCGCCAGGCCCGGATCAGGAAATTTCTGGGCGTGATCTGATAAGCACAAAATACCGACAGCTGTACCTGATAACCCTGTTGTTGCAGGTATAGCGCCCGATCCAGCACCAGATACAACTCTAATGGTCGGCGAAACAGATGCCGCACCGCATCAATACGCTGCAGCTGTAAATACGCCTCGTCAGCTTTCGCTAACAAAGCCTCACCATCGATTAGCGCCGGTAATGGCAGTTGTTGCAACTGCGCCGCATAGGCCAAAAAGGCATTAAAGTCACCGCTAAACCAGTGCTTAGGTAAAGATGGCAGCGGCTGATAGCGGGCATCAGCTGTCAGTTCAGTGCGCAATAACTGATACGCCAGCCGCCAGCTGACTTCGGTTTGCCGCAGCCGCGCGACCCGTTCACCGCCGGTAACCTGAGCCTGTACCGCCAGTTTCAGATCCTGTCGGCTCAGTTGCAGATTATGCTGCTGCGCCAGCGTCGATAACGGTTGATAATATTCAGCGGCAATCAGATGATAACAACAAGGCGCCAGCTGCAAAGCAGCACAGCCAACCGTACTGGCCTGCTTTAATAATTGAATATGTAAATCGCCACAGGCATGCAGAGCTAATACCTGCTGTTGAGGCGCCAGCACCGCGTTACCGGCCGAGCTTAATACATCGGCACAAATAAAACGCTGCGGCAACTGAAATTGCGCTGCCAGTACCTCACCCTGCCGGCACAGTTCGGCCTGCCATTCAACACTGGTCACCTGCCGGCCCTGCGCCGCCAACAACCGCCCCAGATGGCCTTTGCCGGCACACCATTCCAACAGCGGCAGCTTCGACGGGGCGAGCTGCTGACAAAAATGCTGAATTTGTGAGAGTTTACGCCCACCAATACCATTGGTGAGCCAAAATGGCCACTCGGGCAAGTTTTCAGCCAGCTCAGCTGGCTCTGCTCGACTGGTGACCGGTAGTGTAAAAAGTTCGGGGAAAAAGCCGCCAAACAGCTGTTGTTGCTGCTCTGGGTTATCCTCCAGTGCCGCCAGCTCGGTATGCGATAAGCTCTGCAGCAGGCGGTTCAGTGCATCATCAAAAGGTAAGGCCGAGCGCGCCATCGGCTGTAACTGCCAATAGCGTTGATAGCGCTGCAGCATAGCAGCAACCTGGCTAAACAGCTTACTTAGCTCAGCACCACTGCAGGAAAAGGCGCTCAACAACCGGCCTTAGTACAGCAGCGCGTAGAGTTTACGCCGGTACTGGCTGGCCAGCGGATCGCCCTTGGGTAAAGCCGCCAGGATATCTAAAAACAGCTTTTTGCTTTGTCCAAAGTTCAGATCCTGCTGCAGAATTTGCAGCAGTAACGCCAAGGCTTCTTCTGAACGCAATACCGCCTGATACTGCACGGCCAATTGCTCTTTTAAACTGTTATCTGCCGGTGCGGCGGCTAGTCTGGCTTCCAGCGCCTGAATTTCAGGTGTATTGCTGGCCTGCTGCGCCAACTCCAGCTTGGCCAGCACGGTTTTATATAAGGCGTCCTGATCGGCCAGCCGCACTTCAGCCAACAGCTTTTCAGCCTGGGTTAACTGGCCAAGGCCAATAGCGGTATCGGCTAACCAGAGTTTAACTTCCACCCGCTCTGGCGCCAGCGTCAGCGCTTCGGCCAGCAGCGGATAAGCTTCAGCGAGTTGCTGCTGTGCCAAATATTGCTGGGCCTTGGCAATCAACTCATCTTCCGGTTTTGGCAGATAAGCCGCCAGCCGGGTCAGAATTTGCTGTTCGGTCTCCGCACCGGCAAAACCATCGACCGGCCGGCCATCTTTAATCAGCATGACGGTTGGCAATGATTGCACACCAAACTGCATCGCCAAGTCCTGCTCCTGATCGCAATTTACTTTGGCCAGACACAATTGCTGTGGGTACTGGCGGACAATTTTTTCCAGTACCGGGCTTAGTTGCTGACAAAGCGCACTGCGCGCCGACCAGAACTGGAAAATCACCAGCTGCTGTAACGAACGATCCAGTACTTCGCGGGCATTGATCAGGCTGACATCGACAATAGGGTTTTGCATACTCGGCTTCCTTAAATTCAACTCCCTGTACTATGGTGGCGACCCACCACTTTTCAAAGCAGTAAAGATGTCTAAAATCACGAAAAAGGCATCGACTTTCCGCAGTCATTACCGTAAATTAGAACTGCGCACTATAAAAGCCATAGAGCTAACCACTAAAGCGCCGGTAAGGTTCGCCAATACCGTTCAGCCAACCACGTAGCACAAGGCAGCATTTAAGCTGCCAATAGCGTTCTGTACCCAAAAAACGGGCGCTTTGACCTCAGTAAAACGATGAGACCTGACTATGACAAGCCAATCCAAACATGCCGAGATGTTATCGGGCGCAGCAATGGTGATCCGTGCGCTGGCCGATGAAGGGGTAGAATACGTCTATGGCTATCCCGGTGGCGCTGTATTACATATCTACGATGCGTTATTTCAGCAAAATAAAGTCAAACACGTGCTGGTGCGCCACGAGCAGGCCGCGACCCATATGGCCGATGCCTATGCCCGTGCTACCGGCAAAGCCGGGGTGGTACTGGTCACCTCTGGCCCGGGTGCCACTAACGCGGTAACCGGTATTGCCACTGCTTATATGGACTCAATCCCGATGGTGGTGCTGACCGGCCAGGTGATGAGCCATCTGATTGGTGAAGATGCGTTCCAGGAAACCGATATGCTGGGCATTTCCCGCCCTATTGTGAAACACAATATGTCGGTGCGCCGCCCCGAGGATATTCCGTACCTGATAAAGAAGGCGTTTTATATTGCGCAAAGCGGCCGGCCCGGCCCGGTGGTGCTGGATATCCCGAAAGATATGACCATTCCGAGTAATAAGTTTCCGTATCATTATCCGGACGAAATTAAGCTGCGTTCTTATCAGCCAAAACTAAAAGGCCATAGCGGCCAGATTAAAAAAGCGGTTAGCGCGCTGTTGGCAGCGAAAAAGCCGGTGCTGTACTCGGGCGGCGGGGTGATTATGGGTGGCGCTGCCGCCGAGCTGACCGAACTGGCGCAATACCTGAACCTGCCGGTGACCAATACCCTAATGGGGCTGGGTGCCTATCCGGGTGAGGACAAACAATTTCTTGGCATGTTGGGGATGCACGGCAGCTATGAAGCTAACCAGGCCATGCACCATGCCGATCTGATCCTGGCGGTCGGCGCCCGCTTTGACGACAGGGTCACTAACAACACCAAAAAATTCTGTCCGGATGCCACCATTATCCATATCGATATTGACCCGGCCAGTATCTCAAAAACCATTAGTGCCCATATTCCGATTGTTGGCCTGGTACAGCCCGTGCTGGAAGACATGCTGGCGACTGTAAAGCAGAAAAAGAAAAAGCTGGATAGCAGTGCACTGGAGCAATGGTGGCAGCAGATTAACGACTGGCGCGCTGTACATGGTGGCCGCTATGACACTACCTCTGCGCTGTTAAAGCCTCAGTATGTGATAGAGCAAGTCAGCAAGATCACCAAAGGCGAAGCCTTTGTCTGCAGTGATGTCGGCCAGCATCAGATGTTTGCGGCGCAGTACTACAAATTTAATAAACCAAACCGCTGGATCAACTCCGGCGGCCTTGGCACCATGGGTTTTGGTTTGCCGGCAGCGATGGGCGTCAAACTGAATTTCCCGCAGGCGGATGTGGTCTGTGTCACCGGCGAGGGCTCAATTCAGATGAATATTCAGGAGCTGTCGACCTGCAAGCAATATGGTTTGGGTGTGAAGATTATCAACCTGAATAATGGCTATCTGGGCATGGTTAAGCAGTGGCAGGATATGAACTATGAGTCGCGCTACGCCAGCTCCTATATGGACTCGTTACCTGACTTTATCAAACTGGCTGAGGCCTATGGCCATGTTGGCATCCGGGTCACCAAACCTGAAGAGTTGCAACCGGCCCTGCAACGCGCCTTTGTCGAGCTTAAAGATCAGCTGGTGTTTCTGGATATCCATATCGATCCGAAGGAGCACGTTTATCCGATGCAAATTCCGGGCGGTGCGGTCAATGAGATGTTTTTAAGTAAGACAGAGAGGACTTAAGCATGCGGCATATTATTTCTGTGTTACTGGAAAACGAATCCGGCGCCCTGGCACGTTTGGTCGGCCTGTTTGCCCAGCGTGGCTATAATATCGACTCGCTGACCGTGGCGCCGACAGAAGATCCGACGCTGTCGCGTTTAACGCTGGTGACCCATGGCAATGATCAGGTGATCGAGCAAATTACCAAGCAACTGCATAAACTGATTGAAGTGGTAAAACTGACGGATTTGAGCGAGGCTGCCCATATCGAGCGCGAGCTGATGCTGGTTAAGGTGAAAGCGGTCGGCGAGCAGCGGGATGAAGTAAAACGCAGTGCCGATATCTTCCGCGGCCAGATCGTCGATGTCTCTGCCACCACCTACACTGTGCAACTGGTCGGCACCAGCGACAAACTGGATGCCTTTATCCAGGCCTTAAGCGGTACCCAGATCCTGGAAGTAGTGCGCAGCGGCGTCTCTGGCATCTCCCGCGGCGAAAAGACACTGGCGCTTTGAGCCTCATCCGCGTTTGAAACAACGGCTAACGGCGACTCAGGTCGCCGTTACTTTTTGCTGAAATCGTCCATAGACCAACTGAAATAGCGGCGCCGCCATCAGCGTTGTGACAATCGCCATCACCACCAGCATCGAGAACAAGCCTTGCTCTATCACGCCATAGCTTAGTGCAATATTGATAATAATCAGCTCCATCAGGCCCCGGGCATTCATCAGTGCGCCGATCGCCAGCGCCGTTGGATTATCAGCGCCTTTTAGCCGGGCTGCCGCCCAGCAGGCAACAAATTTGGCCAGAATGGAACACGCCAGCACGACCAATGTCACCAACCAAAGACCACTGGCGCCCAGCACATCCAGCCGGGTATTTAGCCCAGAATAGGTAAAAAACATCGGTAACAGCAGCAGTAACACCGGTTTCTCCAACCGTCGTTGCAGCAAGCTAACCAGGGTACCGCGTGGCATCGCTATGCCCAGCAAAAAGCCACCAAAGACGGCATGTAAGCCAACAAAATCCATACTCCAGGCCGACAATGCGAACAACAACAGGATCAGCACAAATTGCCAGGCCGCCAATTGCTCCGTTAGCGCCACCCGGTCCGCCAGCGGCTGTAACCAGAGCCGCATTTTGGTCAGCATCAACCAGGCATAGAGGCTACCACCCAGCAGCGCTTTAATCAGCAGCTCACTACCGCCACCGAAGCTGGCCAATACCAGCGCCAGTATCAGCCAGGCTGCTGCATCGTCGATAGCGCCGGCCGCCAGCGCCAGAGTGCCCAGTTTAGTACCGGCGAGGCCTCGTTCATAAATAATCCGCGCCAGCATCGGGAAGGCCGTAATGGCGATGGCGGCACCGAGAAACAGTGCCGCATTGGCATAGCTGATGCCGGGCGCAAACAAACCAGGCATAGGTAATAACCACAGCGCCAACAAAGCCGCGACGACAAAGGGCACTAACATGCCCGCCAGCGACACTGTTAACGCACTCTGTGCCTGCTGCCGGAACAGTCGGGTATTAAACTCCAGACCAACCAAAAACATATAGAGCCCAACGCCAAGTTGGGCGCCGAAATACAGCCAGCTGCGGGTATCTGGAATAAAGATCGCCTGTTGTAACTCCGGCAACCACCAACCCAGTAAGGACGGGCCCAGGGTGACGCCGGCAATCATCTCGCCAACGACTTTCGGCTGGCCGACATATCTGGCCAGCCGACCGAACAGCTGCGCCGCCAACAGAATCAACACCAGCTGTATCAAAAACAAGCCAACTAATTGCCACCAGGCCATAGTTACTCCATTAGGAATTAAGCACACCTGAATACCAGGCCAGATAAAGTACGGCAAAACCAAACAAATAGGCTAACCCCAGCCAACTAAGCACCGTTAGCCAGGGTGCCAGCGGCCGTGCTAAGTTTCCGCGCAGTAAACTAAAGTTCAGCCAGGCAAAGATTGGCGTCGTTAAAAACGCCAGCGTCATGGCAAAGGTCAGCATCGGCGATAACGCCGAGCGGAAAAACAGGATCAGGGCCATACCTGCCAGAGCCTGCAGCAGCAAACAGACAGGCAACACGCGCCGGTTATCAGCTCGATACCAACCCAGCAGCCGTCCTGACTCATGTAAGGTGCGGGCATACCCATCTAATACGGTCAGGGTAGTGCCAAACATACAGAGAAAAGCGATCAGTGAGACCAGCGGCTTGGCCCAGGCGCCGATGGTTTGACCATACATTTCAACCAATTGCTGGGCAAAGGCCGCGCCGGCCAGCGCTATCGGCTGGTCACTGCTATATTGCACCAGGGCACCCAAAGCCACAAATACCAGTGCCAGAGCGGCTGTTAACCAATAACCCAGATTAAAATCAAACAGGCCCTGCGACCAGGTCAGGGGCTGTTGTCGTAGTTTGGCTTTCAGCCACAGCGAACTGATGGCTGAAATCTCAATCGGCGCCGGCATCCAGCCCATCAGCGCCACTAAAAACCCCAGCATTGCCAGTTGCCAGGGTGAGGGCCCCTGAAAATCGGCTGGCGCCGCCGCGCCCTTGCTAACGGCAATAGCGGCGGCCAGCAGGGTGGTCAGCGTTAACAGCAGCATAATCAGCTTGGCTACCTGATCCAGTGCCCGATAATGTCCGAGCAGTAAAATCGCCAGGCAACTGGCCAGGATCAGCCAACACAATAGTGTTAACGATAAGTGCCAGGGTAAGGCGTATTGCAGTAGCGCTGCCGTCAGGATCAGCACCCCGGCAGTGTTGACCACCGCGGCCAGCATATTAAGCAACACAAAGCTATAAAAGTAGCCGCGGCCTTTGCGCAAATAGCCTTCGACCAAACTTCCGTTTTGCTCCAGCGTATACTGTACCCCAAAGCGGAAGAATGGATATTTCAGCAGGTTTACCAGCAGGATCAGCCACAGCAGTTGCCAGCCAAAGAGCGCGCCCGCCTGGGTTGATGCCACCAAATGCGAGCCACCAATAGCGGCGGTAGCCATAAGAATACCAGGCCCCAGGCTTTGCAGCCGGTAACGCCAGTGTGAAACAACTTGCTGCATAATACGGATTTTTGATTGTTATTTAGTGAGGGCTAGCTTAGCCTAAGCAACACACCAAAGCAGTAGCCCGGCTTGGGCTTTTATCACTATTTTTTGTTTTCAGCTAAGGCTACCCCATATGCAAGATGACGACTTTATTGACCAGAGTACCCTGTTTGAAGTGCTGGAAAACCAGCTCGCCGACAATTACCCCAAAGAAGTGACGGCAACCCTAATGCGACTGCGGATGACCGGACATAGCCGTGAAGAAGCTTTAGAACTGATGGCTTGCGCCTTAGCGCCGGAAATGTATGCAGTAATTGAAAACCGCGAAAGTTTTAATCTGCAACGTTACACCGAACATCTTGCATTGCTACCGGCGACACCTTGGTTGGGGGAAAATAATGAGTGAGTTGAATATCCAGCATGACACTGCAGGTCAACGCTTTATCCTGACGGCAGAAAAAGCCAGCGCTTTACTTGATTATCAGTTAACCGGGCAACAGATCAATTTTTGTCATACCTATGTCCCACCGGAGTTTCGCGGCAAAGGCCTGGCCGAAAAGTTGGTGCGCCATGCTCTAAGCTGGGCCAAAGACAGCGGACTACAAATTCACGCCAGTTGCTCTTACGTACAACGTTTTTTGTAAATAGCTTCGACCAAAGCCGCATAGCGCTAAGCCCTTGTCTGGACTAGTCTTAATCACCTAGTTTTGCGGAGGTATCTGATGTTCAACGCTTTAGTGATCGATAAAACGCCTGATTATCGCGCCAGTTTACAGCAACTCGACTCCAGCCAGTTGCCGGCAGCTGAGGTTGTGGTCGACGTCGCTTATTCCACGTTAAATTATAAAGATGCGCTGGCGATTACCGGTAAAGCGCCAGTGGTACGCGACTTTCCGATGGTGCCTGGCATCGACTTGGCCGGTACTGTGGTTAGCAGCCAGAATCCGGCGTTTAAAACCGGTGATCAGGTGCTGCTAAACGGCTGGGGCGTGGGCGAGAAGCACTGGGGTGGCCTGGCGCAGCGTGCTGCTGTGCCTGCCGCCTGGTTACAGCCAATACCAGCACCGCTGACTGCCAGGCAAGCGATGATTATCGGAACTGCCGGCTATACCGCCATGCTGTGCGTACAGGCTTTGTTAAAACATCAGTTAACCCCGGCTGCCGGCCCGGTACTGGTCACCGGTGCCACCGGCGGTGTTGGTAGCTTTGCGGTATTGCTGTTAGCACGGCTGGGCTTTCAGGTGACAGCCGCGACGGGCAAAGCCAGTGCCGCAGTCTATCTGCGCCAACTCGGTGCTGCTGAGATTATCAGTCGTGACAGTCTGTCCGCGCCGGGCAAGCCGCTGGCGAAAGAACAATGGGCGGGAGTAGTGGATTCAGTCGGTAGTCATACGCTGGCCAATGCCTGTGCGCAAAGCCGTTATGGTGGTGTGGTGGCAGCCTGTGGTCTGGCACAGGGGATGGATTTCCCGGCCTCGGTAGCGCCCTTTATTCTGCGTGGTATTACACTTTGTGGTATCGACAGCGTGATGCAACCGATGGCGCCACGACTGGCGGCCTGGGCACAACTGGCCGGGTTATTAACTGCAGACGACTTTACCTTACTCAGTCGGGAAATCAGCCTGGCCGAGGCCATCCCACAGGCGCAGGCACTGCTTGCCGGCACCATACAGGGCCGGCTGTTGGTCAATGTAAACAGCTAGAGGTAATATCTACGCTTGTTTTTATAACAGCGTCAGATTTAGTCCTGATTGGATGCCGTCTAAGTCTTTTAACGGCATCTGCTGCAATCACTGCCAACCTAAAACCAGTCCGGATTTAAAAATGGTATTAATGCCAGCGTCAACGCCTGCTGATAAACACCACTGCGACTTAACCGGTTCTGGGTTAATAAACCTATAGCGCCACCAGCCTGTTTAATATTCTGGGTGCCAAACAGCTCATCCATCACATCACCCAGTTCTTTACCTTGCTCCAGTGCCTGCAAGGCGGCTTTGGGCAACATTAAACTGGCCGAACGCGCCTTGCCGAGTTTGCCCTGATGTTCAATTAGCACCCAGGCAAAGGTCATTTCTCCATCCAAACCGGCTTCTATGGCCACATAAAAATCGGCAACGCCCTGCTGCTTAAGTGCCATTAAGCGGTTTTTCGCCCCGGCATACGTTTCTTCACTACTCAGCGGCTGCTCAGCAACACCGGACGGCACACTAATACCGCGCACTGCAATCGCTTGTTCAGGGAAATTCACCTGAAAACACTGCTCAACCGCCCGGATTTTGGCCGGATTGGCTGAAGCGACGAATATTTGCCAAGTCATAATTTAACCTTTATGGTAATTTTTGAACGCATTTTAACATATGACTTTTTCAGGGGCAGTTATGCCAGCGCAATCCTATAAAGAACAGCAAAGTTTTCGTTATACCTGGGGTTAAAAGCTCAACCTCTGCAGAGTTGGTTAGATACTGTGTTGCAAGTAAAGGCCGCAAAAACAACAAGGGCGTAATCTTTCGAGTTACGCCCTTTTCTGTTGTAGGAGCCTTTGCCCTTTTTCGCTTTTACCACCCGGGGTTGAAACAGCTTACTGGTCACTAAGGCTTTTAGTGCATTGTCGCGAATTTCCCCGCGGCCATGCTCGGTTGCCGCTTGCTTACTCATTATTGCTCTCCTGTCTAAAAACGCGCGCAGTCTAACTGCACGCTTAGGTTAACACAATAGTGATTAGTTCAATTTATATACAGCGCTCTGCTGTACTAAAGGGATCTAGGGCTGAGCAGCGGTTAAAAACGCCTGATAGCTACTATTATCTGTTACCAGCCGGTATTCATAACCGAGATTATCCAGATAGCCGGCGATAGCACTGTGCTCTGCTACTTCAAAACCGGCCAGCACGTCGCCGGTGGCGGCACCATGGTTGCGGTAGTGAAACAACGTAATATTCCAGTGTTCTCCCAGCGTATTCAGAAAATTCATCAGCGCTCCCGGGTATTCCGGGAAGTTAAACTGATACACCTGCTCTTGCAGCTTACGCGGTGGCATGCCGCCGACCATATGCCGCACATGCAGTTTGGCCAGTTCATCATCCGACAGATCCAGATACTGATAACCGGCCTCGGTCAGCGCCTTTTTTACCGTGTTCAGTTCAGTCTCACCATGGCGCAATTTAATACCGACAAAGATCTGCGCTTTGTGCTCGCTGGCATAACGGTAGTTAAATTCGGTAATGGCACGGCCACCCAAGGTTTGGCAAAAACGGCGGAAACTGCCTTTTTCCTCCGGGATGGTTACCGCAAACACCGCTTCTTTTTTCTCGCCCAGCTCACAGCGCTCAGAGACATAGCGCAGGGTATCAAAGTTAAGATTGGCGCCACTAAGCACCGCAGCATAATGCTGCGGCCTGGGTAAGGTACTGTTTTTTAACAGCTGGCTGTATTTCTTCAGCCCGGCCAGGGCTAAAGCACCGGCCGGCTCGGCCACGGCCCGTAAATCATCAAAGATATCTTTGATCGCAGCACAGATTTCATCGCTGCTTACTGTGACCACCTCATCGCAAAACCGTTTGGCCAGATTAAAGTTTTCGCTGCCAATCCGCTTTACTGCCACCCCATCGGCAAATAATCCCACCCGCGGCAAGGTCACCGGCTCACCGGCTGCCAGGGCCGCCTTTAAGCAGGCGGCATCTTCCGGCTCTACACCAATCACTTTGACATGAGGCTGAATGGCTTTGATATAGACCGCCATTCCCGCCATCAGACCACCACCACCCACCGGAATAAAGACGGCATCCAGGCGGTTATGCTGGCTTAGCAGCTCCTTGGCCACGGTGCCCTGGCCGGCTATCACATCAGCATCATCAAAGGGCGGAATATAGATGGCGCCTTCGGTTTGCGCTTTTTGCATCGCAAAGCTGTTGGCTTCATCAAAGGCGGTACCATGCAGCACCACCTTGCCACCTAAGGCCCGCACTGCGGCCACTTTAATTTCTGGCGTAGTGATCGGCATCACTATGGTTGCGTCCAGACCTAACTTCGCGGCGGACAGCGCCACACCTTGGGCATGGTTACCGGCCGATGCGCAAATCACTTTGGCATCAGGCTGCTGTTGCTGCACTTTATGCAGTTTATGAAAGGCGCCGCGCAGTTTAAAGGAATAAACCGGCTGCTTATCTTCCCGCTTTAACAGCACCTGCTGCCCGAGGCGGGCGCTTAACTTATGCATTTCATCCAGCGGCGTTTCTACCGCCGCCTGATACACCGGCGACAACAGAATTTCTCGCAGATAGTGCTGCATCACCTCAGCATCAGTTTGTGCTGATTGTGCTATTGCCAGGTTATTCATTGTTAATTTAATGCCTTAAGTTTTTATGCTTGTTCTACCTGTAACGCTGAGTTCGCCAGCGAAGACCAGAAACTGCTAAACAAGGCGTGTACGGCATGGATGCCGGACAGACAAATTCGTCAGGAACGAATTTGCACCGCGCTTGCGGCCCGTTAGGGCATGCTCCATGGATGGAGCTTGTAACACTACAAGGACGTATTTACGGCGTCCTTGTGTGCAGTTTGTGGTCAAAGCCATCGACTCGATCTTTGACGTTACTCTTCAAGCTTGGACACATCTCTTACCGCACCTTTATCCGCACTACTGGCTAATAACGCATAAGCCTTTAATGCGGCGCTGACCACACGCTCGCGGTTTTCCGGTTTCCAGGCTTTACTGCCCTTGGCTTGCATCGCGGCGCGGCGACTGGCTAATACTTCGTCACTGACAGCAATGGCAATTTTGCGGTTGGGAATATCAATCTCTATCCGATCGCCCTCTTCGACCAGCGCGATAGCACCGCCGCTGGCGGCTTCCGGTGACACATGACCAATTGATAAGCCTGAGGTACCACCCGAGAAACGACCATCCGTGATCAGCGCACAGGCTTTGCCCAGCCCCATCGATTTTAAATAACTGGTTGGATACAACATTTCCTGCATGCCCGGGCCACCTTTCGGCCCCTCGTAGCGGATAATAACGGCATCACCGGCCACGACCTTGCCGCCCAAAATGGCGGCAACAGCGTCATCCTGACTTTCAAATACCCGCGCCCGGCCACTAAATACCAGGTTTTCCGGCTCGACACCGGCAGTTTTAACGATACACCCCTTTGGCGCTAGATTACCAAACAGCACGGCTAACCCCCCATCCTGCGAATAGGCATGCGCTTTATCACGAATACAACCTTCAGCCCGATCATCATCTAATGACGGGTAACGGCAATTCTGCGAAAACGCCTGAGTGGTGCGGATCCCGGCCGGACCGGCCAGATAAAACTGTTTTACTTGTTGATCGGTAGTGGTTTTAATATCCCACTTCGCCAACACCTCAGCCAGTGAGCTACCGGCAACATGCGGCGTATTGGGGTTTAGCAAACCGGCACGGTTCAGCTCCGCCAGGATCGCAATCACGCCACCGGCACGATGCACATCTTCCATATGATATTTCTGGGTAGAGGGCGCCACCTTACTCAGGTGCGGCACGATACGCGATAAGCGGTCGATATCAGCCATGGTAAAGTCCACTTCGGCTTCAATAGCGGCAGCCAGTAAATGCAACACCGTATTGGTTGAACCGCCCATCGCGATATCCAGCATCATGGCGTTCTCAAAGGCAACCTTATTGGCAATGCTACGCGGTAGGGCGGTAACATCATCGTCCTGATACCAACGCTTACATAACTCCATAATCCGGAAACCAGCTTGCACAAACAACTCTTTACGATCGGCATGGGTTGCCAGTAAAGAGCCATTGCCCGGCTGCGCCAGGCCCAATGCTTCCACCAGACAGTTCATCGAGTTGGCGGTAAACATCCCCGAGCAGCTGCCGCAGGTTGGGCAGGCACTTTTTTCAATTTGCTCGCTTTGGGCATCGCTGACCTTGGGATCGGCCGCCGATACCATGGCATCAACCAGATCCAGCTTGATAATTTGATCCGAGAGTTTGGTTTTACCGGCTTCCATTGGTCCGCCGGAAACAAAGATCACCGGAATATTTAACCGCAGCGCGGCCATCAGCATACCCGGGGTGATCTTGTCACAGTTCGAGATACAGACCATGGCATCGGCACAGTGGGCATTCACCATATATTCTACCGAGTCCGCGATCAGCTCCCGCGACGGCAGGCTGTACAGCATACCGCCATGCCCCATGGCAATGCCATCATCAACCGCGATGGTATTAAATTCTTTAGCGATACCGCCGGCTTCAACAATGCTGGCGGCTACCAGCTTACCGAGGTCGCGCAAATGCACATGGCCTGGAACAAATTCGACAAAGGAGTTAACCACCGCCACTATCGGCTTGCCGAAGTCGGTATCTTTTACACCGGTGGCCCGCCATAAGGCACGGGCGCCCGCCATATTACGGCCTTCGGTGACGGTAGCGGATCTGAGTTTTGGCATCTTGTTATCCTGTAAAAAGCGTAAGTCAATTAAGCATGATTAGGCACGCAGCACAGCAACATCAGCCGAAGCTAATTCCAGCTGCTGTACGTCATATAACTTCACCAGCTGACTGGTCAGTAGCGTAATGGGTTTGTCACTTTGCACTGTCAGGGTAATTTGTAAACCGGCCCGGTCAGTTAACGGGGTCATCGCCAGGCCAGCCAGCTGATAACCACGATAGCGGGTTACCTGCAGTAAACGCTCTACCACGCTGGCTTCATTACGGGTGGTGATATTCAGGGTATGTTGCATTAGTTCGTCTCCGTCAGCATATCTTCGTTCGCGGCACCTGGCGGTACTAAAGGCCAGACGTTGTCTTTTTCATCGATCCGTACGTGTAATAAATAAGGCCCCGGCCAGCTAAACATCGCTTCCAGCGCGCTTGCCACTTCATCTTTGCGGGTAATGGTATGGCCGGGAATGGCGAAGGCCGCTGCCAGCGCCACAAAATCCGGGTTATCCGACAAATCGGTTTCGCTATAGCGTTCATTAAAGAACAGTTGCTGCCACTGCTTCACCATGCCCAGCCGTTGGTTATCGATAATGACGATCTTCACCTGCAGCCGGAAGCGCTTGATGGTGCCCAGCTCCTGCACGTTCATCATAAAGGAGCCATCGCCACTGACGGCGATCACCGTGTCCTGTGGCCGTGCCAGCTTGGCACCAATCGCCGCCGGCAAACCAAAGCCCATGGTGCCTAAGCCGCCGCTGGATAAATGATTGCGCGGGCTATTAAAACGCATATGCTGCGCCACCCACATCTGATGCTGGCCCACATCACAGCACACCACGCTGTTATCCGGCATCCGCTCACTCAGTTGTTTCAGCATAAGAGGAGCAAAAATCCGTTCACCCGGATGATCATAGCGCCAGCCATATTGCTGCTTTAATTGCTGACAATGCGCCAGCCAGTCAGCGCATTGGGTGGCGGTACTGATCGCCGGCAGAATTTGCTTCATATCGCCCAGCAAGGCACAGTCGGCAAAGCGCACCTTATTAATTTCTGCCGGATCGATATCCACATGAATCACTTTGGCGTGCGGCGCAAACTTATCCAGCTTACCGGTTACCCGGTCATCAAAGCGGGCCCCCAAACAGATCAGTAAGTCAGATTGCTGCACCGCCAAATTGGCGGCCTGGGTGCCATGCATTCCCAGCATACCCAGATAGTGGGGGTTAGCGCGGGCCACCGAGCCCATGCCTTTTAACGTCGTAACTGATGGCATCTCACTTTCGGCCAGAAAAGCCTGTAACTGTGCCAATGCATCCGCCATCTGCACACCACCACCGATATAGGCAATCGGCTTTTTCGCCTGCGCGATCAGCTGCCGCGCTTTGGCCGCATTAGTCAGTGACGTCGCTAAGCGGGCAACTGGCAGTATTGGCCATTCAGGTTCACTGACCTCAGCCAGTTGAACATCCTTCGGAATATCAACTAATACCGGGCCAGGGCGGCCACTTTGTGCCAGCCGGAAAGCTTCCTGTAACGTATGGGCCAGCTCATTGACATCGCGGACCATAAAGCTGTGCTTGGTTACGCCCAACGATAAGCCTAAAACATCGACTTCCTGAAAGGCATCGGTACCCATCACCGCTTGTGATACCTGACCGGTAATGGCGACCAGCGGTACCGAGTCCAGCAGGGCATCAGCCAGCGAAGTAATCAGGTTAGTGGCACCCGGGCCAGATGTCGCCAGACAGACGCCAACCTTGCCAGAAGCGCGGGCATAGCCGATAGCCGAAAAGGCGCCGCCCTGTTCATGCCGGCACAAATAGTGTTTAACCGTGCTGTGATAAATCGCATCGTAAATTGGCATAATAGCGCCGCCCGGGTAACCAAAGATGGTGTCTACCCCCTGCTGCTGTAATACCTTTAATACCAATTCTGCGCCTTTCATTTGCTGTTGCCCTTTTTGCTTGTTGCCCGAATCAATTTTCACCAGCCCTGAAACGACAAAACCCCCGGTCCTTGCGGAGCGGGGGTTTTGCTGGAAGTCGACTTAGTGTGCGCTATCGTTCCAATACACCGCCCCCGCGGAGATTAATAATCACCACGATTACGAGGACAATGATGTTCAGAACGGCTGCTAAACGCATTTAATACTCACTAACTCTTACGGTTAATTGTTTTTGCTTTAATCAAAAAGCAGATTGGCTATATTAATAGACGTCTATCTGTCCGGAGTCAACCGCTTTTTGCTGAAAAAATGACTTTTCCTGAAAATAATTAAAATTTGTATCGCCGGCAGTGAGCCGCTAGAGTATCTGTACAGGTGTAAAACAGCAGGTCGCCACGGCCGTGGACCAACTTGAGTTATTTGAGCTACCGAACCCCTGCATTGGGGTATGTGAGAGCAATCAACGCGGTTATTGCAAGGGCTGCCTGCGCTCGCGCGAAGAACGCTTTAACTGGCATCTGAAGCCGGCAGCAGAGCGGGCGCGTATTTTAAAACTGCTGGCGCAACGCCGGGCGCGCTTACAACAGAAGGCTAATGCCGGGTCACAACCTGAGCCGCAGCCCGGTTCACTGGATTTGTTCTAGAGTGTTCTAGGCTTTTTTCACCAGACTAATCAGATATAGCAACACCACAGCACCCACTGTTGCGGTAATCAGCGAGCCAATCAAACCAAAGGCTTTTAAACCCAGGGCACCAAACAGCATACCACCGAGGAAAGAGCCGACGATCCCAACTACGATATTCCCCAGCACACCAAAGCCACGGCCTTTCATAATATTGCCAGCTAACCAGCCAGCGACCGCACCGATAATTAAAAACAGGATAAAGTTCATAGCATTACCTTTGTTATCATTGTCACTATCAGGGTAGCGCAAAAATCAGAAAACGCTACCCTCTATTACTGGCGAGCAACTTGGGCTTCTGCTTTAACCCTTTGTTTGGCTACTTTGGTGTTTATTCACACTTTGCATAGCTCCATCTTTACCATGCGCCTTATGGTATTTACCCACCGGCATAGTTCCCACCACAGTGGCATTCACGATGCGGGCAATCGGTACATAGTCGGTTAATGCGGTAGTAATGGCCGTTGAGATAATATCGGCAATCAGATTGCCGCTATTACCGGACGTGTTGTGTACTATCACACTATGGTAGTTCCAAAGCACTTCAGACGTTTTAGTAGACACCAGGTCAAACTCTGCCCCTACAGTGACATTGCCACCGGTGACGTAATAGTTGGTGTCCCATTGATTAATGGTGACAAACAATACCGCATCGGCATCAAACAACTGCTTAAATTTTGTCGCATCCACTTCACGCAACTGGGCACCATCGGTGATCCCTTCCTGGTTTAACAGGAAGTTAGTTAACGGCAATGGCATCACATAGTAACCGGCTTCTGCAATCGGATGTGCAATGGTTGTCGAGTACAAATCAGGCGCATCGGCAGCAGTAGAATGGTTGATCGCCGGGACGACCAGAATCGACAGTGGCGGCTCTGAGTACATCTTCGGGAAAGCTTCTTGCTTAGTTACCATGGGTGACACGCAACCCACCAGCAATACTATCTGGCTTGCCAACAAGAGTTTTAGCAGCTGTTTCATTGTTTCACTTCCTTGCGTAGCGAGCTTTGCATCAGCTCAATAATCTTGCTGGACTCCGGAAATAACTGCTTTTCTTGTTCAAAATATTGCAACGCGGCGCTGACATTATTGTCTTCAGCTTCCAGCATCGCCAGCTCGGCGTAAATGCCAGGTGGAATCCGCTTATTCTTCGCGTCAGCCTGCGCAATAATATTTTGTAATTCCGCTTTATGCTTGGCGCGGGTTTCTGCTGTGGGCTCAGATTTCAGTTTATAGGCCGTTACCGAGTAACTGCCCCAATAATAGATGCTGTTATTGTTAGCTGCGCAGGCCGTCAGTATCAGAGCAAAAACGCTGCTCGTTATTATTTTTATTGCTTTCATGGCACTCTCAACTCAAAAGTATTGCCGTTTGAAACATAAATCTTGCGGTTTACCAGCAGTTTGCCGGCACGCTCAACTTTCACATTGTGACTGCCGGTTGCGAGTTGGAATTTAGCAACCTTTTCATCCTTAAAAGTAAAAGTTGCAACAGTATCCAGATTAATTGGCGCCTGCTCGTTGATAGTTAAAGTCGCACCGCTGAAATTGCCTGCCAGTTGTAGATGGGCGATATCATCGACTTGGGTTACCGTTTGGAACTGACTGCTACAGGCGCTCAGCAGCAGCGCAAATAACGCTGTGACTAAATATTTCATCTCAAACCTTCCCTTGTTCTTTTACGACTAATTGCTGCAAATCTGTACCATCCAGCGAACCGGACACCAACTGACAAACAGATAATTCGTTATCGCCCTCACCCACAAAACCGACTACCCGTAATACTGCGACATCGTTGCCAGGTAAGGTAATAAATAAGCCGGTTTGCGGGTTACGCACTTGTTCACCTTGCGTCGCAACCGCAAAGGTATCGTTTAGCTGGATCCCCTGCGACTTACCGCCGGTCATCAGGAAATTATTGCCTTGTTTACTGACCAGATAGGCTTGCCAGGGCGCATCTAATAAGTTTTCAGTGATATTGCTGACCAGCTTAGAAATTGCAGCAGATAACGCACGATCGTTAATGGCAGTATCATAAGCCGCACGCTCACCAACCCCTAAAACGGTATTCGCCTCGACTCTGGCTTCACCAGTCGCTTCTTCGGAATAAACAACCTGCCCGGTTCGGGTATTAATCAACCGCACATTAACGGTCGCTGTCGCAGTTTGAATTTTGTTGCGGCTAAAGACCCCGACTTCACTATTGGTAGAGCGGCCGAATTCAGATACCGAACCCACAATTAAATAGTCTGAACCGATACTCTTAACTTCGGCACCGCTAAAACTTTGCTCCCGCAGCACTTTGTCCAGATCAGCCCTTTCCAGCATAATAAATTTTTGGGTTTCGGTAAGGCGGGCTGCCAAAATATCTGATGCTTGTTTCCCTAGCCGATCAGCGTTGTTATCGACTAAGAACGCATTACCTCTCTTCGTTTCATCAGAGAAACGAGCTATTGCGACTACGCGTTTTAGGCTCTTTTCTTGCGGCTGGGTCAAAGTGGCGCTGACGGCAGGCTGGCTGGTGACGGGTTTGTTCACTACTTCGCGGGTTGCGGACGTGCATGCCGCTAACGATACCAACGCCAAAGGCAGAACTAATTTCTTCATTATTCCCTCAATTACGCAGAATGGCAGGACGAACACTGCGCGACCAGCTATCCATGCGGTTTATTAAACTCGGTTCGATTATGAATCAGCGGCGAAAAAAGACAAGACTGGTTAATAATTTTTTTACGACAAACGCTCTCAACTGCTCGCAAAACTATTTGAAACAGAGAACAGTCAAGGTTGTAGTGGTTTAGACTAAAAACCGGATTCAAAATCGCTTAATTACTTAGCTAAGAGTTTGTAATTCGCGCTCCGACAAACTACGGTACTCTCCCTCTGCCAAGTCTGCCGGCAGCTGCAAAGCACCAATCCGCTCACGATGGAGTCGCTCGACTTTATTGCCGATCGCCGCAAACATGCGTTTGACCTGATGGTAGCGGCCTTCGTGAATCGTCAGCAGCGCTTCATTATCTGACACCAACTCTAATTCAGCTGGCTTGGTCGGCTCTTTTTCGCCGCGCAGCATCACGCCAGCGGCAAATTGCGCAATGGCGTCAGCTGGGATTGGATCCGCAGTCCAAACCCGATAAGTTTTAGCAACATGATGTTTCGGCGAGGTCAGGCGGTGTGACCACTGGCCATCGTCAGTCAATAACAGTAAACCTGTGGTATCCAGATCCAGCCGGCCAACAGTATGTAACCGCTCAACTAAAGGCTCGTCCAATAGCGTAAACACTATCGGATGTTCAGGATCATCATTGGCACAGACATAGCCGGCAGGCTTATGCAGCATAATATAGCGTGGGCCGATCAGTTGTAGTGGTTCATCGTCCAGCGTCACCTGATCCGTTACTGACACCTGACGGGCAGCTTGCTTAACCAGCTTGCCATTAATACTGACTAAGCCCTGACGGATACTCTTGCCAGCCTGAGTGCGGGTCAGGCCGGTACAATCACAAATAAACTTATCTAAACGCATAATTCACCCTGTTGATGAATGTAGTTTAGCCCGCTCTTAGCGCCGAGACTATAAAATTCGGATTCAGTAGTTGTTCGCGATGGTAAACCGGGCCGCTGATGCCGTCAAATTGTACGGTTGCGCCGGCCTCTAATGCCACGATATGACCGGCAGCCGTGTCCCACTGCATCGTCGGGCCAAAGCGTGGATAAACATCGGCCACCCCTTCGGCGACGAGACAGAACTTCAAAGAACTGCCTACTGCAACCATCTGATGCTGCGGGAATTGTGCTAGATAGCCCGCTAAATCCGGGCTGGGGTGGCTACGACTGCCAACCACCCGAACCCGATCGGAAGTTTGACTAACCTGAATTGACTGGCTACCGGCTGCGGTTTTTAGCCAAGCGCCCTGACCTCTGGCCGCATAATAGGTTTTTGCCAGCACTGGCGCATGCACCACACCCAGAACCGGCTCACCTTGCTCGATCAGCGCGATATTGACGGTAAATTCACCATTGCGTTTGATAAATTCCTTAGTGCCATCCAACGGGTCGACCAGCCAGTAACGTTGCCAGTGCTGCCGAATATCCCAACTGATATTGGCGGCTTCTTCCGATAAAATGGGAATATCCGGCGTCAGCGCCGTCAGGGCATCAACAATCAGCTTGTGCGCCGCCAGATCGGCGGCCGTCAGCGGTGAAGTATCGGCTTTGTCAGTAACATTAAACTGACTGCTATCCTGCTGATAAATCTCTAAGATTGCCTGGCCGGCTTGTTCAGCAATATCAATAACCTGTTGCAGATAAGACATAGACTTTTCCGTTATTTAGCTGGTGCCGGGATGATCGCCCTCGCAACCAGTAAGTCGAGCAAGAGTTGTACACTTTGCTCTAATGAGAATTCTGCAGTATTCAGCACCAAATCAGCGGCCAGTGGCGCTTCATAAGGATCCGAGATACCGGTGAATTGCTGAATTTCGCCGGCGCGGGCTTTTTTATATAAGCCTTTAACATCACGTTTTTCACACTCTTCAAGCGGCGTGGCGATATAAATTTCCAGAAATTTCCCCGGCGGCAACATCTGTTTTACCCGCTCACGCTGCTCGCGCAACGGCGAAATAAAGGCGCTTAGTACGACTAAACCGGCGTCGACCATTAAGTCAGCGACAGCAGCAACCCGGCGTAAATTTTCACTGCGATCGGCTGCGCTAAAGCCTAAATCTGCACATAAACCATGCCGGACATTATCTCCGTCCAGCAAATAGGTGTGCACACCACGCGCCAGTAAAGCTTGTTCAAGGGCATTGGCAACGGTCGATTTACCCGAACCACTTAAACCGGTAAACCATAATACTGTACTTTGATGGCCCTTTAGCCGGGCACGGGCCGCCGCATCAATCTGATACGGCTGCCATTGAATGTGGCTCGCTTTGTTGCTTTCTGTCATACCGCCTGCCTTTGGAATTTTGGTTACTGTATCAGCATCCCCGAGAAAGATCAGCCACTTAAGCCAGCCGCGTTAACGGCTGGGCAAAGACTGCCGCCGCAGGTCTTTGCCCAAACCAATGCAACTGCGATTGTAACGCTACCACTTCGCCGATCACTAATAAGGCTGGTGAAACCACCTGTTGCTGCTCGACCAATTGGGCTAATTCAGACAAGGTGCCGGTGATCACCCGTTGTTCACGACGGGTACCATTTTCAATAATCGCCAGCGGCGTTGCCGGATCGCGGCCGTAAGTCAGCAACTGCTGTTGGATATCGGCTGCTTTTAGAATACCCATATAAATCGCCAGCGTCTGATGCGGCCGGCTCATACTGTGCCAGTCTGGCTCATCGCCGGCTTTACGACAATGGCCGGTGACAAACTGCACACTTTGCGCATAATCCCGGTGGGTTAACGGAATACCGGCATAGGCGGCGCAACCGGCCGCGGCAGTAATACCCGGCACTACCTGAAACGGGATCTGCTCTGGCAACAGGGCTTCAATTTCCTCGCCACCGCGGCCAAAAATAAAGGGGTCGCCGCCTTTTAAGCGACAGACTTTTTTACCTTGTTTCGCCAGTTTTACCAGCAGCGCATTGGTATCCTGTTGTGGCATGGAATGCGCACCGGCTTTTTTGCCAACACAAATCCGCTCCGCATCACGGCGTACCAACTCCATAATCTGTGGCGACACCAGATAATCGTAAACCACTACATCGGCTTGCTGCATCAATTGTAAGGCTTTTAACGTTAATAACTCCGGATCGCCCGGGCCAGCCCCGACAATCCATACTTCGCCCTGACGTGGTTGTTCACTCTGCAGCATCTCTGCTAACTGTTGCTCTGCCTGCTGTGGCCGGTTCGCCTCAAGTTGCCGCACCACATCTGAGTCAAATACCCGCTCCCAAAACTGACGCCGCGCTGCAAAGCCCTGAAATTTCGCTTTGACCTGGTCACGAAAACGCCCAACCAATTCCGCCAGTGGCCCCAGATGTTGCGGTAACAGCGTTTCTAACTTTTCCCTTAGCCGACGAGCTAATACCGGGGCGGTACCAAAGCTGGAAATAGCAATTAAGATCGGGCTGCGATCAATAATCGATGGAAAAATAAAGCCGCACTTGGGCTGATCATCAACGGTATTTACCAGCATATTGCGCTCTGTCGCTGCCTGGTAAACCGCAGCATTCACTTCGTCATTATCGGTAGCGGCAATCACCAGCAACTTGCCATCCAACAGCTGAGGAGAAAAAAAACCTGGCAACAACTCGGCTTTGCCCTGCTGCTGCCAGTGCAGAAATTCCGGCGCAAATTCCGGCGCTACCACAGTTAAGCGGGCACCGGCACTCAATAAGGTACCGGCTTTACGCAGCGCCACACTGCCGCCGCCAACAATCAGCACCGGTTTATCGGTTAGTTTTACAAAAAGTGGCAGATACTGCACAGTCGCCTCGGGTTGCAGCCTTTATTATCAGACTGACAGCTTACCCAGCAGCGCGGCAAAGCGGAAATAGCAATTTGCGCTCAGTTATAACCAAAGGCTATCAAAAATAGCGTTATTTATACTCAAGCTAAGGTAGCGGTATACTTCAGACATAAAAAAGGCGGCAACCAAAGGTGCCGCCAAACAGGGATGAGAGAGTATCCCAGGCTATGTAAAACGGTTGCTTAGTGACGAATCAGGTAATCGAACGCGCCCAAAGACGCATTGGCACCGGCACCCATCGCAATAATAATTTGCTTATAAGGTGCTGTAGTCGCATCACCGGCGGCAAAGACGCCAGGCACAGAGGTTTGACCACGTTCGTCTACGATAATCTCACCACGCGGCGATAATTCCACGGCACCGCGTAACCACTCAGTATTGGGTACCAGACCGATCTGCACAAAAATACCTGCCAGCTCAATCCGTTT
>Ga0075011_10000159_pt1 | contig 34599 bp, 26 predicted proteins | sample TARM_MetaG_T_14_FD_72354 | JGI IMG/M metagenome (GOLD analysis project Ga0075011, IMG submission 72354) | Freshwater microbial communities from Pennsylvania, USA, analyzing microbe dynamics in response to fracking - TARM_MetaG_T_14 | ecosystem: Environmental > Aquatic > Freshwater > River...
AGATGTTCTACAACCCGGTGCGCAAGCAGGTCAGGAACGGGATGCTGTCGCCCGCCGAGTTCGAACGGCGGCAGATTTTGAAAGCGGAAGGCGTCTAGAAAACTAGGGGCTACTCAGACCGCGATCACCGCACCTTTCAACCCACCCTGCCGCGCCTGGACCAGGCTGAACTGGCCTTGCCCCGGCGCATCGGCGCGCGCCGGATCGAAGGTTTCGGGCAGATCGAGATGCGCGTCGATGGGCAAGGCGCCGGCATGGACCCGGGCGACTGCAACCGGGGCCGCATGGGCCGGCGCCAGCGTTGCCATGGCCAGGATGCCGCCAAGAGCGGCGCAAATGGGCTTGGGCATGATCGGGTTCCCCTGTCTGTCTTGCGCCTTGCCTGCGCCCGGTCGGCCGCCTTGACCAACGAGCATTGCTGATAGACTTATTGCCTCTTGCGCAGCGGCTTGCCCGGCGCCACGCCGTTGAGCAGCCAGTTTCCGGCCGCATGAAACCGCCACTGGTTGGCATCGTGGATCGTGTGGGTGCGCGCGTTGCGCCAATGACGGTTGAGATTGCGGCCTTCATCGCTTGCCGCGCTGCCGATCAGAGCGAAAATCTCGTTGCTCACGGCCAGTGCCACGTCTTCGGCAAAGGCCTTGGCTTCGCCCACTTCCACGGCTGCGAGCGCCGCATTGTCGGCATCGACTCCTGCCGCCACGGCTGCATCGAGCCGGCCCGCCGCACGCTGCAACAGCGCCTCGGCCGCATGGAGGCGGGTGGATAGCTGGCCCAGCGCCAACAGCAGCAGTGGATCGTCCTGCGCGCCCGAAACAGCCGCACCCAGCCGGGGCCGGCTGCGCGCGCGGATCAGCGCCACCCCTTCGGCCAGGGCATCCCCGGCAATCCCCACGTCGATGGCGGCATGGAGCAGCGAGGACAGCGGATGATAGACCGTGTGACGATCGAACAGTTGCCAGTGCGCCACCACCTGCGCCGCCGCGACCGAAACACCATCGAGATGCACCGTGCCGCTGTACGTCGTGCGCTGGCCCATGGCGTTCCAGTCTGCCTCCACGGTCACGCCAGGGGCATGGCGCGGAACGTAAGCCAGGACCAGGCGCCCCACCGGATCGATCGCGGCGACGGGAATCCAGTGTGCGGTCAGGGCGCCGGTGCAATAGTACTTGGTTCCGCTCAGGACAAAGCGATCCGGCCCGTCGGGCACGAGCCGCGTGGCCAGATCGAGTGCCGACGTGCCGCCCCGCTCGGCCTGGGCATTGCCCAGGCGCGCGCCGGCCAGGATTTCGGCAAAGAAGAACGCCTGCTGCGCGGGCGTGCCATCCTGGCGCAGCGCTTCCACGAAGACGAAGTGGTTCTGCGGCAATTGGCCAATGGCGGCATCAGCCGCCGAAAGGATGCGGAACACGTCCGTCAGCGTGGCAAACGAAACGTCGGCGCCGCCGTGACTGCGCGGCACCGTGATGCCGAACAGACCTTCCTGCGAGATCCAATCGAGCACCTCATGCGGGATCGCCCGCGTTCGGTCCCGCTCGCTCGCGCCCGGAGCGATCCGCGCGGCAAGGTCATGGGCCACGGCCAGGGCCTCCGCCTCGGTGGCGATCACCCGCGCCTTGGGAAAGGGGCGGATCGGCACCAGCCCGGCGGCATCTGCCGGCGGGGCAGAGAGCGTTGCAGCCCCGCTCATTCCGCCCGCGCCACAAGCTTGGCCGGCGTCGCCACGGGAGCGAACGGCACCGTGCTGGTGGGCGGGGGCGCAGCCGCAGCGCGAGGATGCTGCCACAGGCCATCGGCTTTCAGGATCGGCAGCACGCCTTCGGCAAACCAATAGGCTTCTTCCAGGTGCGGCACCCCCGACAGGACGAATTCCTCGATCCCGACAGCCGCGTATTCGTGGATGCGCTCGGCGATCTCGGCATGGCTGCCGACCAGCGCCGTACCCGCCCCGCCGCGCACCAGGCCAACGCCAGCCCACAGGTTGGGCCCCACCAGCAGATTGTCCTTGCTGCCCCCGTGTAGGGCCAGCATGCGCTTCTGCCCTTCCGACTGGCTGCGGGCCAGGCCGCTTTGCACATTGGCGATCGTTTCGGGATCGATCGCATCGAGCAGGCGCTGCGCCTCGGCCCAGGCGGCCTCGGCCGTATCGCGCGCGATGACGTGCAGGCGAATGCCAAAGCGAACCTTGCGCCCCTGTGCGGCTGCCAGGCCCTTGATCCATTCCACCTTGGCCGCCACCGCCTCAACCGGCTCGCCCCACGTGAGATAGACGTCGCTGTGCCGCGCCGCCACCGCGCCGGCGGCGGGTGATGACCCACCGAAGTAATAAGGCGGGATCGGATCGGGCAGGCGCGGGATATGCGCGTCTTCCACCTGCACGTGCTTGCCCTTGAACGTCACCCGCTCGCCGGTCCACAACCGGCTGGCCACTTCCAGCCACTCGTCGGCACGGGCATAGCGATCGTCCTTGCCCAGGAAATCGCCGTAGGCCCGCTGTTCATGGTCCTCGCCGCCCACCACGATGTTGAGCAGCAGACGCCCCTGCGTGGCGTTCTGGAACGAAGCCGCCATCTGCGCGGCCAGCGTGGGCGACATGATCCCCGGCCGGAACGCCACCAGGAACTTGAGATGCTCGCTCACCTGGCTGACCATGGCATCAATGATCCAGGCGTCCTCGCACCAGGCGCCGGTGGGGGTTAGCGCCGCCTCGAAACCCAGTTGCTCCGCGCTGCGGGCAATCTGGCCGAGATAAGAAATGGTCGCCGGGCGGGCACCGCCGGCAACGCCTGCCGGTACGCCATGGCCACCTCCCACGATGAAGCGGCTGTCGCCATAAGTGGGTAGGAACCAGTGGAACTTGAGAGACATGATGGCAAACTCCAGGAAATTGGGAACAGGGATGCGCGTGGCTCAGGCCGGTTCGTGGCGGCGCGCGCTGTCAGGCCGGACCAGGCGCAAACGGTCGGCCGGGGCCGAAAGCAGCGCCGGATCGCGATAGCGCGCCCCGAAATGATGATCGGGCAACCGCGCCTGCCCAGTGCCGAAGATGCGCTCGCGCAGCGTCTCGCCGCCGTCATAGGCCTCGCGATAGCGGCCCCGGCGGCGCAGTTCGGGGACGACCAGCTCGATGAAATCGCGCGCGGTGCCATGGGAATGGAACTGGCGCAGGTTGATCCCGTCGATGCCGTCGATATCCAGCCACTTCTCGATCTCGTCCGCGACGATGGAGGGCGTGCCGGCCACGAAAAAGCGATCCTCGTTGAACCCGGAAAGCTGGTCGATCACGTCGCCCACGGTCTGGTCCCGGCGCTTGGGATCGAGCTGGTGGGTCCACCGCACGTCGCTGGCCGCCAGGTCGGCCACGCGCGTCTCGCGCGGGTAGGCCAGGTAGTCGATGGCCGACTGGCTATGCGCCAGGCGCGCTTCCACCGACATGTGCGCCCGGAACAGCGCCAGCTTGTCGGTCACTTCCAGATCGCTGCGCCCGGTGATGATCCCGGCCTGGACAATGAAGCGGATGTCTTCCGGCTTGCGCCCATGGGCCACCGCGCGGGCGCGCATGTTGGCGATGTTGCGCCGCACCTGCTCGGTGGTGAGGCCACCGGTGAACACCACTTCGGCGTGGCGCCCGGCAAATTCCATCCCCGCGCCCGATCCGGTGGCCTGGAACAAGACCGGCGTGCGCTGCCGCGACGGTTCGGACAAGTGCGGCCCGGCCACGCGGAAATGCTCGCCGCGGTGGTTGATGTACCGCACCTTGGCAGGGTCGGTGTAGATGCCGCGCGCACGGTCGCGGATCACCGCGTCATCGTCCCACGAACCCTCCCACAGCTTGTAGAGCACATCGAGATATTCGTCGGCGATCTCATAGCGCAAATCGTGCGAAACTTCCTCTTCATGGCCAAAGTTCTGTGCCGCGTTCTTGAGATAGGACGTCACGATGTTCCACCCGACGCGGCCCTTGGTCAGGTGGTCGAGCGTGCTCATCCGCCGGGCAAAGGCAAAGGGCGGCTCGTAGGTGGTCGAAAACGTCACGCCAAAGCCCAGGTTGCGCGTGACCGCCGCCATCGCCGGCACCAGCAGCAAGGGATCGTTGGACGGGATCTGCATCCCTTCGCGCAGTGCGGTTTCCGGGCCGTTGCGGAAGCGGTCATAGGCGCCCACCACATCGGCCAGGAAAATCGCATCGAACGCGCCATGTTCGCACAGTTGCGCCGTCTCGGTCCAGAAATCGAGATCATTGAAACGATGGCGGTTGTTGTCGGGCAAGACCCACTGGCCATGGACGATATGGCTCACGCAGTTCATCTCGAACAGGTTGACGTGCAGCTTCTTAGGCATCGATCGGGGCTCTTTCACGAGAGACGGCGCGCGCTTCGACCGGCAGGATCGCCTCGATCAACGCGCGGGTGTAAGGATGGCGGGGTGCGGCGAAGACCGTCTCGACCGGCCCGTGTTCGACCACTTCGCCGGCCTGCATCACCAGCACGCGATCGCTGATGCGGCGGATCACGCCCAGATCGTGCGAGATGAACAGGCAGGCGATGCCCAGCCGCGCCTTGAGATCGGCCAGCAGATCGAGAATCTGCGCCTGGACATAGACATCGAGCGCCGAAACCGGCTCGTCACAGACCAGCACCTCGGGGCGCGGCGCAAGGGCACGGGCAATTGCCACGCGCTGCCGCTGCCCGCCGGACAGTTCGATGGGCCGGCGGTCGAGCACGTCGGGCGGCAGTTGCACCCATTGCAACAATTGCCGCGCGGCACGGCCGCCCGCAGTGTCTTCGCCGGCCACGGCCAGCGCCTCGTCCAGCACGCGCCGCACGGTGTAGCGCGGATCGAAGCTGGCCAGAGGATCTTGGAACACCACCTGGACGCGCCGCCGCTCGACCCGGCGCTGCGCCTGGGGCAGGGCCGCGAAATCCTGTCCGCGCCACAGCACGCTGCCGCTGTCAGGCTGCTCCAGCCCCAGGATCAGGCGCGTCAACGTGGTCTTGCCCGAACCCGATTCGCCCACGATGCCAAGGGTTTCCCCGGCATGGAGATGGAACGAGATACCTGCCACGGCGGCACGGCGCCGCGCATCGGGGCCGACAAAGGCCTTGGCCAGATCGCGCCCTTCCAGCACGGGCACGGCGGCAGCGGGCCGTTCTGGCGCAGGCGGCACGGGTTGGGCCACGGCTTCCGGCGGCGGCGCAGCCAAAGCGTGGCTGGCGTGGATCGTGCGCGCGGCGGCGAGCAATTCCCGGGTATAGGGATGGATCGGCTGGGCGAGGATGCGATCGGCCGGGCCTTCTTCCACGATGCGCCCTTGCTGCATCACGGCGATCCGGTCGGCCAGCCGGGCCACCACGGCCAGATCATGGCTGACGATCAGCATGGACCGGTCTGGCCGGCGCAGGGTTTCAAGCAGACGCACGACTTGCGCCTGCACGGCGGCATCCAGCGCGGTCGTCGGCTCGTCGGCGATCAGCAGATCCGGATCGGCGGCAATGGCTGAGGCGATCAGCGCACGCTGGCGCTGCCCGCCCGAAAGCTGGCCCGGCCGCTGGCGGACGCGCAGTTCGGGTTCGGGCACGCCCACGGCGCGCAGCAGTTCGATCACCCGCGCGGCCCGCGCCTTGCGGTCCAGCGGCGTGTGCAGGCGCAAGGTTTCGCCCACTTCGGCACCGACGGTGCGCAATGGATCGAGCGATCCGAGCGCATCCTGCATGACAAAGCCGATCCGCCCGCCGCGCAGCCGGCCCCAAGGCGCCTTGCCCAGATGGCGGATGTCCTGCCCGTCGAACCGCAGGCGGCTGGCGCTCACCTGCGCGCCCGGGCCGGACAGGCCGATGATCGTGCGCGCCGTCACGCTTTTGCCCGAACCGGATTCACCGACCAGCGCCACGCATTCCCCCCGGTGGATGACCAGGGAAATGGCATTGACGCGCGGCGGGCCGCTGTCGGCGAACCGCACGGTGAGATTCTCGATCTCGACCAAAGGCTTTGTGTCCAAGGACTCGGTCATCACTGGCGCCCCTCGCCCCGGCGAATGATTTCGCGGCCCACGGCCGTGACGGCCAGCACGGTAAACGTGACGGCCAGCGCCGGCCCGGCCACCAGCCATGGCGCGACCGAGACATAGTTGCGCCCGATCGAGAGCATCCCGCCCCATTCCGGCGCGGGCGGTGGCGCGCCGAAGCCCAGGAAGCTGAGCGTCGCGGCAAAGGCGATCTTGTCGCCCACCCCGATCACTGCGAGCAGGAGCGCCGGGCGCACCGCATTGGCCAGGATGTGGCGAACGATGATCGCGGCGCGCGACAGGCCCAGCGTGATCGCGGCTTCCACGAACGGCGCCTTGCGCACCAGCAGGGTCTGCGTGCGGACGAGCCGAGCATAGCGGGTCATCGTGGCAATGCCGATGGCCAGGATCAGGTTGAACGGGCCATCGCCCCAGAACGTGATCACCAGCAAGGCAAACAGCACCGCCGGGACCGCCGCCAGGACATCGGAAAGCCGCATCGTCACTGTATCGGCGAGCCTGCCGCCCAGCCCACCCGCGAGGCCGAACACGATCCCCAGCCCCAGCGAAATCGCCATGGCCGCTGCCCCCAGGCCCACCGAAGCCCCGGCGCCATGGATCAGGCGGGCGAGTTCATCGCGCCCGTTCTCGTCGGTGCCCAGCCAGTGGGTGGCACTGGGGGAGAGGAACGCGCGCGCGGCATCGGCATCTTGCGGATCGACCCGCGTGAGCAGACCGGGCGCCACCAGCGCGATGGCAAGCACCGCGAGATAGAAGACCGCCAACGCGAGACCCGGCCGCGCCCTGGCCCATGCGAGTGCGGCCTTGGCGCGCGCGGCCCAGACCGCAAGCGGATCGGCTGCCGCCGAATGGCCGGAAGGCAGGGCAATGGCTTCGGCAGTGGAGGAATAAGGCGGGCTCATCGCGTGGGCTCCTTGGATGAACGGGCGGAGTGGGACATCGTCATGCGGTGGCGCGGCTGGCTGCCCGGACTTGCGCCTCCGGCGCGGCAAAGCGGTTTTCCGGCCATGGCAGGCCCAGATGCTGGCGCAGCGTGGTGCCTTCATAGCCTTCGCGGAACAGGCCACGGCGGCGCAGCAGCGGGACAACCTCGTCCACGAAGATTTCCGCGCCTGAGGGGAACATGTCTGGCATCAGGTTGAAGCCATCGGCCGCGCCCGCCAGGAACCATTCCGCCATCGTGTCCGCGACCTGCTCGGCCGAGCCGACCACCAGGCGATGGCCGGACCGGATGCGGCGCGAAAGCTGGCGCACGGTGAGATTTTCACGGCGGGCGAGGTTGACCTGCGCTTCCCAGAAGCCGTGGCTGCCCCGTTCGTAATCGACCACCGTGCCCAGCCGGTCGAACGGCAGCGGGCCATCGGGATCGAGTTCGCTTGCGGCGATGCCGATGCGTTGCGCGATTTGGGCAAGCAGGCCGCCTTCGCCCTGAAAGGCATCGAGCGCGTCGCAGCGGGCAATGGCCTCTTCCTCGGTGCTGCCGATCACCGTGGAAATGCCCGGCATGATCTTGAGGTGATCGGGATCGCGGCCCCAGGCCCGCGCGCGCGCCTTCATCTCGGTGTAAAAGGCGATGCCATCGTCGAGCGTGGTCTGCGTGGTGAAGATCGCATCGGCGTGGCGCGAACCCAGCGCCTTGCCGCCTTCGGATGACCCGGCCTGGACGATGACCGGCCGCCCCTGCGGCGAGCGCGGCACGTTGAGCGGGCCCTTGACCTGGAAATGGGCGCCCTGGTGATCGATCGAATGGACGCGCGCGGGATCGGCAAAGCGCCCTTGCGCCGCGTCCCCGATGATCGCGCCGTCTTCCCAGCTGTCCCACAACTGCTTGACCACATCGACGAATTCGTCGGCGCGGGCATAGCGATCGGCATGAACCGGCGCCCCGCCCAGGCCGAAGTTCTGCGCGGCCGCATCGCCCGCATTGGTCACCACGTTCCACGCCGCGCGTCCGCCGCTGATATGGTCAAGCGATTGCAACCGCCGGGCGAGATTGAACGGGCTGTTGTAACTGCTCGAACAGGTCGCGATCACGCCGATGTGCGTGGTTGCCAGGGCTACGGCGGTGAGCAGGACCGTGGGTTCCAGCCGCCCGGCCGGCTGATGGCCCACGTCCCCACCCAGCGCCGGTCCGTCGGCCAGGAAAATCGCATCGAGCGCGCCGCGTTCGGAAATGCGGGCGATGTTCTGGTAATAGGCGGCATCGAACACGGCGGTTGGCGGTGCTTCCCCCAGGCGCCAGGCGGCGGAATGGCCGCCGTGGCCCAGGATGTTCATGCCGATGCTAATCTGCTGGCGGGGGCGGCTCATGATCGCATTCCTTCTGGCGGTGTGGCGGCGGCGATCACGATGCCAGCGCGGGTTCGGCTTGGGCCGGGCTCGTGGGTTCGGCGTGCGTGTCATCCTGTCCGCCGGTTGCCTCGCTGCTTTCGGCAGCCGCCTTGCCGGCCCATTGCTCGGCCCAGGCCTTGCGGAAATCGGTGCCGTTGAGGAAATGATCGCCCAGCACTTTTTCGCGCAGGATCGCGGGGTTGTGGCTGGCCAGCGTGCGCGCGTTGCGCCAGTGGCGGTCGAGCCGCCGCCCTTCCTGCGTGGCCGACGATCCGCCCACTTCGAACAACAGGCCGGCAGCCTCGGTCACAGTGTGGATCAGGATCTGCTGCCCCTGATAGGCGCGCACATCGGCTTCCAGGAACAGGGCATCGTCGGGCGCGCCGGCCAGATAGCTTTCGTATGCAGCCTGGAGCGCGGCGGAAACATGCTCGACAATGGCTTGCGCGGCAAAGGCCTGGGCCGAAAGCTTGCCGATCACGCGCTGCACCAGCGGGTCTTGCCGTGGCTCGCTGTGGCCGGGCACGCCGAAAGTGCGCGTCTTGGCCTGGACGAAAGCCACCGCATCGCGGGTGATGGCGCGGGCGATGCCGGCCAGAGCAGCCAGATGCATCTGCTGATAGAACGCGGTGATATAGCTGTCGGCGCGAAACTCGCCAGGGTTGAAGCGGCGCAGGATCTGCTCCTCGGCCACCTCCACGCGGTCGAAACGCGTGGTGCCGCTGCCGGTCAGGCGCTGGCCGAAACCGTCCCAATCATCCACCAGCGTAACGCCGGATGCAGCGGTGGGTACCAGCACCGAGACACGCTGCTCGCCCTCCTTGGCGGCGGCCGAAACCCAGTCGGCATAGAGCGTGCCGGTGCAATAGTATTTCTCGCCCGAGAGGAACAGGCGATCGCCTTCGCGCGCCAGTTCCAGCGTGGTTTCCGTAGCGCTGGTGCGCTCGGCCATGGCCGCACCGATCGATTGGCCGGCAACGATGCGGGCAAACCATTGCTCACGCAGGTCCGGTTCATCGGTGTTGAGGCGGATTTCGACGAAAGCGAAGTGCGCACGCCAGATCTGCACCAGGTTGGAATCGGCTTCGCCCAGTTCCACCAGCAGGCGGAACAACTGCGGCAGGCTGGCGCCGCTGCCGCCTTCCGCGCGCGGGATGCGCAAGGCGCCAAAGCCGGCCTCCTTCAGCCAGCGCACTTCCTCGTGCGCCAGGCGCCGCTCGCTCTCGCGCGCCACCGCGCCTTCCGCAATGCGGGCAAAGATCGGACGGAAGCGGTCGAACAGTTCGGCATCGGTGGGGGCAGAATGCGCGGCAGTCATGACAGGAACACCTTGTGAGGGGGATATGGCGCGAGCATCGGACCAGCCATCAGGCCGAGGCCGTGCGCAGATCGACCAGCGCTGAGGCCAGATCGACAACGAGGGAAGAGAGCACGTAGGCGAGCGCGGTCACAATGGTGACGCCCACCACCACCGGCACATCCGTGGCGGTGGTGGCGTCGATCAGCAGGCGCCCGATGCCGGGGCGGGAAAACAGCGATTCGGTCACTGCCGCGCCGCCCAAAAGCGCGGCAAAGACCAGGCCGGAAAGCGTGAGCAACTGGCTGAGCGTGTGGCGCAGGGCATGGCCCAGCCGCACGCCCGCATCGGACAGCCCGCGCGCGCGCGCGGTAAGAATGAACGGCTGCTCAAGCACCAGTTCGAGTTCCGCGCGCAGGATCTGCGACAAGGTGGCGGCAATCGGCAGAGCCAGGGTGATCACCGGCAGCGCCAGCCCCGCCAGACCCGGCGCATCGGCGACGGGGAAGACCGGCCAGTAGAAGGCAAAGACCAGCAAGAACGCGATGCCCAGCACGAACGAGGGCATGGAGATCAGCACCAGTTCCACCACCGATGCCGTGGCGGCGATCCAGCGCGCCTTGCGGTTGGCCGTGGCCAGGGCCACCGCAATCGCCAGCGCCACACCGAGGCTGCCGGCCAACAGGGCCAGCTTCACCGTGGGCCAGATCTGCTCGGCAATTGCGGTCGATACCGGGATGCGTAGGCGATAGGATTGGCCCAGATCGCCGTGGACCAGGCGCCACAGCCAATCGCCATATTGCCGCCACAGTGGCTGATCGAGGCCATATTCCGCGCGGACCTTGGCCAGCGCCTCGGCCGTGGGCATGGCATCCGGGCCCCCCAGGATCGCGACGGCGGTATCCCCGCCGGTCAGGTTCATCATCGCAAAGGTCAGCGTGGCGGCCGCCCACAGCACGGCAAGGCCAAGGGCAAGCCGCCTGGCAAGAAAGCGCAGGATCATCATGAACGGGGCTCCGAAAGCCAGGCCGTGGTCAGGAACGGCATGTTGTGCGAGGTATCGTAGACCATGCCGCGCAGGTGCCGATGGTAGGCAACCAGGGTGTGGTTCTCGAACAGCGGGACGGCCGGCACGAGCACCGCCAGCCGCGCCTGGGCGGCGGCATAGAGCCGGTCCTGCCGCGCCGGATCGCGCGTGGCGCGCGCCTGGTTGAGCAGGCTGTCGAGTTGCGGATCGGCAATTCGCGAGGTGTTCTGCCCGGTAAAGCGCGGGTTGGCGATATTCTGCCCGTGATAGACGATATAGAGCCCATCGGGCGTGTTGGTGTGCCAATAGCCCGGCCCCAGCGCCTGATAGGCATTGCGCGCGCGGATCTGGGTCAATTGCGGCGCCGTCACCTGGCGAATGTCGAGCCGCAGCCCGATCTTGCGCGCATCGGCCTGGATCGCCACGACGATGGGGCTGAGCGCGGTGCCGGCATCGACCTGCACCAGCGTGGCCTGCAGGCGCTGCGCACCGCGCCGACGCACCCCATCGGCATCGCGGGCGGCCCAGCCGGCCTTGTCGAGCAGGCGGTTGGCCGCGGCCACGTCCGGTCCGGGCGCGACGATGCCGGGTGCGGCATGCGGCGTGATGGCCGAAAGGAACGCACCCGTGGGGCGATATTCGCCAAAGCCGTTTGCCCGGGTGATCGCCGCCCGGTCGATCGCCAGGGCAAAGGCCTGGCGCACCGCCAGTTCGTTGAACGGGGGCAACGTGGTGTTGAACGTGATCGCGCGGGTGGGATTGCCCAGGTTGATGCGGTTGCCCAGCACCAGATCGGGATTGGCGCGGATCGCAGCGGCGTTTTGCGGCGGCGCGTCGATGGTCAGGTCGAACTGGCCAGAGACAAGCGAGACGTAGCGCGGCAACGCCTCGGGCACGAAGGTGACGGCGATCCGGTCGAGATAGGCCGGCCCGGCATGGCCGATATAGGGCGGCGCCCAGCGATAATCGGGCCGGCGCACGAAAGTAATGCCCGACTGACGGCGATACGACGCCACGATGAACGGCCCGCTGCCCACCGGCCGCGTGGCAAGTACCGCCTTCGGCCCGGCCAGCGAGCGCGGGCTGACTAGCCCGAACCAGCTCTGCGCCAGCACGTTGAGAAAGGCAGAATAGGGCCGCGAGAGTGTCACTTCCAGCGTGCGCCGGTCGACCACCCGCGACCGCGCATAGGGCGCGATATAGGCGGCCGTCATCGCGGTGTGGCTGGCCGGATCGACAATGCGATCGAGATTGGCCTTGACCGCTGCGGCATCGAGCGGCGTGCCATCGGAGAACGTCACGCCATCGCGCAAGTGGAACACATAGGTCAGCCCGTCGGCCGAAATGTCCCAGCGCTCGGCAATCCACGGGGTGATCGCGCCATGTTCGTCCAGATAGACCAGATTGTCGAACAGCAGGCGACCGAGCCACTTGGGATTGGTGGCAGCGATGGTTTGCAGATCGAGCGTGCCGGTATCGCTGGCCACCGAAATATGCAGTGTACCGCCCGACCGGCCACGGCCGGTCTCGACATAATCGGCATGGGGATAAGTGAACGCATGGACAGCGGTCGACATCGCTGCCGGGCGCTTTTCATCGCCCGCCGCCGGCGCCCCTGGCAGGCGCGCGGCAAGCAACAGCGCGAAGGCGCTGCCGGCCAGGCACAATCCCGGGCGTGCCTTCATGCCCCCTGTCCTTTCCAGGCAGCGATCAGCACGGGCGTGTTGTGCGAGGTATCGTAAAGCACGCCGTGCAGGCTGCGGCGATAGGCCGACAGCGCATGGTTTTCATAAAGCGGAATGGCAGGGGCCAGCCAGGCGAGGCGCGCCTGGGCACGAGCATAGAGCAAAGCGCGGGTGGCCTCGTCCGGCGCGGCACGCGCGGCTTCGAGCAGGCGATCGAGCTCGGCATCCTGCAAGCGCGAGGTGTTCTGGCCGATGCGCTTTTTCGAGGCGATCTCGGCCCCGGCATAGTTGATATAGAGCGCGTCGGGCGTGTTGGTGTGCCACACCCCGCTGGCCAGTGCCTGGTAATCACCGGCCATGCGCCGCTGGGTGAGCATCGGCATGGTCAGTTGCACGATGCGCAGATCGAACCCGATCGCGCGGGCGTCGGCCTGAAGCGCGACCAGCACGCTGAACAGGTTCTGGGCCTGGGTCACCAGCACATCGGCCCCCAGCCGCTGGCCGTGGCGCGTGCGAAAGCCCTGGGGATCGCGACCCGTCCAGCCTGCTGCGTCGAGCAGGCGGTTGGCCCTGGCCGGATCGCGCGCCAGAATGCCCTGCCCGCCCGCATCGTAATCGCGCGTGGCGGCGCCGAGGAAATCGGTCTTGGGAAGGTATTCACCAAACCCGACGGCCCTGGCAATGGCCTGACGGTCCGTGGCCAAGCACAACGCCTGGCGCACCGCCAATTCATCGAACGGCGCGCGCGCCACGTTGAACGCAACGCCGCGGCTGACGATGCCGGTGCGGATGCGGTTGTCGAGCACCAGCGCCGGATCGGCACGGATCGCGGCGGCATTCTGCGGCGGCGCATCGATGGTCAGGTCATACTGTCCAGACGCCAGCGCCACATAGCGGATCAGCCCTTCGGGCAGGAAGTCGATGTCGATGCCCTGGGCATAGGCCGCACCGCGATGGTGCAGGAACGGTGGCGCCCAGTCATAGTCGGGCCGGCGCACCAGGCGGATGCCGCGCTGGCGTTCATAGGATGCGACCACGAATGGCCCCGAACCGATCGGATGCGAGGCAATCGTCGCGGGTGCCTCGCGGATCTGGCGCGGGGAGATCAGTGCCAGCCAGCTTTGCGCCAGCACATTGAGAAATGGGGCATAAGGGCGCGACAGGCGCGCCTCGAAAGTATAGCGGTCAATTACCCGCCCTTGCGCATAAGGTGCAATATAGGCCGCAGCGAGCGGCGACTTGGTCGCCGGATCGCGCATATGCTCCAGGTTGGCCTTGACCGCCTGGGCGTCGAACGGCGTGTCATCGGAAAAGGTCACGCCCTGTCGCAAGTGAAACACGTAGGTCAGCCCGTCGGGCGAAATCGTCCAGCTTTGCGCCAGCCAAGGCGTGGGCCGTCCCTGGTCGTCGAGATAGACCAGGTTGTCGAAGATCAGCCGGCCCAGCCACTGCGCGTTGGCATGGCTGATGGAATGCAGGTCGAGCGTGCCGGTATCCGCTGCGGTGGAGATGCGCAGGGTGTCGCTAATGGCAAAGGGCGGAGTCTCGGTCTGGACATAGTGTCCGGTGGAGAGCCGGGCCGGCGTGTCGCTCGCGCCAGCCGGTCCCGACCCGGCTGCCGCCGGGCCATTCCCTCCAGAAGGCGCGAGCGAGCACCCCGCCGCCACGGCAGCGGCCAGGGCGACCGTGAGCAGGCGGGATGCTCGCGACATCAGCGGCCCAGCTTTACCGAGATGCCGGCCACGATGGAGATGCCATCGCCCGGAAAGGCCACGCGCTGGTCCTTGCCGGCGGCGTTGAACACCGGGCTGATCGCCGCGGCATAGCCCTTGTTGAACAGGTTGTGCCCATCGATGAACAGGCTGTACGGACCGTCCTTGGGGGCATAGCCAATCGTCGCGCCAAAGATCGCATAGGGCCGCGCGTAGAACGTGTTGGCATAGTCGATCGGCACCGACGAGGAGGCCTGCACCTTGCCCGAGAGATAGGCCCCCGATGCATGGTTGAACGCCAGTTCGCCCTGGTAGAAATGGCGCGGCAGGCTGGCGAGCTGGTTGCGACCCCACTGCGCATCGTGGCGGAAGCGGAAATCGCTGTAGGTATAGGATTGGCGCAGCGAGATGTTGGTATCGGGATTGGCCGCGCGCCACAGCGGTGTCTGAAGGCCCACTTCCACCCCGGTGTGCAGCGTGGGCGAGGCATTGCCTTCGGCGGTCAGGTTGTTGACGAAGTCGACGATCACGGTGATCGACTCGTTCTTCACCCAGGCGCGATAGGCGCTGATATCCCACGTGCCGAGGATCGGCGTGGTGCCGCGCGCGCCCAGTTCGGCGGTCCAGGCGGTCTGGTCCTTGAGCGGAAAGCCCTGGCTCGCCAGCGTCTTGGCCGGACCGCTGGTGAAGGCAGGCGGCGTGGTGAGGAAAGACCAGTCGTTCGGCGGCTCGACCGAGCGGCTGACATTGCCGTGGAATTCGTAATCCGGGCTGATCTGATAGGAAAAGCCGCCGCGCGCGGTGTATTCCCAACCATTGCGGCTATAGGGCTTGGCGGTGTCGCTGCCGGTGGGCGCCGGATAGCTCACGTTGGTCTTGCGGAAGATGTTGAGCGCGGCCGCGCCCAGCGTGATCTTCAGCCCGTCGACCGGTTCCGACGTGTTGGACAAGTGGATGTTGCGATCCGCGCCATCGTAGTTGGCAATGCGCAGCAGGCTGCCCGTTGGCAGGCCCGAAGGGGCCACTGCCCCGGAATACGTGCCGGTTGCCGCGTTGAACGTGCCCGCGCCGGGATCGACCGCATAACGCAGGTACGTCTTCTGCCAGCCCTTGGTGTGATCGACCGAGAGCACGCCAAAGATGGTCTGCGAATCCCGCCCGAACAGGGTGTCGGTGCGGTGGTAATCCAGCGTGGCGGACACGTCGCTATAGGCCCAGCGTGCGATATTCTGGGTGCGGATGTCGATCGGGTAATCGTGATAGGTGAACCCGATCACCAGCGATTCCCGTGGCGAGATCGTGAATGTGGTCTTGTTGCCGAACCATTTGGAGCCAGGCTGGATGCGCACTGCATCGCGCGCCACGTTCTGCGGGTTGGCCACACGCGGCGTATTCTGGATTTCCGAGATCAGCAGGCCACCGGGCGTCTGGTTCCAGGTCTGGCGATAGCGCGCGAAGAAGCGGGTTTCGATATTATCGGCCAGTTGGATACCGATATTGCCGATCAGGCCGAAGGAGTCGCCCGCCGCCTGCTTCTGATAGCCATTGCGCTGCGAATAGGTGGCGCTGACGAAGTAGTCGAACTTACCATATTGGCCGCCTGAGCTGAGCTGGCCCTTGAGGTAGCCATAGCTGCCCCCTTCGACGCGCGCTTCGAGCGGAGCGGAGTCCTTGCCGGTCTGGGTGACATAGTTGATCGCCCCGCCCAGGAACGAGCTACCACGATCGAATCCGTTCGCGCCACGCAGGATTTCCGTCTGCTTGAGGCCAAGCGGCTCGAACAACTCATAGGGCGTTCCGCCCGGCCCGGTCACCGGCAACCCGTCGAAGGTGAAGAGAATGCCGGTGCGGAAGAAGTTGACGCCACGGTTGACGGCCGAACCACGCACCGAAATCTTGATCCCGTCGGCACCACCCGCCGCCTGGGCCAGAACGCCGGGCTGGAACGCCAGCACGTCTTCATTGGTCAGCACGCGGCCCTTGAGCACGTCGGCCTGGTCCACGAACCCGGTGCCGCCGGGCACCGCCTTGAGTGCTTCTTCTACCTTCTTGTCGGCGCGGCCAGACACGATGATCGTGCGGCCCCGGTTGGCGCCATCAGTCTCGGCATCGCTGTCTGCCGCGGGCGGCAAAGCAGGTTCGGCAGCGCCTTCAACCAGCGCGTCGCTTGCCGCCGAAATCGGCGTTGCGGCATGGGCCAGCGCGGGATGCCACAAGGCGGCCACGGCCAGGGCGATGGCAGACACGCCAAACGGGCATGGGCCTGTTCGGCTAGCATGCGGAAGATGAGACATTACGGAATTTCCCCCGGTTTTTGTGCAAAGTTCACGAATGCGGCCATCCGTCCGGCGGCTCTCCCTGATCGTCTATATCTCTACTATTTTGGTCAATAAACTAATCCTAATCGAAACGATAGAGAATCTTGCAAATGCGAGATATCCCTTCTAAGGCTTGATTTCGCTAAGAGCGCTGCGCGACCGCACTGCAAAAGAAGCCTCAATTTCCTGACATATTTGACCGAATCATTAAGTTATCAGGGAGCCTCATGTGACCACCTCCAGCCCCGCGCGACCCGCGCTCGATAGACTGCGCGCCGGCGACGCGGTGGCTGCGATGGGCATCGATCCCGTGCGTGCCCCCCGGATGCTGGCCCGCGTTGTCGTGCTGGCATTAGCCTATCCCTGGCGCTTTGGCGCCGCGATGGCGGCGTGCGCGGGCGCGGCGCTCGCCAACCTCCTGCTTCCTTGGCTGCTGGGCAGGGTCGTGGATGAAGCGGCGGCCCTGGCGCGGGTGGCCGCGCCGCTGCGCCATGGACAATCGCTTGGCCCGGTGGCCTGGGCGGCAGGCAGCCTAGTCCTCGCTTCGGCCCTGCGCGGACTGCTGCAGATGGCGGCAGGCTATAACGCGGAGCATGTCGGCCAGAGCGTGGGGCGGGACTTGCGCCTGGCCTTCTTCGAAAAGCTCCAGCGGCTGGACCTGGCATTCCACGATGCCGTCCATTCTGGCGACCTGATCACGCGCGGCATGCTCGATCTGGAAGGGGTGCGCGGCTTCATCGAAGTGGGCCTACAGCGCATCGTCCAGCTTGCCCTGCTGGCCGGCATCGGCGGCTGGCGGCTGATCGCCACCGATCCGGTGCTGGGCGCCACCACGCTGATCTTCCTGCCGTTCGTGGCCGTCATGGCCGGGACCATGGGCCTCAAGCTGCGCTATGCCTGGACGCGCCTGCAGGAACGCATGGCCGACCTCACCCGCGTGATGGAGGAAAACCTCCAGGGCGCGCGGGTAGTGCGCGCCTTCCCGGCGCGGAGCCACCAGATCGCCGCGTTCGATGCCGCCGGCAACGCCGCGCTGGCCCTGGCCAACCAGCGCATCGCCATCCGTTCGCGCGCGATGGCGCAGATCAACCTGGTGTTCTACGGCGCGATGGCCCTGGTGCTGGCGGTGGGCAGTTGGCGCATCGGCCAAGGCGCGCTGACCATCGGCGATCTCGCCGCGTTCCTGGCTTACATGACCATCCTGCAAATGCCGGTGCGGCAGGTGGGCATGATCGCCAATGCCGCCGCCCGCGCAGTCTCATCGGGTACGCGGCTGTTCGACATTCTCGATCGCCAGCCCGCCGTGGCCGATACGCCCGACGCCCGCCCGCTTGCCCTCAAACACGGCACGCTGGTGCTCGACCGGGTCTCGTTCCGCTATGCCGCCGATGCGCCCGATGCCCTGCGCGACATTTCCCTGACCGTGCGGCGCGGTCAGACGCTGGGCATTGTCGGCCCGGCCGGCAGCGGCAAATCGACGCTGGCGCACCTGATCGGCCGGTTTCACGACGTGACCGAGGGCAGCGTGCGGATCGATGGCCAGGACGTGCGCGATGTAACGCTGGCGTCGCTGCGCGAAGCGGTGGGCCTGGTGGCGCAGGAAGCCTTCCTGTTCGATGACAGCGTGGAGCGCAACATTGCCTATGCCCATCCCCGCGCGCGGCGTGGCGATGTCCATGCCGCCGCCCAGGTGGCGCAGTTGCACGATCACGTCGCCGGCCTGCCGCGCGGCTATCGCACCGGCGTGGGCGAACGCGGCTCGCGCCTGTCCGGCGGCCAGCGCCAGCGCGCCACGATTGCCCGTGGGCTGCTGCCCGATCCGGCCATCCTGATCTTCGACGATGCCACCTCGGCCGTCGATGCTGCGACAGAACACCGCCTGCGCCACGCCCTGCGCGAGGCCGCGCGTGACAAGACCACGGTGATCATCGCGCACCGCCTGTCCTCGCTGATGCATGCGGACGAGATCATCGTGCTCGATCATGGCCGCATCGTGGAGCGCGGGCGCCACGCCGACCTGGTGGCTGCAGGCAGGCACTATGCCCGCCTCCACGCGCTGCAAACCAATCCGGGCGCTCTGGTGGATGAAGAAAGGATGTCGGCATGAACATGATTTCCGCCGCGCGCCGCCCCCCGACCGCAACAGCAGCCGCAGAGGGCATAGCCGAGCGGGAAGAGCGCGAGGACGTGTTCGGCCGGTTAGATCCCGATGTCGCGGCGCGCCTGTGGCCCTATATCGCCCCGCACCGTCGGCTCGCCTGGTGGGCACTGGCCGCGATCCTGGCCTTCGTCGCCGCGCAGGTCGCGATTCCGCTGCTGATCCGCGGCGTGGTCGATGCACTTACCGCCAAGCCCGGTGCCTGGCCGCTCTCGCGCGTGCTGGTGCTGTTCGGGGTAGCGGTGATCGCCAATGCCGCCGCCAATTACCACAGCGACGTGCTGGCCGCTCGCCTGGCGCAGCGGATCATCTTCGATCTGCGCCGCGCCATGTTCAGCCACCTCCAGTCCGTTTCGCAAGGGTTCATGGACCGCAGCCACGTGGGCCGGATCATGTCGCGCCTGCAAGGGGACGTGAACGCCTTGCAGGAGTTCTTTGAAACCTCGGTCACCGCCGTCGCCGATTTCGTGCTGCTGCTGGGCATCGTGGTGGCGCTGTTCGTGCTGGAATGGCGGCTGGCGCTGGTGACGCTGCTGCTCGTGCCGATGCTGGTGGGGGTGCGGGCGCTGTGGCTGCCGCGCGCGCGGCTGGTGTTTGCCCGCGCGCGCGATACGTCGTCCATCGTCAACGGCGCCATGGCCGAAAACATCAACGGCGTGCGCGTCGTCCAGGCCAGCCGGCGCGAGGCGGTCAACCTGGCCGATTTCACCGACAAGGCCGATGCCAACTTCCGCGCCCAGGTCGCCTCCGCCTGGACCGCGCAGGTCATGGTCCCGACCATCGACGTGCTGACCGGCCTGGCCATGGGCATCGTCGCGCTCGGCGGAAGCTGGCTGGCCCGCGAAGGGATCAGCGACGTGGGCGTGATCGTGGCCTTCGTGTTTTTCGTGCAGCGCTTTTTCGAGCCGATCCGCACGCTCTCGCAGCAATATACCATGGCCCAGCGCGCCACCACCGCCGCCCAGCGCATTTTCGAAGTGATCGACGTGCCGGTCGATATCGTCGATCCACCCGGCGCGCCCGATCTCGATGCATCCCAGCCCTCGGTGGAACTGGACGGCGTGACCTTCGGCTATCGCCCCGATCAGCCGATCCTAAGCGATTTCTCGCTGGCGATCGCCCCGCGCGAAGTCGTGGCGCTCGTCGGCCCCACCGGATCAGGCAAGAGCAGCATCGCCGCGCTGGTCTGCCGCCTTTACGACGTGTGGGACGGCGCGGTGCGGATCAACGGCCAGGATCTGCGCGACGTGCACCTGGAATCGATCAGCCGCAAAGTGGTGATGGTTCTGCAGGAACCGTTCCTGTTCACCGGCACGATTGCCGACAACATCCGCTTTTCCACCCGTGGCGCCACGCGCGAAGACATCGTGCGCGCGGCCAAGGCCGTTCACGCCCACGACTTCATCGTGCGCCTGCCGCAAGGCTATGACACGCGGCTGGAACAGCGTGGACAGAACCTGTCGCTCGGCCAGCGGCAGTTGATCAGCTTTGCCCGCGCGCTGGTGGCCAATCCGGCGATCCTGATCCTGGACGAGGCGACCGCCAGCATCGACAGCGTGATCGAGGCACGCATCCAGCAGGCGCTGCGCGTGCTGATGCAGGGCCGCACCAGCATTCTCATCGCCCATCGCCTCGCCACCGTGCGCGATGCCGATCGTATCGTCGTGCTGAAGGACGGCGCGATCCTGGAACAGGGCAACCATGCCGCCCTCATCGCCCACGATGGGCTCTATGCCCGCCTCCACGCCCACAACTTCGCCTCGTTCGACGAGGTTTCGGGATGAGCCACGCCCCGGCTCCAACGATCCCGGCGACCGCCGACCACGCACGCGCCATTGCCGAAATCGGCGTGGAAACCTGGCACGACGCCTATCGCGCAATCATGCCGGCAACGGTGCTGGCCGCGCGGAACGTGGACCGCGCGCAGCAGAACTGGGCGCGCGCCATCGACCAGGGCACCACACCCATTCACGTCGCGATTGCTGGCAACGCCGTCGTCGGCTTTGCCAGCGCCGCGCACCAGCGCAGCACCTTGCTAGAGGCGGAGGGATTTTCCGCCGAAATCACTACGCTTTACGTTCGTCTAGGGTGGCAGAGGCAGGGCGTGGGCAAAGCGCTGTGGGACCCAATTATCAACGAACTGGCGCAACAGGGCCACGAGCGTGTCAGGCCTGTGGGTGCTCGAACGAAACGGGCCAGCGCGCCGCTTCTACGAAGCGAGGGACTGTAGCCTGCACGCGGCCCGGCAAGTCGAGCATCGCCTCGGTGACGTGATTTCCGTGGCCTAATCGATGGCCTGCCCCGATCCACCATTCCCAAGGAGACCCACGATGACCGCATTTTCAGCCCAGACCATTGGCCGCCAGGGCTATGGCACGATGGGCCTGTCACATTCCTATGGCCGCGCGGAAGACGAACCTTCGATCGGCACGATCCATCGCGCCCTCGACCTGGGGGTAACGCTGATCGACACAGCCAATGTCTATGGCCAGGGGCACAACGAGGAGCTGGTGGGCCGCGCCATCGCCGGCCGGCGCGCGGGCGTGGTGCTGGCTACCAAGTTCGGTTTCCGGCTGGATGGCGAGCCGGAGGACCGGCGCATCAACGGCGCACCGGCCTATGCCCGGCAAAAGCTGGAAGAGAGCCTGCGCCGCCTCAGGGTCGATCACGTCGACCTCTATTATCTTCATCGCGTCGATCCGCTGGTCCCGATCGAGGATACGGTGGCCGAGCTGACGCGGCTCAAGGAGGAAGGCAAGATCGGCGCCATCGGGCTGTCCGAAGCTGACGCCGCCACGCTGCGCCGCGCCCATGCGGTGCATCCGATCGCCGCGCTACAAAGCGAATATTCGCTGTGGGAACGCCATGTCGAAGCTGAAATCCTGCCGACGGCGCAGGAACTGGGCGTGGTCTTTGTCGCCTATAGCCCGCTGGGGCGTGGATTCCTGGCGGGCAACCTGCCGCAGGACCCGGGAGACCGGCGCCATCGTCACCCGCGCTATCAGCAAGACGCCATCGCTGCAAACGCCCGCCGTTTCGCTGCCGTGGAGAGCGTAGCGCAAAGCCTGGGCGCCACCGTGGCGCAAGTCAGCCTCGCATGGCTGATCGCGCGCGGCGTGGTGCCGATTCCCGGAACGCGCCATGTGGCGCATCTCGAAACCAACCTCGCGGCCAACGATCTCGTGCTCGATGCGGCCAGCCTTGCGGCGCTGGACGCGGCATTTCCACCCGGCACCACGGTGGGTGAACGGCATCCCGTGCAGCGCCCGATCGCGCAGCCGGTTACGGCAAGATAAAGCTAAAGTTTGTTGTCTATTTAAATAATAGAGATTAAATGAGCGCGCGATCCCATCCGACGACGGAAGGAAAAGCAGATCGCCTGTCGCGCCATGCCGTCAGCCCATCCACCCTGCGCATGACGATAACCGGTCTGCTCGCGTGTCTCTCCCTCGTCCGCTTCGGGCCGATGCGCCCTTGAACACTCGCTCGGCTCGAAGCGGGCACCGATCCCCTGACCAGCTGTCATTCCAGATCCCATCGACCATGCCCGACGCCAAGACCCAGCCCCCACCCACCGGCCCTGCCCCGCTGCCTGCCCGCATCGGCCGGCGGCTGGAACAGCTGTTGGCCACGCGCGGCATTACCATTGCCGAACTGTCGCAACGTTCGGGCATCGCCACGTCGGTTCTGACGCAGATCACCCAGGGCGCCTGGCAGCCCACCATCGACGTGGCTTGGAAGATCGCCAATGCCATCGACGTTCGCTTCGGCGCGCTGCTGCCGCGCCAGCATCCCGGCGATTTCGTGCTGACGCGGGCAGAACACAATCCGGTCTTCACTTCGCCCGACGGTCGCTTCACCTCGCAACCGCTCTCGCCCTATAGCTGCGACCAGCCGTTCGAATTCTATCGCGCCGAACTGGCACCCGGCGCGGCCCATGCCTTTGCCGCCCATCCGCCGCGCACGATCGAACATCTCACAGTGCATGCCGGCACAGTGGAAATCACGATCGGTCGCGAAAGCCCGCAAGTGCTCGGCCCGGGCGACTGGCTGCGCTATCTGGCCGATGTGCCCCACCGCTATCGCGCGCTGGGCGACGATCCCGTGCTGCTGTACATCGTGCTCAGCTACGCTGGGCTTGACGTCGAATAGCAAGGCCGATTGCGCCATCCGCCCGGTTTCGTTAACGCGCCCAGGGATCATCGGCGCGCCGGCTGGCGTGCGGGGCACGAACAAGGCGCGGGAATGCTGTCGAACAAGGGCAAGTACGGGCTCAAGGCAATGACGCACCTTGTCGGCGTGACCCAGCCGATGTTGGCCGACGACATCGCCAAGGACAATGCCATTCCGCGAAAGTTCCTTGACGTGATCCTGATGGAATTGAAACGCGCTGGTCTCGTTTCGGGGAAGAAGGGGCGTGGCGGCGGCTACATGCTGGCCCGCCCTGCCGATCGCATCACCGTAGGCCAGGTCATCCGCATCCTCGAAGGCTCGTTCGCCCCCATCGGCTGCACCAGTCGTACCGCTTACGTGCCATGCCACGATTGCCCGGACGAAGCCGCCTGCCGCATCCGCGACCTGATGATGGACGTGCGCGACCAGATGGCCATGGTGCTCGACAACACCACGATCCAGGCCTTGGCCGCGCGCCAGACCCGCGCGCAGCGGGAATTCTAGCTGATCGTCAGCGCAGCAGAAAACCCAGCGCGCGCAGCGCCTGCTTGAGCCGGTCGCGGCCATTGAGCGATCCGGCGGAACGCACCCGCCCCAGCACCAGTGCGCGCCAACCCACCACGTCCTGCCCCTGGGCCGCCTGAAATGCGCGGGCTGTTTCGTCATAAGCCGCAATCGGCGCGCGCTGGCTGCCCAAACGATAGCTGTCATGATGCAGGATCGCTTCGCGCGGCAGGCGCGGCTTGACCGCCGCGGGCAAGGCCGGATCGGGATGCCCCACCACAAGGCCGAAAACCACAGCCGCGCGCGGCGGCAGGTCGATCACTTGCGCCACGGCTTCGGGCTGGTTGCGCAAGGCGCCGATGTAGACCGTGCCCAGGCCCAACGATTCCGCCGCAACCACGGCATTTTGCGCCGCCAGCGCGGCATCGATGGCCGCCACGGTGAAGCTTTCGAGGTAGTCCAGCCCTTCCACGGACTCGCCGGCGTCAGCGGCCAGAAGGTGGGCGCGCGCCAGATCCGCAATCCAGAGAAGAATGACCGGGGCCTGGGCAATATGTTTCTGCCCCCCGGCAAGTTCGGCCAGCCGCGCACGCTTGGCCAGATCGGCCACCGCGACCACGCTCCACAATTGCAGGTTCGACGACGTTGCCGCCGATTGCGCCGCAGCCACCAGTGTTTCGACCGTGCCGGGCGGCAAGGCATCGGGCAGGTACGCCCGGACGGAACGATGGCCAAGCAATGCCGCGATCGTGTCGTTCCACAAGACACCATCGGTCTGCTGCGCGCCATAACGCAGCGAAAGTGCCGCTGCCGCAGGCTGAGGATGGTCCAGCGCCATAAATCTTGCCTTTGCCGTGAGTTTGAATGCTGCAAAGCAGCTTGATATTTGCTTACCAGCACTAGCACAGACTTATCGTATCAAGACTTCCAATCGATTGATGAATTGAGGAAATAGGGATTGATATTAAGTTGTTATGCAGAATTCGGACCAAGCGTAACCAGAAACCTTGTTTATAGCCCGATCGCTTGCTATCGTCCCGCCAGTATCCGGTTGCCACCCAATGGCCGAATGAGGACATTGACGAGATGGAAGAGGCAGCCGTTCCTTTCGACGACCGAACTCTGGCCTTTTACGACAATCACGCGCTGGAGTACGCCAGTAGCCAGCCCGACTCGCTGGCAGCCGATCTCTTGGCGTTTCTCCCCCATCTCGCACCTGGCAGCCAGATCCTCGAGCTTGGCTGCGGTTCGGGCGACACTGCGGCTGCGCTCGAGAGACTGGGCCACCATGTCGACGCGACCGATGGCCGCACGGCCATGGTGCAGTTGGCCAGCGCCAAGCTTTCAAGACCTGCCAAGATGCTACGGTTTGACCAGCTGGACAGCAAATCGGCTTATGATGCCGTAATCGCGAACGCCAGCCTACTCCATGTGCCCCACCCAGCACTGCCGTCATTATTGGCGCGAGTCCATCGCGCACTCAAGCCAGGCGGTTGGCACTTTGCCAATTACAAAACCATGGGCAAAGCCGGCTGGGATCGGCACGATCGCTATTACAATCGGCTGTCAAGGAGCGATGCCGAGCGCTTCTACAATCAAGCTGGCGCTTGGTTCAGCCTTGATTTTTACGAGTACGAAGGCTGCGGATATTTCAGTCGGCCCAGTCGCTGGCTTGTTGTGACCGCCCGCAAGGGCTGACGGCATCCGAGGCGCCAGCCATTGCCCACCGGAACCGTTCAGTCCGACGAACGCGCGGTCCAGCGCAGGCGCTACATGTTGCTTGAGCCGCAGGCCAGCGCAGCCAAACCATGGAGCCGGTTAGCGATAATCCCACCGCCACGCTGTCGGCTGTACTTGGCGCATGCTCGGCTCAAGCTGGTGCCAAAATCCGCGGTGGCCTCAATACGCAAGACCTCGCCGTGGAAAACGATCCTTTCGCGAGGTCGGCAAGATCCTATCAGGCGAATCCTCACCCACAAAACGGGATGGTTTTGAGCTGCATAGGACGTTGCTGGACTCAAACCTTGCAGCAAGAAAGTTTGAAGGTATCGATGTGGGTATCGGTTTCAGGCTCTCATCCAAAACGTCGCATTTCTAAGCATTTGCGGGCCAATTTCGTGTCCTCTCCTGAACTGGGCTACAAACTGTCGGACAAGGTCACCTGGTCGGTGGGCGCGAACAACCTGTTCGACACCTATCCCGATCGCAACGGCATCGTCGCTTCGGACGGATCGGACGCCTATGGCAGCTTTGCCCCGTTCGGGCTTTCGGGCGGATTCTATTATACCCGCGTGGGCGTGACGTTCTAGCACTACTTTGGCAGAAGTTCACTTGGGTGTTTGATGAGGCTGCATCCGCAGTGAGGGCAATGGTCGGGCGGTGAGCGGGCCAAGCGGTCAAGGATGGCCTGGCGCACTGCTGGCAAAGTGGGTTGGGGAGGCGGACCGAGGACTCTTTTTTTTCCGTCCCGCCTGAGCGAGCCTTCGGGATTGCAGGAAGGCGTAGGCCATCATCGACATCAAGGCGTGGCGGTGAAGTCCGACCCAGGATCGTCCTTCGAAGTGATCGAGGCCCAGTTCTTCCTTGAGTTGCTGATGAGCTTGTTTGCAGACCCAGCGCGCCTTGATCGCGCCGGCGAGAGCCTTGATCGGGGTGTCGCCAGGCAGATTGGAGAGATAGTATTTGCGCTCGCCATTCGAGCGATACTCCCCCACCAACCAGGCTTCCTCGCCCGGCATGTGCTGGGCCCCGGCAGAGCCGATCCGCTGAGGTGCACCATCGGCAATGCGCACGCGCATGGCTGCAAAGCGGGCCGTCAGCGGTCCCTTGGCTCCCTTGCGCCAACTGACCTGTCGCCACTTCGCGCCTTCGAGCATTGCGTGCGCGGCAATGGATTTGACGTCCGGCACATGCCGCACCCGTGGGCGACCGCGTCCTGCGACCGGGAAGATCAGTTGCACATCGGCCGGATAGACCTTTTGGTGTTGGGGGATTCCCACCGCCCAGCAAAGGCTGCGCGCACTCAGTGCCTGTCGGAATGGAGCGGACAGCCCGTAACCGGCATCGGCCAGCACACAACCGAAGCGCACACCCGCAGCGATGATACGATCGATCTCCTCGATCGCGATCTCGGGCTTGGTGCGATATTCCTGCAAAGGGGCAGGCACACCCGCCTTGTCCATGCGTGCGGTATCACTCGTCCAGCTTTCGGGCAGAAACAGCCGCAAGCTCAGCATGAGCGGAACTTCACCCGAGGCCAGTGTCACCGATACCAGTGTCTGGCAGTTTGCATTCTTGCCCAGTGCCGTCGCGTATTGGGGCGCAACGCCAACCGAAGCCTTGCCCTTCTTGGGTAGGGCGGTGTCATCGATGATAAGCCAGGCTCCATTGCCACCGACCAATTCATCCGCCTGGCGCCACAAGGTTGCTTCCAGCGGGGCGCTATCCCACAGACCGGCCCCGATGAAATGATGCAGCCGATCATAAGCGACGGCGTCCGAACGGGCCGCCATGGGCTGGATGCTCTTGCGATCACCTGGCCCAATCAGGCCCGCGATATAGGCCGGACACATCCGGCGTCGCGTCTTGTTCCCCAGCCCCTCCAGATACGGGGCGAGCCACCGCTCCAGATCCGACTGCCAGTCCTCGTCCATCGCCAGCCTCCGTCAAAGCTGGCTCCCCATGAATCACGCAATCAGCGCCATGGGAATCCCAAAAATTAAACTTCTGCCAAAGTAGTGCTAAGTCCAGCGGCTCGCCGCCATCCCACTGCGGGTGGCGGCGCGGCGGGATCAACGCGCGGCGGTCAGGTGGTGGTAATGCCGATCGGCAATTTCCACCCCTTCGCCCAGCAGCGGGCCAAGCAGACGATAGGCATCGAGGCGGCCGGCATCGAGCGGCGCATTCCAGCCATGATCGCGCTTCACGCGGCCAAGCTGGCCCGAGGCGATCAGTTCGGCCAGCGGCGGAGCACTGCCATCCTGCGCATCCGGATTGACCCAGAGCGCGTCCACCGGGCAGGCAAGTTCACACAGATAACAGGTTTGGCAGGCATCGGGCGTGGCGATCACCGGCAGGCAGCCGGCTTCACCGGGTTCGAACACGCGCGTCGGGCATTGCTCGACGCAAGCGTTGCAGCCGGTGCAGCGCTCGGCCAGCAGCGCGGCGATCACAGCGCGGGCTCCAGCCGCCGCGCAGCCGGCGTCGCGGGCTTGGTCCACACCTTGTCCAACCCACCAACCAGCAAGCGATGGGCCAAGGCCGGATCGGGTGCCTGCCGGTCGCTGCGCACGGCAATGCCCCGCGTTTCCCGGCGGGCAGCGGCGGCTGCCGTGCACCAGCGTGCCGTGGCCGCCATCGCCGCCGTGGCCCGCCATTCCATCCGGCCGCGCGGATCGGGTGGCGGGGCGTGGGCGGCGATCTCGTCCCACACGCCATGCAGGACACTGGCGGATTGGCCCAGCGAGGCAGCATGGCGCCACAAGGCCCGGTCATAGCCGTGCATTTCCGTCTCGATCGCGCGCTGCAACGGCCGTGGATCGGCCAGGCCAGGCCGCCCGGACGCACGCAAGCCCTGGCCGCCCAGCGCCTTCACCGGACCTGCTGGCGCGCCGCCGCGCTGGCGCGCCGCCGCCGCGCCAGCGATGCGGCCAGAGGCGAGCGCCCAGGCGGAATTGACCGCGCCGCCGCCGCTGATCGCACCTGCAACCAGTTCGCGCGTTGCGGCATCTCCGGCCGCATAGAGCCCGGCCACGCCGGTGCCGCAGTCGGCATCGACCACGGCAATGCCGCCGGTGCCGCGAATGGTGCCTTCGCCAAACAGGCGCACCGGAAAGCGCTGGCGAAACAAGTCGATCCCGCGTCGCTCGAACGCGGCGACGGTCAGTGGCTGGATCTGGCGCAGAACGGCGGGGAGCCCGGCGGGCGCAGCGGAAAGGTCAGCCAGCACCGGCCCTTGCAACATCGCGGCCCCCAGCGCCTGGTAATGGGCATGACCGGCCTTTAGCGAGGAAATGGCCAGTTCGGTGCCATCCTCGCGGAAAAAGCGCGCGGCCGTAAACGGCAAAGTGCGGGTGGATGCCCAGGCCGGCGAGAGCGAATAGGAAATCGAGAACTCCATGCCCGAGAGCGCCGCACCGGCTTCGGCCGCCATCAGCAGGCCATCGCCGGTCTGGGTGTGGCTACCGATCAGGCCGGATCGGAACGCGCAGCCGCCGGTCGCCAGCACCGTAGCGCCGGCACGGATTTCCCAATCCTCGCCGCTGGCCAAGGCCAGCCCACGCGCGCCGACGATCGCGCCGTCCGGGCCAGCAAGCAGTTCGAGCGCGGGATGGTGATCGAGAACGGCGATCCCGGCGACTGCGCACATCCGGCGCAGCGCGCGCATGTATTCGGGGCCGCGCACGCCCTGGACATAGCGGCCGCCGCGCCCGTCACTGCCGAACGGATACCACGGTGCGATGGTCGGCAGGTATCGCCAGGTCAGGTCGAGCACGCGGGCCATCCAGTCGGCCTGCGCCAGTTCCTCGGTGCGTGCGATCTGGCGGGTTATCGCCGCCTCGCGTCCCTCGGGCGGCACGAACCAATGGCCCGGCCCACCCGTGGCCGTCACGCCACTGGTGCCCATCGCGCCCTTGTCCACCACAATGACCGAGGCCCCGGCTTCTGCCGCAGCCAGGGCCGCCCAGGCTGCCGCCATGCCGCCGCCCACCACCAGCACATCGGCGCGCAGCGCCAGGGGCGAAGCGCTCATTCGGCAGCTTCGGCCAGGACCGGCTGCGCGTGGCGATGCGGCGGCACCGGCACGCCGAGATGGCTACGCAGGGTCTGCCCGGCATAGTCGGTGCGGAACAGCCCGCGCTTTTGCAGGATAGGCACGACCCGTTCACGGAACAGCGCAAATTCGCCCGGTCGCGTGACCCGCAGGTTGAAGCCATCGGCCGCGCGGCCGACAAACCAGCGCTCGATCTCGTCGGCCACCGTTTCGGGCGACCCGACGAACGGGCTGCGCCATTGGCCAAAGCGCCAGGCCGTTTGTCGCAGGCTCAGGCCCTCGGCCCGCGCGGTGGCAACGATGCGTTCGGCATGGCCCTTGTAGCTGTTGAGCGTCAGGCCGGAGACATCTGGAAACGGCGCATCGGGATCGTACTGCGCGAAATCGTGATAGTTGAACGCGCGGCCCAGTTGCACCAGGAGCTTGCCGAAATCGAGCGCCTCGTCCTGCGCGCGCACGATGGCCTGCGCTTCGGCATCGCTGTCAGCCAGAATGGGGGACAGGCCGGGCAAGACCTTGATATGGTCCGGATTGCGCCCCAGCGCCGCCGCCCGCGCCTTGAGATCAGCGTAATAGACCTGGCCCGTGGCGAGATCGGCGGCGATGGTGAACGTGCCATCGGCAATCGCGGCGCCCAGGTCGCGGCCTTGCGTGCTGTCTCCGGCCTGGAAGATCACCGGCTGTCCCTGCGGCGAGCGGCTGAGCGCGAGCGGCCCTGCCACCGAGAAGAAATCACCCCTGTGATCGAGGCGGTGCTGCTTGGTCTTGTCGAGGAACACACCGCCGGCCTTGTCGGCCACGAAGGCGTCGTCTTCATAGCTGTCCCACAGCCCCTGCACTACGTCGACGAATTCGCGGGCACGGGCGTACCGTTCGGCATGGGGGAAATGCGCGTCGCGGCCATAGTTGCCCGCCGCCCCTTCCAGCCCGGTGGTCACCACGTTCCAGCCGGCGCGGCCCTTGCTGATATGATCGAGCGAACCGAACTGCCGTGCGACGTTGTATGGCTCCCAATAGGAAGTGGTCAGCGTGCCGACGAGGCCGATATGGCTGGTCGCCAGGGCCAGCGCAGACAGCAGCGTGAGCGGTTCGAGCCGGTTGAGAAAATGCGGCGCGGTGTCGGGCGTGATGAACGGGCTGTCGACGATGAACACCAGATCGAACTTCGCCGCTTCGGCGAGGCGCGCCTGTTCGACATACCAATCGATGCTGATGCTGGCATTGCTGGACAGCGCGGGGTCGCGCCATGCATTCTGGTCGGTGCCGACGCCCTCCAGAATGGCGCCGAGATGCAATTGGCGAGGCTGGGTCATCACTTCCTCCTGTTTGCCAGAAGGCATAGGCCGATCGCCGCGACGACGGATAGCGAGCATTGCTGATAGGGTGATTGAAGCCGCTCAAGCTTGGCAAAAGACGCCGCAACGACTGTTGAGCAGTGCGAATAGTCAGCCTCTGCCATGCCCCGCGCTGCCGACGGTGCATGGCGCGATCCTATTCCTGCTGCGCAACATATTGCGATTTCGAAATCCACGCCGACGCAAACTCAATTATTTAAGTTGAGTTTTCCGCCTACCTCCCAAGCGGTTCGCCGCCCTTGGCCCGAAGCCAGGAAACGAACGCTCATATCCGGGGGGGAAATCCATGAAAACCATATTGTTCGTCACGTCTGCGATGGTGCTGGCACTGCCGGGCCTGGCCCATGCGGTGCCGCAGGGCGCGCCTGCCCCGGTCGCTGATCCCAGCGCGCCGCCAGCCGCCACGGCGACCGACATCATCGTCACCGGCACTCGCACCACCGGCACGCGCGCGGCCGATAGCGCGGCGCCGATCCAGATCCTGGGTGCCAGCACGATCGAGAACGTTGGCCAGCGCGACCTGCGCCAGGTTCTGGGCCAGAGCCTGCCCAGCCTTGGCACACAGTCATTCGGGGGCGATGCCGCCAATCTCACGCTCAATGTGGCGCTGCGCGGGATCAGCCCCAATGACACGCTGGTGCTGGTCAACGGCAAGCGCCGCCACTTCACAGCCAATCTCGCCGTACTGGGCGGAAGCCCCTATTCCGGCGCCGCCACTACCGATCTCAGCTTCATTCCCACCGGCTCGATCGGCCGTGTCGAAGTGCTGCAGGATGGTGCCGCCGCGCAATACGGGTCTGACGCCATTGCCGGCGTGGTCAACATCATCCTGCGCAACGACGACCACGGCGGCCAACTCTCACTGACCGGCGGCCAGTATTACAAGGGCGATGGCAAGACCTTCGAAGGCAGCTTCAACAAGGGGTTCAAGCTGGGCGATCGCGGGTTCCTCAACGTGACCGGCGAATACCGCTTTCACGATTACACGCAGCGCGGCACGTACGATTACCGGTTCTTCAATCCCGACGGCAGCCTGCGCAGCAGCGTGAGCGCGCTGAATTCCAATGGCCTGAAAGGCGCCGCCAACTATCCCTACGTCAACCGCATCCTGGGCGATGCGCGGTACCAGATCTGGAACCTTTCGTTCAATTCCGGCTATGACGTGAGCGACACGATCCACGCCTATGCCTTCGGCAACTATGGCCGCCGCACCGCGTCCGCGCGCCAGAACTATCGCGCGCCCAGCCGCTATACCAGCACCGATGCCAACGGCAACACGGTGGTGCCTTTCGCAAACGGCTTCACGCCGCGCATCGCGCTCGACGAGGAGGACTTCTCGCTGACCACCGGCCTGTCGGGCGATCTGGCTGGGTGGCAGTGGGATGGCTCGCTCACTTATGGCCGCGTGGCCGATGCGCTTTATACCCGCGATTCCATCAACGCCGCCACCTGGCTCCCCGTGCAGAAAGCCAGCACGGTGGCGGTTCGGCCGCAGACCGATTTCTATGATGGCACGCTGACCAACAGCGAGTGGGTGGCCGATCTGGGCGTCACGCGGGATATCGCGCTGGGCCTGGCCAAGCCGCTGACCCTGGCGCTGGGCGGGCAATATCGCGTGGGCCACTATGGCATCCAAAATGGCGAAGTCGCGTCCTATTACAGCGGCGGCCCAGCCGCCTATCCCGGCTTCGGCCCCAGCGATGCCGGCGTGAATGGCCGCAAGACCTGGGCCGGCTATGTCGATGCCGCGCTCGATCCGGTATCGGGCCTGCATCTCGATCTGGCCGGCCGCTATGAACACTATTCCGATTTCGGATCGGTGTGGACCGGCAAGGCCACGGCGCGGTATGATTTCAGCCCGGCCTTTGCCCTGCGCGGCACGGTGTCCAACGGCTTCCGCGCGCCGACCCTGGCGGAAGAATACTATTCCTCCACCAACGTCAGCCCCAATTCGATCTATGCCCAGCTTGCGCCCAATTCGCCGGCTGTGGCCGCGCTGGGCTTTGGCAAGCTCAAGCCCGAAAAATCGACCAACCTGTCGGCCGGCTTCGTCGCCCATCCCGGCGGCAGCGTGCAACTGACGGTGGATGCCTACCAGATCAAGATCACCAATCGCATCGTCGCTTCGGGCGGGATCGTTGGCTATTCCAGCGGCTTTGGCAGCAATGGCGTGGTTTCGTCCGCCGTGCTGTCCACGCTGGTGGCGCGGGGCCTGATCCCCAGCACCGATCCGGCGGCCATTGCTGCCAGCGGGTACAGCTATTTCGGCCTCAACCTGTTCACCAACGGCGCCGATACCCGCACGCGCGGGGTGGAAGCCACGCTCACGGCCACCAGCCACCTGGGCAATGGTGACCGCATCGACTGGAACCTGGGCTTCAACTACAACCGCACCCAGCTGACCCGCGTGGCGGCGCTGCCCGCAGCCGTCTACAACGCGGCTTTCGGCCAGACCACGCTGCTCACCCGCAATGCCATCGACGCACTCACCACGGCCACGCCGCGCGTCAAGGTGATCGCCGGTGCGCTGATCAGCCACGGGCCGCTGTCGCTCAACCTGCGCGAAACGCTCTATGGCATCACCCGCCAGCATGTGAGCCTGGATGGCACGGGCTCTGGCAACACGGTGATCGGCACGCCGACCACGCTGATCACCGACGTCAATCTGGGCTGGAAAGTGACGCGGGCCTTCCGCCTCGATCTGGGCGCCAACAACCTGCTCAACCACAAGGCCACCACGGTGCCCAACGTCAACAACAACGGCGTGTTGCAGCCGGCCGATGGCAGCAATGTCTATGACCGGCCGACTTCGCTCGCGCCCTGGGGCATCAACGGGGGCTATTACTATGCCCGCGTGACGCTCTCGTTCTGATCCGGCCTGAAAGGAACCTGCGATGATCGACCGGCGATCCCTGCTGACCGCGATGGGCGCGGCCACCATCACGCTGGGCCTGCCCGGCCGCAGCCTGGCCCAACCGCTGCCCTATGGCGGCAAGCCCCGCCGCGTGGTGGTGCTCGGAGCGGGTATCGCCGGTCTCGTCGCTGCGCACGAACTGGAACGGCAAGGCACCAGCGTGACGGTTCTGGAAGCGCGCAGCCGCGTGGGCGGCCGCGTGTGGACACTGCGCGGCGGCGACCGCTTTACCGATACCGACGGCGTCACCCAGACTGTCGGCTTTTCCGCCGGCCTCTATCAGAACGTCGGGGCCGCCCGGCTGCCCAGCCACCACCAGGACGTCCTTGGCCTGATCCGCGAGCTGGGCGTGCCGATCGAGCCGCTGGTAAACGCCAGCCGCAGTGCATTCCTGTCTGACGAACACGGCACCCTGCGGCTGCGCGAGGCGAGCTACGACCTGCGCGGCTATCTGTCGGAGTTGCTGCAAGCGGCCCTGCGCAAAGGCACGTTCGATGTCGAACTGGACGCGCCCACGCGCCAGGCGCTCGCCAAATTCCTCACCGCTTATGGCGATCTGGGCCAGGATGGCCAGTTCCACGGCACGGCGCGGGCGGGCCTGGCCAGTCCACCCGGCGCCACGCCGCACGATGTGCAGCGCGCCGTGGCCCCGCGCAGCCTCGACGATATTCTCGCGCATCCCGCGCTGCCGTTCATCCTGTTCGACGACGACATCCTGATGCAGGCCACCATGGTTGCCCCGCGCGGCGGCATGGACGCCTTTCCCAAGGCGCTGGCCGCCGCGCTACGCCGCCCGGTCGTCACCGGCGCACGGGTTACCGCCCTTCGCCGCCAAGGTGATGGCGTGCGCATCGAATGGCGCGATGCCAACGGCAAGGCACAGGCCACCTTGGCCGATCGCGCGGTGGTCACCCTGCCTTTGCCGAGCCTCGCCACCATCCCGTCAGACTTTGCCGCACCGGTCCAGGCGGCGGTCGCAAGTGCGCGGCTGGCGGATTCGGTCAAGGTCGCGTTCGAAAGCGCCCCGTTCTGGGAAGCGGACCAGATCTATGGCGGCCTGTCGTTTGTCGGCGGGGAGACCGGGGTGATCTGGTATCCGTCCGACCGTTTCCAGGCGCCACGCCAGGTCTTGCTGGCCGCTTATACCGCCACGCCGGCTGGCGCACACGCCTTTGCCGCGCGGCCGATCGCGCAGCAGATCGCGTTGGCCCGCGCGGCGGTGGACAAAGTGCATCCCGGCCATGGCCGGGACCTGTCCGCCCCGGTGGTGATCAACTGGGGCAAGCAGCCGTTCAGCCTCGGCCCGTGGATCGAATGGGGCCAGGAT
>Ga0075011_10000160_pt1 | contig 34562 bp, 39 predicted proteins | sample TARM_MetaG_T_14_FD_72354 | JGI IMG/M metagenome (GOLD analysis project Ga0075011, IMG submission 72354) | Freshwater microbial communities from Pennsylvania, USA, analyzing microbe dynamics in response to fracking - TARM_MetaG_T_14 | ecosystem: Environmental > Aquatic > Freshwater > River...
CATAATAAACCAGAAAAATAATTGTAATGATATATGTATAGATATTATATGATATATACCATATAATACAGTTAAATTTCGACTGGTACCGATGTAATGACGCAAAAATCTAAACCACTGGTTATTATCAACTGTGCTAGAGGCAAGGCAAATGTAGCTTCTAAGCCTATCGATTTATATAACGACAAGAACTCTCTTGCTACGATTGTCCGTTCTAAAGAGGACATTCTTGACTCATTTACTCATAATGTTTTGGTCGGACGAAGAACTGGCTACGTACCGCCTCGATTTTCAGAGATTGCTGACGTGTATGTTCTATCCGCGGAGCACGGGTTAGTTAATGCCTTTGGTAGAGAAATAGAACCCTATGATAACGAACTGTCGGAAGTTGATTGTGAAAATGAAGGGTTCGTTAATGAGTTTCAATCTAAAACTAGAAAAATCCTTAATGAGTTAGATATTTCTACTCGCACAGTTTATGTATGCATGTCCGCGAAATATCGACGCGCTTTATTCAATATGGCGGGTAATGAATTAGAAGCAGTGAAAGATCTGTACGTTGCCGATGGTATGAATGGAATCGGTGATTTAAGGGGGCGTATTAACCGTGTCTGCTATAAAATTGCTTATGACTACATGGCACAAAGTGAGCACTACAATGTTGGTCCCGTTATCCCAACTATCTTTCGTTCGGGTAATTCTTCAGTTCAAGAAATAGGTATCTACCACAGTAATAGAAACTTTATAGGTACTAGCCTTTATTACATTAACTCATCAAAACCTTCTGCCCACCAGCAAGGGCTTGTCGATATAGCTCAAAGTACACATCGCAACAACAAGGTGTTCGTCGATAATGGTTATATCTCAAGTAAGGATATAAATCCTGATTGGGTATTCGCTGAATACAAGCTGCTTTTAAAGAAAACATGGCCATCTTGTCATCAAAATTTAACTTTTGTTATTCCTGATAGTCTAGATCCGGATGGAGCGCTCGAGATAATCCGAAAACACAAAGCAGATATTCAAGAACTTCTAAGTCATTATGTAAGACTTGTTTTACCTGTTCACAACTGGGGTACATCACCAACGGTAAGAAAAATCGTGAAGAGCATCTTCAAAGAGCTCAACTGGTCAAAAGGTATTGTGGCAGGTGTCCTATGCTTAAAAGAACGTGAACTTAAGTTTTGCCAACTTCAGGCAATTCTCTCTTTGAAATCTCCAGATGGGGAACAACTGTTTTCAGGTGTGCATTTTCTCGGATTAGGGGATTCATACCGAAAAGAAAAGGCGTTTAAGAGACGATTAACAATTGCTACTTTATTTGGGTTTACCGATATATCGTATGATTCAAACCGCACCAATGCTTTGTTTGGTTCCAAAGAGAAAAATAAGCGCCAGTGTACTAAATTGGAGAATATCCTCGATAAAGAATTGCTTGTTCCCACTACATTACGCGAGGTATTTACAACACCAATAACTATGGATTATGAAAAGAAAATTGTTAAGGATTTTTATTACGAAGGCATAACGAAGGGGAACTTTACTATTGCGTTTGACATACTAAATAGATCTCTTCCTGAAAAGTTTCGTATTCGTTTGTATGAAGTTGAGTTAAAGAACCAGCGCTATGAATTTGTGAGGAAGTGCAGAACACTATCGAGCCGCGTATGGGATTCAATACACCAAAACGTTCTTGAAGCATTATATAAAAAGAAGCTAGTAGCTTATAACGCGACCGACCATTTTAATTATTATGAAAAGCGAAAACTGGCTTACGGGCAACATCTGAAAACAACTGCATAGTATGGGAGTAGATTAATGCGGGCTAGTTACGCTGTAACAAATGGTATGGGAATGAAATTGGTCATACTGCCTCTATTTGTATTTTCCGCCGTAGGATGTGAGCCAACTACCAGTGATATTGTACCTGGTGAGTTCGATAGCTTTGTTAAGTCTCAAGTTGCCCAATGTATAGTTAAAACAAAGGGGAACAGCAAATCCATCGTCAGAGATAAATGTAACGAAGCCGGTAAGAGAGCATTAATACTTGGACATAGCGCTTTTGTTGATACTAATCATTCCGGAATTGCCACATTGGTAATGATGGATGAATTTATTAAAACTGCGAATTTCTCAAGTAGTATGAAAATAGATTCCAATGACTTCAACGCTTTTCGAAAGTATCGATGCGAAAAGCTGGTGGACTACTCAACAGATAGAAATCTCGACAATATGGAAATTGACCAAGCGAGAATAGATCAATACATAAAGACTGTAAGCCTTGTTTATAGTTGTGCAGAATTTAATCTAGACGAACTCAATAAAGCCTCAAACTGATGTCAAATTATTGAAATAACTCAAATTTATGCTAATAGCTTATTATAATTTCATTTATAATGAACTAAAATAGTAAAACTTAATTATTTCATATAGATAGTTTAGTTTAATGTATGGACATACAGTGCTTTTAACACTATATTTTGGAGTAGAACCAGTAATGATGAAGATATCGACGTTACTGTGTAACATTTTTATATCTTATGTGTTTAGGGCAGTTGGTAGCAAATATTGTGAATAATAGTGTCAGCATAATCAAAGGTGGAGTCGCGGTCTTAGATAGGCTTACTGATGATTTTTTCGATGAACTGAGACCTGAACAATTTCGTAGGTTAAACGAAGAAGCCAGTAAAGCGGGAATTGTTCTACCAGAGAATTTCGAAAGACGATGCGTTGAAGCTCTCTATGAGAATTTTCTAAAGCGAAGTGGACAATACTCAAAGAGAACAATGATCCAATTTCACTCAAACATAGGTGTGTATTTTCATTGGTGTGAGAAAAAGGGTCATTCAACTTGTTTTCCTTGTAGCTCGAAGTTACTAGAAAAGTACATGAAAGATAAGTCGAAGAAGGTTCACCGAAATACTCTGAAGTCACATGTTTGGGCCATATCAAAAGCTCATCGGGTAACGGGTTATCCCGATCCTTACGATGACATTTATGCAAAAGGAACATTAGCCGAAATTATTAGGAAAAAAGTCGAATCACGTGAAGCAGTCGACCAAGCAAGACCATTTAGGCTAGAACATCTTCAGAAACTCAGTGAAGTTTGGAATATCAAAAATAGCCTATTAGAACACCGTGATCTAACTTTGTTGTCCGTCGCATTTGATACTTTATTGCGTGAGTCTGAATTAGTTCGGATTCGTAATGGCGACATCACGCTTAATAGCGATGGAAGTGGGACGTTAATGATCCCGTTTACAAAAACGAATAAACGTGGGACTCCTGACTATGCCTATTTGAGTGCCGCGTCAGTGGCGCTTCTGAAAGTGCAAGCAAAGAATGTACGTTGCGAGTTGGGTAATTGTGAAGTGGTAAAAGATAAGCACCTATTTATAGCCTATCGCCGATCGGGGAGACCTGACCGTAAAGCATTGTCTGTTAACGCCCCGCTAAGCAGTAACTCTGTAGACATCATTTTTAAGCGTGCTTTTCAAGCATTAGCTATGAAAGGAAAAGTTTGGACAGGACACTCTGCACGTGTTGGTAGTGCTATTGAATTGCATTTATCTGGTGAAGACATTTTATCTTTACAACATTCCGGGCGTTGGTCTACGAGCACAATGCCGTACGAATACACAAGACAGGTAAGAAGCATAATAAACAAAGGAATCAAAGGTTTAAGGGGGTAAATGCTACAATGAAGAGTGTATTTCAATTGAACCACATGTACAAAATCATGTTGATTTCAGGCATGTTCCTCATATTTAGCTTTCAATACAAACTAATATTTGAAGCTTCAAGAACTGAAATCGCACTGTTTCAAACTCTTTCTGCTATTGGAGGGATAGCAGTGCTTATTAAAACGTTAAGGTATGTAATTTATATTGCGGACCAAACTACTCAGTCTTGCTCAAAACCTTTAATTAGTGATTCATTATTTGAATTGTTCGTTCTGAGTATAACCATCAGTTTTTTCTTTTTAGCGGCAACAATTCCATTTTTAAATTTCAGATAAACTGTAAACAAGGAAATCAAGCATGAAAAAATCAAACATTTTATTAGTATCAGCTGTGGCACTAGCACTTTCAGCTTGTGCTAACCAAAATACAGCAATCAACGAATTAAACTCATTTCACAAGGTCGTAAAGCCAGTAAACCAAGATATTGTAGAGTTAGTAGGTACCCGAAATGCTATTGTTGTCGGTGGCCAAAAGCTTACACTACTCACATACATCAATTCTTCAAAGCAAATGTGTTTTGAGTATATCCAATCCTTCGATTCATTAATGGTGGGAGATAAGATAGTTCAAACAGAAAGCGGTGTAGGTACAACATGTGCTGATTACTTTAAGAATGCCGCTGGTAATTATGTCATGAAGCCGACCTACGTTTTAACTTCAAAGTTAAGCAACGGTGAAGTAGTCGTCGAAAAATTCGAAACCGAACAAAAGCTATAAATTTGTTAACCTATGAGCAGTTTAACTGCTCATAGCCTTTCTGAAGTATTTTCCCTCCACGTTTGTATAAATGTAATATTTAACCTAATATATACATCTATACGCAAGTTGTATTTATTGGAGAGAGAATATGTCACATGCAACGGGTAAGCATACAGCTTCATTAGCTTCAATTCCCCGAATCTATATGAAACGCGAAGATGTTAGTGAATCTTCCCTTCAAGTAGATACCCTTGTTCCGAGCAAATTTCGTGACCGTCTAACACGAGCTATGACCCAAGCACAATCAGTTGAATTGATTTCTCCCCTTAAAACTTCGGTAGTTTTCGAGACTGATGCTAATTTGGAAGAATGGGTTGACCGTCTTTATTTCGCCATAAAGAGCCGAATAGAAAATGATGGTATTGAGACTCTGGCGAAAGATCTGGAAAAAGATTTGGAAGTTGATTTCAATGAGTTTAAGAAGTCAGTTAAGCCCCATTCCATGAGTGAAACTCAATATGTACTTGCACAATCATTAAATGCAATTGAAAAAAGGGTGGCTGAGTTTCCACTTGTATCTCCCAAAGAGGCTGCAATGTTAATGGGTGAGGTTAATTCAACCAATGCATCACGTACCATTAGTGCCGCTCGTGATCAGAAGAGAATTTTTGCATTCACTTTCGGTGATTCAAAAGCCACGCAAGTACCAGCATTTCAATTTAATGCAACAGCTTTGAAAGTATGGCAACCAGTACCGGAGCTCGCCCAGATTCTTTCAGGGCTGAACGATTGGGGTGTCTACAGCTGGTTTACAACCCATAACTATGACCTAGAGTGCACACCTGCAGAAGCTCTAGGTAGACCTGATTTGTATGAAGACCTGGTATATCTAGCTGGGCTTTTTAAATCAGAAAGTACATTAGCACACCTATCTTTTATTGCTGAAGATGGAGAGGGTAATGAATAAGAAACCTCCTATTCATACCATAAAAGCGGGTACTCAACTGTACCGTGCCCTTACTAAAGAGTATCTTGACGCAGCTAAAACGAAGAGAACGTATACAGCACTAGATCCAAATCCTTTTAAAGGCTTGGAATGGAAAGGCGAAACGAGAGCGTTTAAAGATGGTGTAGCAGTTGCGGGGAGATTTGCCCCATTTCGCTCTTCGAAAGGCAACGCAGTACCAGCTCTATACCTAGCAGAAACGAAAATCACAGCTTATTACGAGTTTGTTTTACGTCCATTTGAAATAATAATCCCTGTTGATGAGCACGGGATTGAAATAGCTGATCCAATTGAACAAAATCGTAAAACTCTGTCTAGAAAGGAGTTTGAGAATTTAGAGGCTGCACAAATTACCTTTCTGGATGATCTTCACTTCGCTGATTGTAGGAGAACTTACTTAAAAGGTGAAGAAGACGAATTTTGGGATTATGCCTTTGAAGATCTATACAGTCACAAGCAATTAAGATCGCAAGATGCTGCACGTAGACTGGCTAAGTACATTTATGAAACCTATCCTGACATCGATGGTCTAGTTTGGGATTCAGTTCAACATGATGGTGTGGTTCCAGCCTATATTCTGTTCGGTAGCAAACGTAATGGTAGTCTTGTTAGCACAGTGATGGCTTTGGATGAAATACCCGTTTGGAAACCTTATTTACGACGTTGTGTTAAAGAAAAATTAATGGTTATTTCTCCCGACCTTTCCTCTTTACTTTAAATTTTGAAAGCATGTTTAATATCATCAATGAATTAAGGGCTATCTAATGTAGCCCTTATTATCATTAAACTTTGAAAATTGTTAACAGGGGATTGCTAAGGATTTAAGCTGGATATAGCACCGTTTCCATTACTACAGTTCGTAAGTAGAATATCCAACAAACCCAGCTACCGGTTTAAGACACTCATCTACTTTTGAAATAGCATGTGATATGGGTACGTCGCTGTTAATTTCCTTTAGATAGAAACAATTCTTCACCTTGAAATATTCCAATACGGACATATATCCTTCGGTCGAGTATGCCAATACCAGTTCACCAGGTACCGGCGGTTTATGTAAGTCAAAATGTAGATAGCCATTTCTATGTAATGTTGAAAGTATCGGTGAAGTAGCCGGGTTTAAATCTCTGATAGATATGGCCAAACCACCAGCAGAATAGCCATTTATTGATCTCACATATTCAGTATTCTTGGCCAACTCTAATGTATTGCGAAGATTAGAAACATCTAAGATATAAGGTTGCATCATAGGCAGGATAGGGACTAAAGCACATTCGTCATCCGACTCTTGCCCTTGCCCAGTTAGCAACCATTCAGCCCGGCATTTTAAAGTGGAAGCCAGTTTAATAGCCGTCCCGAGTGTAATTGTTTTACTTGGTTGCATGAAAATGTTTGTTACGACTGTTCTAGAGACATTAGATATTCGGGCTACCTCACTGAAATGGTCTATTCCCAAAACTTCCATTCTTCTTTCAATATTACGCGCCAGAGTCGATTTCTTACCTTCGAGATTTCTTCTGCGGGGGCGCCCTACTTTTTGTTTTGTCGTATTTTGTGTATTCATCGTGATTGTCTATATTGCATTGAATGACCAAGAATATAGAAGCAATCCATAAGCATTTGTAGCGTGATTTTTATGACTTTTTCAAAGTGTGATATAACAATTTTTATTATTTATCATATGTATATTACACGCCTCCAATAGAGTAAATACTCTATTGGCATATTGAGATAATGGGAGCTTTAAACGATACCTTTATAGTTAACAACTAGACGGTACTGCACTCGTGTAGAAGCCAATAACTGATAAAAAGGTCCTTATCCGGCACTATGATTGAATCATGGTATTCAATGGAAGAGATTTTGAACCAGTTATTACTGGCCGGAGTAAAAATGCGATTTCCTGTGATGCTAACCACTTCGTTTCTATACATACGGTATTCAACATTTTTGTAAGATATTTTATTAGGGTGGTGCTCTTCAGTTGCTGTAGGAGTAGACCGCACGAGTATCACTTCAGGTTTCAGCTTGCAGCTAAGATAGCCGACACGCTTTACTTTAGGAATAGGCTCTTGAGGTTGCGCTACAGCTTCACCAGAGGGGAAATGGGGTGTTAGAGTTAGGAAAATACCAGAAATTGATAGTAGAGTCGCAATAGGTTCAGTGATGAATTTCACTAAAGCCCATAGCTTTTTGAAAATGCCTTTGCTTACTTTTTTAGCAAAAGTAAGAGTGCAATTCCCGAATTCGCTATTATCATCAGTAAGCGTCAGCGGAAGGTTAAGGTACGATTGTCTTGCTTTAGATTCTGACTTTGGATTAGATAGATCTATATTGAGTGGTTTCATAGCAAGTCCCTTAATGTTTAAGTCGAGTGCGGCTAAGGTCGTAGAAGCACACGTAGATTAAGTACCTATAAAATCACTAAATTTTCGACAATTTACCTTTGCTAGTTGTTTTACGTATCTATCAAAGAATCCTACGACAAAATTCTTTCTAGATATAATTAACGAAATTCCCAAGTTACATCACTGCATGTATTCTTGGTTCTTTTCTTATATCTCTAGCAAAATTGCAACCATTAGTCAACACAAATATCAATGTGTTTTTTTTGCATGTATCATAAAAGTTATATGATATATATTGACAATATTTTGAAGGTATCTTAACTTAACCGTGAGCTACCCAAGATAGCTAGTTAGCCGACAACTGAATCAATCAGAATGGCGAAGACCGGATGAGGTCATCTGTAGAAAACACCTCACAAACTCAATATGAATTTCATTTACGAGTAGCAGTGAGTCGGCCATTGTTACGCTAACTAATGGATATTTGTATGAGCAGTTCTTATTTAAGATTCCCATCTGGCGCCACTGTAGAACAGGCTAAGAAAGACGCGAAACGTTTAAAAAAGTCTGAGAACATTTCAAATACGAAAGCATTGAATGCAATTGCGAGACAGCACGGTATCGACCTTGACTGGGATAAAGCGATTGAGAAACTAAAGCTTGAGAGTGTTAAAGAACCATCTTTCAACCTCTTTTGGGATGAAGTCGGCGGCATGTACTTTAATGATGAGCTAACAAAACTGACAAAACATACACGAGTTGGGCCACCAGCACCTACTGAACCTAGTTTATTTATTGACTTGTCGACCGTCCCAGCCTCTATTTACGATGTATTAATGGAACATCCGAATTTTAAAAAATTCATTGCGCGTTTTGAGCAGGACAACATCTTAGATTTTTCAATAAAGCAACCTGTAGACGTTCACCAGGTAGATGAGTTTTGGCAAGTTAAAATAACCTTTGATGGTTATGGCCACGATAAGAGCGAAACTTTTGATATCTGGCATGAATTCAAAGAATGGATCTTAACATTCAGCTCCACAGGAAGAGTTAGCGTTTCTGAAAGGTTAGACGACCTTCATTTTGGGAAATACCATAGTCAACGAAACACATCATGGAAAGAAGACGATATCATTGATTCATTTGAGTCTATGCATGATCAGAGCATGTATTTCATGATGTCTCGTTTATTGCCAACTAACCCTAGTATCTACTGGGGGCCAGCGAGAACAGGTATGAGTATTCACCGTAACTTGGTAGACGCTTACAGCTGGAGGAACAATCTTTATGAGTTATATGCGCTCAATGGACATGAAGATGCTGTTCATCTGTTACCTAGTTCAATTGGAAAAACAAGAATGCTTGATATTGCTACTGAATTAGTTATTGCAAGAAAGAGTAGTACTAAAACAATATCATAAACCGATAATATGTATGGAGTTTGCTTAACTCCATACGGCTTTTACGAAATAATTTTTAGAGAGAGTTCGATGGCTAAGCAGTCCAAGTTTGATAGAAGAGAACGGCTGGCAAAAGGTTTATGTCCTATACATGGGGAAGTTTGGAACCATTTCGGTTGGACAGATGGCCAAGAGTTGGCAATAGTGAAATGCTGCAGAAAGGATTGCAGAGTAACTGGCACCCAAAAGACACCAGACTCTGAAATTGAATTGACCTCAGAGTTTTTATATCTGATTGAGTAAAAGTTGTGTTGGAAAACATGAAGCACATTCCCTTCCGAACAGTCGACGACCTAATTACAGCGAGATTTTTTCTCTGTTATAGCCAAGAGCAGCTTGCTGAAATGCTTGGTGTAACAGCTGATTACATTACTAGGTTAGAAAAGAAAAATGCTCCACTCCCAAGGCTCATAAGTCTGGGTCTGTTAAACGTTGTATACCACGATAGTAATGTCACTTATTTCAACGAACTTTTTTCTGGCATATCATCATCTGAATATGTGGCATTCTTGCGCTCGTTTTCGCGAACTGGCAAATCTGTCCCTTCATTCCGTAAGTTAAAACAAAACTGCAAATGTGCAAACAGCCAACTTACTTACGATCATGAAGTAATTGATGAAAAGACGCATTTCTTTGCCACCTGCAATGAATGCTATTGTTCGTATGAACTAACTGGTATGACAGACATTCGCCGATACCTGATTAGGGACCTGAAGACGTTCGATCCTTACAACCCTCTTTTTTACGACATCACTAGATGGAATGCATCAAAGGTAGTTATCTAATGCTTGTTTCTACGCCGAACCAACTTATTTCTCTAAGGATGATTCTAGGTCTGTCTCAAGTACAGTTAGGGCAGCTTCTTGATATGGGTGGAGAAAACATAAGAAACATGGAGTATGGCAGAAGACCTATCAAGAAAATCCAACAACTTGCGCTTTACGGCCTGTTATTGGAGTTCTCTGAACGGCATCCCAATTATAAATTTTGTTATGACACATTAAACCATGACAGTTACGTAGAGTATCTGCTTGGGTTAACAAAGAGCGGTGACCTTCCTGATTCAAGACATCCAACTTGTGATGATTGCAGTTCAATTAATATCAGAACATTTAAAAAGAACGTCGTTTACAAGGCGTATGGATTTACCTGTCTGGAGTGCGGCCTCGTCCATTCTCACAAGACAAGTCATACCTTAAAACGCATGCATCATTTGCGATCAAATAAGAGCATCAATTTGTATTCCGATAAGTGGTATACAAAAAACTGTAATTAGACCTCTTGATACTTTGGACAGACCTGATAAATTGGAGTCAGGTTTATCGTAATCCTTGGCTTTCCACTCCGGCCAAAACGAAATCATACAACTCAGTTAACCTTTTTTGGCTGTGTTGCGCGAGGTGGAACGTAGCAACGAATATAAAGCCAATGTTCGAGGATTAACTATGTCTACTCTATATCCAGTTTACCTTTCTCAAATCAAAGCTTTTAATGAAATGGCAGCAGCACTTGCTCAGTTTATTGCTAACGAGTCTAGTACCGAACCCTTAAAAGCGATTAAGCGCAACGACTACCTTGCACAAGCTCTTAAACACAAAGGTCACTCTGATTTGAAATACCGGGCTAAAAGCATTACGCAAGCCGATAAGTCAGAACCATTTGTGTTATTTAGTTCTCCAGAGATAACTAAAGCCATTATCAGTACCTTTTCTTCGAAAATGCCTGATATCAAATTGGCTCATATTGAAAGGGCAGTGAACAAGTTACGCGAATTTGAGGCAGTCAAACTAAATTCTACAATCACCTTGCAAGTAAAAGGCTGGACTGAAGAAGCTGTTTTCGACGACGAAGCAATTTTCAAGTACCAAAGCAAAGGTTCAGAGTACACCTTTTGGCTAAAGGGAATTTCTACTCCGGTGAAAGCTTTACTTATACCTACGTTAAGAGGGAATGTAGATTTTAGGCTGAGTCATTACATAAAGACACCAGAGCAAATGGGAGTATATAGACCAAGTCTTCAGTCAGGAGATTATTACCACTATGCCCTAGAGCGTGCTGTCTCCAGTATCACTCAGTATTACCAAATAGCAGTAAATAAAGGGCATGAACCAAACGACAGTTGGCTGGTAGAGAGTGGTCACTTTTAGATTTTGAAATCTGACTAGTCAGCCACATTGCAGTCTTATCAAATTACTGGCTTGATTCAGTAGCGTCTGGAATCAAGCCGGTTACACTGAACCGGTCATTTCACATCTCTTAGATCTAGTAAATTGAAACGGTGATGCCCTAAGTCTATATCTAGAGATTCAGCAATATTCATCAATGAGGCTTGGGCATGGTCACAAGAATCCATTGCACAAACGGTATAGGGTGTGAGCGGCTTTCCACCAGCTTCCCGCACCATTTTTAAAGAAAATTTAAGTGCTTCTGCGACGTTCTCTATAGCACTAGGCTCGATGACAAATGACTTAGTTGGTTGATGATATTTCATGGAAAGTTTTCTCTTATGAGTGACTATTAATTGGTTAGGAACTAGTGGACATCTGGAGCTAGAGAACCAAATGTAATTTTGTTTACTACTTTTTCGTAAGTAGCAAAGAAGGGAACCTCATAAGAGTATTCAAATTGAAGGTTTCCACCTGAAGCATAATCGCAATAAACCAATGAGTTCCAAAAATTGCTCTCGTAACGAAGTTTTCCTGCTTTTTCAACGCAGTTTGACTCAAAATTAGCCTGAGAATTTCTTAAAGAAGTTCGGATATCTTCATGGATATCTGACCACACAGTGTACCCACACCAAATGCACCAGATAGTTATTAATACACTGATAATTTTCAGTAATCCCCGTGCATCTGTAATTATTTGCGCCATGTTCTCTCTCACATAATTCAAGCATCCATCTCATCAAAGATGAGGCTAAAGTTCAATTAAATTATATGATATATATCTTTAATCGCTAGCAATTTTTTGATAAATTAGTGCTGGGCGAATGTCATCGTCCGGTCGGCGCTGCAATGCCCAAGCCAAAATGACAATATTAATTAATAGGATAAATTTCATATATAACTTTGACTCGTGTCGAAGTGGAAAGCAGCAAACACATTTAGACACAAGAGGCAGAGTTTATGACTACATTTCCTCCAGGTCACTTAAATGTGATCAAGCAACAAGCGCACGCATTGCGCGATTTACTCATTGAAGCAGAAGTTGTTACTGAAGTACCGAATAAGTCGAAATGGTTAAGCATTTTCGCAAGAGGTATTGGAGACTTTTCTGACTGGGGAACTCTTCAAAATTTAGCAAATGGTTTTTCTACCAATGCACCCAAAGCGGTATTGATTGGTGATGCAATCGAAAGACTGACATACACAATTAGAAATGAACTTGGTGACAGCACAGTTGATTTAACTGATGTTTATCATGCCATTATTACAGTTTGCTCCCCTGAAGAAAAAGAAATGAATGGTTTTGACCATGATTATTCAATTACTCCTACAAATGAGTTTATTTTAGAAATACCACCAACCTCAAACTACGAGTTGCCATTTCTTCTTTGGTTCTGGAAATTAAACTACGAAAGGTCATTAGAATCTGTGGTAACTGAATACTCTATATTGATGAAAGACAAGCGTAGAGAGTGTTCTGACAACGAAGAGATTAAAGAACATTTTTTCGATGTCTTCGAGAAGAAAGGTGAACACACAGTATCGAGCATAATTCATAAGCTAGTTGATAAATTTCACATACAACTTAATGAAAGAAACGGCACCACGTACATGGAATTATCGACAATCGGTAGAGGGTACATTGAACGTCATCTCACTAATGATTTCGATGATGTATGGCAAAGCTGGTGGAGTTGTTTCAAAGAGCAAGCCTTAAAACTCCCTTTTTATAAATTGGACGATAACTGGTCTGGATACATAAAAAAATACTCTGAAGGGTTACCGGCGGAAAAGGCTGCCGCTCAATATGATTACCATTCTGAATTTAAAAGAATTGGCGATATGGTTGTAGAGTCTCTTGGAGCGGAAAGCCTAAACAAGCAAGAAAGACTAATTTATCTATCACCTCGAATGGTTCTTGCACCGGTACAATACAATTTACCAGCTAAAGATATAGAAATTAGTATAGAGGGCCCTGAATGGGCAATCATATCCACTAGCTTTAAATTATCCAAACTTTGGCCAAACAAGCGTTATATAGGACTAAGTGTTAATGGACAGTCGGGGTGGTTCGTTAAGATTCCTGATGAAATAACGCATTTTACAATGAAGTATCACTGGACAAGCAAATCTGGCGCTTTCCCGCCTGCATCACATGAAATCACTTACTATTTATCTGCAAACCGTGATTTCCCAAATTGCCGATTTTTCTACGCTTGCATCACTGAGGATTGTGAATTCGCGCCGATGAGCACATACGAAGATTGTCCTGTCACTATGTCGTCTTTAACACATGGAGAAAAATTGTCGATCGACCAAATTAAAGAGCTAGAAAGAGTTAAAGCTGGAATGACTTACATTGAGTACACAAAAAACTTCGGCATTATCAAAGAAAAGAGACACTTACTAGCAACAAATGAGTACGAACTGGCAAAATTCTTAGAAATCTAAGATGGATTGTAAACAAACAAAAAGGAGCTACCGATGCTCCTTTTTGTTGCGTCTAATACCTATAACGTAGTTTTGTTTACTAGGGATAATGCGAACTGGGCGGCATCATTCTCTGAATAAGTACCTAACTGATAGGGGCCTGCATTACATTGACCGCAATACCAACCGTTTTCATTTCGAAACGCCTTGGTTGTTGGTATGTGGCTTACTAACTTATGAAACATTTCACTCGCACCACACTTAGGGCAAACGGGTGGGCTCCAATCCGGTATTTGCATAATCTGGACTACTGTTTGCTTGTACTTGGCTTCTGATTAGCCATGTAGTGATCTAGTAATGACTTTTTGCATTCCAATCCCTTGGTGATCTGCTCTGCATCTGGGAGGACTAGGAATTTAGTTTGAAAATCACGAAAGGTCGGGCAGAAATCCGAGCCAGCATCTAACGGATAAAGTTCCACGGCGAGGCAATCTCGCTGTGCTTCCCCAATTGATTGAATATATGGGTCACCGCTAGTAACCATCTTAGATACACTTTCGGAGTGAGCTACGAATTCACTGTCACACTCAGCTGCAAATGAATTAACACTAATCAAACTAACTGCTACAACCGCTAATGCCTTTTTTATACTAACCATAAGTACAACCTCTTATTCAACTGGAATGTTTCTACTGAACTTTGTTCATTTATAGCTTTATGAATGGAACAAGTATCATAAAAATTATTGACGATGTCAAATGCCCTGTGTAATAATAATTATTATGATACTTATCGAGATTAATTATGAACTATCATGTTGCTGAAGCTACTGCTCCTACCAAATCCATACGTTGTATTTTGGAATTAGTAGAACAAAATAGTCAAAAGTGGACGGAGTCCACCAGCGTTACAACTAGAAAACAACTTGGACAAGTTTTCACTCCATTGGCTATGTCCCTTCAGTTGAGTTCATTACTCCCTAGAACTGCCTTCAATCAAATGTATGACGGTATTAATCACATTATCGATCCAGGTGCGGGTACCGGTATTCTATCCACTACGTTAGTTAGCCGTTTTATGGAAGAAAATCCTCAACAATTGAAAGTAACCGGCTTTGAAATAGACAAACGGTTGAAGAATGACTGGCTAAGTGCTTGGGAATTTATAAATGAACAGAGTACTGTACATGTTGATGCAACACTTCTAGAAAGTTTTACTGAGCATGCAGATCATCTACTATCGTACGGTTATTTACCCGGTACAACAAAACCTCAATACTGCACCGTTAACCCTCCATATATCAAGCTTGGTAAAAATTCTGACTTATCCCAGACTCTTTCAAAGCATGGTATACCAGTCCCTAACATGTATGCAGCGTTCATCGCTTTATGTGCAACTTGGCTAGAAGACGATGGTCATATGCTCTGTGTTATTCCGCGAAGTTTCTCTAGTGGGGATTACTTTAAGCATTTCAGAAAGTGGCTAGGTAATCAAATGAGTGTAGAGCATGTAGTTCTATATCGTAGCAGGACCAATTTTAAGAACGTTTTACAAGAAACAATTTTGCTGTACATGAGAAAAAGCACAACGCAAAGTACAAGAGTCCGTATTACGGTTGCCGATACGCCAATGTCTAAACCTGAATATGATCTTGTATTGCCGTCTGAAAAATTTATAGGGGCGGAGGGCTGGTGGCTTCCTCGATCAGCTAGTGATATCGAAATGATTCTGGTAAATAAAAATAGACCATATACATTACAAAGTCTCGGCATTACCATGTCGACCGGGAAAGTTGAGTTACACAGAATTTCTGGAAATACTGAAGTACCAGTTATCTATTCAAAAGATTTCGACTCATTCGGGAATTGGACTTGGAATGAAGAGAGAAAACCACGTCATGTATTAGTGGAAAACCGACAGATATTAAAACTCCCGCAAAGTGGGGGATACGTACTATTGAAAAGAATCAGCTCGAATGATAGTCCCAACGGAAAGCGTCTCTTTCCCGCATTTCTAAGCCGTCAAACTGTTGGAATGAAATATGTTGGGATAGAGAATCACGTACAATATTTTCATCGTGATGGCCAACCATTATCCAACAGTGAATGCATCAAATTGATTGCATTCTTGAACTCAGACGAAGCCAATGCAGTAATCTCCAGCACTGGCGGCACCACGCAAATTAACTGCGCTGATATTAGTAAATTGAGACTTGAAGAACTGAAGTAAGCTTTCATGATTTGATATTGATAATGATAACTATTAATATGAAAAAGCATTTAACTAAGGAAATAACTCATGAATAAGCTGATCTATGGCCTCTTTTTTTCAGCTGCCACTCTTATTCCTAACACGGCTTCAAGTGTTGAGGGGATTACAACTACTGAAACATTGATTCGGGTTGACTACAGGAAATACAAATTAGTCGATAGCATCAAGATCCGTGGTGATAACGGAAACACATTGTTTATTACTAAATTAGATCATGGTGTTATAGGTACACTTATTGCCAAGCATCCACTAAAGCATGGTCAACCAGACCCAGTTGACAAAAAACGTGCTCTTGATTGGGGTTATGTTCCAGTCTGGGTAGGATATGACAACAATGAACTAGTACCAAAATATTGGTATGCACTAGATACCGACACGAACGTGCTAACATTCTCTGGTAACAAACAAATCCCAGAATTTATAGAAAACTTGAAAAAAGGAAAGTCACTTAATATTGCTTATGTGCATGATGGTGAAGCGCACTATGAGCGATTCAATCTTTCAGGATTTACCAAACTATATGATTCATTAAAGGTCGAGAGTAGCTACCTTGATGAAGACTAGCAAAAAGTGTGTTCTAAGCCAGATCCCTAATAAACCAGGGCCCATAGCTTTGAGATCGTCTTGCTATCTTAAATTTGTCTATAAAGCTGGGTATATTGTTGCAAGCCGCTTTATCTGATGAGTAGTGGTGACCACCTATCAATTTCATTTCATTAATGATTGTTTGTATGTGGCGCTCTTTTCCATCGGATAAAATCTGCTCTACACGATTCATAGTTCTTTTGAAAGGCGTCATAAAATCCGCTTCACTTCCTTTAAGACCTGCATCGGTACACTTCATATCATCATTAAGTAAATCAATAATCTTTTGAGCAGTTTTTCTTGAACCGGGCTGAACGCGTGGGGAAACTTCTAGGGAAATGGTGTATACCCACTCATCTATGACTAGTTTCCAATAGTCAGAGTTTTCTGATTCAAAAAATGGTGTAGTTCGATCTTTATTGAATACGTTCCAATACATTTCTTTTGATACGCAGTACACACCTATTCTAAATTCTTTCAGTATGTGTTTTTTAAGATCTGATAATCCAGCACTACCTTTATTGACAAATGCCACCAGCAAATGTGGTACTGCGACATTTAAACTGTATTTCGACTCAAGCCTCTTCTTAGCATCTAACTGCCAGCGTGCTAGTTGCTCAATTACAGGGTAGGAGAGTGAAGTTTTACATTCTACCGCTTTACATAAAAAATTGTTTTTAACCGCAATAAAGTCAGGACGCCCATTGAACACCTGAATAACCACTTCTGGGAACATATTCCAGTTATTAATCTCAAAAAATACTTTCGCCACTTTTGCAATTTCAGCTTCGTCGTCTAGGTTTTTTGCTTTCATACGGATTACCAATCTGGAGTTACATTTCGTTTAGTGTTCTGTCAAGAGCTCTTCTATCGTGAATAGCTTCTATGCGGCGCCAAGCTCCAGTGTTTACTTTGGGTTTTATTCGTTCGGATTTCGTTGCCACTGTTTCTAATAGTTGATCCAGCTTTTCGTAAAATTCTTCGTCTATTTCTGTTTGATATTGAGTCGTCATTTTTAGTCCTGTTCATTTCCAATTTCAGATTCTTTAAACTCAGCTTTCTTTGCGAAACCATTGTTGGTTCTTCCATAAGAACGGCGAGCTCTCGTTACATCGGTATGGCCCATTTCCGAAGCTAAGACATCGGGCGATTCACCAAGTGCTTTTTTATTTGCCGCGAATTGCTTCCTACCTACAGATAAACTCACTCGATAGCCAAGGGCCCTTAGTGACAAATCGGACAGAGCATTACGAGATGTTCGGTAAACTGGTAGATGGTCACTTTCCTGTTTTTTGCGGTAGTGGTACTCAATAAGTGTCGCTTCAATGAGTTTTAAAGAGTGATAGGAAACATGAGCAAGTGAAATCGTTCGTTTTGGATCAATCTCGCCACTAGCGATTTTTTGAAGGGTCTTGTCATTTTTGATTACGTTTTCACAAGATAGAAAGTTGCCATCGTCAACGTAATGTAATTCAGATGATTTGATTTCTACTGGCCGGATACCAGTGCAAACAGCTAATTCCAACCAATCAACTGCAAAAACCTCGTTTGAAGTCTTTGCATGCAACCGAAGTATGTATAGTTCAGCTGGAGTTATTTTTGAGGCTTTGTGATTCCGTTGAGAAGTGGATTTTAGTGTTCGTTTATCAGGAGCTTTAGAAGTTTTTACTTGTGAAAGCCAACTTCTAATCAATTCAAGTGGGGCTAATTCTTTATCAAGACCAACATTGAGTGTTTTTGTTAAAGCTGCTTTATATCTACTCCAAGTTTCAGAGTTAACGCCAGGTGCAACTTTATCAATGGCATATTTAACTATTACTTCCCATTCATCAAAACGAGTATTCGAAGATTGAGATGCTTCGTAGTAGCTTTCAAGCAGGTATTTCAGCCGTGCCTTTAGATAATCACCAAGAGGTTTTGAGTGCTGGGAGTCGTCTATCTCTTTTCTTTCAATAAACGCAAACAAAACGGGGCAATGCATAAATTGCTTTAGATGCACCAATCCATCGCCGTTTGATTCAATTTTTAATTGATGAGAATCCACGCTCTGATCACCTCTGGTTTGGAAAATTGCATATTGAAATGATGCAATTTCATTATTTATTATATATATTATAATCAGATTGAGTAATCAAGTGGCGCATTTGGAATGAACATTAGAGTTTTTATATTATTAGGGATGGCAACTTTAGTGGGTTGCGAAACGACTTCATCCACGAAAACAGTCAATAAAGACGAAGAGTACATAAAATCTGAAGTGGCTGAACTTCTAACAACATTGGCGGAGAAAGTAGTAATTACTAAAGAGATTACTATGAAGCATCAGGCTGCAATGGCCAGACTGAACGCTCCCGAAGATGGATATCCGGATGTTTATAATGAGATCCCAGAGGGATTAGAAAAGTCTATTCCCATTCCTGAATTTTATGGTGATGCTGAGGCACCACTTAAACTAATAGCAACACTAACCAACTACAGATTTAGTTTCAGAGGGGCTAAACCTAATGGGGTTACGTGGGTAAAACTGAGCAAGCAGGACACTCCAGCTATTGAATTGATTACGGACATCTATAATCAAATTCAAAAAAATTCGATCGACATTGATATCTATCCGACACCAAACCTGAAACAGAACGGTGTGATTTTACTTAGTTATCCGGGAGCGAATGACTAATATGAAGATCACAAGTTCGCTAATTATTGCCTGTCTCTCTCTCTCATGGTCGAGTATGTCTAATGCCAGTGACTCATTGGACATTTACAATTATTTCAAAAACCTAAACGACCAGTCAGATTATTCTTCGAAAGAAAGTAAAAAATGGGGAGCAGACACTGAAGCTGAATTAACACTTGCTGAGAAAGCTAAGCTAAGCACTGCTCTCACTTTAGGGAAAGAAGCAGGCATCTATTTCGCTGAAGGAATTATACGTGAAATCTTAGAGCCAGCCTCGGATGATTTGGATGAAATACTTGATGTTTCTATGTACATCGAAGCCTATAAAAATCATCTAATTATTCCTGCGGTTATACACGAAACAAATGGTAGAAAAGAATACTTGGATGAAAGCCATACAGCATTTGTCTATGCAGATATTACCTATGAAATTCAGAAAATGCCGTACTTCGCTGATAAGCCACCGTCATGGCGGGATTACATTGTTTTAAAATCATTACCACCGAAAATACCCTCAAAGAACTTCCTTCCTTCCACAGAGAAGGAAAAGGCTATGTGGAAAGCTAAGTACGACGAAGGATGGCGTAACGGTCAAATCGCAGCTATTCAAAATCTAAAATTCCAATTTACACGTGCCTTATACGATATGGATGGAATGCGTCTTTATGGGATGATGCGTGACGCAAACATTGTTTCTAAACCGATCATCAACGATAGCAAAACGCCAATTAGCGGTGATGATATAGTTTTAGAAATGAATGGAGGTATGATTTCTATCACGGTCATGCCGACGCTGAATCACGACGCAAAATCTTGGAAGATCATTCCTCAGTTACCACCAATCAACGATTTAATCGAAGATAAGTACTTCCGCATCATAGAGGGAATGTATGAGTAAATTACTTAATCTTGATGATGTCAGTATTCCAGATTTCTCTGAAGAGTTAGTGGCTGATAATACGATTCCACATGTTACTCATAGCGCTCACACTAGAGATGAAACCCACACCCCAAACAATGTGGCAAACAAATATACGCTAAATCTTCCGAAAAAAGTAAAAGACGAAGCCATATACAAAGACAAGCAATACCAACAACTGTGTGATTTAAGCGGACTAGATGAAGACCATCTAGATGAAATTCTACGTTGTATATATTCCGCATATGGTCAAAGTGTTAGCGATATTATCATCCCTTCGGATGACGTTATACAAATACGTAAATCAAAAGTTCTTATGCCTTTATTTGGTCGCACGATAAGAGCAAGTGAAGTTGAGAGTTTCATTAAGAAAATGTATCGCGAAGATGCAGTTCGAAATCTTAAAGGTATTGACTCTGAGGATATTGATGCGACATACGATGTTACTCATGGAGATGGATTAATTCGCTTACGTACCAACGTATGCACATACCGTAGTCCCGCTGGCACCCAAGGCTTGAAAATTACATTTCGTTCTCTGCCATCCGTCATACCATCATTTGACACATTAAATACGCCTCAGTTTATTCGTGATAATTGTATGCCTCGGGAAGGTTTGATACTCGTGTCCGGAGAGACCGGGAGTGGCAAAACAACGTTGTGTGCTGCAATTCTAAGAGCATTAAATGAAGATGAAGAATACTCACGAATAATTATTGCGAATGAGCACCCACCAGAGTTTCTATTAAACAGCCTGACCGGGCCAAATCCGATCTACCAGCATGCTATAGGTAAGTATGATGATTTCGCAACATTTGAAGACGGATTGAGCAATGCGTTACGTTGTGCGCCAGAAGTAATCTTTTCTGGTGAAAGTCGAAACCGAGAAACTTTCCTAATCCTTCCGAGAATTGCGGAATCTGGTCATATGGGGATAACAACTCTCCATGCAGGATCAGTTCCGGGAACTCTAACCCGTATCGCTGACGAGATAGGTGGTAACCAAGAATCCACTATAAGAAAGTTCATTATGCATACCCACTTAATCATCAACCAGTGGTTAGCACCCAAAGTGGGCGGTGGTGTAGTGCCTATACAAGAATGGTTACTACTAAATCACAAGGTAAAAGAAGAATTACTTCAAATGGAATACGGAAGCGATTTGCCATTAGCTGTCAAGAAATGTGTGGAGAAATACGGTCGCACATTTAAATCAGCAGCTAAAGAAGCGCTAAATGAAGGAGCGATTACTAAAGCGACATATCTACTAGCGATTAACTCTCATGGCGGTGAGGAAGAAGTAGATGGGTAGAATCAAAATTGATTGGGAAATCCCCCCAACTGCAACCTATTTCGATAAAACAAATCACACAGCGAACTATTTCGGTGTACCCATATTATTGATTTTCACTTTCATAGCTGAAACGTTTTTGCTTATTTGGATCTCCTGGCTTTTCTACATTGCCATTTGCTTTATCCAATATGTCGTTTACCGATGGCTTATCAAACGTAAGCTAAAGCCAACAAAACTGTTTTTGTATTTTTCTGAGCGAAAGTCTAACAATCGTAGGGCTTTGGCCAAGAGATACGCCAACCAATTGAAAACTAGAGACACCATTTTGAAGAAGGAACTATTGAAGTGAACAGTAGTATCAAGTCATTTATTTGTATTCTTCTAACGCTTAGCGCAACAAACACCAATGCAGCGTTACGAATTCATAAAGCACCACTGCCAGAAGTAGATGTAGTTGAAAAAAATTATGATTTCACACCTGAAGAGGACACTGTTACTGGAAGAGGAAGGGACCAACGTCTTAGTGATGCATTAACTCAAATGACCCAAAACAAAATTACCGTGAAATATGTTGATGAAGGAGTCGATAAGATACCTGTTAGCTGGCGTTCGAATGAAGAGCCACTGCAGATAATGCTTACTAAGCTGTCAAGAAATTACGGCGTAGACATCGTTCTCAATAAAACAACTGAAACACTGTATGTAGGCATTGATACTGGGCAGTGCGATCCGTTTCGAGAAGCGGAAATTCTAAAAACGAAAAGGCAATGGGATGCATTGGATATAAAAAAAATGCCCACTCTACCTGCATTCCTACCTGTTGAATTAGATATCTACGGTTATGAGACCAGGCTATGTTGAATCGTTGTTTAATAAGAGTTGCCTTAGTCATCCTATTTTTTGGATTTAACTTTCCAGCAACCGCTTCAGTCGCTTCCTGTAGCGTCCGCGAACATGTATACGACCGCTATTTAAGTCGATTTAAATTTCTGAAAGATTGCGTTATTGATGCAGCTGAAAAGTATAACGTCCCTGAATGGGCCCTTCTTGTTGTTCTTAAACAAGAAAATGGCCCAATCAATGGATACCTCACTAATAACGATGGTACGAAAGATTACGGACCTACTTGCATAAATGATCTTAGATTTAAAGATTTTCAACGCGATGGTTTTGAACATGTTACGCCCGAATTAATTATGGAAAACCCATGTGCGGCAATGATAGTAACGGCTTATCTCTTACAAAAAGAATGGTTACTAGAAAAGCAGAGAACAAACTCAACTCCTGAATGGCAAACGGTTATCGCTAATTATCATTATAATTATAGAGGTAACTACCCTGCACGACATGACAAGTACAAAAATGAAATTCGTGAAAAACTAGAATTATTTGCTCGCAACGCACCAAGCTGTGATACCATAAAACAATAATATCATGTATACTATATATTCATTTAGGGTAATTTATACAATGTTGAAGAAAATTTACTTAACCATATGTCTTTTTGCATCGATGACAAACCCATTGTTTGCGAGCAATGTCAATTATTACCAAGAGCCTTTAGACATCTCTACAGAGCTACTTCTCGGCGAAGATTGGAATGTTGGCTACACCAAAAATTCCTACAGAGAGCTTGTGGTCAATTTTAGTGAAGAGAGACAGATCCCAACCAAATGGGCAGACGTTTTAGACGAAACCGGCAAGCGTCATGGTATCGCATTTCTAATCGATATGGAGAAACATGAAATTCTTGTTACTCCAATTGATAGTTTCAGAACACCGGGTATTCATTACGTTCAATCACGAATTCTTCAACAAGAACAACGATACTCGTGGGATAAGTGGCAAAAAGCAGCAAGGGAAGAGCAAATCGAACATTTAGTTGCTGTTGAACGCGCTGAGCGAATGAATAAAGAGCGTGAGAGAGCCAAAGTTCGATTCGAGTATGAGCAAAAGTACAAGGAACGTGTTGCTGTTGTTGATAAAGAAAAGAAAGATTACTTCAAGACTGTTGATGTAAAACTCGCAGACCTTGAAAAACAAGAAAACGCTAATGCGCTTGTTCGCGCAAACTTGGAACAAGACAAATCACAAGTTAGAGCTCAACGTAAGCAATTAGCAGAGCAAATACAACAACAGGAAGAGAAAACCAAATCAATTGCCCGACTAGAGAAAGAAAAGCAAGACATGATTGCTAAAGAGTCGGCAACTCAGCAGTTGGTAGCAAAATACTATCCCGATGTTGACCGAGTTCTTCCTGCCGGTGATTCCAAGGCACAAATTGACGAGTTTTTAAACAAGTATTGGGGGTACCATTTGTCATGGTCTGATGATTTGATCAATCTCAAACCAACAGAGTCAATTTCACTTAGTTATCCAATCTATTTTAAAGGTGCTGACCTAGCACGTGATGTAAGCAAAATTGTCTGCTCATTAACCCGTGACGTACCTGGAATCACAATATTTTCAGAAATAGATCCTGAATCACGATTGGTAACCATGCAGATGCATAAAGGTTCATTTGCGGTACGTAAACAACTTCTGGCTCAATGTTTCAACTAAACGGAGACTATATGAATAACGCCAAATTAAAAACGATATTTGTCATGAGCCTATTAGTCTCATCAACAACATTTGCTGAAACTATTAAAGTTGTTGGCAGCATGTCATCCGAAAACTCAAATGCTAGCGAAATTGTATCAGAATCTCTTGAACTTGAAGCGAATGCAGGTCAAAGAGAGTTGACAAGGGTACCTGAATACAACCCAATGCGACCAACGATAAAAAAAGACTATCGTGAACTTCAAGCAGAGCTTGATGAAGTACCTCAATATTTAAAACTCAAAGTGACTATGTCGAAGCGTTTAGTCGTGCTTCCAGACGGCAAAATTAGATTTCTTGCCTCCAGTGTAAGTCTAAAAGACAACATCGTGACTTTATTAAGCCATACAGAAACCGGAATTCCTTATTTCCAAAAGGATTTCCCTGAAAACATGCGCTTATTTAATGAATTTTATTTATATGGCGACAACGTATTGGATATCGTCGACCAACTTATTGAGCCATTTACCTCTAAGCATAATGTTCATGCTTTCCCGCACTTGAACAATGTTATTGAATTTACATTTACCAGAAGAGATTAATTAGAATGAAGCATTCAAAAATAGCAATACTGACAACGTTATTTCTAGCAGGTCTATCTGGTTGCACCACAACTTTTGAGAACATCGAAAAAGACGCAAATGCAATTAAAGAAAACACAGCGGTAAACATGGACCTTGTGGATCGCATGCGCCAAAAAGATAAACGCTGGAAAAACATAACAATTACGAACTCAATTTTTGCTCCTCCGGTTGAATCCAAAGAAGTTAAACGACCAAGTTGGTGGTATAACAAAATTGTTTTAAATACGGGCGCAGTAACTTTTGGTTCGGCAGTAAATGCAATTCTCAATGGCACCGGTGTTAACGTGAGTTTTCGTAACGGTATTGATACCAACAAATATTTCTCATTCAAAGGTGACACCATTGGGGAAGCAATTGAGAGTATTTCTGGCGCAAGTGGTTATAGCTTTAGCATCCCAGCAAAAAATAAAATCGTCTTTTCGCTTTACGAAACTCGTACTTTTAGCATAGCTGCGTTACCTGGTAGCGAGTCATTTGCTCAAGGACAAAACCAAAAGATAAGTAGTGACTCAACAGTTAGCTCAAGCGATGAATACATTAAAGTTGAGGGTGAAATTGATATTCTAGAAGAAACATATCTGGAACTACTTTCTTATAGTTCCTTCAATGATGTTGAAAGTGCAAACTCTTCTGCAACTAATGACCTACTTTTGCCAACATCATTCCCAATAGCTAACATCGAAGAATCATCGGAGAAGAAAACTGACGGTAAAGACACCAGTAAAGCGAAGAAAAAGAAAAAAGAGCTAAAAGTTAGCGAAATTCCAATCTTTGTTTCTAGAGCGACTTCAACGATAACTGTAAAAGACACACCTGAAGTTTTAAATGAGATGCAACGTTTAGTTGATATCAAAAACCGTAAGCTTCTTACACAAATTGAACTTGAAATTGATCTGATTGAACTTCAATTAACCGAAGAAGGTGCAAGAAACTTTGACTTGGCAGCCAGTCTAGCCGGAATTTCCAACTATGGGTTTAAATTTGGTACTAACGCGGCGGTAAATACAGCAAACACCATGATAGGTGCAGTATCAACAAACATTCCAACAAGCGTAATTAGTGCGTCAGTTACTAATGGGAAATTTTCTGGTACCCAGGCAGTTATGGAAGCTTTGCGCTCAGTGGGCTCAGTAAGTAACCGCACTATGCCGAAACAAATCATTAGAAACAACACAATTGCCAAGATGCGTGCATTTGACAACGTAGGTTTCATTAAAGAGCGAGCAATATCAACTACTGCTAACGTGGGTACAGAATCGTCTATCGAACCAGGTAACTTAGAAATTGGTTTCTCTATGTACGCGATGCCAACGGTATTTGAAAATAATGTTTCGATGCGACTTGCCACAAACCTGTCCAACTTAATCACATTAACCAAAAAAGGTGACACAGACACTAGTACAGAAGCAGGAGAGACTTCAACAAAATCTTACATTGAGTCTCCACACACCACGCATAAAGACTTCATGTCTTCATTTGCTGCTTATAACGGTGACACAATTATTCTCTCGGGTTTAAGTCGTGATTTGAAACAAATTGAAGAAGCTACCGGCATAACAAGCATGTCTCAGTCACAATCATCTTCAAGAACTGAAACCCTGATGCTTGTTACTCCAAGAATTATTCATCCACGTATCTAGTCGAGGACCTTGTATGCGACAAACAGAAGGCTTGATATTTGGTGATAAAGTTCAATATACCCTTGTTAAAAAGGTCAACAGGGGTGTTGCTTCAGAACTAGTTAAATCAAATCGTCCATATTATCAAACGCATTTAACAAAGAATGGAGACCTGCTACTAGCTTCAGCAAAGGATAATGGTTCATTCTTATCTTTTTACATACTTGACGAGCTCAAGACAATACACAACTTAGATGACAATTTCACTTACATTGAAATTAATGGTGATTATCTTTATTGGGTTCATGTTGATGTAAACGGAGTTGTTAATATTGAACGTTTAGTCTCTCTAAGCGAAGTAAGCGGTAAAGCTCAAATAATTGAGTTAAAAAAACACTTAAATCAATATAGTGGTACTGAGCACATAGTTGTTCAAACAAAAAATGCCAGCCCACAAAATTCCACTTTTTTATCCAAAACTGAAATTTGCGTTAACGGTATTTGTTCTAAAATAATTGAGAACGATAATTCCTTTAAAATAATTGAATCAGTGGAGTTGATTTTTGGTGAAACTTCGATTGAAGAGCTTAAAGTTAATATCAAATATTCAACGCAAATTTCTACTACATTATTAAAAAAACAAAATCGAGTCGTGACAATTGGCTTCACTGTAATTGGCGTCGCATTTCTCTCGCTTTTTGTTGGCTATAAATTTTTGCAAGCCGAAAACATCAAAGAGGCTGAAGCTAGTAAAGCAAGAAATATAGTACAAGAAATAATTGACCCATATAAAAATTATAAAGAAACAGTTAGTAATCCAAACCGAGTTACCCGTCTTGAAACAGCATTACGGCAAATAGGCTATGTAACCGCCACTTTTAGCAAAGCTAACTTTAATCAAATTGTAAACAATCGGTCTCCATTAAATTGGTCTGTTGATGCAATAAAAGTTCAAGATAGAGCTATTTTCCTAACCCCCAAATCACTTGGAGGCAAACGAAAGGAACTTTCAAATTTTGCAGCTAAATATAATTTGGCTTTGTACACAAAAGAAGAAGAAGGATTGAAGTTAGCGATGGGTATGATTAAAGCCCCATTACAACCGTTTTTCCACCGTTCGATTGACTCTGAACTCGATTACATAACGGATGCAGTACAGTTCCTAGAAGACGATACATCAATTTCTTTAACAGGCCGAGCAGTAAATGGGAGTGGAGAAGCAGCATACACAATTGGTCTTGTGAAAGTAGATTTTAAATGTTGGCTTCCTGAAGACTTCGTATATGTAGGGACACAATTTGCTTCCAGAAATTATTCACTTCATTCACTAGATGCAAAAGGTGTAGTGACAGAAAGCATTGACGAACAATGCGGTTATTCCGGATTCATGAATATTGAAGTTTTCAGCAAATTCTAAGGGTAAAGATATGTTATCAAAAAAAATTAAAAAAGATGACTCCGCTGAGTCAGTAGTTAAACAGCAAACACCGAAAAATGAAAAAAAAGGTGGTAAAGCTAAGATAATCGCATTGGTTGGTATTGCAGTTGTATTGTGTTACCAATTAGGTGTTTTTGATTCATTAATGGGTTTTCTATCTTCGACAGTTCAAAAGTCTTCTCCCCAAAAAACAGTACTTTCCGCCGAGTCAGATAAAGGGGCCATCAACGATAAAATCAACGCTAGACAATCCGTTCAACAGGATTCGGCTCCACCTATCATTACAGATACATCTTTTAATGAACTTCAAAACTTGTATTTACTAGTTAGTCGAATTGATCCTGCTATGAAATCCGCCGCAGAACTCTACGGTCTTCAGCGGATTAATATTCACAACAAACGTGAACAAGCAAAAGAAACGAAACTATCGGAAGTCATCGCTAAAAGTGAGGCAAATATTAATGAAGCACTCAAACGCTCACAAGATATAAGCAGTGGTCTTGTTGCTGCTCGTAGTGGTGATGATATTACTGACGATGTTACTGTTGAAGTAGGAAAGTATCCCTTTAATCATGACATTGACCCATCACAGCGAGATGCATTTAGTCAGGATGCGAACGTATTTAAGTCAGATACTAGAAATGAAATTGATACTAAATCTTTAAACTCGCTAACCAAACGTGATGTAACAGTATCTTTAGTTCTCCAAAATGATTCTGGCACATTTGCTGTTGTAAATGTGAAGGGTGCACCTAATCCGTTGAGAAACGTGCGTAAAGGTCAAATACTTGTTAATCAATTTGAAGTCGAGTCGATAGACCCGGTTCTCGGTTGCACCAAGTTTAATGATTTAAACAACAATAACGAAACGTTCACATCGTGCGCAAATTAATTAGAGATTAATCCATGGGAATTCAACCAAAAATCATCAGCGTTGATTACGATCTTTTCGTGAAATTCTGCAAGGGATTTAAAACTCAACATGATGTGTTACTCATCATTACAGAGGATAAGAAAGCATTAGTCTTCGAAAAGCAGTATGAAGAAAAAAATGACCTTATTCGCGTTTTAGTTTCTCAAGTTACTCAAAGTACAAATGAAACTTACGACATCGAATTATGCCCATACGATGTCTTAAACCATGAGTTTGAATCGGCTTTAACTTATACCAATAATAAACTTTCTTCAGAAGGAAATCTGGAATCAAAGGCGCTTAGTTTCATTAACGAGCGTGTAAAAAGAGCTATATCTATTAATGCTTCAGATATTCATTGCCACTTAACCGACAAGCTATTTGTTCATTATCGTGTAGATAAAAAACTACGCAAGAGTCTAACCGAGATCTACGATGATGCACTTGGCCATCGCGTATTTAATGCGATCATCAACACTACAAAAGGTGGTGATATTGATCATGATGTTGAACAAAGTAAGAACATTCCTTTGGAGATAGACCTGGATGACGGAACTCAAATAAAGGTCATGATTCGTGGTGAGAAAACACCAATTTATAGTGATGCAAAAAACTCACAAGCATTATTCTTGCGTATCAACAAGTCAGAAAAACCACACACACTTGATGAACTTAACGTAGACGAACCTTTAAAAAATGCCATTACTAGAAACATGCAGAAAAACCAAGGCATGATCTTGGTAACTGGACCTACGGGTAGTGGTAAGACAACACTACTGGGTGGAGCTGTGTGGGAGCTCCCGAAAGATAAATCGTTAAGAACAATTGAAGATCCTGTCGAGTTAAGATTGGATTATATTAGTCCATTTATAACTCAAAACAGTGTAGAAAAAACTCGCTGGGACAAATCTCTGGAATCTATCTTACGTCAAGACCCGGACAGTGTATTGATGGGGGAATTACGTACTCTTTTCCAAGCTAATAAATGTATCGACGCGGCAAACACTGGGCATTTGGTTATGTCCACTTTACATACCAACTCGGCTACAGAGACAATCTCACGCCTACTATCGATGGGAGTCAACATTAATGAACTTCTGGCAGATAAGACTTTAAACCTACTTATTGCGACTAAACTTGCACCGAAAGTTTGTCAATGCTGTGCACTTCGTTATGAAGAATTACCGGCTGACAAAAAAGATAAACTAAAAATTCTTAATTTAACTGATGCCCAACTTTCAAAACTTAGATTCTCAAATAATCTAGGTCCAAACAATTCACGTATACCAGGTGTTTGGAACCAAAATAATCCAATCAAGCTTGATTGTTCTGCCATGTGCAACGAAGGCACCAAAGGTGTAGAAGGTGTTACTGAATTTTTGGAGATTACACCAGCTATCCGTTCATTTATACGTGAAAGAGGAAGTACAGAGGGTCTTGAAGAAATGTTAATCAGTAAAGGTTGGCTTCCACTTGAAGAAATAGCACTTATAAAAGTCAAACAGGGAATTTTGGACCCATTTGAAATTAAAAATGATGTGACAGATTTACTTGCTCCAAGAACCTCTGATTCCATTGATTTCTCAAATGCTTACGGCAATTGCTACAACCTTGAATAGGTGAAACATGTCTATTAATGATTTACTTAACAAATTAACAGGTGATGACAGTAAGATTGATACTTCCTTCGACGCAGCAACTTACCTAACGCCTTCATATGTTTTTCGTGTCCAATATAGGTTCGGCCGAAAGCAACAAGAAATGTTCTTGAAACACTTCTTTTCTATTCGAGGCGATGGGGGCTCTGACTATCAAGTTGCCCAGTACCCAGAGATATTGGAAAAAATGGCAAAGCTGTATGAAGTAAACATCAAGAAAAATAAATCTGCATGGGCTGTTGCACACTTACTACATATGAGGATTCGCGAAGGGTATTCGTTAAGTCATTCTATGTCAGATATCTTTGATGTTTCGTTCCTAGCTACTATTCAAGCCTTGGAATCGACAACCTCGAAAAACGTTGTAAAGGCCGTCGATATTGCCACAAAGAATGCGATTGCACTAAAGCAAGCTATTTCGAAGGTTTATATGTTTACTGTCATTAGTACAGTTTTATTAACTTTAGCAATTGTTGGGTCAGGTTACGCATATCGTTTCTACGAAGCAAAACTCTTAGAAGCACCGGCTAAACTACAGTTCATTCAGTTTCCCGAACCTTTGTTTGTTGTGACGACCTTTATTTCTAACAATTTAATTGTATTTGGAATCGCTCTAATCATATCCATTGTTACCAACTATTTTGTTTTGAAAAATATTCATGATGAGAGAAGAGTTATTCTCGATAAGTATTATCCGCCAGCAATATTCATACGCTTGATCAGTAGTGTACGGATTTTTACGGGACTTTCTCTTCTTGTTTCAATTATCGGCAAGCAAACATTGGATGCTCTTAAATTATTGCGTGATAACTGTACGAAATACGAAGAAAGACATCTTGACGAAATGATCAAACGTCTCACATCAGGTGAGTCCGGTACCAATCAGTTAGATACCGGATTATTGAGTGGTGAAGTCAGTTTATCTTTAAAAATGGCTAATTTAGGTCAATCCGCAACGGTAAAAACAGCATTAAATATTTTGGCCAATGAAGGGCAAGATAAACTGCTGGCTGCAATCAATAAGTTTTCTATTACTACAATTACCGTTGGCATACTTGGTTCGGTTTTTATAGCCATTATGAGTGGCGGATTAGTAGCTCAAGTTTTTATGGCTCAGATGATGTAATGCACTCAAATATATTATATGATATATAGCATGTTCAACTATTGTAAAACTAATGGGATTAAGTAAATGAAAAGAAAAAGTGGCCTTCGCAGAAAGCAAGGCGGTTTTATATTTGGTCTTGATGCATCAACATTCTTCATAGTTCTTGGTTCTCTACTGGTAATCGCTCTACCGATCGTGAATAACGTTTTGGAAAATAACGATACGACAAGTATTGTTACTGGTTATACAACGATTCAGAAAGCTGTTCAGGATAAGTATCCACATGGAAACTACGAAGATGTAGATATGGATGGAATTGAGAATTTTCTTCCGGAAGGATTTTCAAAACAAGCAGTTAATGGCCAAGACTGGGACTTAGATGTGAGTTCTTCATCAACTAACCAAATGACCATCGGACTTCCAATTCCGAGCGACCGTTTACGAGCTAAAGTTTTGGCCAAATTGAATACAGATAAAGCTACGGAAAGTGGTGATACTGTGTATTTAACCACGAGATAAACAGACATTATGAAAAAGCAAGGTGGGTTTCTGTTTCTATCTATGGCTGCATTGACTGCAGCCTTGACCTTTATGATACTTTTTACTCTAACAGCTCAGCAGGTAATGATGCATAACGAACATAACCGTTGGGTAGAAATAGCAAAGACTTCTTATGTTATCCTGGATGGTGTTGAAAAGTATTTTGAGTACGATTGTTATCAAGATGGAATTGTAAACCTGCCAACATACAATCAATTGGTAAATTTAGGATTTATCAATAGCGAATTAATTTTAAACCCTTATAAATTTGAGTATTCTGTTGACTTAACTCGACCTAGTTACAGTTTTAACTCATCCGGTAGAGCGATCGCTGATGGGGCAACAAAATTTAAAGCAATGGTTACTCTGAATGATGATTATATGCTGGATAGACTTACATCTGCACTAATCGAGAACAAAATTCCGTACACAGTGTCAGGAGCCACAATAACGATTCTGAAAGAACATGTACTATCCCAAGAACAGGCGAACAACCAATACCTAAACGGTAACGTTTCATTTACTTGTGCATAAGTAAGTTCGGAAAATCATATCTTTAATAGAATCATCAATTTCATCGTCATTAAAAGACTCTAAGTAATAGTTAACGCGATGACGAAATGGTACGTTCTTTAGGTCAAGCATTAACGATGATCTAAGCATATTCTCAATAAACTTCAGATCGACTGCATACTGATGACTTTGGTGAGAAATATGAAAGACTTGGTCTTTAACAGTGAAGCGTACATTGGCGAAAACTTCACCGCAAAATGACTTTAATTCTGCCACTGAATGCCTTCCAACCCTAAAGCCTTCAAACCAATCTTCTGATTTAATCTGATAAGCATAGTTAACTAAGATTTCTGAAGCTACCTTTTCACTGAAAGGCACATCTTTTCGGATATACATAGAACTTCCTTAACTGATTATTATAGCTATCTCATATATTTGATTTTCATCATATATCTCATATGAGTTGAAACCAATTTGGGTGAGAGTTGATTATATAGCAATCTCACATGTGAGACATAATTTTTATGATTAGAACATTAAATGACGTTTAGATCACATCTTGTTAACGTTAAGTTCAACCATTAGATCTTTGTATTCACGTGGAAGACGGCTATTGAATGCAGATTTAATCCTATTCTCTGGGCGTTTGGATATGTAGCGACTTAATGTATTTAAGTCTCCATGGCCAGAATCACCGGCTATTTCGAACAAGTCACGTCCAGAACAAACCTGCAAAGTTATACCAGTGTGGCGTAGGCTGTGCGGCGAAAAGTGCTCCATTTCGTTTTTTTCTTGCTCATCTAATTTTGTGTTTCGAAGTACAGTTTCTCTAAACAGATTCTTAATTATTGAGCCTACTTGTTCAATTCCAAGGGTTGAGTATATCTTTCCTTTATCCCGACCGTGCTGAGCCGCTGATAGCCTGATGAATAATGGATGGTCTTCATTTCCAGTAGGTAGAGGACTCAGTCCTAAATGAATTCTATATCGCTTTAAAGACTCAATTAACTCATTTGGGCAGCTTACAGATCGACTTTTGGACCACTTACTTCTTGGTATATAAAAAACGTAGGCCAAACTATTTCGTAAACGTCTAAAATTCGACATAGTAGGGCAGAAACCAACACGTGCCGAAACCTCGGATATTCGAGGAAAGCAATGTAGAAATAGATTAACCATAAATAAAGTTCGTTCATGGGCCGGGTCTTCTTTTGCAAGTTCTTCCGCAGTTTCAAGAACAGCCGCAACTTGGTTATCAGAAAGAGCCTTTTCACGTTCATCATCCACAGCAGCTACACGTGTGTTTGTGGAGTTCAATTTGCTAAGTAGGCAATGAGCAGGGTTGCTTTCGCAATATTCCATATCAATTAAGTACGCATACATACTAGATAAGATTGATAAGCTTGATTTAAGAGATGACTCTTTGCGTATATAAGCTTTTGATGGGGTAGGGTTTACAAAGGGTTTCCATTTATCAGAAAAACTAATGTAACCATTTCCGTCTTTAACATGTTGCTGCATTCGACCTGTTGCTATTAAGTACTCAGGCGGGTTGTTGCAATAGTCAACAAACTCTCTCATGACAACTCGATTTACTTCTTCTAAGGAGATGCCTTTGATAAACCAGATGTAGTTTAAGAAGATATTGATATCGCTTCTGAATTTACGATAATTATTGACACTTGAACCTTGTTCTTTGAGTAAGTCTATTATCAGTTCATACGTATAAATAGCATCTGGTATACTTCTTTCGAGTTGAGACAGGAGTGCGTTCACTTGGTCTATCGGTGTATCGATATCACTAGCACTTGGAAGTAGTGGGTAAAACTGCATTTAGACTCCTGTAAATATCGATTCTAGACTTAGGCAATTTCAAATATGAATCGAATCCTAATAAATGAACTTATCAGTATTGATATAGGCATTAATTCCTGAGTAACTTAGAAGTAACAGTATGATAGTTAATGCTTTATCCCTGATAACCCTAATTATCAGGG
>Ga0075011_10000161_pt1 | contig 34452 bp, 34 predicted proteins | sample TARM_MetaG_T_14_FD_72354 | JGI IMG/M metagenome (GOLD analysis project Ga0075011, IMG submission 72354) | Freshwater microbial communities from Pennsylvania, USA, analyzing microbe dynamics in response to fracking - TARM_MetaG_T_14 | ecosystem: Environmental > Aquatic > Freshwater > River...
ATGTAAAGTAGATTTATAATTTACTCAACATACTAATATGGTAGAAATAAGTCTAGCGTTTACAAGGATGGTAGCCCTATGAGTAAATTTAAATTTTCACCCGATGAAACAGAGGTTGAACTCTCAGCGCATTGGATGGCGTTTTCAGCAAACCGTAATTTTCATCAGGATCCGCGCATTATCACTCAGGCGAAAGGAGCCTGGCTTAAAGATCTCAACGGTCGTGATATTTATGATTCATTATCTGGATTATGGACTTGTGGAGCCGGGCATGGAAGAGCTGAAATTCAGCAGGCTGTGATGGAGCAATTAGGTAGGTTGGATTATGCGCCTGCATTTCAGTTTGGTCATGAATTATCGTTTAAGCTGGCAGAAAAAATTGTCGCCAAAATGCCTGCAGGGCTAGAGCATGTTCTTTTTACCGGATCAGGCTCTGAAAGTGCGGATACGTCGCTAAAATTGGCCAGAGCTTACTGGCGCGCTAAAGGCAAACCCAGTAAAACCAAACTGATTGGTCGTGCCCGCGGTTATCACGGCGTTAATTTTGGCGGGACTAGCCTGGGTGGAATCGGTGGAAACCGTAAAACGTTTGGTCAATTGGTGGATGCTGATCATATTCCTCATACACTTCAATCTGATCTCGCATTTACAAAAGGCTGTGCAGAAACCGGCGGTGTTGAGTTGGCCAATGAGTTTTTAAAGCTTATAGAGCTACATGATGCGTCTAATATCGCTGCGATTATTGTGGAGCCAATGTCTGGTTCCGCTGGTGTAATCGTACCGCCAAAAGGTTATTTACAACGTTTACGTGAAATCTGCGATCAGCATGATGTTTTGCTGATATTTGATGAGGTTATTACCGCCTATGGCCGGATGGGAAAATGGACCGGAGCTGAGTATTTTGGTGTTAAACCGGATATTATGAATACGGCAAAGCAGATCACTAATGGTGCTATTCCCATGGGGGCTGTGATAACCACGTCTGAAATCTATCAGACATTTATGCAGCAAGATCTTCCACCGCATATGATTGAATTTGCTCATGGCTACACATACTCTGCACATCCTGTTGCTTGTGCAGCAGCGCTGGCAACCTTAGATTTTCTGGAAAAAGATGCGCTTATTGAGCAGTCGAGTGAAATTGCGCCGATATTTGAAACGAAGATTCATGCTTTGAAAGGAACAAAACATGTTATCGATATTCGCAATTGTGGATTAGCTGGAGCTATTCAAATTGCGCCTCGTGACGGAGATCCAACCATAAGACCCTTTGAGTCATCTCTGGATTTATGGGACAAAGGGTTTTACGTACGTTCAGGTGGCGACACCATTCAGTTTGGCCCGACATTCAACGCGCAACCTGATGATCTTGAACGCTTGTTTAATGCAGTACACGAGACGCTCAACAAAATAGCTTAAAAAGAATGATAGAGGGAATTGAGGCAATGGAAATAATTTCTCATTTAATTGATGGAGAGCGTATAACCAGCTCACAAACGACACTCAATGTTTATAATCCAGCGACTGGTGATGTAATTCGACGTGTTGAGGCGGGTACCGTTAATACTGTTCAGCAGGCGATAGAGTCAGCCAGAAAAGCGCTGCCGGGTTGGCAGAAAACACCAGCAATGAAACGTGCACGTGTGATGTTTAAATTTAAGCAGCTTTTAGAAGAGCATCAAAATGTAGTCGCTACACTGATTAGTGAAGAGCATGGTAAAACCATAGAAGACGCGCTTGGAGAAATTCAGCGTGGGCTGGAAAATATAGAATATGCATGTGGTGCTCCGGAAGTTCTCAAGGGAGAATACTCTCGTGGCACCGGTCCGGGGATTAATGCTTGGAGTGAGCATAAACCCGTAGGGATTGTCGCTGGTATTACACCATTTAACTTTCCGGCAATGGTACCTTTGTGGATGTATCCACTGGCGATTGTCTGCGGTAACTGCTTTATTTTAAAACCGTCGGAAAAAGTACCAACGTCAACCTTATTTATCGCAGAACTGCTGAATAAAGCGGGCCTGCCTAAGGGGGTACTGAATGTCGTTAATGGTAGTAAAGAAGTGGTTAACGCTTTGATCGAAGCGCCGGAAGTGAAAGCAATGAGTTTTGTCGGTTCAACCCCGGTGGCTGAATACATTTATACTGAAGGTACTAAACGAGGTAAGCGCGTTCAGGCGTTAGGTGGGGCGAAGAATCATGCGATCGTTATGCCAGATGCCGATGTCGATAGTACGGTCAATGCACTCATGGGAGCAGCTTATGGCTCATGCGGTGAGCGTTGCATGGCGATTTCGGTTGCGGTATGTGTCGGTGATGACGTTGCGGACGGGTTAGTGGCTAAGCTTACGCCGCGAATTAATGAACTGCGTGTCGGAGCTTATACCCAACACAATGTTGATATGGGGCCGGTCATTGCAAAAGAACATTTGGAAAAAATTGCCGGCTACGTCGAAAGCGGTATTGATTCCGGTGCTCAGTTGGTGGTGGATGGGCGTGAGTTCTCTGTACCCGAGCACGCGAATGGATATTTCATGGGCGGATGCCTGTTCGACCATGTTACGCCCGATATGAAAATATATACCGACGAAATATTTGGTCCTGTGCTATGTGTTGTGCGGGTAAAAACGCTTGAAGAGGGAATACAACTTATTAATGTTCATGAGTATGGTAATGGTTCCTGTATTTTTACTGGTGATGGCGAAGCTGCAGACATCTTCTGTGATGAGGTTGAAGCGGGCATGGTTGGCGTTAACATCCCACTTCCTGTACCGGTCGCTTACCATAGCTTTGGGGGGTGGAAACGATCGTTGTTTGGCGATTTACACGCCTACGGCCCGGATGGTGTTAGGTTTTATACTCGCCGTAAACAGATCACACAGCGCTGGCCTAAATCAACAACAAGCGAGTCGGCACAGTTTGCGTTTCCTAGTAGTCACTGAGAAGTCGTGGCCTTTACATTTAGAAGCTAAGAATTGGCATAAGCATTACTGAACCGGTAACGCTTATGCCGCTTCGAGTTTTATACCAACCTACATAAGTTTCTGTTCATTCTTGCTTGCGAAAAACGCCAATAACTGCGTTATAGATTTTGTAATTAGAATAACTAGTTAGCTGCAATCTATGCCTTGTTCTTAGCGTTTTTTTCTACGCAATTATCTGAACACTAACTTATCCAGATTGGTATTAGTGGCCGAGTTTTAGGACTACAACACCGGATAGGATTAACATAATGCCAATGTAACGGAGTATTGATGCTGGATCTCCGTAGAAATAGACTCCGACGAGAAACGTTCCTGCAGCACCAATTCCGGTCCAAACAGCGTAAGCGGTTCCCATCGGTATGGATCGCTGTGCAGCAAACAACAAAGCCCCGCTAATTGCCATGAACATGATCGCCAATGTTATCCCTAACCACTTGTGTCCGGACTGAGCGACTTTTAATCCTACCGGCCATCCAATTTCGGTAACTCCTGCCAATAGTAAATACAACCAGCTCATACATTTCACCTATTTAAATAAAGAAAATTTGCGCGCAATAGTATCTATTTATATGATGGAATAAAGTTAATAACTATCTAATGTTTTCATATGTTGAGTTTAGAACAGGTTAAAATGTTTGTGTTAGCCGCGGAACACGGATCGTTTTCAGCGTGTGCAAGAAAAATGGGTAAAGTTCAGTCTGCTGTCAGTCATGGTATTAGCAATCTGGAAATTGACCTTGGTGTTGAACTCTTTGATCGCACCGCACGCAGTCCCAGGTTAACTAGCGCAGGCGAACGGCTAATTCGCAGTGCGCGGAATCTACTCGCTCAGGCTGAAGAGTTCGAAACAATTGCGCAGGCTATTGAGCGAAAAGAAGAGAGCTCAATCACGATTGCATTTGATGATGGCGTATCAAGCACACAGCTTTCTGCATTATTCAAACGGCTGGATAGGCAATTTCCAAGTATACAAATTGATGTTCTGAATATGGCATCTGGAGATATTTCGGCTGAGGTCGCTAGTGGTGATGTTGATATCGGTGTCATGTTTACGGAACTAGAAGAGCTCAAACAAGTCGACTTTTGTTATGTTGGCAGTGTTGATTACATCGCTGTCTGTCACCCCGAATATCCACTGGCTCGTATTGACGTTAGATTGCAGTCGGATCTTGCTCCATTTCGTCAGTTGGCGGTGAGAGGAAAATCGAAGACTGAAGCCCAGTCTTTAATCAGTATTGCGCCTAAAGTGTGGTGGAGTTCCAGTCACTACAATGTACTAGATATGGTAAAGCAGCAAGTGGGGTGGGCGTATTTGCCTGCGTTTTTAGTGAATGAATTTATTAAATCTGGCCAACTGCACAAAATAAATATCGCATTTGATCATAAACCGTGGAACGCGCCTGTTGATCTGGTGTTTAAAAAAGGGCGTACAAACGGACCTGTGTTTGACTGGTTATTTGAGGAATTGAAGCAAATATTTACTCCAACTATATAAATTGTGGACTTATTTCATACATGAATATGCATTTATATGAATTGATGCACATCAACAATGTTATTCAGAAAATTTGATGGACTTAGTTTATACATTGCTCTGCTTATAAGAGACAAGTGTGGATATAGTGGTCATTAATAAATCTCATATAGGTGGTTGTCATGAAAGAACTTTTGAATCAATTAGATAATATGCTCTCTAAGCCGGATATTGGTAAACTTGTATTACGTGTTAGTTTTGCGTTCATGTTTTTATTACACGGAATTCATAAAATCACCGGAGGTACTGAATTCATTCAGGGACTTTTAGTTGACCATGGTTTACCAGCATTTGTAGCGTACGGTGTTTATTTAGGTGAAGTTATTGCTCCGTTACTTATGATTGCAGGTGTATTTACACGTCTTGCGTCTATTGTCGTTATCGGTACTTGTTTAATGGTTATTTACCTATTGCACATGGGAGACTTTTTCTCTGTGAACAAATTTGGTGCCTGGGCCGTTGAAGGGGTTGGTGTATATTTATTTGCTTCAATCGCTATCATGTTTCTTGGGTCAGGTAAATATGCATTAAAACCCGATGCATAAGGTTTATTAAATCAAGTTTAAGCCGAACAATTGTTCGGCTTTTTAGTTTGAATCTGGTGCACTATAACTAAATCAACCGTAGTCAAAAAGCTAACAACTCATCGATTAACATTCATTTCATCACACCAAGTTTCGCGAGATAGGTCAAAGATATTATTAAAAGTTTCTTATCATATGTTTGGTAGGTGACATATAAACCGCTTGAATTGGCAAAATTGCCTAAAATAAACTTTTAACGTTAGTTAGATTTTGCATCGGTTATAGCACGGAGGTTTGAAAAGTCATATGATTCAGCACCAAACACCGGCACCGTGTCTGTTAGCAACATGGGCAGATACTGAATCGGCTTTGTTTCGTTGGCTTACACAACATTGCTCCTGTCACGACTTAGCCTATGACCTATTACAAGAAACTTTTCTTAAAGCTCTTCAGCAAGAGACGCATTTTTGTAACTTTGATAATCAAAAAGCCTGGTTATTTACCGTAGCGAAAAATTTGTTAATAGATGAGTGGCGTAAATCGGGGAAGATACAATCGCTAAATGCCGAAGTGTTAGACTCAGAAACTGATTTAGAGCGAGAGCCGGTTGTTAGTCTCGTTCAATGTTTACCGCGAGCTCTGGCGTGTTTGAATGAACAAGATAGGGCGGTGATAGAGTTTTGCGATTTGCAGGGGCATAGCCAACTTGAATTTGCCCAACGTTACCATTTATCCATCACCGCAGTTAAGTCACGCATTCAGCGTGCACGTCCAAAGTTGCGAGAACAATTAAAAGTGAATTGTGATATTCGATTTGATGACAACGACAAGGTGTGTTGTTTTACACCTGCTAAACATAAGTAGGCTTTGTTATCAAATAAACAGACTAAATCTTTTTTCCTCAAAAAGTGAAAAAATGCATCTTTTTGCCTCTTGTTACGTTGTAAGAGTACAACGGCGTTAAGCCGTGATGAACTTACAAATGTATCGGAGACTTGACATGTTTGAGGTGTTTACTCTTTTTTCTGATTGGTTAACATTCCAGCTTCTAGGATTACAACAAGGCACCAGAATGGCTCAAGCCATTCATTTTTTCATCGAAGACACAAGCAAAATTTTAGTTTTGCTTGTGGTGATGATTTATATCATCGCTCTGGTCAGAGCATCATTAAATGTCGAAAAAGTCAGGGATTACCTTTCAGGAAAACATCGGTTTTTCGGCTATACAATGGGAAGCGTATTCGGTGCGATAACGCCATTTTGCTCCTGTTCCAGTATTCCGGTTTTTCTTGGATTCACGTCGGCAGGAATCCCTTTAGGGATTACCATGGCTTTTTTAATTACTTCACCATTAGTCAATGAGGTGGCGGTATTGTTACTGGTTAGCTTGTTGGGATGGAAATTCATGTTGCTTTATGTCACAGCCGGAATGCTAATCGGTATCACCAGCGGGTGGTTATTAGACAAGATTGGGGCAGAACGCTGGCTACAGCCTTTTGCGGCCAAAGCCATGAATAGAGGTCGAGATTCATCAACATCACAATCAGTTACTCAGCAAAAACAAACGATTACTTTGATGCAGCGCCATCTGTTCGCAAAAAGCGAAACCCGTGACATTTTTAAACGGGTTTGGAAATGGGTTCTGATAGGTGTCGGTGTCGGCTCTGCGCTCCACGGGTTTGTACCTGACGGATGGATAGAGAATCATTTAGGCGATCGTCAGTGGTGGTCAGTACCTGCGTCAGTTTTGGTTGGCATTCCTCTTTATTCTAATGCTACCGGGGTTATTCCAATCATGGAAAGCTTGATAACCAATGGGTTACCTGTTGGGACGACTTTTGCCTTTTGTATGAGTACTGTCGCTGCCAGTGTTCCCGAGTTTGTGATGCTTAAACAGGTAATGGAATGGCGTTTACTGGCGGTTCTCTTTGTCTTGTTATTGAGCGCATTTACGCTCATTGGCTGGATGTTCAATTTAGTTGTCTGGAGTATTTAGGAGTAAAGAAATGAAACTATTTAAAGTATTAGGTTCAGGTTGTGCCAACTGTGTTAACACTGCGAAGTTAATAGAGAAGACCGCGAATGCGGAAGGGGTAAAGGTTAAAGTTGAAAAGATCACGGATATGGAAACCATTATGAATTACGGCGTTATGTCGACACCTGCTGTGGTATTAAATGAAGAAATTATCCATGCTGGCGGCATACCCAGTGTCGACGTAATAAAGTCCTGGTTATAATAAACACAGCACTGGTTACGCTGTAACTAGTGCTGTGTTTTGATTAAGTGACGGTTATCGGCTCAACCTTGTTTTTACCCGACCTTTTCGCTGCTAAAAGTAAGTTATCGGCCCGTTCAAAGGCAGATACAAATGTGTCATCGCTTAGAATCTCGACAACACCAAAACTGCAGGTAATCGGGTGTTCAATCCAGGCGAATTTCATTTCAGCGATACTCTTGCGTATACGTTCAGCTGCGAGACACGAGTTACTTAAGTTGTCACCGGGAAACAGTAACATAAATTCATCTCCCCCAAAGCGCCCAATAATATCGCCTGGGCGGATTTCATCTTCGACATACTTACATATCGCGGTCAAAACCTGATCACCGACAGAGTGGCCTTGTGTGTCATTAATTTGTTTAAAGCCATCAATGTCGAATAAAACCAAAGAAAGAGGGTGATTTGCACGACGGCAACGGTTGATTTCGTTGTTGACGTTTTTAATAAAAAACTGACGCGTTTGTGCTCCGGTCAGCACATCTCTCTCTGCGAGAATTCTTAAGTTCTTATTATCGAGAAGTATATGAGGAACCCAAAGACCAAAATAGGTGTTTGCTGCTAACAGTGAAATCGTAAACTGGTAAATCAACGCATGGTTACCGAGCTGCAGACTGGATATCAAAATGGCTGATGTCGTACTTAATATCGCAAGACTTAGGAATGCACGTGACGGGTTTTCTGTAAATACAATCCACATTTGAGCGATGCCCAAAAAGAAGACGCAGAAGACAATGTTGGATGATGGAAATATTGCGACCAGAACGCTGACCAGTGAGAGCAAAGCAATCGCAATTACAAGTTTATACAGATAATTACGTATCGGAGCATTATCGTAAATGGCTTTAAAGTTTTCTATCAACCATTGGCTCTCAGTTATATATAATTTGGATAGAATAGACACGGTTAAGGGGGTAATCACCACGACACCGACTAAGTCTCCAACCCACCAGGGGCCCCAGATTTCGTATACTTCCTGAGGTGCAATGATGCCGGTAATGGATAGTACTTTGGCACCACCAAAAGCAGCCAACAGTGACGAGCAAGTAGCAATAATTAAAAACAGCAAGATCAGTGAAGGTACTTTTGTCGTTTTACCTGAATCGCTGAATTTACGTAGCACCGTTGCTCCAACCCAGTATGATAGGCAATGCACAGCAGCAAATAAGAAACCAGTTGCTAGCAAAGTGGTAATACTTTGTTGTCCCTGATAAATGTGGTTTTCCCAAAAAGTTGCCGCTATCGACGCCAATAGTATGACGGGAATGGACTTACTTCCCAGAATTAACAGTACCGCAAAAGTTACACCTGAAGGAGGGAACCAAATACTCGCATGAGGAGCGTATTCCATTAACGCAGCAGCACGCCACAATATAACCCAGGCAATGGTAATCAAAATTGGCTTATACAGTTTGCCAAACCAATTACTTTCCAAAATTGAATGTCCTTTTTGGTACAATTTGTCATCCATCCCTATACTTCCTTGACTTATTGTTCTTGTGATCTGATTTTAGGGAAAGCACTGCTATGACTCTAATTCATAATAAAATTCGGCTTTTAATTACAGTACACGTTAGAATCTTAGTTGCAGGTTTCACAACGTGTCAGTTTTAGGTCCAATTACATTGAAATTTGTATTACTGAGAGATAATTTATTGTCTAAGCTCTAGTTATTAATTTTTTGCCTGTATCAAAGGATTGTACTCCGTGTTGACAAAGCGGCTTTTATTCATCTCGATACCTCTATTCACTTTCACTTGCTCAGCTTATGGGCAAGGATACGATGTTATAGAAAATTTTCTCGAGAAAAGTTTTGCTTATACCATCGTTCTCAGTGATAGCGATGTGTTTACTGTCGGTGTAGCAGATTTTAATCCCAACAATTTATTTAATAGTGATAATGAAGATCTTGGTACAGATGATTCTATTGCTAATCGAAAAAAATATGGAGTGTCGACTCTGCCACTATCGTTCCGTCTCAACGACGAAGACGAGATTAATACACACGAGTTGATATTTCGCGTAGCAGGCTTGGCCACCGAAGAAAAAGTTAAGTGGGCTGGCGAAGATATTGAAGATGACTTCAGACAGTATATTGCTGGAATTTATACAGCATACCGCTACGACTATGTGGTCAATGAAAATTGGTCAGTTACTCCGGGTATTGGCGCACATTTAATGCGTTATGAAAATACCATGGATTACAATAGCGCGACCGGGAGGGCAAATAGTCTGGTACTGGATGAGCTCGTTTTTAATACCTCGGCCTGGGCAAATATATATGAACCGCATTTAAAAGTGTCTTATAACCAAGATGAGCGTTGGGGAAAATGGCAATTAAGTTCAAGCGGACATTATTTTTATGGTTATGGCTGGGGTAAAGCAAACGAAGGTCAGATAGGTAACCCGGAAGGCTGGTATTGGGTTAACAGCGCAACCGTTGTTTATGATTTCAGTCAAATGGGACGCTCTGTACAATCCGTCTACGGAACCTTCAGGAGAGTCGATGTTGGTAGTGACATTGCTGAACCGTTGGGTACCCCATTTTACTATGAGGCTACGGTTGGCTGGCTGATGACGCCACCATTCGAAATAAGCTTTGTCGATAATATTGGTTTGGGGCTTAGCTTTAATTATGGCAGTGCATTCAAAGGCGGAAGTTTAGTTCTGTTTTTCAATCAAGATTAGGAAGCCAATTTCACGCAGTTCCTGCCCGCTTTTTTAGCCGCATAAAGTGCTTCATCAGCACGTTTAATCGCCTCATATTCGTTGCGTTCGGTTTTGCTATCGCACACGCCAATACTTACGGTGATGTTCACTGACTTTTTACGCTGACCACTGCGATTCTTAACGCCACTTTTATCATCTTTAGGTCGGGTATCCGTGTCACGCAGTACCAGTTCATAGTGCTCTATATCAGCCCGAACCAGTTCTAAATACTCAGCCGCTTCTTGTGCCAGCTTTCCTTTAAATAATACCGTGAACTCTTCACCACCGTAACGATAAACTTTGGCTTTGCCACGCATCATCCGAATACGACTTGCGACTAATTTCAGAACATCGTCTCCGGTATCATGACCATAGGTATCATTAAATGTTTTGAAATGATCGATATCGATCATTGCTATAGTAAAGTTTCTTCCCAAACTTCTCATATCAATGTCTAGCGCGTGGCGTCCCGGTAACTGAGTCAGCCGATCATTGAAAGCCATTTCGTGACTGGCACTGATAAGATAGAGCATCATCAATACACCAGACAAAGAAAACATCGTGCTTGACACGAATTGATACTGGAAAAATATGAATGTGTTCGAAGACATCAAAATCGCCGTATAGATAAACACATCCATTATACGATTTTTAGTTAGGACAAATATTCCGGTGATGCCTATCATTGCTAGTAAGTATAAAACCAGAATAAAAGGCAGCTTTGACAGGTAGGGCATTGAAAACAAGATGCCCTGTTTTAAGTTATTAAAGTCACTTGATTGATAGTAGTCGACCGTAATATAACTCCATAGGCCAAACAAACCTAAAATAAGAACATATACAAGAAACGAGCGGCTTCTTAAATCTCCATTTTTAAACGCATAACTTAGCAGGCAGGCAACCGGAAGAAGGAAACTCAGGAGTGACAACTCTAAGAGTGTTGTCCCTGAATAAAGTGGAGTTTGCAAACGATTTTGAATTACCCAATAGCTGATAAGCATTGCACATGCAACCATCGCCATACGACTTTGTTTAAAAATATAAGCGACAGCGATGGAGCACAAAAACAACGCGTACGGCAAACCACCCGCTAAACCAATGTTTGAACGGGTTATAAAAATGACATTGTTCATCCCAAACCAAATTGCGCCTAGCAACATCAGTGGGAAAGCAAAACGAAACCAAGGCGAAGTAACGAAACTTGAGGACATTTGTACCAATAAGCCAACAGATTAGTAACTGCTTTTATCAATAAGTAGTAGACTTAGAATAACTTTATTTAATGAATTTCCAAGCTTTTTGCTAAACTTATGTTGTAAAACCGAGTGCTTGCACAAAGAATAGTCAATTGTGGATATACTTCGTTTGATAAAAGAAGTGCGTTGAAATACCTTTTAGTTAGCGTATCAAACTGATGTATTTGGTTAGGAGAATTTTAATGCAACTAAATGTTGAAGTGCATAACTACATGGAAACCCTGGTAGGGCAAGTATTGGGACAGGAAAAATACACCAGTACTTACAATCATGATCAGCTCGCAGATTTAGCTTGTTTGGCATTAAATCAAGTTCGTCCGATATATATCAGATTTGATATCGACTTTCTTTCCGCTTTGCCTGAAGAACGTTTAGTCGTGCTGAAGGATTGTGCGCTGACGGCTGTAGAAGCGGCAGAAACAATGATTATTGATGATCGGCGCAAAAATCGAGATTTTGAATTGCCAAACGTTATTAGTCAGACACAGTTTGATGAAGATGCCGATCTCGAATGGTTCGAAAAGCCAATTTTAGGACACCATTTACCTAAGGAGTAGTTGTGGGACTTTTTTCACGTTTGTTTGGTGGTAAATCAGAAGATAAAACAGAATCTGTTGAGCCCGTTGAATATAAAGAGTTTTTAATTTACCAGGAAGTGATCGCCGAAGGCGGACAATATCGAGTCGCAGGTCGTATCACTAAAGAAGTTGACGGAGAGTTGAAAACTCATCGTTTTATTCGTTCCGATGTTATGTCTAATAAAAATGATGCTGAAGAACTGATGCTTAAGAAAGCACAAATGTTCATAGATCAAATGTCTGGTCGGATCTTCGATTAACTGAACAAGTCGTTGACAGAAATCATAATTTAAAGAGCTATAAGTCGCTAGTCTTATAGCTCTTTATGTATTTGAGCGCAGTGAAGTTTCACATTTTTATGAGCGTTTTTCTTGTTATATTTGTTAACCCGATAAACTTGATGTGATTATATTGAGCTATGTTATAACTAGAAAATTATTACAAATATCTTGAGTTTAAATGCGTCGTTAGATAAAAACAGAATATTCACAGGGCCAATAGTCAAGGAATAGCTATGCAAATTGGTGTACCAAAAGAAATACTCGCCGGAGAAACGCGAGTCGCTGCTTCACCTTCCTCAGTTCAGCAGTTGATCAAACTAGGCTTTGAGGTGTGTATTGAAACTCAGGCCGGGGATCTAGCAAGCTTTGAAGATAGTGCTTATGAGCAATCTGGTGCGAAGATTGTTTCTAAAGAAGACGTTTGGAATAGCGACATCATCTTCAAAGTTAATGCGCCTGTTATTAATAATGAAATAGATGAGTTAGCTTTAATCAAAGAAGGAGCAACCTTAGTTAGCTTCATCTGGCCGGCTCAGAATCCGGAGTTAATGGAGAAACTGTCAAGCAAAAGTATTAATGTTCTGGCAATGGATTCCGTTCCGCGTATTTCAAGAGCGCAATCTTTGGATGCACTATCATCAATGGCCAATATTGCTGGTTACCGTGCTGTTGTTGAAGCCGCTCATGAGTTTGGTCGTTTTTTCACTGGTCAAATCACCGCTGCTGGTAAAGTGCCGCCAGCAAAAGTGTTTGTCGCCGGGGCCGGTGTAGCAGGTTTAGCGGCAATCGGAGCCGCTGGTAGTCTTGGCGCTATTGTAAGATCGTTTGATGTACGCCCTGAAGTTAAAGAGCAGGTTCAATCAATGGGCGCTGAGTTTCTTGAGGTGGATTATCAGGAAAACTCAGGTGCTGGCGATGGCTACGCCAAAGAGATGTCTGATGAGTTTAACAAGAAAGCAGCTGAGCTCTATGAGGAACAGGCAAAAGACGTTGATATCATTATCACGACAGCACTCATTCCTGGTCGACCAGCGCCTAAGCTAGTGACGAAAGAGATGGTCGACTCAATGAAAGCGGGGAGCGTGATTGTCGATTTGGCTGCTGCGAATGGTGGTAACTGTGAATATACAGTGAAAGATGAAGTTATCACCACCCCGAATGGCGTTAAAGTCATCGGTTATACCGATATGGTTGGCCGACTGCCTACACAATCTTCTCAGCTTTATGCAACCAATCTGGTTAATTTGGTAAAACTTCTTTGCAAAGAGAAAGATGGCAATATCGACATTGATTTCGAAGATGTTGTACTCCGTGGTGTTACGGTAGTTAAAGAAGGTGAGATTACCTGGCCAGCGCCACCAATTCAGGTTTCTGCTCAACCGCAACAGGTAAAACCGCAGGAACCTCACCCCCAGGAAGCTAAAGCTGAAGAACCAACGTCGCCGGTTAAAAAGCTTATTGGATTAGCGGCTGGGGTCGGGGTCTTCGCCTGGATTGCAAGTGTTGCTCCTCCTGCATTTCTAGGGCATTTCACCGTATTTGTTTTAGCGTGTGTCGTTGGTTACTACGTTGTTTGGAATGTGACTCATGCATTGCACACGCCATTAATGTCTGTAACGAATGCGATTTCAGGCATCATTGTGGTTGGCGCGTTATTACAAATAGGGCAAGGCCACGGTTTTGTGAGTTTTCTGGCGTTTATCGCTATTTTAATTGCAAGTATCAATATATTTGGTGGCTTCACCGTTACCAAACGCATGCTTGAAATGTTCCGTAAAGACTAAAGGAGTTAACAATGTCTGCAGGATTAGTACAAGCAGCTTATATTGTTGCTGCTTTATTCTTTATTATGAGCCTTGCTGGTTTATCAAAACAGCAATCAGCGCGTGCTGGTAACTATTATGGTATCACGGGTATGGCAATCGCCTTGGTTGCGACCATATTCAGTCCAAATGCGGAAGGTCTAACCTGGATTATTCTTGCGATGGTTATCGGTGGTGGTATCGGGATTCACTTTGCGAAGAAAGTGGAAATGACGGAAATGCCGGAGCTCGTTGCTATTTTACATAGCTTTGTAGGTATGGCTGCGGTACTGGTTGGTTATAACAGTTATCTGGATGCGCCAGAAACGGCAACGCATGCAGAGCACGTAATCCACCTGGTTGAAGTCTTTATTGGTGTATTCATCGGTGCGGTAACTTTCACTGGCTCTGTGGTTGCGTTTGGTAAGTTGCGTGGTGTCATTAAATCATCGCCATTAAACCTACCGCACAAACACAAAATGAACTTAGCCGCTATTGTCGTTTCTACTTTGTTGATGATTTACTTCGTAAAAGTTGACGGCAGTATGTTCGCGATGATTGTGATGACATTGATTGCTTTTGCATTCGGTTATCACTTAGTTGCATCAATTGGCGGTGCTGATATGCCGGTAGTTGTTTCCATGCTGAACTCATATTCAGGTTGGGCCGCTGCGGCAGCGGGCTTTATGCTGGCAAACGACCTTCTTATCGTTACCGGTGCTCTTGTCGGTTCATCCGGTGCGATCCTGTCGTACATCATGTGTAAAGCGATGAACCGTTCATTTGTGAGTGTTATCGCGGGCGGTTTTGGTCAGGAAGTGGTGATCAGTTCCGACGAAGAGCAGGGCGAGCATAGGGAAACCAATGCCGAAGATGTGGCGGATATGCTGAAAAATTCTAAGTCGGTAATCATCACTCCCGGATATGGTATGGCAGTTGCTCAGGCTCAGTATCCAGTATATGAAATTACTGAAAAGCTAAGAGCTCAAGGTGTCAATGTGCGGTTTGGTATACATCCGGTTGCGGGACGCTTACCTGGCCATATGAACGTGCTACTCGCTGAAGCAAAAGTACCTTATGACATCGTATTAGAAATGGATGAAATCAATGACGATTTTGACGAAACAGATACGGTGCTTGTAATTGGTGCTAACGATACGGTTAACCCTGCAGCGTTGGAAGATCCAAATAGTCCAATTGCAGGAATGCCTGTGTTGGAAGTTTGGAATGCACAAAACGTAATTGTATTTAAGCGCTCGATGAATACTGGTTATGCGGGTGTACAAAACCCATTATTCTTCAAAGAAAATACACACATGCTGTTTGGTGACGCGAAACAAAGCTGTAACGATATTTTAAGTCATATCTAAAGGCTGGGTTAATGTTAAAAAAGAGAACTTCGGTTCTCTTTTTTAATGCCAGTCACAACAAAACGGTTACACCGTCACCATATCGCGCTTAGATAATCATCAATAAAACGAATGCAACCTATTATTGACATCGATATAACACGGTAGATGTTAATTTTAAGCATAATCGTTTATAGTCTTTTAACCATCTGATTTAACGAACGATCAAAATTGATTAAAGCGATAAAATTTACATTTACCGTAGTTTTGATAACTTTTTCGGTTTCATCATTTGCTGATTCGCTCCCAGAGCGGATAGATCTGTTCGTATCGCTGTTTGATTATGATTCAGCTATTGAGCTTTATGATATACGCGGAATTCAAACTGATTATCCGACACGCTTGTTAACGCCGGAGTCCATGCTGCCACAAACAGCGGACTATCCGGTGAAAGATATACAACTGTTATACAAACTGGCTCTGAACTGTGCGGGCAATTTGCCATTAAACCCACTAGTGACTGAACCTTTAGTATTTACACGAGCAATATGCAAGGGTACTAAGCTTTCTCCTCGCTGGTTTGCCCGTAGTGGATTAATTCACCCAGGGGGTGGTACATATGCTGCTCGATATGTACAGAAATACCCAGATAAGCTCGATGAGTTGCAGCAATACATGCACATTCAGGAACGAGCCGCAGCACCTAAAAATACGCTATTGGGTCGTTTGCAGGCAATGAGTGAAGACTCCATATTAGCTCTGATTTCCGGAGCAACCATGTTTGCGGAAGGTAACGAGCTATGGCTGCGTAAAGGGGATGAATATTATCTGTTTAACAAAGACACGTGGGATGCCAACGCAACAGAAGCCGGTTTAACTTATTCTATTGCAGGCCTCGATGATACCTGTTTTGTGCAGAGAGGTAATATTTGCTGGGATGTGGAAGATCACTCTGATCTATTGCGTTCGAGTATGATCGCATTGGTAATAGCCAATATTTTGTTGGTTATGGGGTGGTCTGTATATCGCTGGAATAGCAAACGGCAGGAAATGAAAAGCCGTATGCTGGTATTGCAAATTTTAACTCATGAGTTAAGAACTCCGATAGCCAGTTTATCTTTAACGGTGGAAGGTTTTCGGCGAGAATTTGAACACTTACCTGAGATCTTATACGATGAGTTTCGTCGTCTGTGTGAAGATTCAAGGCGGTTACGTCAATTAGCTGAAGCGAGTAAAGATTATTTGCAATCGGATAATAAGCCTTTGGCAACCGATTGGGTTCCATCAGTAGAAGAATGGTTACAATATAAAGTTGAAGAAGAGTTTGATAATCAGGTTGAATTAATAATAAAAGACGATATTGCTGCAAAATTAAATGTATATTGGCTAGGCACATGCATAGACAATTTAATCCGCAACGCTATTAAATATGGTGTTGCACCTGTGACGATAGAAGTGATTACGAAACCTAATCTAGTCACTATAAAGGTAACTGACCAAGGAACATTAACTCATAAGGATTGGCGTCACTTACGTAAACCGTTCATAAGTAAGAGCGGGTTAGGACTTGGCTTAACTATAGTAGAGTCGATGGTCGACAGAATGGGTGGAAAAATGAGCCTTATTGGACCACCAACTACTTTTATATTGGAGATACCCTGTGAAACAGACGTTGCTTCTTGTTGAAGATGACAAAAACCTAGCTGACGGCCTTTTAGTGAGTTTAGAGCAAGCAGGATATGAATGTTTACATGCTGAAACCATTGCTGAAGTTAAACAACATTGGGAAAAAGCCGATTTGGTTGTATTAGATCGTCAGCTTCCGGACGGAGATTCCGTTCAGCACTTACCAGAATGGAAAAACTTAAAAGATGTTCCGGTAATTTTGCTAACGGCATTAGTTACGGTTAAAGATAAAGTGGCTGGTTTAGATTCTGGTGCAAATGATTATTTAACAAAACCATTTGCGGAAGCTGAGTTGTTTGCCCGCATCCGTGCTCAGTTACGTAGCCCGGAAAACGAAGATGGTGACGATGCTAAAGTTCAACTGACAGATCTGACGATCGATAAAGCCACACGTGATGTATTTTTTAAGGGCGAGTCGGTTACTCTTACGCGAACAGAGTTTGACTTACTATTGTTCCTGGCGAGCAACTTAGGACGTGTATTTACGCGTGACGAACTGCTTGATCATGTCTGGGGTTACAATCATTTCCCTACCACGCGTACGGTGGACACACATGTTCTTCAGTTAAGACAAAAGCTTCCAGGTCTAGAAATTGAGACACTACGTGGTGTTGGCTATAAAATGAAAGCGTAATTGATGCAAAGATTGTCCGTACTATTAGGTACATTATGTTTGGTACCTATAACAGCTAACAGTGTTGAGTGGTTTGAAAGTAATACGCCATTAACGCAGGCACATCAACGGCTTCTAGATAATGATTTAGAAAATATGTTTGTGTCTCTTGTTGAAGTATGGCAGTTGGAACACAACAAAAATATTAAAAATCATCTTAATGATTTGTTGAATCAGTCTCTAACGGTTGATTGCGGCAAAGGCCTAGATGGAACTCCGTTACCAAACTGGCTTACCGCAATCAATATTCGCCGCCTTGATATTCGCAGCCCAGGTCGTGACGCTTATCAAGTACTTGTTGATGCTAAAAGCCCCAAAGAGATCAATAATATTCAATTGACTCAGTGGGTCGATAAGCCATTTTCTGGTGATACCACATTTAGCAAAATTGCTCGTGAAACTTCTGATAGTTCTTATATCAAACGTTACAACTTAAATAGTAAACCGGATATGGGTTTATATCGGCTTGATATTTCATCGACAGAGCAAGATTCATGGAGTACCTGGATCATATTCAACGATAGTAAAGCAAAACAGACGGTTAGGTGGGCATCCAAAGATAAGTGGACGGTGGATAAGAACGCTTTGCTAAATCGCTATTGCCCACTGCCTAAGCTTGACGTCAATGTATATGACTACATAGATGGGAAATACAAAGAAATCTGGTCAAGAGAGTACGAATCAGATTACCCGACATCTCTTGATTCATCTAATCTTCCTCCTAACCGATACATTTTGGCGGTATCGATGACTAATCATCGCTGGCAAGGCCCAATTTCTATTGAGCAATCGCAGGTTATTAGCAAAACTTATGATGTTTCTCTAGAGGATTAGCTAAAGATCGTAGACAATAAGCCGTTATAAACGAAAAGGAACTAACGGTTTATATCTGCATGAATAATAAAATTAAACTTTTAACACTCTCAGTTTTACTTGCCGCCCCTTCAGCGTATGCAGCAAACTATGCAATCGAAGCTCGTGGTGACGCAATGGGCGGTGTCGGTGTCGTTTCAGCTAACTTTTTGACTGCTCCATTTTATAACCCAGCGTTAGTCGCTATCTATCGCCGAAATGATGATGTGGGCATGATCCTGCCAAGTATCGGTTTTAATTATGACGATCAGGATGGCATGGTCGATGATTTAGATACAATTTCAGATATCCTCGATAACCCGGATAGTTCAAGAATTGATGAGCTAGACTCAACTCTGAATAATATTAACGGCAGTATACTTAACGCAGAACTTGGTGGCGTCGTCGCTTTTGCTATTCCTAATCAATTCGTTGCTGCGAATGTTTACGGTAAGGCTTATACCGAAACTTTCTCTAATCCTCAAGTTGCGAGTGCCAGTTCTTGTGAAGCATCGCTCACTGCAGATCAGTGTACTTTAGACCGCGCGCAAAGAAGCACGGTAAATGCAGTTTCTGTTGCTGTAACCGAAGTAGGGATTTCATTAGCCAAATATCAGACTTTTCTTGGCCAGCATGTTGCTTTTGGTATCACACCAAAGTTACAACGTATCTACACCTACGTGTATGAAGCAAGCATGACAAATTATGATTTAGCAGATGTTGCTGATAATGGTAATGGCGAAACAATGTTTAACCTAGACGCCGGTGCATTATGGTTTTATGGTCCATTTCGCGTTGGTTTATCGGCCAGTGACATGGTTAGTCGTGATGTTGAAACATTAACCATTCCATCAGCGGTCAGTGGTAATCCTTCTATCAGCTATCAGTACGAAATGCGGCCTCAATATACTTTAGGTGCAGGCATCGTAGCTGACTATTTCACTTTATCAGTTGATTACGATCTGAATGAAAAAGAACGCTATGTTGACTTTGATGACAATACACAAATGATTCGTGTTGGTGGTGAAATTGATATCTTACGTCAGCTAAAACTCAGAGCCGGTTACTATAAAAACCTTGCTTATGATGATAGTGAAGGAACGATTACTGCCGGTATCGGTATTTCTCCTTTAAATCTGTTCCAGCTCGATCTTGCTGCCAGTTATACAAATGAAAATGCAATGGGAGCATACGTAAACTTCCTTGCGAGTTATTAACCAAGTCACTATAGTAGGGCTCCTAACTCAGGAGCCTTTTTTATGTTTGATGACTTTCCACCGTTAACTCACGAAGAACAACAAGCTGCAGTAGAGAAAATCCAGACACTTATGTCACAGGGAGTCAGTACTGCAGAAGCAATCAAAATAATCGCTGAACAAATAAGACAAGAGAAAAACGAAAGCGACAAAGAATAGGGCACGTAAGTGCCTTTTTTTGTACCTGCAATTCATACCCCTGCAAATCCCGCTAAAAGTATTCAAAACACACCCAACAAAACAATAATTCCATATTAAACAGCATGTTATTACAGAGTGTTATGCTGGATGAATTTGCTTTAATCCAAAACTGTAATTTAATTACACGCATACTTACAGGCCACACTTATAGCTAGTGATATATTCTGTTAGGTTACGGTGTGAATGCTTACTGTTGTGTAACTTCTCTATTTAATGGGTATTGGTGTGTCAAGATGTGAATAATGTCCTTTAAACAGGACTAAACAAAAACTGCTTTATTTGTTTATCTCGAGAAACAAGATAAGAGAGATTTTTGAGGGTGACTGGCATGATCAACTGGATTAACTAATTAGTTACAAGGTCACAGATAGGTAAATAGTTAGGAAGATGCGAATATTTCAATTCGTATTTATTCGGAACAACCGATGTAGTATGAAATCAACGTCTTAGTTTATGAAGAATTGAGTATAGAGCAGAAATCCATTTTAGCACTCAAGCTCACAGAGGAAATCAACGTGGTTAACGTATTCCATGTAGCCACAGACGGATTCGGGACACATCGTCCATGAAGACCTGTAAGCAGCATTTAGGGAGATTCTATTTACTTTGTGAGTTTTTCCAATAGTCGTCTGACTTGACGGGTTGTGATATTTAAAATCTCTGCAGCATCAACTTGGCTAAGTCGATGTTCGCGTACGTCAGTTAAAACTTTAAATTGTAGAATGTCTCGGTCGCTCATTGGGATTAGCATCGGTTTGGTCCTTAAGCGAATGGAAATCCATTAAGCATAATAAGAGGACATTTCGAAGTAGCCCAAACCGAACATTACTAAATTGCTCTAACAGTTTTGATGCGTATTATGTACGTTATGTTAAATAAGATATAGATAAGGAAAGGTGCTTAGTCCCTTTTCCGTCTGTGCACCTCTTTGGGCCGTGTTTTTAACATAAACACTATTTACCATAAAGTACCTAATCATCAGTAACTTAATCTACGATTAGACACTGATGATTAGAAACAAGAACCAAGCCAATTGGATAATTCCCAATTGGCTTTTGCATGTTGAAGGCCTTTAGCTACCGGCAAGTTTAACTTTCATGCCTTTCTTTTCCAGGTGTGCTTTAATCTTGTCTCTGGTATCACCCTGAATTTCGATATTGCCGTCTTTAACCGAACCACCACATCCACATACTTTTTTCAGTTCAGCTGCCAAAAGTTTTAACGGAGCATCATCTAAATCCAAACCTTTGATAATCGAGACTCCTTTACCTTTTCTACCTTTGGTTTCACGGTGAATTCTTACAATACCATCCCCCTTAGGTCTTTCGACTTTTTCAGGTTCTTGTTTAATGCGTCCGGTTTCTGTTGAATATACTAAAGTCATTGGATATTACTATTTTCTCTGTTGAGCGCTTGCTCGTTGCTTTGCCAGTAAGTGTGCCTCAATGTGTTTCTGTATTGCAAGCTTTGAGCCTTTAATCAGGCGTCCGTTAAAAAAGCAGTACCAAGCGTTTGGTTCTCCTGTATCGTTTTTCAATGTAAAACCATGAAAGTTTTCTTCAACAGTGCTGCCGGTTTCGCGTTTCTTTCCTATAGATTCAAACTCACCCGGGTCAATCAGCTGTGCCGTATCACACCACCAGTCGATGCTCTTTTTCACTGCGGCTATGTTTCCACTTAGTACATGGTTCTTTATTCTAACTTGCCATACTTCCGGTGAACTTTTTGCCGTTTGTAATGTAAAGCCTCGATACGTCGCATTCGCCATGGTTAACTCGCTTTGTTTATGCTTTACCTAAATAATAATTGTAAACCCATGGTTATCAAGTATATTATTGGTAAATTAGTTAAGTTATAGTGCATCAGGATGAAGAAAAAGCTAATTTACGTCACAGATCAAACTATTTTGAGATCAATTTTAGTGAGTTTTAATCATCAAGTTAACGTAGAGCAAATGGATGATTTGACTCAACATCAGTACGCTCATAATTCACTTTTGGCGATGACTAAGGATTGGAACCTATTTATTGAATTTTGTCAGCAGCGTAACGTTCAAGCTTTACCCGCTTCCGTGACGGCAACACGTTTATTTTTAGAGACAGAAGCCAAAATAAGAAAATACAGTACAATTAGACGCTACAGTGTCACAATTGGTTTGATTCATACCCTACTTTCACAAAAGGATCCAACCAATAACCCTCAAGTACGCCAAACTCTTATGTCATTGAGAATAAATAAGAAAGGCGATCAGTCTCAGGCTACCAGTTTTACCGGTAAGCACTTATCTATCCTATTTGATAAATACCATAAACATACATCGGTTAAGTTACTCAGAGATCTGGCGATATATCACGTCATGTTTGAGTGTGCACTAAAGCGCTCAGAATTGAAAAGGCTTAAATATTCGCAAATCAATATTAACGAAAGTGACGTTTGGATAGAGCTCGGTGAATATCAATACCGCCTTTCTAACAATGCGGCTATATGCTTATCTAATTGGTTAAACAGGTTGGATGATAACAAAAGCGAATCTATTGTCTTCCGATCAATTGACCGCCATGGCAATATTTCTCACGGTCAGCTGGATGATTCATCTATCTACCGAATTTTACGCAATGCTGGCCAGCTCATTGGCGATCCCGGGCTCAAATTTTCCGGGCAGTCCGCTCGTATTGGAGCGGTTGAGGAATTGTCAAAACAAGGATACAAAACGAGGCAAATTCAAGAGTTTGGTCGATGGCTGAGTCCCGCAATGCCTTATCAGTATATAGGGAATGCCAACTCAGCCGAAATAGAAAAACTTAAGTTCTTTTCATTTAAACCCTGGGAGTAATGGAAGTTCTCACACTATTGGCCAGAAATTCACTAAACCGATGACCATTATTTTCCAGCATTTTTGGGAACATCGATATTGGAGTCATACCTGGAAACGTATTCACTTCATTTAAATAGACTTGGCCATCGGATGTTAAAAAGAAATCAATACGTGACAAGTGACGTAATTTCATATGTACAAAGACTTTTTCTGCACTATTTTGTATAGTCGCTTTCTGTTCGCTTGTTAAGTCTTTCGCTTCAACTTCAGTTTTAGAATGACTATCAGAACTGTATTTTTCTTCATATGTATAGAAAGCATCTTCGGGAGCTATAATTTCACCCGGTTTAGAAATATGCAATTTGCCGTCTATTTGATATGCAGCGACTTCTAACTCTCTCGGTTTAACCGCTTGCTCTACCAATACCTGATCTGAGTAGGTAAATGCGGCCTGTACTGATGTGGTGACTTGTTGTCTTTCCGTTACCTTGTAACACCCGACTGACGATCCCTGACGAGCTGCCTTTACAAAGACTTTACCCCATTTATCAAAGGCTTCTAACGCTTGTTGATACGCTGACTGGTTATTTTCTGTTAAGAATAAATATGGCGTATTGGGTATACCCAGCGCATCATACCAAAGCTTTGATGTGATTTTATTAAAGCTGTTTGTACTTGCTTCTGGACCACACCCCAGGTACGGAATCCCCGCTAACTCTAGCATTGACTGTATATCTCCGGTCTCACCGGGATAGCCATGTATACAAGGAATAACGAAGTCTATTTTCTGATTTAGAGTGTCACTATTCAAACTCGCGGTATTGGTATCAAGATAAACAAGTTGATTAGAATTCGTAAACCATCCTTTATCATTCATTTCAACGCGAATAACTTTAAATTCTGGAGTTAGTTCTAACTGTTGCTGTATATAATCCGCTGAAACCAGTGACACTTCGTGTTCTGAAGAGCCGCCGCCACACAAAAGAAGAATTGTTGTGTTTGTCATTTACATGTTTCCGTGACACTAAATTTGATTCATGACCATGATAGTCAATTCTTCCCAAACTTACACGTCCATTGGCAGTTGTTGTGTCTGAATGCTTATAGAACAGACAAAAAAGGGGCAACGTTGCCCCTAATTATCGCTGTAAGCGTAATTAATTCAATTTGTTCAGAGTCGGGAACTCAGAGTTTTTTATCGAATCGATACTTTTAACAAAAGGTTTCAGACTCTGGAAGTCTGCAGGTAGCGCAGAAATTGCTTTTGCCGCTTCCTGACGCGTTGCGTAATCACCATACAAAACTGTGTACCACTTGGTTCCATTCACTACTTTATAGTTTTCCCAAATTGGCTGGCCATCTTTAGGTAGCTTATTGGCAAACTGATCAACTTTATTTTGCGAACCAACTGCGACAACCTGAACCGTAAAACCATAACGAGGGTTCATAGCGACCTGTTTAGCTGTTGGTGGTGTAATCGCCACAGTTGCTTGCTTAGGACTCATTTTAACCACTTTCTTCTCAACAGGTTTAGGAGAAGTTTGTACTGCGCGGGGTTGAACGTTCTGTTCGGTAACGCCGGTAGCCATACCAGTATCAGAAACAACAGGTTGCTGAACGGTAGCCACATCATACTCTTCGCGATGGCTTTCTGAAGAAACATCTGTGATATACGTGCTGGAAGAACATGCCGCAAGAAATGCTGACAGACCAACTATTGCAATTTTATTCATGGATTCTTTAACGCTCTGATAGTAGTTAAGTAAATCATGCCGATAGCGGCGATGAGAATCAAGCATACCTTATTAATATATAACACTTTCATGTGATTTAGGGCACAAAGTCGAATTTGATTGGTATAGTGACGATCACAGTGATACCAAATTGACCTACAGAGCCTTCATTTATTGGTTACGATATAAACAGCGTTCTCATGTGGCTGGATAACTATGAATAATTTAAGTCAGTTCCTCAATCCAAAATCAGTTGCTGTTATTGGTGCATCCATTCGCCCTTTTCGTGCGGGTAATGTTGTCATGAAAAACCTACTGCAAGGCGGATTTGACGGTGCAATAATGCCAGTCACTCCGTACTACCCTGCTGTTTGCGGTGTTCTAGCATATAAAAATATAACTTCATTGCCTGTTACACCAGATATCGCAATCTTATGTACCCATGCCAGTCGTAATATTCAAATTTTCAATCAACTTGCTGAATTGGGCGTTGCAAACGTCATCGTCCTCTCTTCAGACATGTATACACTTGATGCTCAGGGTAAAGAGATTCAGTCACAGTGCCAGGAAATCGCAAAACAAGCTGGAATGAGGATTCTGGGCCCTAACAGTCTCGGGTTAATTTTACCTTGGTGCAATTTTAATGGTTCTTTTTCCCCGGTAACTGCCTATAAAGGTAACATCGCTTTCATTTCTCAGTCAGCTGCGGTTTGTACTACCATTCTCGACTGGGCAAATGACAAGCAAATCGGCTTTTCAGCATTTGTGTCTATAGGAAACGCCTGTGATATAGACTTTGCTGATCTTCTCGATTGCCTGAGCACTGATAAACACACCGATGCGATCTTATTGTATGTCGATACCATTCGGGATGCGCGCAGGTTTATGTCAGCAGCTCGGGCAGCATCTCGTAACCGACGAATATTGGTGCTCAAAGGTGGTCGTACTAACGCTGGTAAGAAAGCGGCACAAATGCATACCGGGGGGGATGATTCCCTGGATATCATTTATGATTCCGCTATTAGACGCACCGGTATGCTCAGAGTAAACAACACTCACGAGCTATTTGCCGCAGTAGAAACACTGACCCACTCAGTTCCATTACGAGGTGAACGACTTGCCATTATTACTAACGGTGGCGGTCCTGCTATCATGGCAACAGACACCCTTTTAGATCATGGTGGAAGACTGGCCGAACTGGAAAACTCGGTGATCGAGAAGTTGGATAAAGCACTGCCCCAGAGCTGGTCTCGTTCTAACCCTATCGATATCGTAGGAGACGCAGGTAAAAACCGCTATGTGAGTGCCCTTGAAGCAGTGTTAGATAGCGATAATATTGATGCCATTTTAATTATGCATAGCCCTTCCGCTATTGCTCACTCTGAAGAAACGGCTCAAGCGATCATAGAGACAATAAAAGCACACCCTCGCTCTCGCAGATTTAATATTCTAACCAACTGGACTGGTGAATTAACGGCAAAACCAGCAAGACAATTGTTTAATCAGGCGGGAATACCCACTTACCGAACACCCGAAAGTGCCGTTGTTGCCTTTATGCACCTAGTGGAGTATAGGCGCAACCAGAAGCAGTTAATGGAAACGCCCACCACTGCAGAGTCGGTGCATGTTTCCGAAATCAACACCGCAAAGCGCTGGATAAACGAGCATTTGGCTGAAACTGAGTATTTAAACCTCGACACGCACCAGATAGGCAACTTCTTAAAGTTTTTCAATTTTAATATTTTGCCGACTTGGATAGCGTCTGACCCTAGTGAAGCGGTTCATATTGCCGAAACTATCGGATACCCGGTAGCCGTTAAGCTCCGTTCTCCCGATATTGCTCATAAATCGGATGTTCAGGGTGTGATGCTTAATCTTAGAAACAGTCATGAAGTTTCAAGTGCAGCACATGCGATTTTGGATCGCACCATGCTCAGATTCCCCTCAGCAAATATTCACGGCCTTGTTGTTCAGGCTATGGCGCAAATCGCCGGCGGTGAAGAACTGAGGATAAAAGTGAAACATGACACGACTTTCGGCCCCGTTATTTTAATTGGCCAGGGCGGCTCTGAATGGAACGAAGCCATTGACGCCACTGCCGCTCTGCCGCCACTCAATATGACTCTGGCCCGCTACCTGATCGTTCGCGCAATTAAACGAGGTAATATACGGTTGCAAAAACTCCCAGAGCCTATCGATATTAATGGCCTGTCAGAGTTTTTAGTGCGGATTTCTCAAATGATCGTGGAATGTCCTCAGGTACACGAGTTGGACTTGCATCCGGTACTGGTTAATGGTGATCAGTTTACCGTTCTAGACGCTGACCTCACTTTAAAACCGTACTCAGGGGATGCTCAAAGCCGACTGGCCATCAGACCATACCCCACTGAACTCATTGAACAATGTGAGACGAAAGATGGCGATAAAGTTATCGTACGCCCTATTCTTCCCGAAGACGAGCCAAGCCATGCAGACTTTATAAAAAAAGTCAGCAAAGAAGACCTCTACAAACGTTTTTTCTCTGATGTTGGTGAGTTCAACCATGAAGCACTGGCGAATCTGACCCAAATTGATTACGACCGGGAAATGGCGTTTGTTGCAGTAACTATTGAAAATAATGTTGAAGAGATCATTGGGGTCTCACGGGCGTTAATTAACCCGGAAAACACCGATGCTGAATTTGCGATTTTGATCCGTTCTGACATTAAAGGTAAAGGACTGGGCAAAATACTAATGAGCAAAATCATTGAATACTGCCGAGTTAAAGGCACTACGCAAATGTCCGGGATGACGATGCCAACCAACAGAGGAATGCTAACATTGGCTCAAAGGTTAGGATTTGAAGTTGAAGTTCATTTTGAAGATGGTACTGCCGATATGGTGTTGCCACTTAACCCTTGACATTAAAGGTTTAAGGCGGTGAATACCGCCTTTCAATTAAACTAATTGCCAGTGTTTTTTAAGGTATTGAATACACCATGATTTAGCTTCGCCAATTTTATTACGCCGCCAGGCCATAATGATATCCATATCCCACGTTACTGAACCACTTATGATTTGAAGCTTGCCTTCTTTTATCAGCGGCTCCGCAACATGCTTGGGCAACGAACCAATGCCTAAACCATCGACTAGAGCTTTACACTTTGCGTCAAAGTTCGTCACGGTCAGTCGCGGTTGCTTCTCAAGAATATTTACACTCATAGCGGGTTGATCTCGGGCCGTGTCTGCAATCGCAATAATACGGTATTTTTGTCGAGATTCTTCATTGAACTCACCACTGCGTTTGTGAACATAATGATCACTTGCAGCAACCCAAACCATACTCATTTTGCCAAGTACTTCTGATTTGACATCCTGAGGCAAAGCATCGACTTTAGGGCAAATTAAAAGGTCCGCTCTATCAGCGGCGAGCGACTCCCAACACCCAGCCAAAATTTCTTCTTGCAAGCGAATTCGGGTTTTACTTACGTTACCCAAAGCTTCAACTAATGGGAAAAAACACGCAACAGGTATAATACCATCAAATGCTAACGTAATATCCAACTCCCAGCCATTAGCCAAAACAGTCGCGTCATTGACTAACTTATCCGTGGCAGAAAGAATGGCTCTGCCACGGTCAAGAATCAACTTACCAGCCTCAGTGAAATTCGCCTTATGACCTGAACGGTCAAAGATCATAATGTCCAAATCTTGCTCTAATTTTTGAATCTGATAACTCAAAGAACTGGGCGCACGGTTTAATTCATTCGCGGCTGACGCGAAACTACCACGTCGGTCTATTGCATCGAGAATATGCAATGCTTCTAGAGTAATGGGGCTGTGCAAGACAAGTATCCTTTTCCATTGACATAGGGCTAAATGAAGTTTGACCTTAAATCAAACAGGCATAGATTAACTTACTGATATAACTATATTAGCCTGAATTGAATGACAATGAAAATGATACTATTCAATAAGACCTGAACACTATCGTTGAGCATAAATGAAAGAAGCCAGCGTTAGCTGGCTTCGGGTTTAACTATATAGCATTCAAAAAGGTATAAGAAAATGAAGAATGCGATAAGTTATTTGTTTTCAGCGATCTCTTTTTTCACCATGACAGCAGCCGCGACGATAAAAGTTATGATAAGTGCTAATTCCATAACAACTCCGGTATATTTTTAATCATTCTTTAGTTCTTCAACTAAGACTGCGCAATTTTAGCACAATATATAAATTAGTGAACTGGAGAATACGAATAATTTATTATTTTAACCATTTCATTCAGAATTAAACTGTATAGCTAATAAAAATACATTTTTAATGACTATTTAGTTGATATAAGCTGATGAAAATAGGTGTTAATTATTTATTTCATCAATACCTTGCCACCAATTGTCTTATAGGCAGGAACACCTTTGATGACAGTTTCCCGTGCAAACTGAGTATTGCAGTTTGGGCAGTGGCAAGATGTTGTCACGTATGAAGTAACAATGCGTTCTTTAAAGCATTTTACCAGAGCCCCTTTGCCACCTTTACGGTACTTAAACAGATGACAACGACATTTACTGCAGTAGATATCGACTGTTTTAGTTGGCTGCTTTTTATTCGGCTTAGCCATATCAATGCTCAAATTCAGGCTTAACCCAAACCTGGCTAAAGTCAAACCAACCTAAGGCGTTACATTTTGCGTTCTGCAGAGAACCACACTGATCTTTGCTCACACCAAGCCAGCAGTGGAACATAGGTATAACCTGTTTCGCTTCCACCAAAGCTCTGCCAATCTCTTTTCCGGGAAAAGGCACTTTAACGTCAGCTCTCCAGTCATCCACCAGCTCTGACCACGCTAAAAACTCTTCATCCCGGCTTAAATGTTCAATATCAGAATCATTTAGTAGCCATCCGGCCAGCGCGTCATCCCTATGATTTGCAATACCCATTGGTTTTATCCAAATATCGATTTCATCGGCATTTTCAATGGTTAGCTCATATTTTACGAATTCAACACCGACCTGATCTTGTTTCAATAAACCTTCAATAGCTTTCGCTATCATTGGAAACATCGGGTGTTGAGCATGGTAAGCGATCGTAACTTTGCTTTGCGCCGGAGGTGTTACATTGTCACTAGTTGGCACTCGATGATACCAACCAGGTTTCAATCCATGAGCGGGTACAACTCCTAATTCAACGATATTTTCCTCAGGTAGTAGTCGATATAGATTCAAGCTATTGAGCTTATTACAAAAATAAGCAGCCCAATCATCATCAGCGGCAATACCATTGCGCCGGTTTAACAGTAAATAAGTACACCCCGGATCCAAATCAACATCCTCAGTTGACGACCCTCGTTGGGTTTTAATTGGATTAGAAAGGCTAGGAAAAACCATTGACGAATAACTTTCGTCAATCACCCATACTTCGACTCGATCTAATAAAGGTCTAAAACCAAAATAACCGTCATAAGCCTGAAGAACCAACCTCTTATCATCATTAATGGCAACTTTATAAGGTCCAGTGCCAATAGGCATAAGGTCGAAATCATCGCCACGCATTGATTCAGGTAGTAAGACTTTTGCACAGCATTCTGCAAGTAACAAAGGCAAGCGTATATCTGGTTTGTTTAAATGAATATCAACAATACACTCAGCAGGTGCAGCCACTTCTTCGATATGCGCAAACAGATTAAGATTGCGTAGAGTTGTCAGACTATCAATAACAATTTGCGTAGTGAGTAACTCACCATTGTGAAAACGTACTCCTGGCCTTAAATAGAAACGCCAGTGCTTAGGCGTCATTTCCTGCCAGGAGTGTGCAAGATCCGGCTGAAGTTTTTCGTTTTCATCGAAACGAGTTAAACCACTGTATATTTGACGTGCGATATGTTGTTCAGAGCGTCGCATCGGTTTCAATGGATTGAGCATGGAAAGGGGTCGATAGTATGGAAGACGAACAACCTGTAGCCCTTGTTGGTGCTGCACGCCAAGATAGCTCTGGATGACCTGAGTTAACTTGTTTGCATCATGATCTAACACAGACAACGCCTGACCGATCTTACCCTCGTCTAAGTACCGTCTGGCGAGATTCTCACTAACGTCCGCCCGATTACGCTTAAATATAAGCTTGGATAGCTTGCCCCGTCCTGCTGCAGGGTGCCACTCAATCCAGCCTTCTTCTTCCATTTTGTTCAACACAATTCTTGCGTTACGTCGGGTACAAAATAGAATTTCTGTCACATCTTCTAGCTGAGCATCAGCATTCTGCCCATCAAAATGTTCAAAAAGCGTTTCAAATTGGACTCGTAAACGAGGACTACTCATAAAGAGGAAATCTCATATCTTATTCACTGATATAGAGTTTCCTCATTTTACCGGTACTATGCAACCCAGATAATGAATATTTTAATCAATTGGACAACCTAACTGATCGGATAGTTGTTTTAATTGCTGCTCGTTATCAAGTTTAATTGACCACTTCGCTTCACTGGTATTAACCGCGACTACATTTGCGCCACCAATCAACTGAACAGATTCAGAAACAGCCTGAAGCGTCGCTTTATGCTCCGCATCAATTCGTATTACCAATTCATGTTGGTTGGCGATAATTTTGCCATATTTAAACTCAATAACCATTTAAACTCCGACACCAGTTTGATGACCTTCATTGCGCTTCTTTTTTACCGCTATGGTTAATCGACTTGTACATATCATTCTACCTCGTTCATCGGTAATATTGATTTGCCATACCTGTGTCGATACGCCAAGGTGAATGGGTTTAGTTGTTCCAATTACATGTCCAGAGCGCATAGAACGAATATGGTTTGCATTAATATCTAAACCGACACAATAGCTATCATCGTCAACGGCAAAGTTTGCTGCTACTGAGCCCAGCGTTTCAGCCAGAACAACTGAAGCGCCTCCATGCAACATACCTAAAGGTTGATGGGTGTAGTGACAGACCGGCATTGTTGCTGAGATCGTATTCTCTCCCACCTCGGTATAAACAATATTCAAATGCTCCATCATTGTGTTTTTATTTGTCGCATTAAGGATGTCCACATTGATTGTTTTTTTCCAGATTGCCATCTTAACGTCCTGAATAGTTTAAATTGTTTCCATTGTAGCGAGGTCACTTTCAGATGACCATTTTTCATTTAGCATGCTACTATAATGAAAAATTAACCAGCACGAGTTCAACGATGAATAACATACTGAAAACATCCGTATTTTTATCATTAGTCGGTCTTATCGCCTGTAGCGCCTCTCCTACCGGGCGCAATCAACTGTTACTGTTTTCAGATCAGGATATGAGCTCACTAGGCGCAAAGTCTTTTGAGCAAATGAAAACGGATCTTCCAATTAACAAAAATACAAAAACGAACGCCTATGTTCAGTGTGTGACTGATGCGATTACCCGCTATGTGCCCAAACAATACGGATTTTCGGACTGGGAAGTAGTGGTTTTCGATAGTGAACAGGTCAATGCGTTTGCACTTCCAGGCGGCAAGATTGGTGTTTATACCGGTTTACTCAATGTAGCGGTGAATCAGGACCAGTTAGCAACGGTCATTGGTCATGAAATCGCGCATGTTCTGGCCAATCATAGTAATGAACGCCTTTCTCAATCCCAGTTGGCTAATGCGGGGTTACAAATAACAGATATTGCTCTTGGCGCTTCTGAGTATGCCCAATATCGTGGTTTAACCATGGCAGCGTTGGGGGTTGGCGTACAATACGGCGTAATTCTACCTTATGGCAGAACTCAGGAGTCAGAAGCAGACATTGTCGGGCTGGAATTGATGGCCAAAGCTGGATTCGACCCCAACCAGAGTATTGATTTATGGAAGAATATGGCCAAAGCATCAGGTGGGAGTGCGCCACCAGAGTTACTCTCTACTCACCCTTCTCATGGAACGCGCATTCGCGATTTAAACACCAAAATTGGCCAATTATCTGATAACGCATCGGCATCACGCCCCAAATGTCAGATATAAATAGGGAGCCTAGCTCCCTTTACTCTTAGTGCTAAAAATTTAGATGCAACTCTCGGTGATTTAACTCAAAAAGTGACCAGATAATGACTAAAGTTGGGTTAAGTACCAAGAATAAGTAGCGGAATACTTAGCAATGTATCCCCTGTAGAAGCAAATCCAGCGATGATTGATATCAGGCCGATCAGCAACCCTATATACCAGACTGAAGAAACCAGTTGCCCGTAGCGATCGAGTGGTAATAAGTGACTCTGATGCCGGTATTTCCACTCAAATATCAGATCTAACGTTCCCATAATCAACAAAAAACCGAGCAGTGTCAGCCCTAAGGTATAACTCACCACTACACCGCTAACAATGGTTACGATACATAACAACATACCTAATCTACTGTTCATCGAGAAACTGATACTTTTTAGCACATGCCCACCATCGAGAGGCAATACTGGCAACAAATTGAATAAGTTTAAAAACGCATTAAAAACAGCGATTGCAGCCCAAAATTGACTCTCCGTGACCCAGTAAACCACAAGCAGCAACAACGATAATATAAACCCAAAGCAAGGGCCCATAATCGAAATCACAACGTCCTGCCAACGAGTATTGATCTTCTCATCACTCAGAGCTAAACCACCAAGAAATGGCACCAAATAAATCCCTTTGGTTTTCATACCAAAATACTTCATTGCTCTGACATGCCCCAATTCATGGAATACCAGACAAGCAATTAAAACTAATGCGAATTGATAGCTGAAGAGCCAGGAATATGCGGCCAAGCTTGCAGACGCCATCAAAACTTTTATCACTTTTGCACTTTTTAGTGCTTTCATACCAAGTGACACAAGACCAATAACGCTAAACTTACGTTCAACCGGTGGTGGCGTATACGGCACCTGGTTTTCTATATCTTTCTCACAACGCGTTCCATCACAAACCATTGCGTCATCAACCAATACGCGATATTGAAACGAAAAAGGTTGCCAAGTTAAATCTGACTCAAGGCGACACTCAATAGTCTGTTCACCTTTTGCTAACTGAAAGCGATGGATAATCATTGATTGTTGATCAGTTTGTGCATCGCACTGTGAAACCAACGTATTATCCCAGTACAGCTGTTGCCAGCCAGCCATCGAACCTTCAAGCCTCAAAGGCTTCCCAAGTAACGTGGTATTTAATAGTTCCACAGGTGTGTTCTACTCTTTATTGATCATCAAGCGGCTGATTATGCCACTAGTCGGTAAAAGGTAAAACCTCAGGTAAAATGCGTCACATCTAATCTATGTTTAATACGTTGAATGTATCATTGCAGACGTGGCGATATACGATATTCGTTAGTATTGTAAGTAATTTGTTGAATAACCCTTTTAATCCTGTGCGTAAAGTGGATAATACGCGCTTACAAAATTTTACAAAGGTGGGTATATGTCTACTGAAGCTACATTGCTGGAACGTTGCGGTTCTAAATGCGAACTTTGTTCTGCAGAAACATCTCTAAATCCATTTGTGGTCGCACCACATACGCAAGTCACTGTCGATCACTCTGTGATGCTCTGCGACACATGTAAAGGTCAAATTGAAGACCCAGACACAGTAGATACAAACCACTGGCGTTGCTTAAATGACAGTATGTGGAGTCAGGTAGCACCGGTTCAAGTACTGGCATGGCGACAGTTGACTCGCTTGTCTGCACTCGAAGGCTGGGCACGAGATCTTCTGGATATGATGTACATGGAAGAAGACGTGGCCAAATGGGCAGAAATTGGTATGGACGATGATTCAGAAAAACCACGTGATGTTAACGGCGTTGAGCTTAAAAAAGGTGACGACGTAACGATCATTAAAGACCTGCCTATTAAAGGTTCATCTCAGGTGATTAAGCAAGGCACTGTTGTTCGTGGCATTAGCTTAGCTGATGATCCAAAGCTTGTTTCAGGTAAAGCTAACGGTCAATCTATGTACATTATTGCTGAGTTCTGT
>Ga0075011_10000162_pt1 | contig 34444 bp, 48 predicted proteins | sample TARM_MetaG_T_14_FD_72354 | JGI IMG/M metagenome (GOLD analysis project Ga0075011, IMG submission 72354) | Freshwater microbial communities from Pennsylvania, USA, analyzing microbe dynamics in response to fracking - TARM_MetaG_T_14 | ecosystem: Environmental > Aquatic > Freshwater > River...
CAATTGATTTTCATAGTCTTTTATAAGGATTTAAACATCTTTTAGGCGAAGTTTCATAAAGGTTAAGTTTTTACAGAACCCTAATTGCATAATGTATTTAAGTAATTTCATGCGAGACTCTAGTGAGCAAAATGTTAGTCTTTTTTTTGCTTGATGGTGTCACACCTATTGCCAAATTGGAGGCATCATGCCGTCGGAACTACACGAAGCACAAAATATACACGCTGTAAAATGGATGAAAAAACAGGGCTTTGCGGTTGTTGCTACCAATATATGGGCAGCTCAATCCCGTGAAAGAATTGATGCGATAGGGTTTCGCAATGACTGTTCAATCCTGATTGAATCAAAAGTGTCGAGAAGTGATTTTTTGGCAGATAAAAAGAAACCTGAAAGACAACCTGGTGCTAGCGGACTGGGTACATACCGTTTCTATATATGTCCGGTTGGTTTAATTGATCCAAAAGAAGTACTACCTAGTGGTTGGGGGCTGCTCTACTCCGACGGTACAAAGGTCGTAAAAGAGTTCAAACCGAAAGGAAATCATTGGCCACCCTTCGACTATGATCACCCAACAGGAGCGGAATGGCTACCATTTCAACACCTCGTGGATGAAAATGCTGAGCGGTCCATGCTCTATTCATTGTGTCGAAGACTTGTATTGAAACAATCAATTATTAAGTAACTAAACAAATAGAGGTATCATCGTGAGCACTAAAATTGAAACTGTAACAAACGCTAAAATATTATCCTTCTTAATGTTCGCAAACTTATTACTCTTTGGTTTCTTCTGCTTTTCAAATGTTGAAAGCCCAATAACAACAATCACTCCAAGTGTAATGGAATTCTTTAGTGTAAATGTCTTTAGGTTTGGTCCTGAACCAATAGATAGAGAAAGCTTTAGATTTAACTTTAGTAATTTCTTGGTTCATTTATTCGTGTTTTATGTTCTCCAAGCTTTATTGATAAATCTACATTGCAGAACATCTATCGGTAAAAGTAGGGATAAGTTATGAATTACAAGCCATTCGGAGTATCCGTTAAAGACGGTGAATGTTATGTGGAAATTTTAGCCCCTAGAACTGATGGCGAAATTTATCATGGAAAGTTGCATTTATCGGCCCCCGACACTGGTCGTACTTTTTGCGGAGCAAGCAATATTCTATTTCATATTAATTCTGGTGATCTTGAGTGGGTTACACAAGCCGATCTAGAAGGGCAACTTTGCAAACGATGCAAGAACTCAGCGATAAAGTACCTAAACGAAACTGCAAGCAAGTCAATTTAGATGGGGAGAAAATTAATATTTAACTCCACTAATCCCGGCAACACTTCGGCATTGGCGTTGGATTTGGTTGATCCCTAGCCCTTCTTTGTACAACTTTATGGCGCACCAAACTATATCGGCTACCAAAGGCTCAATTTTTACTTGTGTTAGGTTTTTTTGAATATAGAAAACTAACAATACTAGTTGATGTAATTGCTGATGTGTTTTAGCTAGAAATGCTGATAAAGTTGCTGGCTCAGAATACACAATCGCATCTGAACCTTCAGTAAGTATGGTCTCTAGACTCTCGCAAAATCTTTGTAATAACCTAATAGTCGCTGCTTGTTCAGGTGAACGCTGTTGATTACGTTTAGGTCCTAAGCGTTCCATTTTCATAGTTCTAATCGCTTTATCCAAATCATCGCGATATAGCAAACCAGATTCCCAACCTTTAGATAAATTGGGGTACGTCTGTTTACAGTAAAACTCTTCAACTTGTTTGATTGCGCTTGCCAGTAATCTGGGTATGAGTTCCGCTTCTTTGCGATAGCCATTTCTCCTTGCCCAACCCGCAATTCTATTAGCCTTAATTTTCTGGCTATCTAAGTCAGGTAAATGCCCCATAAAGGCAGATTCAAGCTCCCTGATATAAGAAAACATCTCATAAGCCATAGAGCTTTCAATTACGGCTGCTTTTGGACTCTCGTTACTTGATATTTTGCTGTCTATCATCTTCTGCAGTGATTTAAACCTCGCAAGGACGACAGGAGAATGAAACTGTGCTGAAAGGCTAATGAGCGATCCCAATTGCGCTTTTGTAACATCAATATCGCTAGGAGTAATTGATAACTTCACTCTCATCCTAATTCTATTGATATTTTTTCTTATTCGGTTTACTTCCCTTGCTGCATTATGTCTTGCCAGTCTCGAAAGATAATCGGTATGCATTAGAGAAAGATTCCTTCTCGCTCGTTCATACAATTTTCTTAGAGATTCATAGTGGCGATATTCTGGAGGGATGCCATCAAAGGTATTTAATTCCCCACCGGCTAATTTTAGTTCATCCAAGTTGTTATAACTTACTTCCCGATAAGCTATCTGTCTGACTGTTCTAATGAACTTCAATAAACCTTGCCTTTCATAGAAGTTCTTCTGCTCTGATGCGGCTAAAAAGCTGGTGGAAGTATTTATAATAAAAGGAAGGCATTCGGTAGGATTTAGAATTGCATCGGACAAACAATGTAGCTCTCTTGAAATTTCGAAATCTATTGATTCGGAAATCTCGTTGAATCTAGCAATGGGAAATCGTACTTCGAAAAAGAGGTCATTCTCTTCATTAGATTTAGTGGTGGCTTCTTTGGTCAAAACAAATGCATTGCACTCGACTTTAGTTAAAACATCAAAGTCAGCTCCGGACCTGGATGACGGTGAACCGAAAAGGATTAGGTTAAACGTTGTAGCATTGTGTTCCTCACAATCAGGAGTAAAAAGCCACAACAGGTTAATCCCTTGATCCCTAAAAAATCGCTCACGCTTTGCTACAACATCAGGTGACATCCACCAACGAGTTAGTTCAATTGCGAAACGGTTTCCGTTCTGATCTTCAAATGAAATATCAGGTTTGCGTCTCTCATCAATGTCAGGAGATTTTGAAAAAATGAATTTCTCTACAGAAACGTTCTGGTAACTTGGGGAGCGATTAAGTAAGTCGCCTATCCAGTGCTTTTGTTCAAAGTGCCAGCGCCCCTCCCCCTTATATTTATCACCAGGACCAAAAAATGAACTGTTCGCAGAATAGAACTGACAATTTTGCATGTCCTCAGAGTTTGGTGCTTTATGGGCATCATGCCTGAAGAAAGAAGGTGTCGTGGAATTTTCAGCAATTAGCTGTAATGGGCAACTACATTCACTGCATTTGACGAATACTTCGCCGCGTATATGGCTATTACCAATGTAACTTTTTAGTAAAGATTGTGAGACTTTAGAGTTGCCGGTTGCCGAAGACATAAAACGCATAAGGGAACTCGCGAGAACGGGCATTTCAAAGCCAGCAACATCAAGTTCCCAAATGTCATGCTTTTCGCGTGTATTCATGCTTTACTCGGTCCAACCTCTCGAAATTCTTATACGGTCAAGGTGTTAGTTAAAATAGCATCATTTGGGTTGAGCACGATAATTTCTTCTTCATTTCGACGTAGAAATAAAGCCAACACGCACTTTTTACTAACTCTGTACTCATGAATTACATTCACGTTTCTTCTTAACGCCCATTGTTTCGCAACATCGATCGATAGTGTGTAGGCAATGCAGTCAGATTCATTGGGTCTTTTTGCTCGATATACTGTAATTGTATCTGCTAGCTTATTGTAGGCACTTAATTCTGAAGGTTTCATTATTGAAATGCTTCGGTTAGAGCGCCCAGAGCTAAAGAGATTTCGCCATAAACTCAATTCAGACCATCCTGTATAAGAGACCCACAGGCAACTCAATAAATACCAATAAGTGTAATCATCAAGTTTTGCCTTGTGCTTATTGAACTCAACTATGGCTCTACCGGTTCCTTCAAACCTTAATACTCGTTTTGCTATTTTTGTACCAATGATTGTAGGTTTAAATGCCGGAGAAATATCGAGGCTATCTGACATATTAGCAATCCTAAACTGATAAAACGCAGCCCGTACCATCAGAGCCTTTGTAAACCCAATCCCCTACCTTAGCGATTTCATTACCTGTATCTTTAATGATTTTAAACGTGTCACCGTCGGCTTTGACATGAGCTTCATATTCCGCCCAGTTTTTGAACCACTCTCCAAATCTTGGTGTAATACCTACAAAATCAACCAATTCTTTTAAGTTGTGGCCTGTCCATTGAATAAGCCCTGAAAAACGTTCATTGCCATAAGCTTCCACAGATATTGTGGCAGGAAATGCTCCTTTTACTTTTGAACTAACGCGATGATATAGAGAACCGCCCTCAACATTATTAGGCACTGTTTTGAACCATCCATGTGTTGGCGTCCCCAGCGGCCAATCAAAACCGGCTTTACGAACAGCAAGCATGAATTCTAATGGATCATGATGACCTTTGCTCATAAGCATAAATGTATGTTCGCCAACGTTTTTAATTTGCAATGGATACGGATTAGGCATGGGATAAACTCCTTAAATTTCTGAACTACCGATCCATTGGGTTCCTAAATAGGCATCCCAACCATTCGGACTGTACTGCGATATATACAACGATTCTAATGAGTCATGAGTCCACCCATCTTTTGGCGGTTGGATCGTTTCCATGAGTTCACCTTCAATCGATTTAATAATCAGTTCATCGGTTTCATGGCCAATGAGTAAATCTGATTCATGTTCATTCATAGGTCTTTGTATCAACATATTGTTACCTTCAAAAATGCAACTCCGTGCCTTTAGTCAAATTCACCAATTCGTCACCGGAAACGACTGTCACCGCTTTGCTTAGTGGAGAAACTACAGAATTAGAGGTATGTACAAATAACCCTCTACACCGACGCTGAATGCACAGTTTTTCAAAATCTCTTAAATGTTTGGTCTTAATCGGAGTGGTATATCGCTTACACTGAATTAAATAAAAGTGTCCCTTATACTTAATACGTCCATCGATACCGCCATCACCCGTGTAACGCCAATTTCGATACACTTTTGCGCCCATCAACGCACAAGACTCTAGAACCAATTCTTCAAAGACTGTCGGATGTATTTTCCTTAATCGTGTAATGATCTCCCCTCGCTCCGCAGCGATAGCCCACTTCGATACTGATTTGGCTGATTTTTGATACATTCTATGTCGTTTTTCTTTACGAGAACGCCCTCCAAAATGCGAAATAAAAATACCTGCGAGACCTGATAATGCCACTAGTGCAGCCAGTATCGGTTCATTTATTAAGAGTTCAATCAGGTTAGATATAAATTCCATATACATCCTTAACTCGCCAGTGGAAGCGCGATTGCGTCGTCAAATTTAGTTACAAGTGCTGAAGCTATAGCAGCGCCAGCAATCGGTGATACAGAATTACCGCATTTCTTGACTTGGTCAGACTTGGTTCGTTTAGATCCGTCTGGGTTGTACTTAAATTTGTAGTCCGAGGGAAAGCCTTGGCAACCGTACAATTCTTCCGGATCTAGCATTCTTAATCGAATGTCTTCGATGATGTATTTGTTTCCTTTCACAATTACAACGGCATAACGATCTTTAGTTGTAATTGTGTTCAGCGGTTTCTTTAAAGAATGCGACTTACCATTGCCGTAATAACTGATGAGGTATGCCGTAATGAGTCCATAATGATTACCGCCAGATGTTATTGTGTGAAGCGGCTCTTTCAGGGATTGAGAAATCCCGCCATTTCTAAACTTGATCAAATAAGAAGCAGTAAGGTCATCATCTATTTTTTTAAGTTTCGCATCCACCAACGCGAAGCTACCACCCTTTGGGTATGCAGTGATTGTTGGCAGCGGTCTAGTCACTTTAATGTTACGTTGATTGCTGGCATTTGCGCATTCAGTAATAAATGGAACCGTCATTTCACTGTCAACAATAAACGGGTCATCGTTTTCAAGCACTTCACGCTCCAAGCCTTTAAAAACTCGTTTTAAAGTTGCATCTGCTAATGGCTTTTTTCGGTTGAAGATTGACTTGCTTGGAAGGTTCCAATTAATAAAGTTAGCGGCTGGAACAAGTGGCTTCAAGCCTTCGGATTCACCGTGAGTAATCGCTGGGAATTCGAGTGGCAACCCATCGTTTCGAGCAATCATAAATAAACGCGGTCGAGTGGTACCTGCTCCAAAATCGCAAGCATTGAATACTCTGTACTTTATGTCGTACCCCAAACCTTTAACCAGACGTAGTTTTTCTTTAATGTCGTAATTGAATTCCAGTTTAAGCGCGTGGTACATTTCTTTGAATGCAGGGTGAGACGGTTTTAACCCGGTGCTCAAAATTTTAATGAACCCTTTAAACGTCTCACCGTAACGCTCAGGATCTGGCTTCATTTTCCCATTAGCGTCTTCGACGAGTGGACCCCATGACTCAATCTCTTTTACATTTTCAAGACTAAAAGTACGCATGTTAGTTTTGAGCGCCCAGTTGATGACAACCCAAGATAAGCCGCGAATTTTTTTCTCAACAGGCTTGCCACCCTTGGCCACCGAAAAGTGGGTGCAATCTGGGCTTGCATGTAAGTATCCTATTGATTTATAACCAATTCTTTTAAGTTCATTAAGTACATCTGTAGGATTCACACCCCAAATATCTTCGCAATAATGGATAGTGTTTGGATGGTTTTGTTTATGCATTTCAATCGCAGATAGGTCGTGGTTTATTGCCACTGCTGGTTTTAAACCAGCCATTTCCATACCAGTAGAAAAACCGCCGCCACCAGCGAAGCAATCTATTGCAGCTTCACCGGGATAGAGCCCCTTCGTAACTTTGTTGATGCCAGTTTTTAAAGTGATTTTGTTTGAGATGCCCATGCCTTCACCGTAACAATATATATGATATATATCATATAATATTACAAGTAAAACTAATGTCAATAATTATTATGATATCTAAAACGGGATTTCGTCGCTCCACTGTTCATTACTGGACTCTAAACACAAAATCCAAGATAAATTGAGCGCTTCTAACACCCACTCCAATGGCATGATTGCGTGGTCGTATTTATTTAATCTTGGCTTAATCATTTCATTTTGATTGTGTAAGCGTTCAAATGGTTTGGCACGTGCTGGTGGAACAGATTGATAAAAAAGCCATTCACTCCACTGTATTTCCTCGTAATACTCATCGAAAACCACGTTTCCAAGCGGGAAATTAATCGGTAACTTTGCTTCTTGGGTCAGGAACTCTTGAGCTTGCTCAAAGGTAAAATGGTTAGCTTTTACAAAACTATTAAGGGCTCTGACAAAGCGAGTTCTTTCCCTTACCCTATCTGGCCCATAAATTGAATTCATATTGAAACCTTCCAAGTTGCAACGCTCTAAATGGTTTCGCAACGCTAATGATGACACTCGGGAGTACTTAAAGGTTTTCAAAGCGGAAACTGTGAGATCAGTAGTCTTTATGTGACATGGAAGCGAACCTAAATCTGAGGTACAGCGGAGATACCTTAGATGTTTTGCTTTACCAGCAAGTAGAGCTGCGTTAAATAGCTCCTTAATAACGCTGTCTACAACCTCAATTTGAGATCTGTTCATATCGCTTTTGTATGCCAACAATGCATTCAAAAGCACTGGTGCACTGGCTGATAGTGAAGATTCGCGCCAAACCATATTAATGTCTATGACGCCAATACGACTTTACGCTCATTGATATAATTGAACATTTCCGCGATCGTTAATGCATATTTTTTCACATCGGACGGTGAATATGCCAAGCTAGCCGGCTTTGCTAGCATGATTGAATTTACTTTGTTTTCAGAGAAGACCAGGATTGCATGAAACGTATCACCATTATCACGGTTGCGGTAATAGGCTGCGTAGTTGTCTGTTTCTGTAAGATATATTGCTGATAAAGTATTGAAAGAATCCATCGTGTCTTCATTAAGTTCATCGACTGATTCTAAGAGCATCTGCGCCTTTTCTTCGGTACTCACGCCATTCGTGATAGTTTTTGTATCTTCAAGCATCTCAACCAAGTTTTTCGGCGTAAAGCAGCTCAGCAAATATTGTTCTTTATCCAAATTGGCTACGTATAAAAAATTAACATTCTTTAAATCGGTTCCTTCTGGAACATTTGCGTGCCACTGACAAAGTTGTAATAGCTCGCTACCTGTTAACATTAACTCTGAGTTCATATTTCACCACCAAAACATTTATAATCTATATATGATATAATGTAATTGAGTGTTTTCAAAGATAGTAAACCATACTCTGTATCAAAAAAATGATGTCTGACTGAAACAAATTCACATATTTCAACATCTTTTTTCGTCAATTAGGCTATTAGAATGGCTTAAAGTGTTAATGAGAAGAAAAATAGCCGCATTTTAAGAATGCGACCTGGTTGCTAGGACGACCTTGCCAGCCGGTATTTATGGCTTCGCGATACCGTTCGTAGGTACTTTCATGTTTTTATGAGCGATTGAAAGGTTTTACTGTAGTTTGGCAATGATTTCACCAGTTACCGATTTGAGCTTTTCATCTTCAAGATACTCAGTGGAAGCCTGATGAGATTTATCTTCTTCTAGTTGTTTGGGTTCGGGTAGTGTCTTTGTGCGTGCTCCCACCCATCAGACCACCAGCCATGTAATGGGCTCGAAGGATTGTGTGGATTACGATCTTTAGAATAACCACCGCAATGTGCACTATCGCCCATTGAAAAAGCATTTCTACATTTATCCCTAAATGGCTCATCGATGGCCTGTAGTTTCCAGTAACGCTCCACTTCATCGCGCCAATGTCGGTTTTTTACCTCTGGTGCAAGTTCTAGCAAAAATAATGGACAATCATAAGCGCTAGGGCCTTCAGTTTCGCTGATTGGTTTTATCCCCCCGACGAGCCAGATTATTTGACGGTCTGATTGATTGCTCCTTTCTACTAATAACCAGTAGCTCTCCGATTCCTCCCCACCCACTTCTATTCTGATAGTGTTGGGATTATAACCTTGCGGGTACACAACTAATGGCGTATAACCAAATTCTTGTTCTATCCCGTCATATAAATCAGCTAGATCCATCATTATTCCTATATTAACTATCTGCCATCTTTGCAGCCGCAGTGGTAGTTTTGTTTCACTTTCTGCCATCGCCGCATTTTCCAATCTCAATTATTGCTTGGGGCGAACTCTTCCATAATCGCGATGTAGTATTGAAATTTACCATCGTCATTTACAAAATAAGCTTTAGCATTCATTACCGAAGCCACCAGCGAAACTATCGCTTTTACAGAGTAGATACTTTCAATTTCATCAAATTCATTTCGATAGACCTGCATGGGAACCTTTGAACGCTGTGCGACAGCTTCACTTCTGGCTTGCGGGGTTATCGAAAAGGTTCCCTCTGTTAGCTCAGGAATTACTAATTTTCGTCCAAATTGTTCCAGTTTTTCAAAAAAAGTTTTTTGTTCATCGGTCAACACTATATGCGGTAAATGATGTGCAAAGCGAAAAAACTCACCTTCGACCGAGTAGACTCCAATTAAGCAACCTTTAACTGTCTTTAGGTCGTGGGTTTGAGCTATCAGTTGGACATTGAAATCCTTGTCATGTGAGTGGAACTGCATGTTGGCTCTTTGCAAGCTCTCACTAAAACTCTTTGACTTAGCAGCTATTTCATCAATAGCAGCCTTCATAATGTTAGGTCTGGCTATATTTGGATTGCTTTCAATCATCATGTTTCCCACGTTACTTTGATTGTTGGATTTGCTTATTTATAGCAGCCAGACCCACTTTCTTACGACACTCTTGCACGTTCGAATTGTGCTCTGCTAAATCTGCTTGAGGAATCCCTGTATAAGATTCAGATTTGAACGTGATTGACTCTGCTGTGATAATCACATCGTCAAACTGATCGCTTAATTCTGCTTTTAGCTCTGAAAGTAACTCGTCAGGGATTTGATCACGTTCATACGTTACAGACTCTTTTTTATATGAGCCGCCCTGAACGTACTTACCGCATATTGAATCGGCTAGTTCAGCAACCGAATCGAGGTCTAGATTTGTTGCATTTATTCCTGTCGATATGAAGACTAGGGCGAGGAATAAGGTAGAGATTTTCATACTTTAAGTTTCCCACTATCTAATTACTGGAATTTCTGTCGAGTAGTGAGTTTCATCCATGCCAGCAATATAGACTTTTTGCGCTAGAGCTTGTGACAGTTTTGGAATGACGCTTTCTGAATCGCTCGAAGAAAATACAAGCTCTTTGTTTTTGCAAACTACTACTTTAACTGACTCCGAATCATCGCCTAGAAATGTCGTTACTATGTTCTTAGCGCTGTTAAGGTCAGCATTACAATTAACGTTTATAGAAAGCTGCTTGACTTGAGCAATGTTTCCATTGCTAGCAAAACCAATAAATGCCAATTGTTTCAATTCGTTCATTTGATGTTTCCCATTAGTCAGAATTACAAGGATATGATAGCACGTTACAGATGTGCGTAAAGTTACTTTTTATCCATTCCCTGTTTACAGCCCCCCAATCTACAATTCGATACTCTCCGCGATTGTACTGATCTACTTTGACCTCTAACTCATGCAGAGCCTTTATAGTGTCTTGTGCAGTCCTACGGGGCATTCCTGTAGCATCAATGATTGCTGGTACAGTGTTTTTCCCCGTATCGATTAGGTAAGCCACTAGTAGCCGCCTTAAAAAAGAGGTTTGGGTTTTGCTTGGTTTCTCAGTCATTTCAATCTCAAATAATAGGATTTGATAACAGTTCAGATACTGTTTCTTGTTTTTTGAGCCAATCATTAGTATCGCGGCAACGCCACCCTACAGTCTCTATCATTAGGGGGAGAATGTCGGCCAAGGTTACATTATTGAATATGGGCTCATGATGGCCGCAACGGTTTCTAAATTTACGCACAATGTAACAGCCATCTTTTAAGTGGCCTCGCAATTCTGCTGTAGTTAATGTTTCAGGTGCGTGTGGGAAAGTCGCCTGTATGTGACGTGACCAAATACGTCCATCATGCCTTCTCGTCAGCATGTTCTCAAACCACACGAATTTGAGTTCTGGAAGTAACTTACCAACACTCTCATAGCCATTTTCCATAGCTTTAAGTAATGTTCTTTTGTCTTGATAGTTCAAGCTATTCTGAAACACTTCATTGGTAGGCCAATCTGCACCATAGCGTGAAGCAATAGCCTCTGATATGGCATTGCGCAGTGCAACTTCATAGATGTGCAGAGGAAAGAAAAAGCGCGAAGCCAAATTTGCATTCCATTGATAAAGCTCTAGTGCCGTGCTCTGACATTCTTCACCAAGTATTGCTACTATTGCTGCTCTATACGTACTGAATCTAGGTTCGGATAGTGTTTGTTCAATCGCTCTATGAGGCATCGTTATCTTGATCCGTTAGTTAGTTGACCTCAAGGGCAATATAACCTAATATAACCCGTGAGAGCTTTGGATATCCCTGCGTTATGCAGCCCACCAAAGACATATGATAAAGAGAGAACCTGCCTTAGTGCAGGTTTTTTCGTTTCTACGGTACTGCAATGTACTTAAAAGTCTGTAACCCCAAACGTTTAGCATTCTCTCTAGCTGCCGTTTTTGATACGAATGGATAAACACCGTGCGCCTCTAGTCTAAGTACCGCTTCTTCTACACTATCAACCATCCAAGTGCTATCTACACACGGTGGTGTGCCGCTAATCTGGACATGCCTTAACTGGCCTAAGTCATCAATAGATGAAATCACTTTGCTTTCAACGTAGTTAAGGTCAATCTCTACAATCGAACCATCGGCTTTGTAGAACTTCGGAAATTTGTGTCCTGTTGTAAGTAGATATCTCATATTTAATCTCGAAATGTCCATTGTCGTACTTGTTTCATTCGGTCAATACGAGCTTTCTTAGCTCGTTCTCTATTGCCCCACCACTGAACGAGAGGTGAGTATTGTTCAAGATCCATAGCTAACACCTTCTTAATAGTATCCACTGACAACCCACTCATGAGACAAATATCCTTAATACATATGTCTGATTTGAAAGCCTCGATAACATATAGCCGAGTTAAACTTTTTCTCTTGATACCAGTATCAGACAGGCCAGCTTTAACTATGAGCTTGTCTACGTAACGGTTTAGTGTATAAGGCGCGTAATTCACTGCTCCACCAGCCTTTACCCCTCGTTTTTGAACTCCGAAAGGCTTTAACGTTTCGGGGTTTAAAATAAACAGAGCCGTGGGACACAATCCCAAATAGCTATCAAGAGGAGAGGTTAAGACTTGTTCTGCTTTGAGTAACGTTATGTACTGTTCAACTGACTGCTTTAATCCATCGTGCGAAAATAGAATTGGTCTTTCTCGCCCGTTATAGGCTCGTTCGGCATCGATAATGAACAGTTCATTCAATTCACCGTTTGCTGATATAAAGTCGCTTACAACCAACGTGGCTATTTCTATTTCGCGCATAGCCGCAGTCGTCATCAATTGAACAATAAGCTTGTTCACCAATGTCCAAGGGTTCGCTCGACTCAAGTTGCTCGTAACCAATTTTTTCAGCTCTTTGTTCGATAGAGGTCTTCCGTCCAAAGCTGCTTACCAACGCAATATTACTACTATTAATGCGTAATCATGACAGTATTTGTACAAAAAGACTACAGATCAACGTCACAAATAGAACTAAGTCAGTTAGTTATGAGTAAGATAGGAAACTCACCCATAGGGCGTATTACGCCACTAAGAGGTTTTGTCTGACTCAAATTGTGGGATGTGAATTTTCACCTCTTCGAGAAACGCAGCGTGGTCGAGACGCTTCACATAGTAGATGGTTTTTGTGTAATAAGCAGGTACACGTTTATCGGGGCAAACCTCACCTTTGGTGTTGTGCTTCATAGCGTACATATCTTGATGGACTTTGCGTTTGATACCCAAAAACGTTTTCCAGAATGTTGTAGGTATTAGCTTGTCGTCGGACAGTCTATAGCCAGCTTCGTTAACGGCTTTCGTCCACTTGTCGATAAGCTCTCTGTACTGTTGATAAGTCATACAACCTCTTAATAAATTACGCTAAAAATGCAGGGTTAAACCATACGTCATCAGCCAAAGATGAAAATCGGACAAAGGACTGTTTGATGTACTCAAGGATTGGCTCTATCGAAATCCTTCCGCAAAGCTCCCAAACACCTTTGTCTACGTTTGTAAGAAGTTTTTTCTGCTTTAACGATTGCTGTACCCAACGCACAGCTCGATAGATCAGATTAACGCTCTTTTGCTTGCCAACCGTGCCATAGTGCTCATTTGGCGTTATAGAGAGTTTATCGGCCACTTTTGAATATAAGTCTTTCTGGGTGAGTTTACCGTCGTTGTCGAAATAGGCTTCTTCCACCGCATCGAAGAGTTCCATTTGGTTGTAGGTACTCATAATAGTCCTTTTTTGCTATCTCATGGGTTGGGTCGGTACAATACGCCTTGTAGCTTTTGCACCTTGTTTGAGCTGCACTGAGCGCACAGAGGTAGAAGTCTGTGCGCTTTTCATTGCTTAGTAGCCCAACACACCATTCATACCGTAGTCATTTACGAACGCTTCTACTTGGCTCCTGTAAAGTGAATGAATTTTGAGCCTACGTGAAATCTCACCACTCATCGTTGCGTATTGGTTATAGTGATTGAATAGCCCTGAATTTTCCAAGACCTGCATTGCTTCAGCGATGAAAGTGCTGTTTAGTCGCCCTGCATTCACATATTTTCTTTCTGTATCTAGTAGCGTTTGAATCCATGTGTCTAAGTCGTAATGAACTACATCGTCACTTACGAGAAACGCTTTACGGTATTTGCCATACTGCTCAAGAGTCATCACAGAACGATGAGCTGACTTTTCAAACCTTTTTTCTATAGAGGGACTAAGTGAGCGAAAATGATTGTTTACTTGCTCAATCTCAGCTTTCTTGAACTGATTATATTTTTCATTGAAACGAAGTAGCACCTTGTATTGATCTACCCATGCGTAATGCTCTTTCACCAATAAATCTATAGCTTGATTCTCAGAAATGGAGCCGCCCCAAGGGTTTCTCAGTGAAAGCTCGAAATCGACGAACTCTTTGATTGCTTCTAACCAATCGGGGTGAATCAATTCAATGTCGGGGGCGTCGCAAAGGCGGTTGTAGCCTCGACTGAAATCGCATGGTTTTTTAGGCTTAAGGTTAAGGGTTTCACTGTAGAAGGCCGGACTAGCATAAACATCTATGTTGTTTTCAACAAAACTAGCAACATGGTTGTAGAACTCATCGCCAGTGGAAAAGTGTAACTTGCCCTGAATATCTTTTGAGCTATCTACTTCTTTTCTTTCAATAGAAACAGCACTCTCATCACGGCAGTCATCAAAGCTGTTCTCTAGTGTGTAGGTTTCGGTTTCCGAATCTTTCACCCACTCATAGCCCGTACCATTACCCAGAACAATATGTCTCAATACATGTTGACGTGATGGAAAAATAGTGAAGTAGTTGAGAATCGAGTCTTTAACTTTCTGAGTAACAATATCCATAAATCATACCCCGTTTGAGTTTGTAGCCCATAAAGTCGAAGGAGGGCTTTGTTAATTTCCGAATAAATTATAATGGCGTATTACGCCATTTGCAAGGGATAAAAATGCTAGGGAGGCTGATTGGATTAATAGACCATATAGGAAACTCGCGCTGGTGGTCTCATCCAATTTGTATTTTTAAAATTTAATTCCCTTTTTGGGAAAATATGATTGACTTTTGCTTGAGTATTTCCCATAATGGGAAAAATTAGAAAGGGATTCAAATGCGAGTTTTATCAAAATCAACACTACGCGAATTTTGGGAACAGCCGAATTATTCAGATTCCGAGCAACCATTAAGCGCGTGGTATGACGAGGCAAAATCAGCGAACTGGCAAACACCACAAGATATAAATCTATATCGTAGTGTGTCTTTTGTTGGGAATAATCGCGTTGTATTCAATATTGCTGGTAACAAGTACAGACTGATTACAGCGATTAACTATAAATGTTCAACGGTTTATGTAAGATTTGTTGGCACTCATGCTGAGTACGACAAAGTAGACGCAACCACTGTTTAGGTAGAGGTCAATATGAATATTAAACCTATCAAAACTGAGGAAGATAACCGCGAAGCATTGGCGCGTATCTCTGAAATTTTTGATGCTAAACCGAATACACCAGAGGGTGACGAACTGGACGTATTAACAACGCTAGTCGAAGTCTTTGAAGATGCTCATTATCCAATCGCACCACCTGATCCAATTGAAGCAATTAAGTTTCGTATGGAGCAACAAGGATTAGAAGATAAAGACCTTGTGCCGTTCCTTGGTCAGCGAAGTCGTGTAACTGAGATTCTGAACCGTCAAAGACGCTTATCAATCTCGATGATTCGCAAGCTACATGAAGGGCTTAGAATCCCTTTGGATATCCTAGTGAAAGAATATCAATTAGCTAAGTAAAGGGGAATTCATGCAGATTGTGAAGGTATCGAATGGATTGATTTTTATTCCTAAATCCAGAGTTCAAATTATGTCTCTTTGGTTTCTCTCTCTGTTCATTGGCGGTTACGAGAAAACCTATAACGAAGATGCCTATCCAGTGGGGCGTAGGCTTAAAATCGACTTCAAAAGTCTGTAAGGGGAAATACATGGCAGTTTTAGATGGGTTTGACGTTGGTTGTATCGTGCGCAAACTCAATTGTGACAGAAACAGCCGCTAAAGAGTTTATTCTATCTGAGTTAGGGTTTCAGTAAGACGAAAGGTAATTTACAAGGAAAATACGCAATGGCAATTCAGTGCAAAAAAATTACAGAGCCACACACATTCTCTCAAAACAAGCCGAAATACGATGAATCTGTGGCTATGTCGATCCTAAATACCTGGATTGATAACGAAGCGGTTTCTATTCAGGGGTTTAGACTCATTAACATAGAAACAATTGAGTATTATCATCCAAATACAATGATTAGCTCAGAAACTTATAAGTTCATTGGTTTTAAAATTTGGTATGAGTGCAGTTGAGATCGTTAATATCTGCCAAAGAATAAATTATGAATGAGTCTAAATTGAATATGGGAAGTTCATGAGTAGAAGTCTATCAATACACACTGTTTGTCGTGACATGGCGATTCTGTCAGTTTTCTTTGGAATCTGCGTCGCTCCTTTAGCTATGACTTATAAGCCAGAAGCATTAATCAATCTCCTATTAGCTATCATGCTGCAAGCCGGTATTCTTTTAACCGCACCCTACTGGATAAAGTTGAAGTGGACACGCAAGTATTTCTACTGGCCAGATGCATTATCCCAGTCACAAGTTAATTATCTGAATTTAAAGCGTATAGATTTAGCTCATAAAGAAGCAAAGTCGAATGGGTACGTAAGTCGGCTAAAGAAATATGTCTATATGACTTTTACGGTGCTCATAACGTTATCGTTGCTGGATACATTATTTCCACTTCATCCGGCATTCGGTTTAACTTTCACTTTGCTAGGTATTAGCGTATACGGACACTACATATTTGTACTTTTGGTTACCGTACCAAATCGTATCATTCATCTAATGCTCTATGAAAAATCAAACAAGTAGGGTGAGTATTTGAGGAATTTATGATGAAATTGTTTCCTATGATTTTTGCTTTAATATCAACAAACGTTTTCGCAAGTTATCAGGTGATTATCACTGCAGAAAATAACAACGATATGGGCTTTCACGTATCCACTATCTCAGACAGCAATGTTTTAACGCCGTTTGACTCGGATTTTAATTCTGATGGAATAAAGCTGTCTGGTCTCTATGTTTTACAAACTACCGAAACTCATCCTGAACTAGTCAAAATCGTACTCAGAAGCCAATTAGGAACACTCGCATTACAAGATACATCTGCCAGAATTCAGGTACCGAAAGTCACATCATCCGGTATAGAATCGACGTATCTAATCGATCTAAAAAAAGACAACGGTTGTCTTAATGGTTACTACACTCAGGCGTTGTATACATTCAATGTTTGCGTTAAACAACTATAAAAATTCGAAACATTTCTAGCCCTCACAAAAAAGAGATAGAGTTTACTCCATCTCTTTTGGCATTAATTCACTACTTTAATTTCAGGGTATTTACTCGGCCCATAAACAACAGAATGTCGATATTTTGTGCATGTGCTTCCAGCAATATCCTTTTCGCTTGGCTGTAAGCTGCCAGTTTCCCCATGGCCGTAACATTCGTCAATTTCGACTTATAAGTACTACTGCCATTTTCGTCATACTCTAACCATTTTGCTATGTAATATGGTCTGGTTTGATCTGGGTTACTTTTAGTTGGGCAGGGCTTTTCAATCAACTTAGGTTCCAAAGAATGAGGTAAACGAGTAAAAATGGTGGGATCGTGCAGCACTCGTTTCCAATGTTTGCCCCACATTGCACAGCCGATCTCGTTACGCAGGAATATTGCTTTCTTTAGACCCCTAACTTCTCCAATCTTAATGAAGCCCACGCTTCTGTTTAAGATTTCATCATTAGGTGTATGAATGTGAATCTTATAACAGGTCTTTGTTTTTGAAATAAAGCGGTGGCCTGTATTGGTTTCAAGATTGCTCTTTTTCGTGACCTTCATCTATTTGCCAATATTTAAGGGCGTGTTCATGGGAAGGAAGTTAGCAACTTTGTCAAATGAGGCGCCAGTTGCTTTCATTTCCTGTTCAAGTGCAGCCATTGTAACTTGGCTAAAGCAAAGTGTAACTGGGATAAGTATTTTTGTTATTAACGACATCACTTAACACCTTAATTTACCTACGGAACTATGTTTAAATTGTTGTGATAAATCAAATCTGGTCTTACTGATTGGTAAGGACGAGGTAATTCATTCAGTTCGATAACATCAGTGAGGTCGGCTTGGTTAGAATGTAATAATCCCGCTACTTCTTCTGCAGATTTAATCGTATCTACCAAATCAATATTGGATTCTGGTTCATTTAATACTGCTGCAACCTTCTCTATGATTGCTTTCTCGGAATCCTGGCTCGTAACTTTGATTGGGACAATTAGCGGCACTTCATCAACTAGACAAACACAAAACAATGAACGTTCATGGACATCACGGTTCAACTTCATATCATCAGTATCCGTATATCTAAGTTCCCCCATGTCCAGTTCCGTAAATATACCGTCACTGATTTCGTTTAGAAATGGATTGCCCTTTAGCGAATCTGGAATGCCAGGTTTTAAGGTAATTATGTCAAACTTGGAAACATCACCGACTTGTCTACCTAAAGTTTTCATTGCTGAAATTCTGAAAAGATATGGATTTGCCGGAACCGGAATAGAAAAGCATATTGCTTTGCCCGTTTTTAGGTCTAATACTTGCGGATCGCTTTTACGAGCGACCACAAATAATCGATGGCTGAAGTCTTTTTTATATTGTTGGTCAAAGCTGGTTAAGTTGCCTTTTAAAAATGCGTTGGCTTTCTCATGTAAGAATTTGGAGTCCACAATCTGTTTGAATTTAGGATCATTCAGAATGTTATCAACATGCCCTGCCTTAATGCTTTCTAGAATGGATTCTAGAGGAGAGAATTTTTCATCAAGCTTATGGAAGTATTCAGCAAAAACATTGGCGTAGTTACCATGACTTCTCACCGTGTCACGGATACTATCGTTCGTCCAATCACTTAACTGTTTGATCATAGCTTCCGCCATTTCGTGGTAAACCTGCCGTTTACGCTGGTTATCAAATTCTGGCAAAATTTCTGGAAACGTACGTTTAATTTTGGTTACCACCGACTGAAGCCCTTCCGAATTTGGAGTATTTTCCAGACCCTCTAGAAGTATTTGCGCCAGTTTTACTTTTTCTGCATGGATCATAACTCACCTCTGGAAATTAAGCCTCAATGGGTTGAGTTTGGTAAACGCCAAACTCAGATAAAATATTGTGATACACAGTTCGCTTGTTGTTTGGCTGGCGAGTAATCGTCTCGCTGGTATATGTCTCAAATGGCTTTGTTTTGATTTTTTGCTTACCGTAAATAATCAATGGGAGCCCAGGTCGAACCGGTTTTCTTCTACGCTCTTCGCCTTCCATGTAATAAATGGTCTGTACAGGATGGATAAGAATTGGGAACCGGTGGATCAATTTGAATTTCGGATTTGGCGAATATCGACGTTGAGCAATAGATACTAATGCTTCTATCTCACTTTTAGTGGCCAACGGTTTGTAACGGTAAATCACCTCTTCCAGTTCTTTACCCATAGTGATTTCTTGGCTTCGAAACGACTTACATGACCAACTTAATTTTGCTGCGTAGGTGCCTTTGGGTACATCGACTAATTGACGATGTACAGAGCGCGTAGACATGCCTTTAAATTGTGGCGTGCCATCAAGGTACCGCTGCCGACTAGTCATCGCAGGGAACTGGGCCTTTAATTCATCACCCCAATCTTTTTTGCATTGATTCAATTTTTCGTGAAGAGATTCGGCTTTTGCTAACTGTTCATGTGTTCCGTCAAATACAACGTGACCAAACAATCGTGGAGCGGTCGACATATCACCTTTACGGTAAAACGGTGCCAAGTATTCTTTTAATAGGGGCAACGCGAGTTTTTCATTTTCGCAACTAACAATGGGGATCTCATTAATAACGGTTTCCCCTGCTTCGTTCATTTGGATGTCAGCATCTGATGTTTTCATCTCATACAAAGCCATATCGACAACGTTCAGAGGTGCTACCGCCTCTAGATATGCCATAATCGACGATTTGTAAGTGTCGAATTTGTTTATGATTTCTGTTCTGTCATCCATTGGTTAAACTACCATATATGTTTATGCTATATATATTGTATAATAAATGTACATTAATTCAAAAGCGGATAGTGTTAAATGTTTGATGGACAATTTTTCAGTATTGATGGCGGTAAGGTTGATGAACCAGACATATTACTTGCCGAAAGTCTTCAAGAGAGCATTGAAATAGCAATGTCTGCATTCCCAAAATCTAAACTGGTTTCTAAGTCCCAAAAATTTGCGACGCTTGAAATTAAAATTGGGAAAAGTAAACCTGGTCGCTTGCTTATCAGCGCTCGAAATTAAAGCCGGTGGACTAAATTATTAATTAATCTCTGACATATCCAAGGATGAAATTGAATGCTGTACAAATATCTTGATTTTAATGGGACCCTAAAGAATCTCAGTAGCGCCTCTAAGACCTCTAGTAATAGCAATTGTTGGGTTTATTCTGAAGTACAATATGAGTCGAATGAAGGGCAACAGATCATCGTGCAAAACCTAGTCGTAGAGAACGAACTTGAATCAGCTATGTGCATCGGCGCAACTGGACGATTCCTGATTTCTCAAACAGGCTCTCGAAAATACTTTGTGGCATTTTCCAACAGTAATACATCTCTGGATTTTGTTGGAAAAACCTATCGGAATTTAAAACAAGGTATATTAATTACCGGGTTTTTTCCTTTCGCTATCAGTTTGGTGTTTGGTATTTTCGGATCGTTCAATCCAATTCCTATGGCGATAGGTTTTATTATCCCGGCGTTAGGTACCTTTCCATTGTGTTTTAAGCAATTCATCAGATTTATGAGTTATAAGCAAATGGCCAAAGCCGCGATTAAGCGTGGTTTCGCCATAGATTACAAACCTAAGAGTGAAATCACTACTCCCTCGGGAAAATCACGGGTGGATTTTGATTAGTCACTACCACGATACAAACAAAATTGATTGAAACGCTGGTCTAAAAAAATACTGATTGGCGAAAGACAAACTTAACAAGAAAGGTATGGTTGTATGGAGTTATATTTTATTCTCGGTCTAGCGTGTGCGGCTTTTATATTTGGCTGTTTCGAAGTTTACTTTCGTTCTAAAAAATTCAAGAAAGCGGTCGAGGAACACAACTTCAATGCTGATTATGAACACCCCGAAAAATTTTTGTCGATTGAAGACTCATCGCAACGAGTATTGGCTTATTCAGGTGGTTCGTTTGTGCTATTAAACAGGTCTGATGTGATCGACATTAGATTTGATTATGTTCTGAACGGTAGCCGTAAGAATCGTCCTAATTTTTACATAGAATTCCTTACAAAGAACATCGCTACCCCCTCGTGCAAAGTTTTTTTCCGTAATAATGAAGCGATAGCAAAGCTTTGGTTTCAAAGGCTGGTGGTTTTATATAATCGATAGTGACACTAAATAGAAAAAGCTGAATTAGAATTACCAATTCAGCTTTTTTTTGCCTACTCTACGTTGCTCATTTACATTTGAATAGTGAAACTGCTGTCGTGTTCGTTGTTTTGATTAATCTCAGAGATCATACGCGCCCCATCCCGCAATAATTCATCTACAGAGCTGAACGTAAATTTTTCTTTTGTACGGTTTTCACCCCTCCAATGAGACATTTGGACCACTGGGTTTTCCCCGCTACCTGAATAAATAACCCACTGCTCTCGGTTGCCGGAATTTTCAAATATTGCAGCCAAAGGCACGTTAGTCAGTAGCAATGCATGAGCGATAGCTTCAGTTTTATTTGAGAATGGCTCCCCAAATAATGGTACCAATTTAGTTGTGTTGGTGTTGTACTTCTGAGCAAGCTCAATACCTAAATCCTGCTTCAAAAAACCGAACATTTCAGTGTCGTAATTTTGGTGTCCACCGGCTTTATAGTCATTCGCATGCTTCTTTGCGTTCGCATCGAGATCATCGAAAGCCTGAAGAACAGGAAGGTTTATTCTATGAATGGAACCTTTGGCGATACTATTTAAACAATCTGCTGCTAGTAATACCGAAGGTGCCCCTTCACTGATAAGCTTTATCGTATGGGCTGTTTGGTAAGTTTGATTCAAGTGACGGTGCGCAATTCTTTGGAATAAAGTAGCGTTATTTGGCTTAGGTATGCTCGTGGCGACCGTTTCCGTATTGTTGCCTTCAATATCCGCAATAATAAACAGTCGATCGTTGTAAACTGGGTCTTGCCGCTTTTCTGTCGTAGAACGCATTCGATTAGCCTCTAAAGTTGGTACCGGAGTAACTAGTTGATTTGGCCGCGGTTTGTTGGTGATGAATAGCAATATCGATGATGTTGCTTCGGTTTGCGACAAACCATTGTGGAAATTGGTAATCATTAACTGGAGCGTGAAGTAATGTCAGTTGGCCAGAAGAGTTGATGGAGTACCAGTTTTCGCTTGAAGCCTTCATTGCCACATGTTCCGGTAATTCCCGCAGAAGTTTACTCAGGTGTGTGAGTGCTTCTTTGACATGAGTTTCAAGCGGCAAATAAAATGGCTGGTGGTCGGACTCATCATACAGACACAAAATCGACGTATTATCTACCACTTCGATTGTGTAGATAAAATTCACGATACCTTCTTTTAACCAAACGGTTTCGAGATTCATTACAGACTCCAATTTGTATACATACTAACCATGCTGCTCACTAGTACCAAAGCAAGCCCCCGCGATTTCCCCTGACCCGACCCCAATAAAGAGAACAAAGAGAAAGAGAGAAGAAAGAGAAAAAAGAGCTGGCTTTGTAGGGGAGTTGCGTCGATTCGACGTGGGTTGAGGGTTCTCTGATAAGATGGTCTTTTTCATGGTTAGTATGTATACATATTTATTTAATTACTATAGGTTATTATATCTTATATACACTATAATAAAACCAGTATCTAACTAAGGTGGCTTTGATTGGTTGAATTTTGTTCATTCGCAAAGTCATGGTACGGATATGAATCGGATTTTCATTACAGAGAGGATTAAGAAATGCAGACCTATACGCTAACAATGAGCGGACTTACGCTGGAGGAAGCAAAGGAAATTGCTGAAAATGGATCGAGTCTTATGTGGGCTAATGAAGGAAGTGATTTGGTGGCCTACCCTTCTTCGCATGAACATCCTGCGACGATTTCATCAGGAGCAATAGTGCAAAACGGAAAACCCAGCTAATGAACATCTTACTAAAGGGCAATTTTTATTGCCCTTTTAAATTTTGGTTAGTTTAAATAATTTCTAACCTTACCGGGGAAAACGCATCCCACTCAAAGACCTCTGAGTTTCAACCATTGCCTTGTATCAATATCAAAGTCGCCCCAACCCAACAAGTGTTGAACGGACAAATGATGTATGAACCGAATTGCTTCGGATTTCCTTCGTTACCACCAATCAAACGGTTCGCTACAGAACGAGGATTCGTAGTAGTTCCATCATCTACCAGCCAGGTACCCATCCCAATAGACAACCAATCTCCATCACCGTAAGATTTTTCAATTGTACTACTCAACATCCCGTTATATGGTTCTTGCAAACTAATAATAAATACAGCCATGTGCCCTCACTTAATTGCCCATTTCGACCTATGAATTCATACCAGATTTTGAAACCTAGAAACTTATAAGTCTCTGCGCTAGTCATTGTCGATGGATGATAATATTCGATTGTTCTATTCCGGAATGTTTGTACGCTGAATTTATAAAGTTACATTGTAACTATATATGAGTGTCGCTCATATCTTCCTAGTGAGTTTAAGACTGCTTTAAATATAAACGATCAAACTTGAGGAACTTGATCGAATTCGCGCAACTCAACTATACTGTATAAAAACACAGTTACCTATGAACATGCTGTATCTAGAAAACTTAAATATTTCAGCCGGGATATCTTCATTTGAAAATCCCACACTACCTTTCTTAGAAAAAGCGTTGAATCTCGATGACATCTTAGTTGGCAGCCCGAGTTCGACACAACTTATAGCATCTCCAAATCGACTTATCTCCGAGGGTATTGATAAAGATGACTGGTTAATTGTGAATGCAGCTCTAACCCCGGCACCTGGTGATGTACTTTATGCGTCAGTAGACAATATTTTCGGGATTGCAACGTTTGAGATGATCAGCGATATAAGTGTCAAGCGGCAAGAAGAGTGTATTGTTATCGGTGTCGTTCAGCAGTCAGTGCATTTTTTCAGAACTACGCCCGACTGCTCAGGATACGGAAGTTTTAGCCAGTTCAGCTTGCACGAAACCCTCGTTGAAAGTGAACACTCAACTGTACTTGCAAAAGCTAGTGGTAATTCCATGCTGCCATTTATTCACAATGGCGATTTGTTGCTTATCGAGCGCCATCTTAATTACAAAAATGGCGATGTAGTAATCGTTGCTTTGGATGGAGACCTGATTGTTAAGCGAATAGACTTAATGAACCGACAATTCTTATCTGACAACTATCGTCATTACCCTGCGCAAAGATTCGATAAGTTCTCAAGAATGTCGATGGAAGGTGTACTAAACAAAGTAATAAGGTTGCACCGTTGTATTGCCTCGTAGACGGTTCACGGTTTTATTGCAGCGCTTCCACCGTCATGCTGCCAAATTTGCGAAATAGACCAGTGCTTGTGGTAAGCGGGCCCGACGGCATTTCAATAGCCAATTCCAAAGCTTGTAGCGAGCTAGGGATTCCTAAGTTTACGCCCGTTTGGGAGGTGCGCGATAAGGTAGAGTTATATAGAGGTGCCATTTTTAGGTCTAATTTCAACACATTAGGACACCTCTCCGACCGTATGATGTCTTCTATTAAGAATGCGATGGGAGATGACCTGCCATCATGGGTCTATTCGGTGGACGAGATTTTCTTCGATATTTCAAAGTTAGACAATATGGGGGTCCCACTTCATACCCATTTGTCCAATGTTCGAAAGCGAGTTTACCAAGAATGTAGAATAGGCACCGGTACGGGAGCAGGCAGGACACTAACGCTCAGCAAATGTGCCTCTTTCGCTGCAAAGAAATTACCTGGATATAATGGTCAATGCATTTTGTATACAGAAAAAGAAGAAAATTCCGTATTAAAAAGCATGCTGGTTAAGGATGTGTGGAACTGCGGAAGTAAGATGTCTGAGTACTTGAAGTTTAAAGGAGTCACTACAGCCTATGACTTGAAGAATCAAGATCCTTCCGTGCTCAAAAAAGAGTGGAACATCAATGCATCGAACATTATTAATGAACTTCGCGGTATACCGGCTTTGAGTTTTGATGACCACCCTACACCTAAAGAAAGTATATTCTCTACTGCTTCATATCGATACCGATTAAAATCCCGCGATAGCATTGCTACACAACTGTCAAAGCATGCAGCTGAAGTTTGCCGGAAGTCCAGGGCGAACGGTACCGATATATTGGCTATTGCGCTATTTGTTTCGACATCTCGATTTGATAAATGTGCTCCGTTCCACCAGCGAGTTGAAGTGAGTTTTGATTATCCTACAGATGACACAAGATACATCCTAAAATGCGTCGATGAGTATTTGAATCATTTGGTACCGGCTAAGCCTGACATGCAACCTATTTATAAGGTCGGAGTTGGTGCCGTAAAATTAGTCAACAGTGAGATGCGACAGCTAGATCTATTTGACCAATCAAAGAAGTCTCCTTTGATGAGGACAATAGACGGACTAAATACTCGATTTGGTAAGGGCACCATAAGCTTTGCAGCTGAAAATGAACGGTCAATCAAACAAGAACAACCGAAAATTCCTCTCTTAGAACTAAGTAACTATCTCACTCGATTTGAGGAAATTGTAACAGTCAAATGCGTTTAGTCGCTTATACCAATAGTCAGAAAAAGCCATCATCACCGATGATTTGAGCGGCAAAACTTACTACACTCATAATAACCATTCTTTAAACGAGGTTATTATGTTCAGACTATTTTTATACCTTTCCTTAGCAGCAATTTCATCAGTTGTTTCCACACATGCATCTGCAATTATGGATCGAGAGTCGTTACCTATCTTCAATGAAAATTTTGGAGAAGGAGTACCGCATACAGAAGCAGACGAAAACAGAGTGTTTAGACAAGACAAAGAAGCAGAAAGATTAGCTGCAGAGCAGAAGCGCCTGGAGGAGGAGAGAAAAAAGGCAGCGGCACAAAATAGCGGTCAGACTCAAACAAGAGAGCCGAGTTCGACACAAACTTTAATTCCTTCAAAAGAACCTGATCTAAGTACCTCGAAGTCTATCGCCGCAGATGCAACCGATGTTTTCGTCTATTTAGTCAATGATGTTCTAAGTAAAGTTAAAGATGCTAATCGCCATGAAGATCAAGAGAAAATTCTTGCTGATATGGACGCAGAAAGCAAAAAGCTAACCTATGGAGAGTCGAAAGAATATGCCATCGAATATGTGGATGGGCGTTATAATCGAATCTATCCAGCAAATGAAGACAGCCTCAAAAAGTCGAATACTGTACCGACAGAAAACAGCTTGCCGTGGCTAAAAGTTACGGTGACAAGAGATCGAATTTCTGAAACTGTGTATCAAAAAGGATTAACAAAACAATGGCTAACAGACTTCTACAACAATAATCCTGACTTGCACAAACAGTATACTCTTGAGCAATTTATTAGCGTTGCAGAACACCTAAAATAGCAATCAATGAGATAAATTCATCCATTTAAACTTACAGCTTAGACTCAATGAAGTATTCGCTTGGCACGTCAAGTGCTTGTATATGTCGCCCAGCAAGAGAATATTCCGGATATTCTTCAGACACTACAGCAATATGAACTTTGCTTGCGAACAACGATATTTTACTGATTATGTCTTCGGGAACACCATTTGAAATGCAAATAGTACCGTCATCAATTTTTATCAATTTGGACAAATTTGGCGGAAATATTTTTTCATTGCACGAACAAATACCATATGCAAGGAAGAAATTATAATGGTGCTCATGCATTAAAACTGGCGCAGACCTAGCTATGGTTAAACAATCATTACCAATCAGACCATAAAAGTAACCGAATAATCTCGACAGTAATCTCATGTTTGTAAAGTCATGTTCTTGGGATACGCGACTTGACCAATGTAGATTTGATTGGTCTGTTGATGGGTGAATACCCTTTTCTTCAATTTGATATATTGCACCCATTGCCCAAGAGTCAGATTTATAGCACATATCAAGAAGTGACTGGGTTAAGGCAGGGTGACCATGCGAAAGTCTAATAACTATTGCAGCAAGGGCTAAATGCTGGTTAATACTAGCTAAGTGTATTAGAAATTCAGCTAAGTCTGAATCTGGCAATTTTTCAATGACTGAAGTTGCCCAGACCTCTTCCCCTAAATGCTCTTTAGTTAAGAAAATCCCACTTAGAATTTCGGCACTTAGTGGGGTCATACTTGTTAAACGGTGTAGGATCTTCATTCCAGCAATAGGCATCTTTACATAAACGCTTGAACCAGCGAGAAGAACGCTTATTATTTCATTAAAATATTTGGGGTCGGACTCTTCTACGAGTTTTACTACAGTCTCCTCGTCTTTCAGGTTAACGGCATCCATAATTCGAACTTTCAATGGAGATAAAAATATCTGGCTGTTGATATACATATGAACCTTTTAGGATTAATGACTATTAGTTATGATTATATCATATATATCAAATAACAAGTTATTGAGTTATGTGTTTTGGTGGATTCGATAATTTTTATGGAAGCATCCGAATGAACCATTTCTAAATCACGCAATTTCAATTCTGAAAAGGAAAAATTAAGGATATACGAATGCTTTTACCTACATCTAAGAAAGCTCGACTAAGCGCTGATTCACTCAAAAAGTCCCTTAAGATAAAGGACAATGAAGCACGAAAAGTGCTGGCACTAATGTTCGATTATGATAGTTGGGATCAATTCATTAGAGCTCTTCCCAAAAGTGAACCGCTATATGAACCGATCGCCATAGATGCCACGAATAATCATTTAGCTCACAAGCTAGCTTTCGCACTTGAGCTACCCGTGAGTGACGAGATGTTAAACCTAATTAAGTCTATTTCACCATTTTCCAAAAAACCAAAAGCCTATCGAGTGGACCTGAATGACCTAGTTCATGGTAAAGAATCAGAGTCTGCTTTTGAGTTTGGACAAATGCGGGAGATGATGAAAACAATGCATCCTGATGGGGATGAAAGCGTAATGGCATATCTAAATGAAATGGTCGCTAATTCTGGTGATCCTGGTGCCCAAGAGTTGTTAAATGAACTTAAAAAACATTCTTGATAACAGGTGGTATTAGCGGTTGGGAGTGGTATTTCGAACATGAATATTTCAGATCTAAAAATTTATTTGCACGCTACTGGTTGGTCAGAATCCTCGATTGTGGCTAACCATTACATAAAAGAAAACACACAAGGGCTGGTGGCTTTCGATTATTCATCAGGACAGGCTTTTATCGTAGAAAAAGTCGGTGATTTCCCGTGGTCTAAGATTTCAGAAATAGAGCAATTTGAAAGGGATTTACATCAATTAAATGCGGTTGCAGACTCTTCATTACTTCTCTCTCGTGAGAGGAGTCATTGAATTTAAATAGATATCAAGTGCATCCCGGTTCATGTAAAAAAGGCTTACGATGACCATTCTACGTTCGATAGAATCGATTTTAAGGTCTGGATTCTCCGCCAAGGTTTTCACAATGGCGATTTCTGATAACCCGAGGAATAATCCAAATAACAGTGCGGGGCTTCTCTCTGATTGACGCATTGACCACTGTGTATCAATCGGGAGTAATGGGCATAGTTTCGATAGTGGTGAAGTAAACCCAATCAAAGCCAGTGCCGCCTTTAAGTTTTCTTTCGTTAATTCTGGCATCATACCCACGGCCATAGACTCAAGCCATAGATAGGCATATAGCCCTTTTTCAAGGAGTTCACATCTTTCAGGCTTTTCTTTGGTCCATCGATTCAAAGTTGTAGGAGCAACGTTGAATAACGCCTCGATTTTAGCGCCATTGCCCCAGCCAAACTTGTAATTACCCACTAGGCCACCATTTTTGTTAGTTTTGACATTGCTGCCAGTCTATCATTGAAACTCAGCTTTTGAATTGCAGATTGTGAAGCCTTATCAATCAGTTGCTGACAAGAGCTTAAAAGCTGGTCATGAAAGTCGCACTCGATCTCAAGGAAGGAAATGTTTCTATCAAGTAATTTGAGCAAATTCTCTTCGTTTCGTTTTGACTCAGGAAAAAAAGCAATGTATTCCTCGGGATCGTCATGAATCTCAGTCATCAGCTGGGCCCACTGTAGCCTTAACCAGGTAATATCCAATCCATTTTCTGTAGAATACGCCTGTTTTAAGTACTGCAACTTGCAAAGTTTAGAGCGGTATTTGGTGAGTTGTTCATTACCTTCATTAACAACCGGCTGAATTATTGGTCCAATGGCTTTGGCCACCGGTAATAGTTTGTTGGTATTTTGGAGTTGGGTAAGACCGTTTCGACCAAACAAGCCTTGTAGCAATGAATTTACATCACTTAGCATGTCAGAGTAGTGTCTTAGCCAGTTTCTGTATGCACTGCTTCTATTTATGAGTGATACTGTGTTATCAAAAAATACACAGTTCAAACGCCCTTCCATTCCATGCTTTAAGCTGAAATGTAACGCTACTCTCATCTCTCCAAATAACTGTTCAACACCATTAATAACCGGAGTAATTAACTCATTTTCAGATACAGTGCGTCTTGCTGAAATGCGACGTTCATTCCGTATATCTCGAATGGCTAAAAGTACTTTTGCTTTGTCGCTTCTGTGCGATTTCATTGGGATACAAACATCTGAATTAATCAGTTGTTCGTAAGTCATGTTGGCAAAATTAAAAGCACCAATTTCAGCAAATAAATGCGTACGCTGTAAAATCGCAGCCAACTGTTTAGAGTAAGATTTCTGTACGAACATTCCACCAGTTCTGAACATCGTTTCTGCAACATAGCTACCACCGTAACGGCGGAAATTATAACTACGAACGCCACGTCGATGTTTAACCCATGACCTAACTGTGCAGTCATGGAGATATAATGCTTTATCTAGCTCGTTCTCAACCCACATAGCGTATTGATCCAAATTAAAGGAAATATTGCCAAGTGAAGATAATTCGCCAGTCAATCGAGCCGGGTCATCATCAACCGGTAATGTGTAGTGGTAATGAGTATCGAAATTCACCTTCATTATTTCTGAAGCTTCTAAAGCTGAACGCTCATAACGTGGAGACAAGTGGGCCGAGTACGTCCTTAATCGTGTATTGGTATGAATGATTTTACTTTTGTTTCTCTTCACCACTCTTAAAGTAGAAGCGAATTTTCTCTCAACATTCACCGGGGTTTGACGAGGCATTAAGCCGTCCACAGGAACTTGGTCAATATAGGGTAAGTTCAACTTTACTGTGGTCTGAGATTGCATTGCTGCTATGCCCTTTTCAACGAAGGCACGAGCGTAGTCGTTATCAGAAAATCCATACTGACTCATGTTATTTTCTAATCCATCTGCTAAATCAACTAGACGGCTTTCAATTTCTTGTTGAATATCCGACTTTAGAAAATCTAAAAACGTTTTACTTAATGTTCGTGTACCAAGACGAGCTTTAGTAATATCCAGAGAGTCTAAAGTGATAAAGATGGTTTTTAGGCATTTTTTAGCATTGCTGTATGGGGTAATACTTCCAATAATTGAAGAACTCTTATTATGGGTTAAGCCTAGTTTAGCTTGGTATTCGACTGTGATTTCCTGTGTGTTGCGGGGAAGATTTTGCATGCTGCAGTTCATATTCTCTTCAAAAATTTGCGAATAGTGAACGGGCATATCGTACATGGAGTACAAATCCATCTCTGCTTGAGCGAAACTTTGAGGAGTAAATTTCTTCTCTTGGATGGTTGGAATAGCCAATGCATCAGGAAGAACTTTATCCATGACAAACTTTTTACCAGTAACCGACTCATATTCAGCCATTGTCTTCGGCCATGGCAATGATTCGCCTAATTTCACTTTTGTCCAAATAGCAAGTGGGCGAAATGGTGCGGAGTTAATACCATCTAGTGACCAGCGAACCGATAACATCACAGCATGCTTTTGAGAAAAGCATTCAATAAGAGGACGCTGCGCTTCTTCCCTGTACATATCTAAAAATTCTAGTTTCGCTTGCGGGTTCATCAATTGATCATTCATGATTTCCCGGTAGCCACTAAAGTCTTGTTCTCTCCCCTCTTTCACCATGATAGAGAATTCACGTGCTACGTTTTGCGAGTATTGGGCTAGTTGAGATGCGTACCACACCATCTTCTCTAAATACTTGGATTTTAATACATTAGGTTGAAGTAATACTCGATTATAAGCCACGGGATCGTAAGCACGAGCATGGAAAGCACGTTTTGAATTGTCGTGCCCAATTCGATAAAGGTAGTCTCTAACTCTTAGTGCATATTCTGAGCCAAGTACTCTCCATCGTTCATAATCGGAAATTGCTGTTGAGGATTTATCCGTACCAGAAAGCGTACAACTCCAGCATCCAAAACGCGCCTTGCCATTACAACCACTCCCTGTATTTTTCTGGCCTACTACCAACTCGCAGACTTCGTTAGAACCATTACCGTAAATTTCAAGTAGTAGAGCACCGCTGTTTAGAAAGCTGGGAATAGGAGCTGGATTGCCGGTCATTAGAGAACGCATTACCGGTGAAGTACCAGAGAGCGCTAGAAAATCGAAAACTTCTTGGGTTAACCACTCTCTAATAGGAGCGTACTTGTACTGAGGTTTTGAAGATTTTGAGGCATTGATCGGCGTTAGGTTTGCCTTTACTTCGTTTACATTAGCATCCAGTTTCTGTGCTCGAATGTTTGTAGCCCGACGTGAGCTTTCATCATCACGACTTCCCACACAGGTAATACGTGGGCTAGATGCGTACATTTTCATTTTTGGTACCGAAGTGATTTTATCCATCACTTCCGCGGCGTATGTTTCGGAAGGGTTAACTTTTAAAACCACACTACAGTCACCACTCCTTAAAATTGAAGGAATTAATTTCTGACCTGAAGCCCAACGAATGAAGTACTCGTCCATTAGTGGCGGTGATACAAAATCAAAGTAAAGGTTTATGTTATTTGCTTTAGCGTAAGCAATAAGTCTCTTTGCAGCGTATCTTGTAAACATAACCATCGGCAGTGATTCAACAAGAGTGTTTACCGTGTTTACGATTAGTGGGCGAGTGTTCTCGACCTTTCCCTCAGCGATGCTTCTTTTGTACGCTTCTAGCGTGATAAGCAGTTGGGTAAATGAGTCCTTTCCAAAGCTGGTTGGCAGGTGTAATACCGGAAGATTCTCGTCTTCAATCAATATTCGTTGTTCGTTCACAGCCTTTTCAAATTTAGCAACCAAGTACTGCTGGTATTCCAATGCGTTCGAATCAACCACCTCTATTAGGTCTATTGTGGTTGATTCTGCAAGTAATGCCAAATTCATCTTAATTTCCTTAACTCGCCTCGCCATATTATTAATTATTATGATATATAAAAAGATTGGATGCAATAAATATTATCATATTGATATATATTTTATTATTATGGTTGCTTTTATAATTATTATGATACATACTCTTTTCATCAAGAAACAACTACCAGCTTATTACGGGTGATAGAGGGAGTATGAGAGCTTCATTAGATTTAAAGAGCCATCGATGCCCAGATATGCAATCAAAGCTATACAAAGGTTTACAGGCATTTATTAGTTCAAGTGCAAATCAGGTTCTTATTAAGTGCATTGACCCACGTTTTAAATCAAACCTAACCCAATACTTGGCCATGTCAGAAGATATGAGCGTTCTTGAGCTGGTGGCGATGGATACCATAACTTTGAGTGCAAAAGTCATCGAAGATTGGGAGAAAACCGGTCATACCGTTTACCCAATGGATATTGAGGGCATTAGCACTGTTCAACTTGCACTCGTACAGAAGAAAGGAGTTAACCAGTAATGAATATGTTGAATAAGAGCGTGGAAGGCGAACTTCAGGCTTTAAAGCCAATCGTCTCACCTATTAATCAAGCACTTTCAGTATCATTGTTTGAAGGTGTTGAAGGGTTGTCAATGAACACACAATGTTCAATATACGAAACTCGGCTTCGTTGGAAAGATTTAGCACAGCAATTTGAGAGTGAAGCTAACTCAGATTTGGTAGGGGAGGAATTCAAACATCAGCGTGATGTTTCAGCCAATGATACTCGCGTTAAAGGTATACGCAATTACCTTGAAACTCGGACTGATACACTCTTTCCTGGTATTATCATTTTCGTAAATAATCTGGATATCACGAACTCTATCGAGTTGAACAACGGTGATAGAGTTTTAGAGGCTAATATTCCTTCGGATGCTCACCGCCTTATATGTGATGGTCAAGGTCGATTTACGACCGTCAGTGAAGTTCTCAAAAGCCATCCGGAATGGAATGACTTTACTATCGGTGCAAAAATAATCTGCACGAACACTAGTACGTTGAACGAAGCCTCTTCTATCATTCGCCAAACTTTTTCAGATGTGAATGGCCATACACTCAAGCCTAACACTAGTTTAAGTATGTATTTTGATACCGCAAAGCCGTTCAGCCGAATGATTAAAGAGATCATTGAATCGGACATCACAGTTAATGGTTCTACTTCTCAGCTTCGTAATTTAATCTCATTAAATGGAAGCATCAAAAAGGGCCAGCTTTGGACGCTCAAACAGTTTAGCGATTCCTTTCCTGTCCTTTTTGGTTCAACACCGAAAGCACTTAATGAGTCGCTTGAGGATAGTGATCTTTATGAATCGACCAAACAAGTTGGTGTTGAGTTTTATCGACGGATTTTATCTCAACTCCCATTAGAAGAACTGTTTGTGTCTGATAACAAACAGTTTAACGATATACACAAACGCAGTATGTTTACAAAAGCTTTATTCTCTAAAGCTCTTGGATACGTAGGTCGCTCTCTTTATGAAGAATCAATTAACTCAGAACAACCAATTGACTGGAGTAAATTGGATAAACTGGCAACTTTGCCATTGGATACGATTGAAAGTGAAGTCTGGATAAAGAGTCAAGTATCATGGTGTGACGACAGTAAAGGTTTCCCTATCGTTAAAATTCACAAATCTTCTGACAAGAAAATAGCACGAGTTCTATGCCAAGCTTGTAGAATATTTCCGACTCTAGACATATAGAGCAGAAAAAGAGTTCCCCCCCTTTCGACATTAAAGTATTGGGAACTCTTATCACACAATTGTAGTGTTATGGGGAATATGCCAAATTAAAGAATAAGTTAGTTGCAAACATAATATCTATATTTAGCACCTTCACCATAGTTATACTTATATATAACTTTCTGTCCTTTTACGCAGGAACCTGTAGGGGAACTATCCGATTGTACACCTCCGGTATTGGTAATCGAAGTAACCCATGTTCCCATCGCATTGCTAGTCGAACCTGAGTTAACCTTGCTTTCCAACGTACTAATTCTGCTGGTATTGCTGTTGACTCGATCTATGACCGTGCTTGCCCAAATATTTCGACTGCCGAAATACGTGTTGTTAACACTTGCATTACCCGAAACCGATAGCGTTCCTGCAGTTAACGTCCCCCCTACATCTGCATTCCCTGCCGTGCTTAAACTCGCAAAGGTTTGATGCGCTGAGAAGGCGTTATCTACGTTCTTTTTTGCATAATTATCGGCCGCTATCCCACCCAAACTATCTGA